>Ga0315274_10000463_pt1 | contig 63679 bp, 84 predicted proteins | sample YL17G02_20_MG_FD_203700 | JGI IMG/M metagenome (GOLD analysis project Ga0315274, IMG submission 203700) | Sediment microbial communities from Yellowstone Lake, YNP, Wyoming, USA - YL17G02_20 | ecosystem: Environmental > Aquatic > Freshwater > Lake > Sediment | place: USA: Wyoming | collected...
GCGCTGGCCGGCTATTGTCCCTCTCTCCCGTTACGGGCGTTCATATCGCCCCCCTTCCTGTGCTGGTTGGGCGGCCGGATTTGAACCGGCGTCTCCGGCCCCGTGGCCGGTGTCCTCCCGCCTGAACGATTGCCCATCAACCGCGCCCAGGGCGCGGAGATCGAGGTACGCGCTAAAGGCGGCACATTCCAGTAGCCGCCGGCCGGCCTCGCTCAGCAAGGCGGCGTGCCTTTGCTGCAGCCAGCAGGCGCGGCCAAGGCGCCTGGCGAACTCAATCGCCAACGGCGACGCCTGCGGCTGCCGCTTCCGTCTCCACCCGAACATCTTTCCACCCGAACCCTCTCAGGTAGCGGCGGCCCAGTTGGTGGGCGCGCCACACGACGATCACATTGTCGAAGGGCGCGCCGCTGGGCTGGCCCACGAACGTGATGCGCCGATCCAGCATCCACATTTCGGTGCACTCCATGACGTGCCGGTGCCACCACTTACTGGCGCTGTTGTTGGGCAGCAGGGCCGCCACCACGGTGCAATGGCTGGCCAGCACTTCCTCATGGGCCTTGGCCGCCCACTTGCCGATCCCGCGCCCGTAAGGCGGGTTCACGAACACGGCGCCGTGCCAGGGCAGCGCCAGGCCGTCACGGCGTGCTGGGTTAGGGTGGTCGGGGCCGTAGTATTCGGCGGCCTTGTGGCAGGCCAACCGCGCGGCGGGGTCAAGGTTGAAACCACGACGCAGGCCCAGTTCGGCAGCCACGGCGAGCACCAACGGCCAGGGCGTCTCCCATTCCGTCTTGCCGCTCGACTGGTTGCCGTTACGATTCTTCCCCACGGCGGCCTCCCTTCGGCATGGTGCCACCCTTGGCCATCAGGGCCTCGGGCAGCTGGCGCACCCGCAGATCGGCCGGCCAGTATTCCATGTTGCGGCCGGCAAAGTCCACCTCGCGCACGCCTTCATGCTTGGCCCACCAGGTGCCCATTTGCTTCATGTAGAATGGCACGCCGGCCGTGCCGCATTGGTCGCGGCCCACGCGCGCCCACACTTCGGGGTCAAAGGGCCGGCCGTCGAGGCCACTTTCGCCACCGACCACGACCCAATCGAGCATCGGTCTGCCGGTTAGACGATGGAGCGGGCTCGGCAGATAACGCGACAGGTCAATCGGCCCCAGCTGTGGCTCGCACGACAGCCAGTGGTGGCCTGGTGTGCCCAGCAGGATCGGCACCCGCTCGTCGGCGCGCGCCTGGTTTTCCACGCTCACGCCGATCCAGACGTTGCTGTAGGCCCCAGGCCAGCCGGCCAGGGCTGGCGGCCCCACCAGCCAGTCACGCATGCGTTCGGCCCGTTTGGTCAGCAGCAGGAACGTGTGGCGCTCGGCGGCCAGCATGACGGCGAACACCGCCAGCAAGTGACTGTCGGGCACGTCGGGGTGAAACAGATCGCCCATGAAAGCCGTGGCCACCACCTGGGGATCGCGCCAGGCCAGGGGTGCCGTCAGCACCTTGGGGTTGGTCGGGATCTCGACGTGACCCCATTCCTGGTGGCGCCGGCGCGCCATGCGCTCGGCCCAGCAATGGGCGCAGCCCTCGGAAACATGCGAACAGCCGGAAATGGGGTTCCAGGTCTTGGGCGCGTACTGAATCGCCAAAGGATTCCCTCCTCACCCGAAAGGCTGCCTGAACACCCAGGACAGCCACATGCGCATACGCCGGCGCAGTCTACGGTGGCTGGCGATCCTGCCCTTGTTGGTGCCGGCGCGCCGGTTGTGCGCCGTGCCATCGTTCACGATAGGCTGGCCCTTGAACCAGTTGCCGTCTTGGTCACGGTGATTACCTGCGGGAACATTTCCCGCAGGTCGTCTATATGGCTGATCACCTCGATCAACCGAAATTGCTCCTTCACCGTCGCCAGGGCTTCCACCAGGCCCGTCCGGCCATTCCCATCCTGGCTGCCAAAGCCCTCGTCCACGATCAGCACTTCGCATGGCGCCTGTGCCCTCCTGGCAAGCAACCGCGACAGGGCAATACGGATAGCGAAGTCGATCCTGAACCGCTCGCCCCCCGAATAATTCTCGTAGGGGCGGGTGCCCTGGGCATCGGCAATGATCACGTCCAGCGTTTCGATCTGCCGCCCCGTTGTCTTGCCGGCGCGCTGCGTCGTCAGTTCTATGGTCGTCCCGCTGGCCATAAGGGCCAGCAGCCGGTTCGCCTCATCGGTGATCTGCGGCAGGGCCGCGTCGATCAGCATGGCCTGTATCCCGCGCGGCCCAAAGGTCGCCTCAAGTTGCTCCCACACGCCAGCGTATTCTGCCACTACCGCCCGCGATTGGCGGGCCTGCTCGGCACTTGCCCTCACGCGGGTGGCCGCTTCCAGCTGCCCCTCAAGGTTGTGCCGGCGGCCCATCTGTTCGTCCAGTTCAGCCTGGCGCGCCTTGGCCTCAGCCTGCCAGGTGGCCACGTTGTCCTTGGCATCGCCGGCAGCGGCGCGATCCTGCCGCATGCTGTTGATCTGCACAGTCCGCCGCTCGATTTCGTCAAGCGCGGCGCGCTGCAGCTGCCCCTGTTCGGCTTGCTGCTGCCGCAGGTTGTCGGCGTTGCGCAGGCGCTCCTCGGCTGCAGCCACCGTGGCCTTTAGGTCGGGCAACGTGCGGGCAGCCGTCTCGGCCACCGCCAGGGCGGCCGCATCCGGTTGCTCCATGATCGGGATCGCTGCCAGGTCTTGCCGTTCGGCGTCAATGTGCAGTTCCAGCCCGTCGATGCGCACCGCGATATCCTGCCGGCGGGCCAGCAGGTGTTCAACCATGTGCTCGTGCGCTTCGCCCTCGACGGGTTGCTCGCAAGTGGGGCAAATTGTCAGGTCGGCCGGCGCCGCCGGCACCGCGTCAAGATCGCGTTCGGCCGCTGCCAGGTCTTGCTGCAGCTGGCGCAGGTGGGTGTTGCTGTTCTTGCGCTGCAGTTCGGCCTGGGTGTAGGCGTCCATCGCCGCCCGCAGCTGGGGCGCCTGGGCGGCCTTGGCGTCGCAATCGACAAGGCCCTGCCGCCTGGTGGCCATCAGTTCGTCGCTGGGCAGGCTGGCCAGATCGCGGCCGATCTGCAGGATGCGTTCCGCCCGTTCGTCTACTTCCGCCCGCTGCCGCGTGGAGATGTCCAGCAGGCCGGCCAGCTGGGCGTCGGCGGCCGCCTGTTCCTGCAGCCTGCCCTGCCACGTTGCCACCTGGGCCTCGGCGTCTTCCAGGGCCTTGGTGACGGCCGGTAGGCCCTCGTCTATGGCCACCAGCAGCGCGTCAAGGCCCGTGGCGCGCTGCAGTTCTTCGGCTGCGGCTGCCAGCGAGGCGTCGGCGGCCGCAATGTCGGCCTGTGATGCCCGCAGGCGCTCGTGGGCGAGGCCGGCCCACCCCTGCCAGGCCGTCAGCCCCAGCAGCGACACCAGCACGTCCTTGCGAGCGCCTGGTGCGGCCGTGGTGAACTGATCGGCCTGCCCTTGGATCAGGCAGGCGGTGTGGCTGAATGTCTTGTAGTCCATGCCGCAGGCGGCGTTGATCGCCTCCTGGGTTTCGCGGATCGTCTCCCGCGTCAAGTCCTGAAAGCCGGTGCCGTAGGTGGGGCCGTAAAGCTGGAAGGCCAGGGCGCTCACGCCGGCGCGGCCATCGCGCGGTAGCCGGCGCCGGCGCACCACACCGTGCAGCTGGCCGCCGGCCTCGAACTCCACCTCCACTTCGCACTCGTCGGCGCCCTGGCGCACCAGGTCGTCGTCGCTGCGGCCGCGCGCCTCGCCCCACAGGCACCAGGTAAGGGCGTCGACGGCCAGGGCGGACTTGCCGGCGCCGTTCTCGCCGGCAAGGGCCACCAGGTGGCAGCCGGTATAATCGATTTCCGTCGCCTCGTGCGACAGAAAGTTGGTCAACCTGATCCGTGTCGGTAACATGGGCGCCTCCTTTGCCGGTAGTCTAACCGTGGCGGTTATTGCTGTCCAGCCCCGATAAGCGCCAGCCCTTCATCCTGCAGCCGGCCACGGCGCTGCTCGTCGGGTTCCGATTGCGCCAGGTAGGCGCGCAGGATTTCCGCCGGCGGTGCGCCGGCCACGTCCGCGCCTTCCCAGCGGCGGTCAGCCTGGGGCGCATTGCGCTCAATGCCGGCCACCCACCAGGCACCGGCGGCGTCAAGGGCGCGCTCGGCTGCCAGTTGGTCGAAGGCGGCGGCCTGGTCGGCCGTGGCGAAGTCAATCCGGCAGCGCACAACGGCGCCCGCCACATCGTTTTCCCCAAGGAACAACTGGAAGCCCACGTTGATTGATTCTGCTGGGCATGACGGCACCACGGTGTAGTGCAACGTCTTGAAGGGCCTGTCGTCCAGCAGGTGCGGCACCAGGCTGGTGCAACGCTGGCCGGCGGGCAGGCTGGGATCGAGTTCAAACGACCAGAACATCTTGTCCTGGCCCTCCTCGCCGAAGTCGATCCGTGCCATGCTGCCACAGTAGAAGGCCGGCATGGGCGCCTGCAGCACCTTGCCCCAGTGGTAGTGGCCCAGGATCGCCAGGTCGCAGGGCGGCAGATCGGCGCCGGTGATGGTCGGCTCGTAGCCCATCGTCATCCACTGTTCGCTGGCGCGGTCGGCGCCGGCGAAAGCCAGGTGGCCCAGGAAAATCGTCGGCCAGGCGTCGTGCACCACCAGGCCGCCCAGCAGCGCAATGTCGTGGTGCAGGGCCTCATTGGCGGCCGCGATCAGCTGATCGTAGGGCAGGCCCTCGGCCTCGGCCACCAGGTGCTTGACGCGCGCCCAGGGCACCGCGATCACCCAGCAGGGCTTGCCACCGGCCAGCTGGATCGCCCGCGTCTCGGGCCGGTTGAAACCGAAGATGCCGTAGTCGTCGCCGTAGCAGGTGATCGTATCGATCACGTTGGCGCGGCCTGGCGTGCTGTCGCCCTCGTGGTTGCCCTGATCGATCAGCACCACGATGCCGGCGCGCTGCAGCCGGCGGAACTGCTCAACCACCGGCGCCAGGATGCGCTGCGGCGGGTTGCGGCTCTTGAACAGGTCGCCGGCGAAGGCAAACAGATCGACCGGCTCCTTGATCGCCCAGTCCACGGCCTGGCCAAAGTTGCGCAGGTAGTCCTGCACGCGGTAGGGGAGGCCATCGGGGTTATCGCCGCCTACGTTGTCGATCCCTAGGTGCAGGTCGGCGCAGGCGACGCCCTTGATCGTGGTGCTATTCATCGGGGGCCTACTGGCGGTGGGCCGCCGGCGCCAGTAGGCCCCTGGCCACCTTCTGGAATTGGATCAGCGGGGTGATCAGTTGCTTCCATTCCCGCATGCCGTGTTCGCTTTCCAGCCAGGCGGTCGGATCAAGGAACGGCCCGAGTACATCGTACCGCTCGATCTCCTCGGCCATTTCCTGCAGCGGCAGGTCAACCACCACCTGGGTGATCAGGCCGATCTTGGTTTGGGTGGCCCTTACTTCTTCGACAAGCATGATGCCTCCTTTCGGCCGCTAAGGTGCCCTCGGTTGCCCGCCAAGTCTAACCGCTGCGGTTAGCAGGATCAAGGGTTGTTGAGCATTTTGTTGAGGACGGCGGCCGGCGATTTCAGGCGCGGGTTGGGCACCCGTTCGTCCACGGTGCGCAGCCGCCGGTTGCCCTCAGCGTCGTGGTAGGTTTCATGGCGTTCGATCCATACGAGTATGCCATCATGCAGGGCCGCCAAGATCGCGTGCGCACCATGCTTTCGCACGAAGTATTCGGCCCCGAACTGGAAGCCCAGGCGACTTCGCAGAAACCGCACCAGCCGCGCGTCGGTGGCCGACAACCGGCGGGGGGCCTGGGCGATGGAATTCGGTATGGCAGTCGGAACTACGCGCGGTGTCGGCGAATTCACTTCTGGGAAATTGGGCGGGAAACTGTACTGCGGAGCATCGATGTCGAGAACGCCTGGGGGCAGTTTTCGGGCCGGTTGCGGCATGGAGACGGCTTCCTTTCCGCTGTAAAAACGGGCCTTGGGGAGACGATGTAGGGCGAGCGTAAAGCCCGCCCCGCGTACCGTCAAGTCCTTAAAGTGTGTATGCGCTATAGCGTTTCCTCCTCCGCATCGCGCTCGCGCAGGCGCGCCTCGGCGTTGGCCGCCAGGCACAGCGGGCAGGCCCAGTCCGGTTGCTTGTCGTGCATGCCGGTTTCGTGGTCGGCAATGATCGCGTCGAGATCCTGGGCCGCCGGCATGCCGCCTTCCATCCCCAGCTGCACGCCGGCGATGCGGAAGGCCGCCCCGCACTTCTGGCCCTGGGCGCGCCACAGGTTGGGCAGGCAGGCAGCGTCCAACTGCTCGGCGTCGAACTTCACCTGCAGGATTTGGGCGCCGCCGGCCTCCTTGGGCTGGAAGCCGCTGATCCGGCCCGACAGCATGATCTCGAAGATTGGCGCCGGCCCCCAGCCGCGCAGGGTTAGCACCTCGCGCAGCCGTGCAAGGAAGATGGCCAGCGGCTCGGCCGCCTGGGCGATGGCTTCCGCCGTCGTAAGGGTTTCTTCCCCCTGCAGCGCAACGCCGCTGCCGTCTCGCAGTTGCACGTTTTGCGTGATTGTGTCCACCAGGGCGCCCACGTCGAGGCGGTTGTCGAGATATTCCACCGCCATCCTGTAGGCGGTGGTTCCTGGATCGAGCGGCTTCTTGTTCGGTATTCCCCTGGGCATCGTACCTCCTTATTGCCCCTTCAATCGGCACAGATCGCGCCATGCCCCTGGCAGGTCTTTGACGTCGGTTAGCGCCTGAACCCCCAGGGCGTTGCAGATCTCGATGGCATTCTTGAAGTGCAGGTGTTGGATCGCAAACCGCTGCAGCTGTTCCATGTTGGCCGGCGGGTTGAGGACGCCCCCGCCGACTGGCTCCCGCGTCTCGGCCTTGGGTGGCGGGGGGCGGCTGGTGGTGGCCCGTGCCGGCGGCCGCCCAGGCGCGGGCGCGGCTTCCGCCTTGGCCGGTTCTTCTTCTGGCCCGTCATGCGCCGGCGTCGGAGTTGAAGGGCTTGGTGGCCGTTCTGCTTCCGCCACCGGCGGCGCTGACGGTTCCTCAACCACCTCGGCGTCGATGATTTCCCCCCGACCATTCGGATCATCGCCAACGGGGCTGTCAAGTTCGTTGTCAAAGGTGGGCAGGGCCACCTGGGCGATCAGGTTGAGGCAGCGGCCCTCGGCCCGCTTCATCGCCATGATCGCCGGCTGGGTGATCAGGGGCCGCACCTTGGCCTCGGGGTTGGTGGCGAAGTCCATCACCTGCGCGGGGTTGTGCGCCGACCTGGCGCCGTCAACTTGGGCCTTCGTCACGCCGAGCTTTTCCATCTCGCGGGTGCTGGGGTAGCGTTCGCCCTCGCGCACCAGGCCATACTGGATCGTGGGGATCGGGGTGCTCTTGCGGTAGAGGTGGCACATGGCCAGCACGTCGCCTGGGCGGCTGGCCTGCATGGCCTCGCGGATCGCGGGATCGGTCACGATGCTGGGCTGGATCGCGGCGAAGTCGGGGTGCCGCATGGCCAGGCGCCGGCGGCCGTCGATGGTGACGTACAGGCTGCCCTCGTAGATCATCACCTCGCCCGCCAGGGGGTGCAGGCCCAGGCTGATCGCCACCGCCGCGAACTCGCGCAGCTTGCCCATGGGCGGCGCGTTCTCGTTGGGCCGCAGGGACATTGTGAAGTAGCGCGACATCGCCTCCTGCCGTTCAACCGTGACCGGCAGGGGCCGGTAGCCTACTTCCACCAGGGCAGTTTCATTTCCACTCGTCATGGGCGCCTTCCTTTCCAGAGGCTAACTACTGGCCGACTGACGGGCGCACATTCCGGCCGGTCGGCCCCCAGTTTGGGGAGCCAATCGCAGAGCCGGTGATCGCCCCAGTTGTGGTCGCGGATGATAAGGTAGGCCAGCCGGTTGCGCAAGGCCACCGGCAACCCGTCCAGCTGATCCATGCGCCAATCCGAGGGGCGCACGCGCATGGCCACCAGCAGGCGCGCCTCCTGGGCGCTGGCCGGCAGGGCCAGGCCAACATGGGTCACTTCCTTGGGGCAGAACAGGCTGGTGCCCCGCCGCACCACCCGAGCGCCGCATTGGGCGCACAGCAGCCTTGGCTGGCCGCCTTTGCCCACGCGGGCGGCTTCCACGGCGCGCTCGCGGTCGGTCGTCATTACAACACCCTGAGAATCACAATGCAGGTCGCCGTCAACGCCAGGCAGCATTGGGAGACGACGCGCCAGTACGGCTTGTCGCTGCCCAAGTTGATCGCAATCATGCAAACGCCAGCAAGAACCAGCCAGCCGTCAGTAGACATCGGCGTCGTCGCCCTCCTCGCCTTCCGCCGGCACCTCCGGCTCGAAGCCTGGCATGATCGGGTGCCGCCGCCCCAGGTTGACCTGGGCATATAGCAGTTTGGCGCGGCCCCGCTTGTTCATCCGTGCCGCCTGGGAGAACAGCCGCCGCGCAGACGCTTCAACTTCCTCGGCATATTCGGCCACGTAGACGCCCCAATCGCCGGTGCACAGCACGAACTCGGTGGCGTCCGCTTTGGAAAGGATCGCCCGCAGGGCGCGGCCTTCGATATCGGAGAAGCAGCCGGCCAGGTCGCGCATGAGGATCGCGGCGCCGGCTCCCACATGGTAGCCGGCCAGGCGCACCACGACCCGCTGGTATTGGTCGGGCGTGAAATCCCACGGCCCCTGGCCGCGCCGATCCCATGGTTCGCTGCTCATGGCGCACCTCCGCTCGCCAAAGTCTAACCGTGGCGGCTAGGGGGCGCAAGGGGTCAGAGGGGCTTTTTTGCTACCGATGCACGAGGCGAAACAGTGATCCACAGTCGCAGCTGGGCTTCCGCATTCGGAGCAGGGGTTGCACGTCGGCCTGGTCAACGTCAACCGTCTCGCCGTAGCGGCAGGCGTAGTCCTTGCCGGTGCTGGGGCCGACGATGGTGCGGGGGCGGGCGCCGCAATAGCGCAGGACGGGCATCAGTTCGGCAGGCCGGCCAGGGCGCGGAGGTACTTCATTTCCATGTAGGCTTGTTCGGCCAGGGCAGGATCGCCGGCCAGGATCATGCCGGCCCAGCGTAGGGCCAGGTCGACGCGGGTGGGGTTTGCGGGCAGCGGAATGGGCATCGTCTCCTCCAATAGCAGGTGCCGGTTGAACATGTCCAGGTCAACGTAGACGCCGCCGATCTCGGTGCCGCCGTTGAACTGCTCGCCCACCAGCTGGGCCAGCGTCCAGCCGCCGTAAGGCAGGCCGGCGAAGTCGATATCGGGGTCTTGATCCCACAGGGCATTGATCAGCAGGCAGTCGGTGAACGTGGTGGGGTTGCCCATCAGATCGACCCAGGCGTGATAATTGGTGTAGATCGCCCGCCGCTTGGCGCCGTACTCGAGCGCGGCCAGCAGATCGACGGCCTGGCGCACCGTGCACCAGGGGATGCCAGGCAGTTCCACGTCCACCACCACCAGCACCAGCTGCGCCCACAGGTCGTCGGGCACGCCGGCGCGCCCCTGCTGCACGTGCCAGGCGCCGTCGTGGTTGCCCGTGACGGAGATATAGCCCATCGGGATCAAGCCGGCCGCGATTGCGATCCGCAGGTTGTCGATCCGGTTGGCGGGCTGGTCGGCGCCCGTCCACAGGCATTGCCACCAAACCAGTTCGCCGGCGGCCCGCAGATCGGCCGCCGCTTCGGCCGTCAGCCGCGTGTAGCTGCCGTCGACGCCTGGTATCCAATCAGGGGGCATGGGCCACCTCCGGCAGCTGGCCACGTGGCAGGGTGCGGGGCAGGATTGTGCCGCCATCGGCGACAAAGAACGTGGCCGTCAGCTTGATCATATCCGCCTCGTCAAAGTCCCTGCAGCTGAACACGTGCACGGCGCCGTAGGGCGCCGGTTCGTCCTTGGGGTTCAGGTGCACCGCGATGTGGGATTCGGCGATCAGCTGCAGCAGCATCACCTTGCCGCCAAACCGGCCGCCCATCTGGTGGATCGCCTGCAGGCCGGTGAGATCCACGGCGGCGGCGATAAAGGCCCGCGCCCGTGTAACCGTCCAGCAGCGGGCCGCGTGTTCAGGGGGCGTGGTGAATTCGAGGGCCAGGAACATGGGTGCCCCCTACCATATCTTGCCCATCCCGAGCATGTGCGGCCCCAGCCAGCCAATCACCCCAACGATCACGACCAGGCCGGCCAGGTAGAAGCACCACCAAAAGCTGAACGGGTGGGCCAGCACCGTGCGGGTGACTTCGGTGAGCGTGTCGCCAGGCTGGGCGTTTGCCAGGGCCAGGATTTCGATCACCAGGAAGGCAGCCGTGAAGGCCAGCACCGCCCCCAGGGCGCCCAGGAACCACATGAGCCAGGCGACGCGGAAGGCTTCGGGTGACATGGGCGGCCCCCTACTGGTGCCCCGTGACCAGGGCCAGCAACCAAAAGACGACGGCGCCTACCGCGCCGGCGCCGCCGAATGCCGCGAAGACCCGCAGGAAGATCAACCCTTGCGTCCGCAGCATCGCCCAGGCGCCCTCGCGCGTTGCCTGGGCCTTCGCCCAGCCGTTGATATCGCGCTTGATGTCGCCCTGGGCGATGGCAACCGCGTCAACCTGCCCCTTGATCGCGTCCAGCTTCTCATCGACGGCTTTGCAGAACAGCGGCCATATCTTCTCCTCGAAGTCTTTTTGCGCCTGCTGCACCGCGCCGACGATTCGATCCAGCGAGCCTTGGGGCATTTTTTGTGAGGCCGTGTCCTGCATGGCCCTCCCCTTCACCACTATGGTCGACAGTTATCGGGGGGCCAGGCCGATGCGCATGCGCCGCACCGCGTGGCGCCGCAGCTGGCGGGCCTCGTCGGGTTCCGTGCCGAACATGGCGGCTATGTTCTCGGGCGTCTCGCCGGCGTAGTCGCGCATCAACAGCACCGCCCGCTCGCTGGCCGGCAGGGCGGCAATCGTGGCTTCCAGATCGGCCGCCAGTTCTATGGCCCGCCAGGGATCGATCCGCTGGCCGTCAACGAGCAGCGGTTCGCTCTCGAAGCCTGGGCCAAATTCGTCAACCTCGCCGCTGCGGCCTTCTTCATGGTGGCCACGGTGCAACTCGGGGAAGGCCACCTCGATGGGGCGGGCCTGGCCGTTGCGGCCCAGGCGCCCGTGCCGGCGCCGGAGATCTATCGCGTGGCCGCGCAGGCGCAGCCAGAGGAACGTGGTGAACTTGCCCACCTGGGGGTTGTAGTCGCGGGCGGCGATCACGGCCTGCTCTCTCAGTTCCGCCAGCACGTCTTCGCGGGCCAGGTAGCCCACGCCATCATGGAAGATGCCCGCGCGGTGGGCAGCTGCTTCGATCATGCCGATCACTTCGGGGCTTTGGAGAAGGGCCGCAGCTGCAGGCGCATTCATGGCCCGAATTGTAGCGCCGTTCGCGGCCCCGTGGCAAGCGACGCCGGCTACAGGGACAGCATGACGCGGGGCGCGTTGCCCACCAGGAGGGCACCGCCGGCGGTGAAGGGGTTCGGCAGGGCGCCGTAAGCTTGGGCCACGCTCCAACCGACATGATTAACCACATCGAGCCCCGTTGGGCTACCCAGGAAGCGCAGGGCACTGTTGATAGAACAGGCGCGGACGGTCGGCGTGTCGCTGGCCAGCCCCACCAGCCAATACCAGCCTGGCGTCAACGTCTGCGCGATCACGATCGTCTTAAGGCCGGTAGCGGCCGCCGAGACGTTGCCGGCGTCCAATACCAGGGCACCAGGCACGCCGCTACTGTCCCGATAGATGCCTAACTGGATGCTCGCGCCAGCCTTAAGCGTTGAGACCTCGATGGAAATGCTGGTGTAGGGCGTCGTCGTGGGCACGAAGAAGGGCATCGCGTAGAGGATGTTTGCTGTCAACGCTAGCGTGGTTGTTACCGTCTCGCAAAGGTTGCCGTAGAACCGCCCGCCGGCATGGGGCGGCCAGGCGGGGGCTAGTTGCAGGGCATCGGTTCGGTTCCAGCCTGTCATATTAGAACTCCATTACTACGCGGGGGTGACTAACTGTGCCGTTCTGCATCGTATTAGCCGCCATACTCTGCATGGGGAAGCGCCGAGGCCACCCAGCCGTGTTGAGCAGACTAAAGGCGTCAATTCTAAGAACGCCCCACAGGCTGACCCATAGTGCCGAGTTCGTGCTAGTAGGATACCCACATCCCAGGAAGCCAGTGTAGACGGCGTTTGCATTAGCGCGGACAGTCGCGGCGGCAGCCCCATACTGATTGAAGGCCGCAAAACATAGACCCTGCGGCAACTTCTCGTAGCCGTTCCGGTAAGTGACGGCACCGGACTTGTAGTCGTTTGAGGTGCCCAGGCTGATCGCACCCGTCTCACAGATCAACTTGTCAGGGTAGGGGACCAGCACGGGGCGCCGGTGGGCGGCATCCCAGGCGAAAGCCGCGTCGTACATGGCTATTCGGCAGGAAGCCGCATCATTGAAGGTCGTCACCTCGATGCCTAGTTTGACCAGCAGGGAGGGCAGCGGAATCCACGACGGAAGGAGCCACAAATAGCTGGTGTTGGTGGTAGTATTTGGGACTGTAGAATTGAATGGGAAGGCAGCGTCGTAGAACCCGCCGCTGCGGAAGGGTAGGATCGACGGTATCCGGTGCGGCGGCGGCTGGTAGACCTGTAGGCCCTTCATCTAGGCGTTCTCCACTACAGTTCCGAGCACGTCAACCGACAAGGCGACCGTGGAAAGGCCGCGCAGTTTGTAGGTGTCGTCCTTGATCGTCACCATGCCCCGCCACTGGGCCGATTCGCGCGCCGGTATGGGCAGCAGGTTGCACAGGTAGCGGCTTATGCCCCCGCCTTCCACCCAAACGTCCAGCGTCAGATCGCTATCGGTCACGTTCGTGAAGTCAAGGCTCACCACCATGGCGCGCGTGGCCCCGCCCTCCACGAAGGCCTCGTAAAGATCGGTGGCCGCATCGTCAATCTGTGCCGAGACTGGTTGCGGTGTGCTGGCCATGGTGCCCTCCTAGAACGCGACCGCGTAGGTCAGCGCCAGTATATCATCGCCCGCGCCACCAGGACTGGCGTAGGCCCCGATCTCGAATTTGGCGTGGGTGCCGCCCGCCTCGCACGTGCCGCTGATCCAGATGCCCGCGCCGGCGGCCAATTCGGCCTCCAAGGCATCGCAGAAGTGGTCGTGCTCGACATACCACGCCACGGTGCCCGAGGTGCCGCCGCCGCCGGTAGCATAGGCCCCGATCAGGTAGTAGGCGCGGCCAGCCACGAACGTGCCGCTGATCCACACGCCAGCGCCGGCGATCCAATCGGCCCTGGTGCCGGCGCCCAGCAGGTTGCCGTTGTAGAACCAATTCACCGGCGCGTTGGCGGCCGGTATGATGCCGTCGATTGCATCGGCGCGGACAGAATCGCCCACCATGACGGCTTCCACCCGCCGCTTGAGATCGCGCAGGGTGATGTCGTGATCCTGCAGCCGTTCATGGATCACCCCTATTTGATCAATCATTCCCTACCCTACCTGTGCGGGATCGCGGCAAGATTGCCCATCCCAAATGTCGTGGTGGCGATATTCAGTTTCATGTTCGACCAGACCCCGCTCGCATCCATCGGCGTTAGTTTGCAGACAGCAAAAGCTGGTATATTTGTCGAAACATATAGCGTGTCGGACTCTGCATCATAAGCCGTATCTCTAGCAGCAACAGCCGCACCGACAAAATCCTGGAGTGTCTGCGAAGGCGAGACGATCCCGAAACTCGTTGCGTAATTGGTCGAGACCAGCGGTCGCCCAAAGTTGCCCGCGTTGTCTTCACGCCAGACAACGACCTTGCCGCCAAATGTTGCCCCGAGGCCCAAATAGGCGACGCTGGCATCATCTTCGGAGTAAACCGTTGTCCAGGTGACCCCCAGATCGTCGCTGATCATGATGCACCAGCGGGTAGCCCCCCCCGTTTCAAGCACACCGGAGGCCACGAACCTGCCGTTGGAGAGAATCGCCGCGTTAAAAGCCCACGGCACCCCAACTGTGCCAATGTTCGGACGTGTGCCGCCTAACGTCTCAGTCCAGGAAACCCCGCGATTGATCGTAGTGCGCGTGAAGCCATGCATGAACTTGTCCGTACCGAACAGGAACAACATGTTTTGATTAGACGGGTGCGCTGCAATGCACATTGCAACGTAGGTGCCGAATCCCGTATCGGCAATCGACACCGTCCAGTTGTCGCCCTCGTCGTCGGAGTACCACACGGAGAATGACAGGGCACCAGCCCCGCCAACGATTGCCCAAATGCGCCCACCCGCGTCTCGGCAGAAGGCTTGCGGTGGGCCTATCCCAGCATCGCCAGTGAGGGATGCGGAGAGCGCCGCCCAGGAGATTCCAGTGTTCTTCGTGTATGCGGGAACGCCCTCGTTGGTGCAGAACCAGTTGGTCGGGGTCGCGCAAAACGGGTATGGGTTGTTGTCCGTGACGCCTGTCATTGCCACAAGAGCCGACCAAGAGGAGGCGGTAAGATGCGTCGCCTCACGCGGGGAAGCGCTTGTTGTGGTGGCGAGTACACGGCCTGGCTCAACCAATCCTGGCGGGCCGATGGCGATCATCTTGCCCCTGGCGCCGGCGGGGCAGGCAGGGAAGGGCGGCGCCGGCCGCGCCTTGTCTACGTTTGCGAAGCGATCCCAGGTCTTGTAAAGGGTGCCGTCGCTGGCCGTGCCCGACATGCGTTCCGCCGCCAGGAGATATGCCTGCTCAATCCCCGTCCACCAGTAAAGGGCCAGAATGTGGTTGCCCACGTCGCCGGCGTCCAGCGTAGCCGGCGCCAGGGCGATGGTGCCCACGCCGGCCACGATAGGCATGTTGTAGAGCAGATTGTCGTTGAAACCCACAACGTACTGGCCCGCCACATCATTGCAGACCCACTTGCCGCGCGATTTCGCCAGGGCGCCGGCGTCGCCCAGGGCGCGTTTCCAATCGTTGCCGTCAAGGCCGCCGGACAGGCTGGTGTAGACGGCCGGCGTGTGGGTGGCGCTGTTGAGGATGATCGCCAGGCAGTCGCCGCCGTTGGCGGCGCCGATAATGTAAACGTCCGCCGGATGGCCGCTCACCAACAGGTCGGCTTCCAGTTCGCCGGCGATCAGGCCCACGCCCCAGTTGTGGTCGCAGACGGCATCCCAGGCGTAAAACGGGTAGCCGGTGCCGGTGCCGCCCCAAATCCAGACGCCGCCAGCGACCGGCGTGCCGATACTGTTCAGCCGCAGGGTGGCGATCCCGAACTTCACGCGGCAGTCCTCATATAGCGCCCAGGTGGCGGCGTCGTCCAGCGAAACGTAGAGTTTGGCGTCCTCGGTGCAGGCCCACACGCGGTTCTTCACCACGATGTCCCACCAAACGCAGGCCATGGGGCTGCCCACGGCTGCCATGACCAGTGTGGGGGCCGTCGCGGCGTAGTCGGTCGTGCGGTAGATCGCGCCGGCGCTGGTGCCGTAGACGCCGATCCCGAAATTCACACCGTCCGCCGCCTTGGCGCTGGTGCTGATACAACCGGCCAATACCTGATCGTACCAGTTGATCCCGCCATCCGGCGACCCGCTGGCGTCAGCATCGAACGCCAGGAACATGGCCGGTATGTAGACATCGGCGGCACTGGCAGCGAAGGAGATCGGCAGCGTGAGCGTGTCGGTGGCGCCCAGGTTGTCCGTGACGGTGAGGGTTATTTCCCACGGGCTGCTGATCAGCGCCGCGTCGACGCGCTGCGTCAGCACGGCCGTGGCGCCGGCAACCAGCCCCAGGTTGTCCGACCAGGCCCAGCTAACGATTGTGCCGTCCGGATCAACGCTGCCGCTGCCGTCCAGGCCCAGCAGGCACCATTCGCGGTCGCCCATGACCTCGCGGTCAACGGCGTGCGTGAAGAAGGCAAACGGCACCACGTTGATCGTGGCGCCGGCCTCGGGGCCGCCGATAGCCGTCAGCTGGGTGGTGAACTTGCCAGGGCTGAACTCCGATTTGTACCCTTCCACAAACCAGCGGCCGGTGGTGCCGCTGTAGGCGGGGTCTTCGATGTTGCACGTGAGGCCCAGCATCACCTGGGGATCGCCGTCGATCTCGGCCCCCACCTGGGTCATGAGGCGGTTAGTGACGGCCACGCGGCGGCCTGCCACCAGGCCGGCCTTCACCGCCGTGTCGATGAACTGGTTGGGGAACAGCTCGTCATTATACGCCTGGCTGCCGTCGCCGTTAACCACCCATGGACTGTCGGCGTAGGCGTGTTCTTCGATGGTGATGCTGTCCTGGGTGAGATCGGGGTTCGTTGACGTGACGACGGCCCCGCGCACCCAGCATTGGTTCTTCACATCGCGCGCCTGCTGGGTGTAGGTGATGCGGCGCAGGCGGGGCCTGCCGCTCACGATCCCCGTGGGGTAGCCTTCCACGATGCCCGTCAGCACGCCCGAGAAGTAGGTGCGCCAGCTGGTGGGGGCCGGCACCGGCTCGCGCACGTCCACCCGCACCGTGCCATCGGGCAGTTCATACCAGCGGCCGCCGTCGATTTCGGCCAGCTTGTTGATCGCCTCGCCATAGGTGGCGAACGTGACGGTTTGCGGTGCCACGGTGCCTGGGGTGTAGGCAGGCAGATCGACGTGGTAGTGGGCAATCTCGGCCGCCGCGAACAAAGCATCGATCAGCTGGTGAACGGTTTTGGTGCCGTCCGCCGTCACCACCACCTTGTGGTAGTTGTTGTCGAGTGGGGCCGACATGCCCTGGCATTCAATCGTCTGCGCCCGTTCGTCGCCGGTGAGGTTCAGCACCGTGCCGGTGAAGACGCGGGTGGTGATACCGTTGAATCCCTTCTCTACCTGCACGCTGGCGTTGAAAATGGCCGTGGCCGGCACCAGCGCAGCCCGCAGGCGGATGCTGCAGGTCGGCACCTTGCTGTGGGCGTAGGCGTAGGAAACGTTCAGCACCGCCGGCACGTTGACGCCGCCGATCACCACGCGGTAGGCGTCGGCGCGGGGATCGTTGTTCAGGTAGATGCTTTCTAGGGTCATTGCGCGATCAGCTCGATCCGCACCCGCCGGCTGGCCGCCGTGGTGCCGTAGGAACCCATCACGGCGTCAAGGCAATCGCAGGCGTTCAGCAGGGCCAACTTGACGACCGGCACCGCCTCCCAGTCCGTGAGGTTGGCCGTGGTGTTCATAAGGGCCGCCAGGGCCGCCATGCGCGCCGGCGTAAGGTAGAATTCCAGCACGCGCCGGCCACCCGAGATTCCCATGGTTAGAACACTGTCGCGGGCAGCCCCCAGGTTGGTGTTGATATCGGAAATTGCCTTGCCTGGCGACCACCCGCTATCGGCGACCGGTTCCTCGTCGCCCGCGAACGTGAAGGCCCCGAATGCGGCCATGGTTCCCCCTATCCCACGTAAGGACTGAGTGGCGCGCCGGCCAGGTAGGTGTGCCGTTCTGCTTGGCCCATCGCTTCGTTCAGGGCGCGGTCGGCTTCCGCGTGCATGGCGCGGCGGATCGCATCCCAGTCGTAGCCGTGGAAGGCCCAGCTGAATTGGAATACCGGCGCCCCGCGCTGATCGGGCCGCAGGATCTCCTCGCCGCCGTGCACCATGGCCAGCACCGGCGCCCCGAGCGGGCCTGGCACGATCCCACCCTGGTCGAAGTCCAGCGTGGGGATCGGGTTGTCCGGTATATCGAAGCCGATCCAGTGGCCCATGATCGAGACGCCCAGCTTGTCGGGGATTATGGCGTTGATCGCGTTGATCCCCGCGTTGATCGCCGTCTTGAACACGGCCAGGATCGCACCCGTCAAATCGCCCAGGGCTTCCGGCACGGCTTTCAGGCCCGACATGATCCCGTCGAAAATGGCGCCGCCCAGGCCCAGCGCGCCGCTGAAAAGGCTGCCGGCCAGGCCGGCCAGCCGCCCAGGCAGGGCGGCAATGGCACCCACCACGCCTTCGACAATCTCCCACGCCTTGCCCGTGAGATCGTTGAGGGCGCCGCCGGTGATTTCGTTGACCTGATTCCAGCCGGCCTTGAAGCCCTCCACCAGCTGGCCCACAAACCACGACACGGCCTGGCCAATCGGCGTGGCCATGATCGCCCCGAGCACGTCACCCAGGGCGCCCGTAACAACGCCCACCAGGCCGGCCGCCCCAGTGAGGGCGCCCCTGGCGATCTCCGGTATCTTACCGAACGCCTCTGCGATCCAGCGCGGCACGTTCTGCGCGAACTCGATGAACAGCCGCCCCGCACCGGCCAGGATGCCAGGCAGGGACGCAAAGGCTTCCGCGATCCAGCCAGGCACGGACGCAGCGAACTTCTTTATCGCAACCGCCAGGTCGGCAAACAGGCCAGGGATCGCCTTCACAGCTTCAACGAACAGACCAGGCACCGCCTTGAGAGCGTTGCCGATCCAGCCAGGGATGGACGTAGCGAACTTCTGGATCGCGTTGCCTACCGGCCCCAGTAAGCCAGGGATGGCCTTGAAGGCACCGCCCAGCCAGCCGCCGACTAGGCCGGCCAGGCCGGCAAAGGCGCCGCCGATTTTGCCCCACGGTATCTTCCGGAAAATGCCAGCGATCCCCTCAGCCATAGCGGGCGCTACGCGCGTTATCAGCAGCGCCGGAATGCCCAGGAGGGCGAACACCAGCGCGCCGGCGATGAAGCCGGCCACGGCGCCGGCCCAGGCGGGCAGGGAGGCCGCGAACTGCGGTAGGGCCTCAGTAAACAGGCGCGGGAGGGTGTCTTTGAAGAACGGGCCGAGTTTTTCACGGAATACCACAGCGAGGGCCGTAAGAATGAGGGCCACCACAACGGCGGCGATGATGACCCAGCCGACAGGCGTTATGGCCACCAGGGTTGCGCCAACGGCAGCGGCCGCCGACGATATGGCGCCGCTGATCGCCGTCGTTATGGCGGTTATGGAGATCCCGCTGCCGAGGGAGGCACCGATACCCGCTATGACGCCGCTGGCGAACAGGCCGATTGCCTTGAGGACTTCCGGTGAACCGCCAAGGCCGCCAAGGACGTTCGCCATCAGGGCGGCAAACCAGCCCTTCGCCCCTTCGCCCGCGTCCGCTGGTGGTGTTATGTCGACGCTCTGCGTTACGGTGCCGGTCACGGGATTGAGTACGTCGATGATCTTGGCGCCCGTGCGGATAACGTTCTGGAAGACGGTGCCAGCCACGTCGGCCAGGAATTCGATGATCTTGGCGCCCGTGCGCACCACGTTTTGGGTGATCGTGACGGCCTTGTTCACCAGCTGGGCGGTGGCCGAAACAAAGTCTCCCACCGCCCCGATCACATCTTTCAGCACCCCGAGCGGGAATGTCACAATGCCCAGGGCAAAGTCGGCAATCGCCCCAACGAACCCGACGACGGTGGTTATCACCATGGCGACAAGCAGGGCCGCCACGGCGTCCGCTACCAGGGGGATGAAACGGCTGAGGATATCAAAGTTGTCCGCCGCTGATCGGCCGTCGGGCAACAGATCGGCTATCCTTTGGCCCCATTCGAAGACCGCGCCAGCAGCCTTTAGGAGCCATTCTGCGATGCTTTTCAGGTTGTTAACCGTTTCGCCCAGCAACAGGAAGAAGGCGGCCAGCGGGGTGTGCGCGCCCTTGAAGTATTCGTCTAGGGTATCCCCCGTTTTGACGACGTGTTTCAGGTATGTCCACAGCCCGATGAAAACGGTAGTGAGCCATTGAACCGACTTGCCGAGGCCCTGGCGGATGATCGGTTGGGCCTTGATTAGCAGGTTCAGCAACTTCGTCACGACGGGGATCACCGCGATGCCGATCACCAGCTTGAGGCCGCCAACCGCTTCCGTGAGCGTTTTGTGCGCGACGGAATATTGCTTGATCTTGGCGGCGTTCTCGGCCGAGAGCACCAGGCCCAGCTTGTTGGCTTCGGCCGCCAGGTCGGCCATGCCCTGGCTGCCCAGGTTCAGCAGCGGGATCATGTCCTTGCCGCTGCGGCCGAACAGTTGCATGGCCAGGCCCGTCTTTTCGATCCCGTCCGGCATGCCCTTGAACACATCGGCCAGCTCGGGCATCAGTTCGGTCATGGGGCGCAGGTTGCCGGCACCGTCGGTTGCCTGTATGCCGATATCGGCCAGGATTTGGGCGGTTGATTTGCCGCCGGTGGCGACGCCCGTTTCTTCGTCCTGGACGCCTTTCAGTTTCTTGGCCAGGATGCCAAGGCTGGCGCTGGCGGCGTCCGAATCGAGGCCGACGCGGCGGAAGGCAAAAAGCATCTCCGACGACTGTTCGGTGGTCATGCCGGTTTCGCGGGCCAGCTTGCGCACGGAGGCGGCATATTCGTCGGTGTAGCTTATGGCGCTGGCGACGGTCTTGACGGAGAAGATAGCGGCAATGGCCCCGCCGGCAATAGCGGCGGCGGCGGCGATCTTGGTCATGACGGCCGACGACCGGCTGCCCATCTCCTCGGCTTTTTGGGCAGCCTGGCCCGTCGCCTTGTCGACGCCGGTTAGCAGTTGGTTGGCGTCAACGCCAAGCTCAACCAGTAGGCGCTCGACGACGTTGCCGCCGCCGACACCTGGGGCCATGTTTACTCCCTGGGCGCCTCAGCCGGCGCAGGGCCGGCGGCCTTGGGCGTTAGGGCCGTGATCTGCGACATGAGTTCCGCCGCGCCGCCCAGGGCGCTTCGGAAATCGACGGCGGTGATCGCTGCCACCACGGCCGCGATAGCCTCCGTCAGCGGCGCATCGCCCAGCGTTTGCTGGTCGATGTCCGTCAGCAGGTGGCCCAGCGTGATCAGGTTTTCCGCCCCGAACAAGGGCAACAGCACCTCGATCACGTCGAACAGGATCGTCGCGTTGCGTTCCTGGTCTTCTGTGCTGGCCGCCGTCAAGGTGGGCGGGTTGGTGATGATCCCGCTGATTGTGCCGCGCAGCTGCACCAGGTAGGGCGTGATCAGGGCCGCCGCCTCTAGGCCGCGCCGCGCCGACAGGGGCGGGATCGTGTATTCGGTGCCCCCCAATTTGACCGTGACCGCTTCCGTTGATGGCATTGGGCGCTACTCCTTCGCTATGAAATCAGTCCCCCGCACGATGATCCCCTGGGGCTGGAAACGCGCCGGCAATGGTGGCGCCGGCCGGCCCGCCTTTGGTGGTGGCGCCCAGCGCAACGGCGGGAAGCGCAGCCGTTTGCCCTTGGCGTCCACGGGGCCGGCGATTGCCCATTCGAACTCCTGCTCCTCGTGTTTGATCACCACCGCTTCCTGCAGGTAGCAGATCGCCTCCTCAGGCCCCAGCTCAAGGATATGGTCGACTGGCCACCCGTAGGCATGGGCCAGGCGCACAACGATGCTGGAAAGGGCGCGGTTGGGGTAGTCTTCGCCGCTGCGCCGGCCTCCCTGGGCGCCGGTGGCCACCAGGATCGGCAAGGTGCCGTGCAGGGCGTTCAGGGTGGCCAAGGTATCGACGCCGGCCAAGGCTTCGGCCAGGGTGGCGCCCAGCGCCTCGGGATCAACGCCGGTGGCCAGCTGCAGGAAGGACAGGATCGCGCTGGGGGCCTTGCCCGTGGTGGCGATCTCGCCCAGGGCGACCTGCAGGGCATAGTGCCGGCCCAGGCGAGCGCGGGGCACGACAACAACGTGGCCGCCCAATGTAACCTGGGCGGCCGCGTCTTTCAGCCGTAGGGCCTCAAGATAGTCGATGGGCGCCTGTCGCATATTCAGTTAAGGGCCGACTAGAGAACGCTGGGATCGTACCTCAGCAGTTCACCAAAGCGGTGGGCCGCCGGCTTGGCCGTGTCCGCCATGATCATCATCCGCACCTGCAGGTTCCAGGCGTCGCCGTAGGGCATGGCCAGCGGCGTGGCCTCCACCACCTGCACCTTGTGGAACTGGAAGGCGACAAAGTCGCCCGTGTCCTCGTCGTAGACCCGCGACAGGAACACGTGCCAGAAGATGTTCTGTGGCAGCACGCCCAGGGGCATCTTCTCGGTTTCTTCGGCGAGGTTGTGCACCACCGTGCCGCCGCCCAGTATCTTCGTCAAGATCGACAGGGGCAGCATGGCCTTCAAGGTGAAAGCCAGCTCGAAGTTGTCGCGCCGCTGCATGTTGGCCACGATGCCAGCGGCCGCGCACTTCACCACCGTCTCCGTGCGGGCGTCGCGCAGCTGCAGGTCGTCGTAGCAGCCCACCTCGAACAGGTTGGCGGCGGCGGTGCCACTCATGCCGTAGTAGAAGCCGTCGCTGTCGGGGTTGTTGTTGTAGGTGGCGCCCCAGTCCTGCATCCAGATGTTGGGGCCGCCTTCGAGATAGAGGGCCTCGGCGTTGATGATCGGGCCGACTGGGGTTGCGGTGCCGGTTCCTAGTGTGGGCATTCTTCCCTCCTCAAGCCGGCGCGGGCGCGACGCCGATGGTTTGCTGCTACCTCTATGGTCGACAGCGGGCAGGGGGCCGTTTTAAGTCTTCATGGCCACGGTGGCGAAAACGATCTCGCCGCGCCAGATCGTGTCTTCGCGGGCGGGGTAGCTGGTCATCTCGGGGCGCAGTTGCATGCTGGTCAGCCCCGTGCCGGCCAGGCGTTTGCCTTGGATCGCGTTGCGCACCAGGGCCATCACCTGCAGGCATTCGGCGCTGCTGTCGTCCTTGCTCAGCACGATCAGGCGGCCGGCCAGGGCCAGGTTGGCCTCGGCGCATTGGCCGGTGCCCCAGGGCGAATCACTGGTGACGGCCACGCGCACGGCGGGGTATTCAAAGCCCGTGCCCCGCCACTCAGCCTCTTTGATCCGGTCGGCAGCGGTCAGTTTGGCAACCAGCGGCAGGTCGGCTTTCAGCAGGCTTATGACGGCGGCTTGGATCAGCTCCGGTGACAGCATCTAGGGCCTCCCCGTGTGCGCGGCCAGGGCCGCCAGGCCGATCCGCAGCTGGGCCAGGAACACCTGGGTGGCCTCGGCTTTGCTCTCCTCAAAGGCCGGCCGCAGCCAGGGCATAGTGGCCCCCTTTGCCTGCGAAATCGGGCCTGGGTGCTTGCCCGCGATGTATTGGTCGTCCTCGGTGTAAATGCCGTAGTCGACGGTGGGGCCGATCTGCACCCACTGTTGCTTGCCCCGCCAGATCGGTTCGTCAACCGTGATCCCGCGCATCATGCGGCCGGTGTCAACCAGCGCCCGCTGCTGCGCCCGCTGGCGCACGATCAGGCCGGCCTTGTGCAGCCCCAGGGCATTGTTGGCGTCGAGCAGGCGGGCGTTCGTCCTGACGTTGTACGTCCGCCGCACGCGGTGCTGCCCAGGCCCGCCGGCCACTATTCCTCCCTGTCGGCGTAGGCGCTGTGCACCGCCGTCAGCTGGATATGGGATCGCGGGTGGCCCACCGGCAGGCTGGATCGCTGCACGGCCGTTATGCGCAACTTCTGGCCGGCCCAGGGGCCGCTGCGCGGGATCGCAATGTCCTCGGAACGGATCGCGGGGTAGCGGTCGGGCCACACGATGATCTCCATGCTGCGCACCGTCTCGATGCCCTGCAGGCGCATGGCCAGGGGGATGCGGTCGTTGGCGATCCGCGCGCCCACGCCAGCGTAGCGGATCGCGTCCGTGCGAACCGCCCCGCCGACAGGATCATCTGCTCCTTCGATCTGCTGGTAGATGTCCAGCAGCACGTTGATGCCCTGCATCGCCTACTCCACGCTGGGCCGCCCACGGAAGGCCGCCATGCGCAGCACCTTATACTTGCGCAAGAGGCGCGCCGCCATGTTGGCCTGGGGGCTGGCCCCGATCACGGTTTTGCTCAGGAGGCCGCCGGTTTCGCTGTAGTCCATGCTGCGCCAGCTGTTCACGAAGCCGGCGCCGGCGGTAGCGCCGGCCGTGTCCATCAGTTCCTTGTATTCCTGCGCCAGGATCGCCAGGGCCATCTTGACCGTGCCAGGGAGATCCGCCGGCGTGTTCCAGATGCCGGCCACGTAGGTCACGTCCACGTTGGTGGGCTTGTTCTCGGCGGCGCAACAGCAGCCGGCCGATAGGGCCAGACCTTCACGGCGCACCTCAACCACGCCCTGGCGCCGTTCCCACAGGATCACGCAGCCCGTGATGGTATCGGTTTCGCAACTGCAACTGCCCAGGTCGTGCACCACGGTGGTGCTGGTGATGCTGATCACGTGGGTCTTGCGCAGTTCAACGAAGCGGAAGTTGGAATCGTAGTCCAGCCAGCCCTGGGGCCAGATGTGGCGTTCGTCGGCCACGGTGCCGGTCAGCAGGTTGGTGGACAGGAACGTCTCGGCGTCCTCCCAGCCCATTTCCCAGGCCATATCTTCCTGGGCCTGGGTGCCGGTTAGGAAGCCGACATTGTTCATTTCCAGCTGCAGGGCGTGCAGGGTGGCGGTATCAGGAACACCCATAGAATCTCCTCCGAACGCGTTGTAAGACCTTCCGCCCTCTCTCCAGCCGTAGTAACGCCATAATCCGCCGCCGCCGCCTGATTAGCCAAGCTGTGTCTCGTCCACTGGAATGGTCGACCGTGGGCGGTGGCTCTAACTCAGCCATGGGGGTTGTCTCTAACTCAGCCCAAGATAACTGACCGCTGCGTGGGCCAAAGGAAGCGGTCGGCACTTCCGTTGCTGCCCATGAGACATGACCCTTACGCGGGGCGGTGGGCACCTCGGCCTCAGCCCAGTTCACATTGCCCCTGCGCGGGCCGGTAGGCATTTGGATCTCGCCCCAGGAGAATATCGCCTTGCGACTGCCAGCAGGAATTTCCGCCTCTGCCCAGCCTACGCCTCCGCGTCGCGGGGCGTCCATGACCTGTAGTTCGGCCCACGACAACAGCGGTCTACGCGGTGGTGTGGGGCCTTCCAACTCCGCCCACGATAGGATGCCACGCCTGCCGCCCGCCGGCAGTTCTAATTCCTGCCAGCAGATTTCGGCTCGGCGTGGGGCATCCGGCGCCGCTAATTCTCCCCACGACATAACGGCACGACGCGGTGCAATGGCAGTCTCCATTTCGGCCCAGGAGAACAGGGTACGGCGTGGCGCAATGGGATTCTCGAACTCTCCCCACGATATGCACGCCCGACGAGGCAAGGCGGGCACTTCGATCTCGCCCCAGGAAATACACCCTCTGCGCGGGCCGGTGGCGACTTGCACTTCGCCCCAGGATAGTTGGCCCCGCCTGTCCTGGGGGGGCTTGAGGGCAATGCTCAGCCGCCCCTGGTATGAGGCAGTGACCAAGGTCGCTGTCGTCGTGCCGTAGGCACCAGCAGCAGCCTTTATACCGTCCGCAACCCCTACACCACCACCGTTGCCGGTGGTGGTGTTCTGATCAGTGTTGGTATGTTCTACAAGTCCTGTCAGGTTGGCGTTAGTCCAGCCCGAAGTTTGGGCCGTATTGGAATCTGTCATGTTGGAGACGGCCACGACGACAAGACACTCGGGAACGGTCGTCGTGGCGCCTGGGATCGAGACGGCCTGGGCGGACGACCCCAAGGTGTCGCCAGCCGTGATATCCCACGGGTTTCCTGAGGTGATGGAGCCCGAATAGGCAACGATGAAGGCAATGATGTGGTTGCCCGTCGCAACGGAAACGGTAGGGGCGGCGTCTCCCAAGACTGCCCGCCGCCAGAAGACGGTGAGACGGGTAGCGGGGTCGCCAGGGGCCGTTCCTACGCCTTGGGGAGAGCCAGTGACCGCCAGCCAACCCGCCGACATAGTAGCAACCTGGTTGCCGGTCTCGATGAAGCACAGAAAGATATCGTTGGCCTGCCAACCAGTCGGCAGCGCGGGGATGCAACTGGTTGTTCCGGTAGCCTTCGCGCCGGCGGCACGGAAAGCGGGAGCTGCCATTAGGGGCTAATCCCTATGACGAGTTAGCAATAAAGCGGAGTTGCAGGTCGGCATAGTCCGTTATGGCGTCGGCCTCCCCCGCCGTCAACGTGAAGGTGCCGGCCGTCCAGCCTTCGCCAATGGCGGCGTGGACTTCGCTGTGGATCAATGCCCCCTGGCTACTCTCGTTCACGTATCCCTGCCGAAGCTGTACAGTCACGCCGATTGTGGCGCCGCCGGCCGCGTCCTTCCGATAGCGGTAGCGGATGACATGTCCAGCCGAAGATTGGGGGTCTTCTACGTCCGACAGGTCGACGCAGCACACAGAGTTCGCCGGTGCCAACTCGCTCTGGATAAAATCGGCATCGTCAGCCACGGCCTCGTCGATCATGGTGTAGAGAGCCGTGCCGCCGCCCGTGCTCTTGACCCAGGCACCTTCTACTTTGTCCGCGATGGGACGCGCAAATTGAGGCATCGCTTTTCTCCTTGTTACCCGTTGCCGTCTTCACCCCAATGGTCGACTAAAAGGCCAGGGGCCGCGCACCGTCAACGCGGCCCCTGGCAATCCGTTGCCCAACAGGGCTTGGAATCACAGCAGGAAGGGTTCGTCGTATTGTAGCAGATCGCCGGCCTGGTGCGCCAGGATCACCTGGCCCTCCTGCACCTCTTGCTTCGACAGCGCAATCGGCTCGCGCCCCACCACGGCAATGGCGCCAGGCTCAAAGGCCACGGCCAGGCCGGCCTTGCGCAGCTGCAGGCAGTAGTACAGATCGGCAAAGGGCCGGCTGCCGAAGGGGTCGCTGGGGAAAGGGCCAAGGGTGCGGAACAGGCTGCGGCGCGTGGCCATGAACTGCACCGGCACGCCCTGCAAATCCTGGCGGGCGTATATCTTTGGGTTGTCGGGTGCCCAGCCGGCGAAGCGGGCGTAGGGCTGCATCATGACGCCGAGCACGTAGCCGGCGGCGCGCATGGCGGGGTCGGGGAAGCCGGCCGGCACAACCTCACCCTGCCATATGCCCAGGCCGCCCACGGCGCCGATTGTCTCCGGTTCAATGGCGGCCGCCATGGCCGCCCATGCGCCCTCGGCCAGCACCGCGTCGCTGTCGATGAACAGGATCAGCGGGGCCTGCCCGTGCCCAGCTGCACGGTTGCGGGCATCCCAGCGGTCGCGGCCGCTGCGGTCAAGGCGCAGGTCTTCCTCGCGGGCGATCCGCACCAGTTCGCCGTGGCGCGCCGCCGCCTGATCGGGGATGGCGTCAGCCAGGGTGATCGTAGCGTCGGCCGGCAGATCGCGCCGCAGGGCCGCCAGGCAGGCGCCCAGGCGGTCGATGCTGGTGAAGGCCGTCACCACGGCGTCCACGCTGCCACGTAGCGGCAGGGCCACGGTCATGTGGGCCGGTGGGCGGCCAGCCGCCCGCTCCTCTGCCCTACGCTGTGCCCGCCGGCTGCTCGGGCTTTTCCGTGATCGCATTCAGCGCCTCCTCTACAACATCAAGGGCCTTATCCCACGTGCGGCTGCGCGCCCAGGCCAGGGCAGCGTCAACCCGCGCCTGGGCACCTTCCGGCTCCACGCGGATCGACTGGATCATGGTGGCAGCCTGCACCGGCGACGCAAAGCGGCGCGTCTGGTTGCCGAAGGGATCGATGTAGCTGTACTCGGCCGGCACCAGGTAGCCGCGCCCATCGGCCAGGTTTTCGGCCATGCCGCCGGCGTCGGTGGCCACCACGGGCAGCGCGCAGGCCATTGCCTCCATCACCGGCAGGCAAAGGCCCTCGGCCTTCGACAGCTGCAGGTAGCAGTCGGCGCCCCAGTAGATCTCGCGCAGCTGGGCGTCGGTCATGCCGGCCTGCTTTTCGAACTGGAAGAACTGCGTCTGGTTGTGCAGCTGGAAGTAGTCGTTAAGGTTCCAGGTCTGGAAGCCAATGTGGGTGGGCCGGCGTTTGGTCTTCACTACCAGCCGCACGTCGTCATAGATCGGGCCGTGCAGGATCGGCCGCCGCTTGCCGGCCGGCGGCCAGGCAAAGCGGTGCCCCAGCAGCAGGGCCACGGTTGCCCACATGGCCGGCAGGTTCTTGCGCTCGTGGTTGTCGCACACCGAGAAAACGATGAACTTATCTTCCCAGTCTTCGCGCTTGCGCACCGCCGCCCGTTCGTCCGGTGTGGGCGGCCGCCAGAACTCGGTGTCGATCCCCACGGGCAGGTAGCGCGCGGCCAGGCCACAGTCCTGGCACAGCTTGGTCGCCCACTCGGTTTCCACCAGGGCGGCGCCCATGCGGTCGATAACCGTTGTCCATTCGCTGGGGTGGATCAGGGGATCACTTTCCAGCGGGAAAATGCCGGCGTAGGGCAGGCCGAACTCCATCACCTGCGCCCAGTTGCAATGGTCAACGATGTCGCCGATCCCCAGCAGCACATCGGGCGCATAGGCGGTTTTGATCATCATCACGTGGCGCAGAAGGCTTCCTGGCTCGCTGGGGCAGGCGTGCACGGGCAGGCGGTGCTCCTGCCCCTGGTAGTTCAGCGCACAAACCACGACGTCATGGCCGCGCCGGCCCAGGCCGCCGGCAACCTGCTGGGCGATGGTGGTGTAGCCGCTGCCGCCGGCGACGTTGAACTCGCTGATGCAGGCGATCTTCATGGTGCCCCCTTATTTTTCAGGCCCTCTTGCGCATAAGGGCCGACGTTGCTACGCTGCTCAGCGCGGCTCCGGCCGCGATGAAGGACGGACGGACATCCCCCCACTATTACTGAGACATCAGTAGATCTCTTAAGACGATCTGCTATAGGAAAGTGGGTGCTACTCATTCCGTCCTTCATCCCGCGCCGCGTTTTTCTGCTCACGATCCTTAGCATTTGGCGGTGGCCGCCTGGGCAGCACGCCACCCTCCCTGGCAGCCTCTTCAACCGCCAGCAAGCCGCGCTCGACAAGATAGGTTGCCCGCGCTGCTTGCCTGGCCACAAAGTCCCGCAGACTCATTCGTCTAACCATGCCCATCTCTCGCGCTTCTGAATCTGCTGAACCGTGCGGTGCGTCACACCGTACTGGCGCGCCAGGGCACGCTGCCCAGGCTTTCCGGCGGCCGCCCTGATCACTCGCACGTCGGCTTCGCTCAGCTTGTTGCAGGAATGGCGTTTGCCTCTGGCGGAATGGCGCAGGCCCAAGACTAGCGCATGACGCATATTCACCGAAGCGGTCACCTTTTCAAGATTGGCAAGGCGGTTGTCGCTTTTCACACCGTTACGATGGTTCGATTCCTGCCCACCTGCAAAGGGGCCAGTGAAGGCAATTATCACCAGCCGGTGCACCAGTTCGCGCTTCGACCGCCCTTCGAACTGCAACTGAACGCGAAGGTATCCCCCGCCAGCCAGTTGTGGGCGCAAAAGGCGGCGGGTGCGTGTATTGACGACGCGGCCAGCGTCCGAAACTTCGTAGGCTTCTTCCCAGCCTACCACCGGCCGCCATGTTTCGTCGGTCATTGCAGGCCCCTTCGATCAAGTTCCAGCGCCAACAGTTCGCGCTTGTCTGCCCACTTTTCGATCAGCAGGCGCTCGTGATCGGCGGCGTGGTTCAGGGCCACGGGGCCGATGTTGGCGCGCGCGGCCTGCCAATCCTTCTGGCTGCGGTGCACGGCAACGGCCGGCCCGCAGCGTATCCGGTAGCCGGCGGCCTTGATCTGCAGCTGCAGATCGGTTTCCTCATGCCAATGCGGGTTGAACCGCTCGTCGTACAGGAACACCGGCCAGCCGTCGAGGCCGCGCAGGTTGCGCCAGGCCCAGCAGTAGCCCATCACCAGGTCGGTGTAGTCGCCTGGCGCCGGCCGGCGGTCGTCGAGGAAGTTGGGCGCCACCCAGGGGCCGGCGAGCAGGCCCGCCCAGTTGAGATAAAAGCCCTCCTGGCCAGCCCCGCCGATCTTGGGATCGCTGAATGGCTGCAGCAGCACCTTATCCCAGGCGGGGCCAACCTCAACGTCGTCGTCCACCTGCATGATGAACTGCCCGCGCGCTATCCTGATCCCGTGATTGCGGACGCAGACGCCCTCGTTGGTCGGCACGTGCATGCTGGTGTAGCGGCGGTGTTCCTCGAACACCCTGGGGTGCAGTTCTTGGATCGCCATGCTGGTGCCGTCGTCGCTGCCGTTGTCGATCACGATCAGCTCATAATCGGCCACCGGCGTGGCGGTTTTCTGCCATATGCGGTCGATGCAGGCCAGCACCGTGTCGCGCCGATTGTGCGTCAGCAACACAACGCTGAACAGCAGGTCTTGCGGCGCGGGTTGCCGGCGGCCGCCGCCGCTGGTTTCGCCGTGTTCTATCGGGCCAACGTGTCCCTGTGCCTGCGCCATGCGTTTTGCTCCTCCCAGGCCGCCAGGTGGGCGGCCGTCTTGATCGGCCGCAGCAGCACCCACAGGTTGCCGCGTTCGCGCCACGCCTGGTCGACAATGGCAAAGTGGTGGGTGATCCCGTAGTCGCTGAACGCTTCCACAAACCCAGGCTCAAAGTAGAGGAAACTGGTTTCGCTGAACGTGTGGCAATGGGTGGGATCGCCGTGCGCGCCGGCGCTGGCGTAGTAGGGCACCACGATCTCAACCCAGGCATCGGCCTGGCAGATGCGCCAGATTTCGGTCATGGTGGCGATCAGATCGTGCAGGTGTTCCAGCGTTTGGTGGGCGATCACCGCCAGGCCGCATTCGTCCTCAAGGGGCCAGGGCCGCACGTTCAGGTCGTGCACCAGGTCAACGCCTTCCAGCGCAACGCGGTCGACGCCAAAGTAGCCTTCGTTCTTGTGGAGGCCGCAGCCCAGCTCGATCTGCCCTGGCGCTGCCCGCGTAGGGTAGGGGATCGGTGCCGGTTCTTCGGGATTGGTCACGGTTTCCTCCCCAGGGCCATGAACTGTGGCGGCCCCATGTGCATGCGCAGCTTTGTGCGCTCGATCACCAGGCCCGCCTGGTGCAACCATGCCGGCACATCAGTGACCAGCACGCGGCGGTGCAGGGCATCGGGCGGCACCTCGGCATGCACCCAAAGCAGCGCCTTCCCGCCAGGGCGCAGGGCCAGGCCGGCGGCCGCCACCAGGCCGGCGGGATCGTCGCAATGGTCGAGAACGTTCAGCAGCAGGGCCGTGTCGAACGGCCGTGGGTGAGACAGGCATTGATCGACCTCGATCATGGTTTTGTCGTATAACAGACCGGCCTCTCGGTACTGGTGGAACAGCGGATCGACGCACCAGACTAAGTCGGGCGGCGGATCGCCGATGTAGGCGGCCGACACAGGGCCGCTGCCGAAGTCGATCACGCGCCCCAGGTTGCCGAACTCGGCAAAGAAGAAGTCCAGATAGCGATAACCGTAGAGGGCCAGGATGCGCGCCTGGCCGTGGGGCTGCGCCAGCCAGGCGCGCCACCAGTCCAGTTCGCCCTGCTGCATGGCCGTGTAGTCGGGTTCGTTCATGCCGGTTTCCTTCCGCGCCCGAACACCCCCACGGGGTATTGCCAGTCAGCCTCGGTGGGCGGCGCGTTGCGCGGCCGCCCGCAACCCTCGGTTTCAATCACCACGTCGAACAGGCCCGCCCGCGACAGCAGGTAGGCCAAGCCGCTGGGCGTGGTGCGCCAGTAGTCGCCGCTTTGGCCCTTGTCGATCTCGGCGTCGTGCAGGGGGAAGGCGAAACACCAGCTGATGATCAGTAGGCCCCCAGGCAGCAACGCCCTGGCCATGGTGTCAATGGCCGCCCAGGGTTCCTTCACGTGCTCCAACGTCTCGCAGCACACCGCCGTGCGGAACTTGCCATCGAACTGGTTGCCGGCCTTGAGAATGTCCAGCACCAGGTCGACGCCTGGCCCTTCCGCCATGTCCACGCCGGTGTAGCCGGCCTGGGGGAAAAGGGGCCGCACCGTGCCGTTAACATTGCGGCTGCCCACTTCGAGCACGGGCACCTGGGCGCCCTGGGCCTTGATCACGGCAGCCACCCAATCAGAGACTTCGCGGCGCATGGTATCTAACTCCTGTCCTGGGGTGCCACGGCGCCCGACAGCGCGTTTTGCCCCCTGGGGCCAGTGGTAGTCTAGGCCCCTCAGCGTCAAGGCCACGCCCCTGCCCGCGTGGCCCGAATTCTAAGGCGCAGTCGTTGTCACCCTGGCCCGTTTCCACGCCCCGATCCCAAAGTGGCCATCGGGCGGGATCACCGGCTCGAAACCCACGTTGGCGAGCACACTGTCAAGCGATTGCTGCAGGTCGCGGCTTTCGGGCAGGTGGGTGGGGAACGCCTTGAAACTGTCGTGGGTCAGGATCAGCACCCCATCCGGCGCCAGGCAGGCCACGAACTGCTGCAGCAGGCCCACCGGATCGGGCACGTGCTCAACGACGTCAAGGGCACACAGGGCACCCCAGGGCTGTGGCCCCAGGCTGCCGGTCGGGTGCAGGGCGTCGTCTGGCGTCTCCACCACCACGATGGTGCCGGCCGGCCAGGGGTTGGGCAACGGCGCAGCGAGCAGGCCCTCGCGGAGGAACCGCCAGTCGGCGAAATTGGCCACCTGGCCAAGATCGACGTAGGCCACCTGGTAGCCCAGGCGCGCCAGGAAGATCGCCTGCTGGCCGATCCCGCCCCCGTAGTCAAGGATCGGGCCATGGCCGCCCAGGTGTGTCATGTATTGGTGCACGATGTTGGCGCGGTGATCGCCGGCCCACAGTTCGGGCGGCGGGCCTGCCCCGCGCAGCAGTTCAAAGATCATGCCGAAATTCTCAACGTAGAACTGGCCAATGCGTGTGCGGTCAAGCAGGGCGGGGGGCGTCAGGTCGTGCCAATCGAGCGCCGGCCCTTCCTGCAGCACCACGTCCTGCCATTCCAGTTCAAGCAGCTGGGCGGCGTCCACGCCCACGGCAATGTATTCGTAGAAATCCTCCTCGGGCAGCCCAGGCCAATATGCCGAGCACAGTTCCCAGGCGTATTCAGTCGCCGGATCGGGGTTCATAGACACCGCCTTTCTGCAGTTCCTTCTGCCGGCGCAGTTGATCGCGCCAGCGTTTGGGCAGTCGCCGGCGCTCGGCGCGGGGCAGCTGGCCAAAGGTGCAACCAGCGCACATGATCTGATCGCTGCCCAAGCCCTTGGCGCTGAACTCCTCGGGCAGCACCGCGCCGCATTCGCAGCAGGTGAACACCTTGGTCAAGGCGGCCACCGCACCCAGCCAGCCTTGGCCATCTGCTCCTGGTCGAGCGATCCCAGGCTGGTGCCGGCCGCCAGGCAAATGGCAAACACCTCCACACCGCCCTTGAATAGCAGGGCCTTCTGCAGCGCCGCCACGCCGTCGTATATCTCCCAGGTATCGTCTTGTGTGGTGCGGGCCACCAGCACGTCGCCGTCCTGCAGCCGCAACCGTTTCAGGGCGATTTCAAGGCCCTCGATGTTAACCGTGGCGGTGGGTGCCATGGCGTTAACGCGGCGGATCGGGCGCCCGTTGCGGTGCGTCGCGCGGGCCAGCTGGTGCCGCTGCCACCTGCTCGGCGTCCGGCGTGATGGCCTCGGCCTCGATCAGGGTCAGCTGGCCCTCATCGATCCACACGGCCTCAACCGGCACGCCCTTGTCCTTTTCGACCGCCTGGGCCTGCACCAGTATGCGGACGCAGCCGTTCAGGTAGGTGCACCGCGCCACCGCAATGCCTTCGTATTCCGTGATCTTGTCGACTACCTTATCGCCTGGGTTGATCACCAGCGTTCTCCTTCCGCTGCTTGGCGCAGTAGCGCCTCTATCCGGTCGCCGGCCTTTGCCGGTGAAAAGGTGGCTTCCACGTGGCGCCGGCAGGCGGCGGGGTCGATCTCCAACCACCGCCGGCCCCGCAGGCCGTTAAGGAACTGGCCGGCGTCTGCCCACAGGAAGCCGGTTTCGCCGTGGACGATATATTCGGGGTTGGCGCCGTGATCGTAGGCGAACACCGGCGTGCCGGCTGCCATGGCCTCAAGCATCACGGTGCCGGATGGTTCCTCCGGTTCCGATGTGAACATAAGGCAGCAGGCGCGGGCCAGCAGGGCCGCCTTGTCGGCGCCGCCCACTTCGCCCCTGATCACGACCTGGCCAGCGCGCATACGGGGCAGGATCTCCGCGTCAAAGTAGGCGGGGTCGTGGGCCGGCCCCGCGATGTCCAACACCAGGCCCGCCGTGCCGCAAAGGTCAGCCGCGTGGTGCACCCGTTTGTAGGGCATGATCCTGCCCAGGAATAGCGGCGGCCCGCGCTCTGCCATGGGGCCGCCCAGGCGGTAGGCGGCAGGATCGACGTTGATCAGGGCCACCATGGGGTCGGCAATGCCGTGCGACTGGCCATGGTGGCGCGAGCAGAAGACGGGGTTGCGGGCGTGCGCTGAAATCTTGGCCCAGCCGTGGCTCTGCGTCACCGCCGGCAGGCTGGGCCACCGCGCCTGGGCCAACTGATAGAGGCTGTGATCAAATAGCACGTCGGGGTGGGGCAGCCGCTCCATGTGGTCGACAATGGCCGTCTCGGTGTCGCGGGCGCCGCCCCGCATGGGAGCCACCGTCACCACCTCCACGCCGGCCACGGCCGATCCCTGCAGGCCGAACAGCGTCACGGCATGCCCGCGATCCCGCAGGCCGGCGGCCAGGTTGGCGACGACGCTCTCCAAGCCGCCCGTGCTGGCCGGCGGCGTGGGCAGGAAGGCAGACGATTGAAGCCAGATTCTCATGGTGTGCCCGTCCAAAGGGCCATGTCCAGCCTGGCGCGCAGTTGCAGCAGCGCAATGAATTCAGCCGCGTTGGCGACCGCCGCGCGGCAGGGCTGGCAAACCAGCAGGTCGGCCAAGCCGAAACGCGAGTAGATTTCGCCCAGGGGCGCCAACTTGCGCCGGCGGTTGCCGCAGGCCGCGCACATCGGTTTCATACTGCCGCCTCGGCCAGGATCGGCCCCGTCCAGATCAGCGCCCAGGCGGCGCCGTGCAGTTGGCGGAAGGCCGCCCAAAAAACGGTTTCATCGTCGTCAATATAGTCGCCAAACCAGCAGATCGCGGTGCCGATCTTAGTGGAGGCGTCCTGCATTCCCGCGAAGGCCCGCGCGAAGCGCAGGCAGGCGGCAGCAACCACAGCCCACACGGCCTGGCGCACCAGGTCATCTATCCAGGCGTCGGGATCGGGCGGTGGTGCCAGCGGGTGCCGGCGGAAGCATTGCCAGGGCCAGCGCAGTTTCATATGGTGCCCTTTCGGTTGCCGTCAACATCTTCCCAGTAGCCCCTGCCCCAGCGCCAAGGCCGCCACCAACTGCCGCCGGTGCCGATCCACCGCAGGGCGACCAGGTTGAACCGGCTCTTGGGGCCGCCGCACCTGGGGCACACGCTCTCGTCGGTGAAGAAGTCGTTGCCTCGCCAGGGGGTGTCAACCACCTTGCCGCAGGGGCAGACCATGCGCTCCTTAAATGGGCCAGGCATAACGGCACCTCACTTCCAAAGCTCCAACTGGATCATAATCCGGCCGGCCTCGCGCCCATCGTTGCCCTGGCGCCCTGGGCTGGCCACCTCAAGGCGGCGGTCGTCGTCAATCAGGCCCAGGCAGTAGCGTTTGCCGGTGGCCTTGGTGGCGACCTTCAAGATGTCGATGATCGGTTTCAGGGTGGCGATGCAGTTGTCGGCGTCGCCCACCTGCCGGCTGAAAAAGTGGATCGAGGACAGGCGGCCGCCGGTGAAGGGCCTGGCCGCCATAATGGCCGGCGGGATTTGCGCCAGGATCGCCTGGCCTGCCTCCTCGGCGTACTCCCTGCCGATGCGATGCTTGGCGCCCCAGCTGGTGCGGGCGTTGGCCGTCAGTTGCTTCGGCGGCGCCTGCACCCAAAAGCGGACGATCTCCCTCATCATCGTGCCCCCAGTATATCGCGCAGGAAGCCATCCCAGCGGTTGGCGAAGTCGGTCATGTTGGCGTTCTGCTCGGCCCAGGCGCGGGGGGCGGTGCCCCAGCGATTGCCCTTGACGCGCGCACAGGCGGCCCGCACGGCCGTCGCGTAGTCCTCGGCCGTAGCGGTGATTGGCAGGGTGTAGCCCACCGGCGACAGGCCCGCCTTGTCGCGTTGTATGTCCTCGAACACGCCGGCGTAACCCGTCACCACCGGCAGGCCCGACGCCAGGGCTTCGAGGCAGCTGTAGGCGTTGCCCTCATGGCGCGTGGGCAGCAGGAACACGTGCCCGCGCCGGAAGGCGTCGGGTTCTTCTCCCTTGCCCGCGCCCAGGTATTCGATGCGGTAGTCGTTGCCCAGCAGGGCGGCGATGCGCGGGATCAACTTGGCGCCCTTCTTCTCATTGCGGCCAGCTGCCTCCACGATCACCCAGGGCGGCCCAGGCGGCAGCGGCGCTGGCGGTGGGTGGTAGGCGGCCAGGTCGATGCCATGGCAGATCACGGCGCTGGCCGCCCGCCCATGGTGCCGGCGCAACTCACGGGCGCTGGCGGTGCTGCACGCGACGGGGAAGGCGTTGGGCGCGTTGAATGCCTCCCCCTGGCGCTGCACTTCCAGCCCAGGCCGCAGGCCCATGCGCTCGTGAAACTCGGCCCAGGTGCCGTGGATCACCGGCACCACCGGCTTGCTGCTGATCCCCAGGCCCCAGTAGCCGTCGCTCACGGCCACGTCATAGTGCACGCCGAACTGCGGCCCGTCGATCCACTTGCCCAGCAGCAGGGCCTTTTCAGGGTTGGGCAGTTCGGGGAAGCGATCACGGTGGGGGAAGTCCGACCAGCCGATCAGGATCACGCCCCAGCCCTTGGCGCGCAGGGCCGCGCGCAGGTAGTCGGCGAACTTCTCCACGCCACCCAGTTCGCCGTCGTCGCGCTTCAACCAGCTGACGTGGGCCACGGTTAGGCGCTTATCCACCGTCACGGCGGGCCTCCTCAAGGTGCCGACGAACCGCCGGCCAGATTGTCTCGGCCGTCAGATCACGCAACGACCGCCCCTGGGGGCAAAGGGTGGTCTTACCTGGGGGGCAATCGGCCTTGCCGGCGACGTGATCACCGCGCCACATGCAGGGTTCGCACAGCTGCTCATTGCGGATCTCCGTGCACAGTTCGGGCGGCACCCACACCTGCAGGCCGATCCTGGTGGCGCAGGTGAGCACCACGGCCGTCTTGCGCAGGGCGAAGCGCAGGTTGGACAGGCCGCCCTCGGTGCACACCATGGCGTCGGCGCGCTCAAGGATCGCGGCCGAGTAGCGCATGTCCAGCTGGCCGGTTAGGTTGACAGTAGCAGACCAGGGCGCGCCGTGCAGCCGGTGGCCGGCCAGGGTGATCGGCGTGAACCCTTCGTCCAGCAGGCCGAAGATCAGCTGTGACCAGCCCTCGTCGTTCCACATCTTGCCGGCCCAGCCGCAGCGCGGGGTGATCGCACACCACCGCTTGGCGAAAGTGTTATGGTGCCTTAGCAGTTCAGCCGCGTCGGCACGTTCCTGCTCGCGGATGAAGTAGTCCGCCTCAAACCGCGTCTCGGCTGTCCACGGCAGGCCCAGCTGCTCAAAGTAGCGCGCCTGCAGGGGCACGTCCAGCGGCGGCCCGCCCACGCGGGCATAAAGCAGCGCGACGCCTTTGTGGTCGCCGCGCGGCAGGGGATCGTTGAAGTCGATCAGCTGGTCGATGTGGGGGTTATCCCACAGCATCTCGTCGGGGGCGCCGCCGCTGCCAGGTTGGCCGGCCTGATCGTATTCGAGGCGGCGCCGGCCCTTGACGTACGTGCGGAAGATGATGTGGCAGTCGGGTTCGGCCTGCTTCAACATGCGCAGGGCCGGCGTGCTGCAGAGCACGTCGCCCAGGCCCCAGGCCAGGCTTATGACGTAGGTTTGGGCGCCGATTGTTCTTCCACCAGTTCAAACAGGGGCTTCTTGCCGCCCGTGCAGCACTCGCCCCGAAAGGCCAACAGCGCCGGCGCATCCTCCGGCACGATCTCGAACTCGCGATCCTCGCCTTGGCGTAGACGGTAGAGGCGTCCGCTTGGCATCTTGGTGCGGTCGCCGATCCGCATCGGCCCACCGAAGCGATACCGCACGCGCAAAGCGGGCCTCCTATCGGCGCAGGCCCCCCTGCGGCTCGAACCCGTCCTTGCCGGCGTTGTGCGTCCTGCGCGCCGGTATGCCCACCTTGGGCGCCTGCGGGTCTTCGCCATCGCCAGCTGCGGCGGCGTCGCCCGCGCCGGTGTCGCCCTCCTCGGCCTCCATGGGCATGCCAGCCGCCATGGTGCTGCGCTGCGCAGCGGCCTCGGTGGCCTGGCGGTCGGTTTCGATCAGCGGGTCGCGCTTGCCCATCAGCACGTAAACCTCGTAGACCATCTGCGCGCGCTGCTGGTTGGGGCCTGTGCCCGCGCGCAGAATGTGCTCGCAGAAGTCGGGGCGGATTATATCCCACCCCTGGGCCAGCAGCCGGTTCAACTCAGGCACGCCCACGGCCACGGTGGTCACGCGGTAGCAGGCAAAGGGGTTGGTGGCTGGCATTATGTCGAGGGTGGCGGGTGGCAGTTCGGGCGCATCTTGGGGTTCGTCTGGCATCGTGCCTCCTTCAGTTTGCTAGGTGTAGGTGAGGGCGGGCGCCGTTTGGCCGTGTAGCGGTTGGCTTTATAACGCCCGTCGCACCCTCGCCTGGCGGGCCTTTCCGAAACGATCCCCGCCGGTTAGCTCGCGGCACCCTCACGGGCGGCGCACCGGCGGGCGCGCGCTTATCGGCCCTGACCCGTCGCTGAAAGTTGTACTCCACGGTTAATCGCTCTGTCAAGGGGCAAAGCTGGGGCCGGCCATTGCGGGCCGGCCCCAGGTGCTTTCGCTATTTCGCCGGCGTTGCCGGCGGCCGTTGTTACTGCGGCCTTTCGGCGTGCAGCAGGGCAGGCGTGCACGGGTGCACGTAGGTGCAGCCGTCGTCCACGATGCCGCTGAACGTGGCCTCGCACAACGCCTGAGCGCACATTGCTTTCACAACAAGCGCAGTCACCGCCCAAATTTCGAAGGCCACGGCGGTGCAGCCAGGCGTCAAGTCCTTGGCCGCGAGGGGAATCTGCGTCGCCTTGTAGATCAGCTCCTCGCCGTTGTGCGTGAGCCGCACGGGGTACAGGATCGCGCGGAAGTTGCCCCCGCCCAGGTCAATCCTGGGGAACCGCGTGTCGCCGATCAGCGCAACGGGGCCGATCCCCGTCATGATCTGGTTGGCGAAGTGGATTCCAGGCACCACGTTGGCGGCGTCGGCGTACTGCACGAAGTTGTAGCCGTTGGCCATGTAGCCAAGGCACAACGCCTGCAGGGCGGCGGGGTGGCCCAGGATCGCCTGCGGGTGGGCACAGCCGGCGGCGATGAACTGGTCGAAGTGGCTGGCCGAGAACGTGCCGGTCATGAACGACGGGCACGCACGGGCACCGTTGGCGGCGGTGATCAGGTTGGTGATCCCGTCGAACTCCAACGGGTTGCCAACCACATCGCCGTTCACCAGCAGATCATCCCAGCCGTTGAGCACGTTGATCATGCCCAACCGCATCTCCTTCTCGCGGGCGCTGGCCACCGCCCCGCGCAGCATGGTGGCCGTGTCCAACTCGCCAGGGAGGCCCTGGTCGTTGAAGCCGCCCACCACCATGTTGATCCCCCAGCCCGCCGCGATGCTGGCCGCCGTGTGGCGGATATCCGCCTCGGCCAGCGTTTTCTTCACACCGATGTGCTTCTTGTCGATGTGGTTGTTGGTGGTGCTGTGGGTCTGGTCTTCGGGGCAGGCGCCCTTGGGGAAGGCGATGCTGTTGCAGCCCGACGCGAAGTCCGAAGCGGTTAGCTCCTTCCAGGCGTCGATCAGCAGCCCCGCCGTGTGCTCGGGGAGGGCGTTGTAAAGGCCCACCTCCTCGCACAGAACGATCAGCTCGGTGGTGTCGATGGGCGTGCCGAACTCGGTTGCCCAATCGGCCTCCACCGGCGCCGGCGTTGGCCAGATGTTCGGGTCGGTGTCGCGCACGGCCAGGAACGCCTTGCCGATGGCCGTCCTGATCTGCGCGCCGTCGCCCGACGTCATGGCCGTCTTGAACTCGTCGCCCAGCTGCGCGTCGAGCGCGGCCAACCTGGCCTTCTGCTCGTCGGTTGCCTGGGCACGATCCACGATGCCCTTGGCCCACGCCAGCACGGCGTCGGGGTCGCGGGTCATGGTGGCCAGGTCGCGCGGGATGCCGTCGCGGTCAACCGGCGGCAGGTAAGCCCTGTCGCCCTCGGCCGCTGCCCGCTGCTCCTCCACCCACTGGGGGTAAGGAACGGTGCGGTAGGCGCCGCTGGAAATGTAGCGGCTGTCCACGCCCCTGCCGCTGCCGTACATGTCTGGCGCTACCAGGCCAGGCGGCCGCGCAAAGGGCAATGTCCTTCGGGTGTGCATGGTGATCTCCTTGGTTTACTGGTGCGGGTCAAACTGCCCCGCACGGTGGGCGCCACGGAGGGCGAATTCGCGGATCGTCATGCCGCGTGGCGGGGTCGTCATGCGGGCGGCCCCTTCATCGAGCAGGCTTGGCAGGTGGCCCCGCCTGGGCGACGGCAGGCCGTAGCGCCTGGGCGGGGGCGGGCCGGCGGGTGGTAGCCCATCGTCGCCCCGCGTTGCCGGTGCCCCCTGCTCGATCAGCTGGCGCAATTCCTCGATCTCGCGCATCAACGGCGCCTGGGCCTCGGCGATCAGGGCGGCCACGTCCTCAGACGGGGCCTGCACCACGCCGGCCAGGGCCGCCGGTAGCAGGTCGATCAGGTTTTGCGCTTCGTCAGCTGTCGCATCGCCGCGTCCGGCCATTTCGCCGATGGCGTCAAGGATGCCCCGCACAGTGGCCAGGGCTGTGGTGTCCGGTTCGCCTGGTGGCGGGTTCACGGCGCCCTCAGCCGCCCCGTCTGGCTTCACGCCGGCACCACCGGCCGCAGGATCATCCCCGCCGGCAGCGGATCGCGCTTCGGCGGCGGTTGCGAGCACTTGGTTCAAAATCTGGCCGTACTCGGTCAGCGCCTTCTGCACGTTGACAAGGCGGTCGGCCAGGGGTAGGTCTTCGGGGGCGGCCTCCACATTGGCCGCAATAATGTCCATCAGCGTCCAGCCGGCGTGGTAGGCCGTCTCCATCAGCGCCTCGTTAGTCATTGCCGCCATAAGCGACTGATCGGGCGCGATCTCACCGTGGAAGCGTGCCGCGTAGGCGGCGCGGAAGTCCACGCCTGGCTCCACCAGCACGCGCTCGCTGGACTTGGTTTCCGGCTGGTCTTCGGGCAGGTTCTCCTTGGCCCAGTTGGCCAGCGATTGCAGCGAAGTGATCGCCCCGTTCAACTGTTCAAGCATCTCGCCGCGCAGCCGGCGGCCGGCGCGCTCGTCGGGTGCCGGCGCTGGTGCGGGGTCGGGCGCTGGTGCAGGTGCGGCCTCAAGGGCCTGCGGGTCGGCCACCAGGGTGCCCAGGGCTGCGCGGAAGTCGGGCAGGCCGGTGGCGCGGATGAGGGCGATCCCTACTTCGTGGGCGCCCTCGAACATGGCGATGGCTTCGGCCAGCGTGGGCTTGGGCACGGTGCCGGCTTCAACGTCCGCTCGCAACTGGGCCTGGGCAGCCCCCAGGGCTTCCTGGTCGGCCAGCCTTTCGAGCGTCCAAAGGCCCTGGGCGCGGTGGCGCATGTTGGTGGGATCGACTTCCTCCCAGGTGACGCCGTTGTCGGGGCTCACTTCCAGCGGCCCGTCGCCCTCGGCGCGATAGATCAGGCCGTCAACTTGTTCGGTGCGCTCACCGCCCAGGCTGGCGTCGGTGGCATACAGGCGCTCCGCCAGTTCGTCGCCCACGATGCTGGCGGCGTCTTCGCGGCGTAGCTCGCGGCGGCCGGTCTTGCTGCGCTTTCCTGGCATGGTGTCCTCCTCGTCTCCCAGGCCAAAATCGACACGGCTATTGCCTGGCCTGGTGGTAAGGGCGATGTGTTCAAGTCCGCCCCGCGTGTAGGCGATGATCCCGCAATCCTCAATCTCAAATGCTTCGGGGTAGAAGGCGATGCTGGTGCGGATCGCGCGGTGCGCCGGCAGCACCTTGGCCTCGTCAAGGGCCTTCTCAAAGGCGGCCGCCGCCAGGTTGCGCGTCAGTTCATCGGGCGCATCCGTCAACCAGCGGCCTTCGGCCTTCAACCTGCGCCCGTCCACGTACAGCCGGTCAACGGTGCCGATCTGGCTGAACCTGCGATAATGGGCGATCCCCAGCCACACGGGCAACGGCCCGCCGGCCGCGATCCCCGCGTTGGCGCGGGCGCACATATCCTTCTGGAAGTCGATGGTCATGCGCGTGCCGTACAGATCAACGCCGTCATCGCTGCAGGTTGACTTCCAGCGGGCGATCCCGCCGGCGTCGCGCCAAACCTTGCTGAGATGCCCGTCGCCGACCGCGATGCGGTCGCGCTTCTGCCATTCTCCGTTAACTTGTTTGTAAACGTTCTTAACTGCGCCCCAGGCCACCGCGAAGGCGTAGGCTTCCTGATCGAGATCCGTCTTGCTCGAATCCCAGCTATCCCAGGCCCCGTTGAAGGCGCTCGCCCATATCTTCTTGGCGCCATCGGGCAGGGCCTTCACGGCGTCGGGAAGGGTATCGTCGCCTGGGCCGGTGTAGGGCCGCGTCTGCAGCGTCATATCACCGTAATGGTCGACGGCGCAGCAGGGGGCGGTTTATAGGTCGGGGGCGGTGGGGTGCGTGAGGCGCCGGCACAGCCTGCCGGCAGCTGCAATCGCCATGGCGTTGAACACGAAAGCGGCCAGGCCACCCACGAATCCGCCGGCGCGGGTGGGTCGCAGCGAGACGGTTCCTTTCCCGTAAGCAGCCTGGCCAAAGGCGATCCACATGCCCGCGCACACGTGGCAGCAGACCAGTTCCCCCAGCAGCGGGTGGGCCTTGCCGGCCAGATCGCGGGCCGGTTCAAACAGGTCGGATTCGCACAGAAGCGTAGTCGCCTGGTCGTTCACCAGGCCATGCAGCAGCAAATTGATCAGGCGCCTTGACATTATTCTCGCTCCTCGCCCATCCAGTAGGCCGGCTCCCCGCCGGCCACGCTGGCCAGCAGTTCTTTCTTGTCGAAGGTGACGTAACAGTGGCACACGTGCGGGTGTGCGGGCGGCCCCTGAATGCCCTCGTCAAACACGCTCTCATATTCGAAGTCGGCCGGCACGGGGCCTTCGTCCATGTTGCTCTGGCAGATGTTACAGGCGACGCCAGGGATGGCGATCCAATGCTTGCGGGTGAGGCCCACGGACGATTGCTGGGCCAGGGCGGCGCTGGTGCTGGCCGCGTTGATCTCGGTGTTCACAATCGACAGGGCGCGGCCCCTGAACGTCTCGATGATCCCGCGCCGCACGGCGTCCACCAGCACGTCGCGGGCAATGGCCTGGCTGGACATGCCCACCTCGACGCCGCCCAGTATTTTCTGCGCGATGAAGTACTTCGTGCCGTCGTCGGCGATCTGCACCAGCTGGGCGCCACGTTTGGCGATCTCGGCCAGCACGGCGGGGTCTTTCAGCACCGCCGTGGTCACGGTAAGGGCGGGGCTGGTGACGGCGCCTGCAGCGTGCAGCGCGTCCTGTATCTCCTGGGCGGCTTCCAGCAGCCCTTCGCCGTAGGCCAGGGCCAGGCAGTTGGCCACGCGCTCGCCCACGTCGGGCGCCTTCCACCAGCTGGCATGCTCAAGCAGATCGCGGATCGCCTGGGCAGCGGGCGTGTCCTGGGCGGCGCGTTCCTTGCTGGCTTCCTTGGCCTTGGTGGCGGCGGCAATGCCGGCGTCCAGCAGATCGGCGATGCGCCCCTTGGTCACTGAGCGGGCGATCCCGTTCATCCACGGGCCAACCACTTTGCCCAGTTCGCGGGCCGATTTGCTAGAGGTAGGGAAGGCGCGAGGCGGAACCTTGTCGCCCCGCCCGAGCGGGGCCGGCGCTTTTGGGCCGGCGCGTTGGCCCTGCTGAGCCTGGCTTTCGCCGGTGGTGGTGGCGGCTGCTTCGCCGCTGGGCTGGGCGGCCCCGCCAGCTGGTGCAGCTGGTGCCGCCGGCGTCTCGGCCGGCAGGAAGGTGGTCAACTCCTCCGGCACTTCGACGGTTATGATCCCCTCCTCAATGGCCTGGGCCAGCGCGATCTGCGGCGGCAGGCCGGCGTTGAGCACCAGGTTGCCGATGGCCATGGAGGTTTGGTTCTTGGCGGCGGCCTTGCGCACCACGTCTTCCAGTTCGATGTCGGCCCACTTGAACTCGGCTCCATCGGGCAGCACGTCCATGTCGATGCGCTGCTTGATCCGTTTCAGCAGGTGGGCCAGCCCTTGGCGCTTCGACAACTCGATCACCCTGGTGGCGCCGGCCAGGCGCAACTGCTCATTGAACAGCCCCAGGTCGCCCGTATTCATGCCAAAGGCGGCGCACACCATTTCGGCGTAACGCTTCACCAGTTCGGGCAGTTCGGCCTGGGCGGCCGACGTGCCGAAGGAGATGAACTGCGCCGGCGCGGCGCTTTCCTTGTCGCGGCCCTCGGCGGTAAGGATCGGCACCTTGAGGCTGTCGATGCCGGCCAGCATGGTTTTCCAGCTGGCCAGCCAATCAACCGCCTCGTCGTGCGACATGCCCATGACGTCAAGGATGCCAGGCGGTGGGTTGTCGGTGAGCAGCGTTTGCCAGAAGCGGTCGCTGCGCAGTAGCCCTTGGATCGCCGCCAGGCAGTCCATGCAGGGCGTGCGCGTCCAGCCGTAGAACCTGATCTCCGGCCTGGGCATCCACTTGATGCGCGACACTTCGGTGGAGCGGAACAGCCTGGGGTCAAGGCTGCCCTGGGTGGGGTGCACCATGGCGTAGGGGAATTCCTTGTTGTAGGTGGGCCGCATAAGGCCGGCGTCCAGGTGCGCCGTCCAGGCCGTGCCGCCGTCGGGGTAGCTGCCGATCTCCCAGGCGCCGCCGAAGGGCACCGTGAGCGCGTCTTCCACCACGCGGGCGATCATGTTTTCAAAGCCGCTGCCGTCGTCCGCCTGGGCCAGCACCAGCTCGAAATACTTGCCTTCTTCTTCGTCCTCGTCAACCACTTCCCAGGCCAGGCCGGTGATCTGCATGATCATGGTGGCAATGCAGCTGCGCACCACGGGCGCGGCACCTACCAGGCGGCGCCACTGTTCGCTGCTGAGGGCGACGGGATCGTAGAAGGTGATGGGCGTGCGGGAGAGGAAAGCCGGTTCGCGGTAGCCCTTGGCTTTGGGTTCGGCCGGCGCGTTGGCTGGCATGGCGGCTCCTTGGCAAAGTAGGGGCGGGCGTTCCGCATGGCGGACGGCGCCCACAGCCCGCCGGCGGGGGATACGTCCGCCCGCCCGCCTATATGGTCGACAGGCGGCCGTGGCCCATCATAGCAGGGCGGGCTGCATCGCTGCCAGTCGTTCCTGCTCGGCCTGGCGTTGCGCCGCGATCCTGGCGGGCTCGTGGCGGTTGGGGTGGTGGGTGTCGCCGTGGCAATCGTGGCACAGCACCACCAGGTTGGCCTGGTGGTTGTAGCACGTCATGGAGCGCGGTTGGCCCAGCAACGGCACACGGTGGTGGACTTCGAGGAACACGCGCACAAGATCGTCGGGATTGGCACCGTCTCTAAGGCCCTGGCCCACGATCCAGTCGCGGGATGCCCAAAACGGCTGGCGCTGGCAGCGCGCGCAGGTGAAGTGGGCGCGCCGCAGGGCTTCGGGTGCCGCCAATGACCAAAAGTGGTTCTGGCTGAACGCGGTCGTGCAGGCGGGGCAGCAGCACAGCGCCCTCCGACCATTCAGCGGGCCACGGCACCACAGGCAGCCATCGACCGAAAAGTCGCGGCAGAAGATGCGATCCTGCCAGCTCATAGCATCTTTGCCTGGGCGGTGTAGGCCAGCACCCCAGGCGCCATGCGCGCCAGCTGGTCGATCACACCCTCGTGGAACCACCAGACCTTGGCGGTATCATCCCAGGTGCGCAGGGCGGCGGGGATCAGCGCCTTGAGCCGGCGCAACCCGTCCACATCGTAGCGGAACTGGACGCACCAGCCTGGCCGGCCCTCGGCGTCGCCGCAGCGCCACGCCTTCTGCACGTGCAACTGGGCGGTGCTCATAGCCGGTTCACTTTTTTCTGCCTCAAAGTCACCCGATTATCAGGAACCGGCTGGCTTCTTGAGGCACCACAGCATGGTTAGGATCGCCTCGCCGTTATACTCCACCAGCGCCCGCCGGCGCGGCAGGAACCGCAGGACGCGCACCCTGGTGCCATGGGGGATGCGCGATCCGTAGGCCCGCGTCCAGCGGTCGCCCTTGAAGATGCGCCAGATCACGGCAGCGGCGTGGGCAGCGCCGCCTGCAGGTCGTCAATCTTGATTTCGATGTTGGCCAGTTCGAGCATCACCAGCAGGATCAAGGCCAAGGCCAGGGCCACCGGCCACCAGTTGCGGCCGGCCCCGCGCAGCTGGTCGATACCGAAAAGTGCGATCACCATGGCGACGAACGCTACCACGTCGATTGCCACATCGTAGGCCGTCATGGCTTCTCCTTCGTGGCCCGACGCTTTTGCAGTTTGCGGTAGCAGGCCACGCAATCTTCTGTCCTGCACGTTTCGCCCACCTCGCCGGCCTGCAGTTCGCCGGTGAAGGCCCAGCGGCGGCACAGCGAGTGGCTGTTGACGAAGTAGTGAAACTTCGACGCCAGCAGCGGCCCGCCCCAGCCCTCGGCCAGCTTGGGCGGCCCAGGCGGGGCAGGTGCTGGCGCCTTGGTGATCCCCAGCACCACCACGTCGTGCTGCAGGTAGGAGCCGCCAGGATCGGGGCCGTAGGCCAGCAGGTAGGTCACGCGCACGCGGCAGGTGCGGCCAGTGAACTTGCTGATCTGCGGCGCGTACTCCTGCAGCAGCAGTTCGTCGCCCACCTGGTAGCCGCGATCATTGACCCGCACGTCGAACGTTTTGGTGCCGTCGAGCACGGCGTCGAATGGCTTGGGCCAGGTCTTTAGTTCGTGGATCATCGGGGCGCCTCCTGAATGTGATCACGTAGCCTTCGGGCCGTTGCCCACCTTGGCTGTCTTGCCAGATTACGTCAACGTCGTCGCGGCCCACCAGGGCCAGCATGTCGGGCTGCCCAGGCACCCACTTCACCTTCGGCGTCTGCAGACCAGGCTTGAGGCTGACCGGCTCGGCGTGGGCGAAGACGTTGTAGCAGCGCCAGACGTAGGCCCGCATCGCCATGGGCTGGTTGCACCTGGGGCAGCGGGGCGGCTTGGACGGCTGCTGCAGTTCCGAGGGGCGCAGGCTAACCAGTTCGGGTTCGTGCGCAAGCAACCAAAGCGTCCACGGGTTCAGTAGGCCGTAGGCGCTGAGGTAGCTGCCGCGATCCAGTTCAACCGGCGCGGGCATCGGCCGCCCTTCCCATGGTGGGCCTCGGCGGGTTGGCTGGCCGCGCTGGCGTTTCCCGAACCTCGGCGCCTGGACGGAGGCTTTGTGCCCGCCGGCGGTGCTCATTGGTCAGTTGCCGGCAGGTGCGCGCGATGTCCTGCAGGCAGTCGTTGTTGAAGACGCAGCCGGCCTTCGGATAGAAGCAATACTGGCGCCAGGGGCCATACCACTTGATCTCGCCCAGGCGGTCGCCGTGCTGCGCAGAATCGACGGCGTAGATCGCCGTCTTGCCCGTGTCGCCGATCTTGCGCACGCGCAGGTAGGGGTTAACCATCGTCATGCGGTGCCCTCCATATTTCGACAGTGGCCAACGTGCCCAGGGCCGCTCCCTCGGCCATGCCCCGTTTCAGGTGCGCGATGCAGCCGTTGCAGGCCAGGTTGCCCAAGTTGACGGCGCCACAATCGGGGCAGACGGCGTGCGAGTGCGGCGCGACGATCAGACAGGCCAGGAAGGGGCAGGGGCCATCGAACTGGATTTCGGGCGTCGTCACGTCGCCCCCTCTATTCCCTAACGCCAGCCCGAGGGCCTGGGCCGGCGCTGCTGATTGCGCTGTGCTGGGCGGCCCCCTGCGGGCGGATGAGCCGGCGGTCGTTGCGCACCCACCGGCGCTCGTAGGTATCGGAGAGCGGGTTGTGCGCCAGCACTTCGATTTCACGGCCTTCCTTGAACTGCCTCGTGACGGCGCCTGGGCACCAGCCCCACATTTTATGGGCCAGCTTCACGTAGGCTTCCACCAGCTGGCCCTGGGTGAACGACTGCCGGCTCAAGCGATCCCCCGTTCCTGCTTGATGCGGGCCAGCGCACCGTTCAGGCCCTTCATGGCTTCCGTGTCGCCGCCCTTGTCGGGGTGCAGGTCGTGGGCGCGGGCGCGGTAGGCGCCCTCGATCACGCTGAGCGGGGCATCCGGCCGCACGCCCAGCACCTCGTAGGGATCGACCATGGCGGCGCCGGCGGGCAGCATGGCCAGGCCGGCCATCACGAGCGTGTCAAGGATGCCCCGTTGCTGGGCCAGGCGCAACGCCTCGATCACCCGCCAAAGGGCGTAAAGGTTAAGGGCGAAGTCGCGGGTCTTGCTGCAGCGGATCGTCTGCTTTTTCCCGTCGCGGTAGAAGTCGATCTGCGCGCCGTTGCTGCCGTCCTTGGGCAGAATTTCGTACTCATCGAGGGCCATGCCCCAGCGGGCGAACTCGGCCCGCACGTCCTGGCGCACCTGGGTGAAGTCCTTCTTTGTCCGGATTTCGCCGGCCCCTGGGTTAACGCGCATCCTTGCCTCCTTACAGGATTCGTTGCAGGTGCCACTCGACGCCGGTCATGGTGCGCCGGCGCATCCTGGCGCACTCGCGGCACGTGGTCATTTTGGCGCCGGCCTTGATTGCTTTGGCGAAGTAGGCGAGGCGGAAGTCGCCAACCGCCACGCCCAGGTCGTAGTGCCCGCGCCGATACCAGCAGCGTTTCAGGCCGATACTATCGGCAAAATCGTGCAGTTCCCGCCTGCCGGCGGCCCCCAGTAGGCTTGACACCAGGTGCACGCGGTCAGTGAAGATCATGGGGCCAGTTTAACCGTGGCGGTTGTGCTGCGCAAGGGGATCAGCCCACGAACTCCTGCTTGCCGCCCAGCTTGAGGGCGCCGTACACCGCGCCGGCCACGGCGTCCACCACGTCCTTGCTGCCCTTGTCGGGGTGATCCACCTTCTTGCCCCGCACCAGGTTGAGGGCCTTGGCTTCGCGCTGCAGCGGTTCGTAGGCGTAGAAGGAAACCTGGCCGGTGTTGATCAATTCCTGCAGGGTGTCGTGGCCCAGGGTGTCGCGGTCAAGGCTGAACTGCCCCACGCGGTAGCCGTCATGGCGGAACTGCTGCAGGCTGTCCAGCGATTGCCAGCCGTCATACGTCACGCGGCCGCCCTTCACGTTGAAGCCCCGATCCTGCCAGTCGCGGATCAGCTGGCGCACGTACTCAAAGCTGATTTCGCCCTTTTCCTCGCGCCGGTGCGGCGGCCTGATCTGCAGTTCCACGTCCACCACGATCTTGCGGGCCTTGGGGTTTGGTTCGCCGTTGACCAGCGCGTGGTAGGGGCACCCAGGCACCGGCTTGTGCGCCATGCCCAGGCCGCAGGCGTCGCGGGTAAGGCCCAGGTCGACGTGCACAAACCGCTTGCTCGGGCAGCAGGGCCGGAACCAATCGGCCAGCTGCATGTTGGCGTCGTAAGGGTGCTGGCGCTCGGGGTCGGCCTGGCGATCCCAGCGGTCGGGATCGGGGTAGTAGCCTTCCTGCGCCTTTGGCGGGCGCGCGCCGAAGTCGCGCCAGAAGGCGCGCGGGTTGCCCTCGCCGTCGAACATCTCCCACAGTTGATCCTGGGTGAAGTTGCGGTTGGCTTCCCAGCTGGCCAGCTGCAGCCCGAACATGCGCGGGTGCTTTTGCCGGCCTTCGTCGTCAACCTTGAGCGCGTCTTCCAGCAGCCGCATGGCCTTGTCGCGTTCCCATTCGGGGCTGGACAGCACCAGCACGCGGCCCGCGTCCTTGAAGGTGGCGGTGGTGGCGCTCATTTGGTCATACACCATGTCCGCATTATCGCGGCCCTCGGTGTCCTTGAACCGCGCCAGTTCGTCCAGGATCACCATAAAGCTGGTGGCGCCCACCTGGCTGGTGGCCCTGCTGTGGCCGCAGCGGATCACGATGTTCTTTGGCAGGCGGATTTCCAGCCCGCTGATTTCGGCCTGGGGGCGCAGCTGGGCGAACCAATCACCGCCGGTATCGAGGCGATCCTTGATATGCTTGAACACGTTGTTGCGGGCCTGGCGCTCGCTGGGGGCCAGGTTGACGATCTGGATCTCCTGGTTAGGCGCCAGGCCGTAGTACGCCTGGGGATCGGCCAGGGCAAGCAGCTGATAGACCGCATACCACACCACCACGCTGCCGATCACGCCCTTGCCGCTGCGCATGCCGCACACCAGGATCAGCGTGCGGTAGCCGTTGGTCGGGTTCATGAACTCGACCAGGACGGCCTCCTGCATTGGGAACATGCGCGTGATGTTGCCCAGGCCGCAGAAGGCGGGATCGGTGGCAAAGGTAAGGGCGTCAACCTGGCCGCCTGGGCCTGCGCCAGCTGGTGGCCCACCTGGCGTCAGCAGGCCGGCGATCTCGGGCTGGCCGCCGTCCAGCATGGCCTGCTGCATGTTGACGAAGAAGGGCGGCGAATCAACCCGCACGCCCAGGGCGCGGGCGATGTCGTCGGTGGCGTCGCTGGCGATCATCAGCGCCCGCATGCGGGCCTGGGCGGTGAGGCCGGTGTTCTGGTGGTCGATCATGGCCTGGCGCAGTATCTCGCGCTTCATGCCCACGTACTGGGTCAGCACCGGCAGGCCCAGCACTTCGCGCACCTCGGTCTGGTCGGCTTTGTGGATCGCAACCAGGTCGTCAAGGATCGCCTGGTAGGGGGCCTTCTGATCAGCAACCAGCTGCGGCAGTTCAGCCTTGATCCGTTCAAGGATGCCCGAGGGCGTGTAGCCCATCAGGTCAAGCTGGCGCACGTGCCGCCGGCGCTGGGCGATGTCTTCAGCAGGTTTGCGAACGATGGACGCCATTGGCGCACATTTTACACCCTGGCAAGCCTCAGTCTAGGGGCCGCGAACCTGGCGCGGGGGATTGGCCGGTTCCGTTTTCGCCGCCTCATATGAGATCGAAAAAGCGGAACCGTTGAATCTGCGGATGCTTGACCGGCCAGTTATTGCAGGGTGGCACTTGTTAAGTAAGCGGCCCCAGGGGCTTGCCATTGCCCCCCGCAGCGGTTATCCTTGTCGCATGCGAATCAAGGTGATCAACCGGCGGCGGGCACCCGATTATTTTCCCTACTACAAGGTGCAATTTTGGTCGGCGCGGGATCGCGCGTGGCTGGATGCCCAAAAACGCTTCCCGACGCCCGAGGCGGCTTGCGAGTACGGGGCCGCCCAGGTGCGTGGCTCGTGGCGGATCATGGAAGTGACGCGCACGGGCCGCCGGCCGTTGCAGACGTTTGAGCCGCCGCCAGCAGCTTGAGATGGTGCCACTGATTTGCCTCGAAATCTACGCCGTGACGATGTTCCTTATGGCCAGGATCGCGTGGTACTACGGCACAAAAAAGCCCTAAGCGGGTGTCGCCACCACGGCGATTGCTTCACCTGCCCCTTCGCTGACTGCATAGCGGACAACGACGACATCGCGGGCTTTGTACCCGACCGGCCCGTGGGCCATGGGCGCGGCTGGCCCCGTTATCGAGCGTGTTGCGACACCATGAGGGCGGACGGTTGCCCGTGCCCGTTGCCTGGGGTTCGTAAGGTGGGGAACCGCATGCTGTGCGCGCGCCACGCCGACCGAGCAGAACGCCGCCTTATTGGCCAGCCTGCCGCATAATGTTGCCGCCGGCTGCCACCAGCCGGTTGAGCGGCGCTTCCTCCTCGTACTCCGTGCCCACGCCGCAATCGTAGACGGCCACGAATTCAGTCCGCGGATAGGCCCAGCGCAGGGCCAGCAGCGTTTCGCCGCTGCCCGTGGGCACCATGTAGGGGCCTTGGCCGAGATCGCCCACTTCCTCCCGCAGCGCCGTGGCCAGCTGGGCCATAAGGGGCAGGGGCAGGTGGCCAGGCGTGGCGTCAAACAGGTCGGGCCAGGCGCGATGAATTTCCTCTAGCGTCCACCACTTGCCTGGCTGCAGCGGGCCGCCAGGCGACACCTCGATCACATAGAGGCCGCCGTTGAGGCCCACCCACGACCGCAGGGCGCGGGCCGCGTTGCCGCAGCTGAAAATGACGGCGCCGCGATAGCCGCCGCTGACGACGTGCCGGCCAATGATCGCGCTGCGGATTTCCTTACGGCGGGGGATAGGCAGCGGTTCCGCCTGCATCACCTTGCGCCTCCACGTCGCCTGCCTCAATGGTGTCGGGGAAGTTGGCCGGTATCGCCTGCAGTTCGCCCTTGAAGAACACCAGCACGTTTTGGTGGCCCTTGCCCAGCTTGCGGTGGTGGGTGAACTGGCTGCTCACGCGGATCGGCAGGCTGCCCACGGGCGTGATGAAGGTGGCCTCGTTGTAGTAGTGCAGGCCCAGGGCGACGAAACCGGCCATGTTGTCGCCCACGAAGTTGCGGTAGGCGCCGGCCTTGTCGCGTATCTCGCCCACCTTGACGACGACGAAGCGGTTATCGCGCAGCCGCGCCACCGCCTGGGCGAAGACGCGCCAGTAGAAGGCCATGAACTCGGGGTAGGTGGGGAGGGCGCTGGCGTCCGCCTGGCTGTAGATTTCCAGATCGTAGTAGGGCGGGCTGGTGAAAATCAGGTCGTACTGCGCGCCGGCGGGCAGCAGCCCGTCCAGCTGCTCGGCGTCGCCGAATATCCACTGGGGCACCAGGTGCAGGGCGTCGGCCTGGGCAACGTTCGCCTCTACCTGCTCGGGCCTGATCTCGATGCCGGTGTACTGATAGCCCAGGTATTCGGCCACGATCCCCTTGGTGCTTTCGCCGGCGAAGGGATCGAGCACGGCGCCACCAGGTGGACAGAACCACCGGCAGGCCAACTCGGCCAGCACGGGGTCAAAGATGCTGCTGCCGCTGCCCGTCCAGCCCGTGTCGCCTGGCTGGTAGCTGCCCCAGTTGGCGCGATCCACCGACTTGCTGATCATATCGCCGCGCCGGCCAGCGGCAGGGTCAAATGGTTTCCGCAGTTTGGGATTTGATCCAGCCTGCCGGCGACTGGCGGCGCCGCCAAAGCCAACAAGGTCGCTGGCGCGGCCTTCTTGCGGCGCCACGCCCAGGGCCAACCAGGCCCGCTTGCGATCCTGCCAGTAGCCTTGGCGCGCGTCCAGAACCGAGAAGGGCGGCACAATGAACCGCTCGGTTAGCTTTCGCCGGCCCTCGCTTGCCGTCATGTGCCCCGTGCCGGCCAGCAGGGCGATCTCGTCGTCGGTGAAGCCGGTAAGGCTTAGGTCGCCGCCGGCCAGGCGGATTTCCTCCTGGTGCAGCGCCAACTCGGCTTCGTTCCAGCGGCCGGTGATCCGGTTGAGGGCTTCGTTCAGCACCATGGCGTCAACCTTGCTGACGTTGACGTACACCACGGGGATCTCCGTCATGCCCATGGCCACGGCGGCTTCCACCCGCTGGTGCCCGCCGATGATGCGCTTGTCCTGGGCGCGCACCACGATGGGGTCAACAAAGCCCCACCTGTCGAGGGCGCGCTGCAGCGCCTCCATTTCCGCCGGCGGCATAATGCGCGGGTTGCGTGCGGCCGGTTTCAGGCTGGCGGGGTCGACGTAGCGAATCTCAAGGGGCTTCTTGAGCGTGGGCATACTCCACCCGATCAGCAACGTGGTTGGCCAGGCTGGTGGACGACCAGGGGCCGTGCCGGCCCAGGGCCATGGTGTAGATGTGCAGCCGCACCGCCTCGGCCGTCTCGGGCACCGCCTCGTCGGCGCGGCAGAAGTAGCGATCCGGCCTGATCCTGCGCATCACGTCGCAAAGCGAATCCGCCGTGTCAAGCCCGACAATGCGCCACACGGCGCGCAGGCCCTCGATGATGGAGCACCGATCAGCCCAGGGCAGGAACGGCCGGCCTTCGCCTTTGAGCACGGCCACACGGGCGTCTGTATCGACACCCACCACCAGCAGGTCGCAGAGCGACGCCGCCTGCTCAAGCATGGCCACGTGGCCAGGGTGCAGCAGATCGTAGCACCCGTTCGTGATCCCGATGGTGGGCTTGGTGTGCAGGCGCGCCTTCACCACGTCCTGGGCCAGTTCTGCCAGGCTAACCACCAGCGACATCGATCTCCTCCCAGGGCACCGTGGCCCCGAATTCAGGCTTGCGGATGCGCAGGCCAGCCGCCCAGGCGGCCAGGTGCAGCGCGTCCTGCCGGCTCAACTTGGCGGCGGCCAGGCCAGCGGCCACAAAGGTGGCCAGGAACACGTCGCCCGCGCCGCTGGTGTTGAGGATCGGCCGGCTGTCCAGCAGGGCCGGCACGCGCACCACACCCGCATCGACCACCAGGACAGCGCCGGCAGGGCCGCCGGTGATCAGCAGGGGCACGGCGTCAAGGCCAAGGCCGGCCTGCAACGCGAACAGTTCCGCGTCGCTGGGTTCGGCCAGCAGATCAAGGCCCAGGTCGATCCCGCTCACCTTCACCACGTCGAAACCCTCCCAGCCGGTGGCGGGGATCACGCGGCTGTCGCCCACCAGGCGGCAGCCAAGGCCGCGCAGGTAGGCCATGAGGGCCACGGTGGGCGGTGCCCCCTGGTAGTCCACGAACACCGCCGCTGCCGGCGCTGTCAGTTGCGGCCACAGGCCGGCGTAGCGTTCGGGCCAGGGATCGTCAACGCGGAACACCTGCCGTCCGTCCACGACGTAGCGGCTTTTCGACGTTTCAGACAGCGCCACCAGGTGGTTGGGCACGCCCAGGGCATGCAGCTGGTTGGCCACGTAGGCGGCGCAGCCTGGGAACCGCGTGTGTTTGCCGGAAACAAAAACCGGCAGGGGCACCTCCCGCGATAGGCGGGCGGCCCCTGCCGGTATGATCACGTCGTCGCATACGTCGCCGATAACGAGGACTGTTCCGCAACCCTCCCAGGGCGGTGCCTTCATGCGGCCTTGCCTTTCCCCCTACGCCGCCCGTCACGCTGCCGGTAGCGGTGCGCCAGGCCCACCAGGGCCAGGGCCAGCATTTCGGGGTGCTGGATCGGTTGCAGGCCGTTTTCCCAACGGCTCATGGTATTGGGGCCAAGGCCCAGGTCGTCGGAAACAACGGCCTGGCTCTTGCCCCAGCGCCGGCGGAAGTCGCGCAGCATTTCAGGGGTCGCCACGGGTTGTTTCATGCCCACCCTCCTGGCGTCCCATTATGCCGCCACGGCCATGGGCCGTCAAGCGGGCAAGGCGGCGTGATCTTCGCTTTCGGCATAGGCGACGGCCCTCACGGTGTGGTGCCAGGCCCCGCCCGCGCAACTGCGATGGATCGGGTGGTGGCAGACGGAGCACACGCCGTCGCCCATATCCTGCATGTCGCGCACGGCCTTGCCCCACAGTTCGTCCGTCTCCTGACGGCCTTCGTTCTTGCCCAGTAGGTAGCTGATCCCGCAGCCCGCGATTGCGAACACCAGCAGGATCAAGATGTCGATGGCGTCGGGGTTAGTTAACGCCTGCATGTGGTTCCTCCTTCCCCGTGCGGGCCTGCAGCCAGGCGGCGATCTCGCCGGCGGTGATCCGCCAGGTGCCGTCGCCGTCCCATTTTGCCACGTAGGCCCATTTGAAGTCTTGGTGGTAGCGCACGGCTATGCCGTCGCTGGTCACGTGCATGAGCAGCGCCAGGGCCAGCTGCGCCGGCCCGCTGCCCCCGTAGCCCCAGCTGAACCCTGTGGGGCTGTGGTTGAACAGCCGCAACGATGCCTGGTGGGGTAGGTGGCGGCCGTCCACCTCCACCACGTGGGCGCGCTTGCCCACGAACAAGGCCTCGCCGCTGGCCAGGCGCCGGCAGGCTTCGCAGCCTACGTCGTCCTGGTCGAGCAAGGCCAGGCGCCGGCGCAGGCCGCCCTCGCAACAGAGTGCGCGGTAGCCCTCGGGTTCGCCGGCCACATACCAGTGGGTGATCCTGTGATCGTGGCTGCCAGCACGGCGCTCGGCGGCCGCGATCCCGTCCGGTGCGGTTTGGTTCATCTGCATCCTCCAAACGTCGATCCTGCGCCTGCATTGCATGCAGGTCACTTCCGACAGTCGGCCAGCCTGGTTGACCGACCGCAGTTCGCGGCGGTGGTGGCTGTGGCCGCACAGAGTCTTGAAGGCCCCGCTGTTGTCGCACACCACCACCAGGTGCCACACCTTACCGCCGCGCAAGGCGGCGAGCGGCGCCCTTTGTTGGCTTGTGCCCATGGCCCCTCCTTCCTGCCACGCGGCGCCGGCCGCGCCAGAGGCGGCCGTTGGCCCGCGTGATGTAGCTGTTCCGGTGGCCGTTCGTGGTGAGAATCATCTTGCTGGCCCCGCAGGTGCAGGCCCAGCCCTCGGTCTTGGCGTAGTCGTGGCCGATCCTGGCCACCACGTTGCCAGGATCGCCTTCGGGGTCGATGGGCGACGCCGGCACCCATTTATGCGTGTGGCTGGTGGGGGTCATACCGTACCCTCCCTTCCGCCTTGGCGGCCGCGCCGGCCTGCATGATCACGCCGTAGCAGGCCTCGGCGATCTTGAGGCGGCCGCTGAAGTACAGGCGGCAGTCGCCGCGCCGCAGCACGGCGCTGACAGCGTTGAATAGCTGGCCACAGGCCGCGTCCGCCATATCGAACGGCGGCAGTTTGGCAGGCTGGTGGTTGTCACCCATCTTGGCCCCCCTCTCCGTCCAGCACGTCGATCAGGTCGGCCACGTCGCCCCAGTGGCGGGCGGTGCGCTGCAGTAGGCCACGCCCCCGCTCCTGGTCGGCCTGGGCCTGGCGCCAGTCCGCCTCATCGATCAGGTCGCCCTGCACGGCGTCCCTGATCAGGGCGGCAATCACCTGCGGTTGCAGGGCGTCCAGTTCCCAGGATTCTCGGCCGTATTCGGCCAGGTAGCCGGCAAACCGCGAGTCGGTGATCTTGGCAGGGTTCGGCGGCGGGCCGTATTGGCGCACCTGATCCATCGACAGGCCCAGGCGCCGCACCTCCACGTTGCCGACGAACAGGTCAAGGCGCGCCTGAATGTCGCGCGTCATGTCGATCCCGCTGGGGTCGTGGTCGCCCAGGTGCAGCACTATGGCGTCCTGGCCATTGGCGTGGTAGCCGGCCAGGCGTTGGGCGTTGGCCCACATCGAGCTTTGCGACACGTAGCCGCGACAGCTGAAATAGGGCACCGCCAACTCCTCGCAAACGCCGGCGATCACGCCGGTGAGGGCGTCCTTTTCGATCCACACTTCGGGCCGGCAGGGCTGGTTGGCCCACACGTCGGTGCGGAACTGGCGGGCCGCGCTGGCGATCACGTCCCTGGGGCCGGCCCAGTAGGGCTTTTCCTCAAGTTCGCGCGTGCGGTCGCTGATCCGATCCCAGTCGATCAGGCCGGCCAGGCGGGCATCGTTGATGATGCTGCCCAGGCGTTTGTACTCCCGTTCGCGGTTGGCGATCCAGCCACGGGCCACGAACTGGTAAAAGAGCTGGCGTAGGGTGAGGTCGAACCCCTGGGCCTCATACTCGGCCAGGATCACGTTGGCGCGGTCGATGATCGCCTGGGTGCCTGGCGCAAACGCACGGTCGATATAACTGATCTTCGGCATGGTGCCCTCCTAGTAGGTGGTGGGGCCGTGCACGCGCAGGGCCTCATCAACTTGCTCGAAAGGGCCGTCAACCATGGCCGACCGCACCCGCTTGCGCTGGCCGCCGTTAAGGGCCTGCAGGCCCCACAGCAGCGCCCGATATTGGCTCCTGGCGGCCACCCTGCGCTTGAACGTCTCCTCGGGCAGGCGTGCGCTGGCCTCAAGGAGCATTGTCACCCGATACCAGTGGGCGGGTAGTTTGGGTTTCATTGTCGCTCTCCTTCCGGCTCTAACGTCCGCCCAGGCCCGCACCTGGGCAGGCGAAGGGGCCGGAAGCCCCTCCGGTGTTTAGGCTGTGTGCTCGGCTGGCGCCCGCCGCACCGGCGCCTTGCGCTTGGTCGACGGGGGCGGCCCCAGGTTGGCCCGCCTGGCCTTGCGCGGCTTGTTGGCGTCGCGGCCGGCAGCGATGGCTTCCAGCCGCGCCGTGGCGTTCACCCGCGCCTTGCGGGCTGGCTTCTCGGGGGCCAGGCCCCCAGCCGGCGCGTCCTTGGAAGGCCCCATGGGGTCAACCATCACCGGCTCGAAACCCGCTTTGCCCTCGCCCGCGTGGCCTTTGTGGCACTCGGTTGCCTGCTTTTCGGTCTTGTAGATCGAGCCGCAGGCGGTGCAGCGGAACCGTTGCACCAGGCCGTTGCCGTTCTTCTTCGGCCGGCCGCCCTTGAGCGGGGCCTTGCCGGCCAGGGAGAAGAACGTCCAGCCGTTGCGCACGCTGCCGGTTGCAGCTGCAGCCGCCGACAGCGACTTGAACCGCTCGCCGGACTTAGGCCCGTCCAACGCCTCGAACACCATGGTGCCGTCGCCGTTGGCCGCTATGGCGCGAACGTGGTAGGTGGTGCCTTTGTGCGAGCCTTCCAGTTCGTCGCCGACTTTGATCGTGCCCTTCTCGATCATGTCGTCCTCCTTCTGCGTCGATACGGGGGCAGGCCCGCGCCTGCGCCCGTAAGGGGGCAGAAGGCCCCCTGCTGGTTATGCCTCCTCCGGTGGCCCCTGCTCGTCGCTGGCCGTCACCGTTTCCGAGGCGGCGCACTCGTCGCACGTAACGGTCACGTCCACTTCCACGCCGTAGAAGTGCCGCTGGTAGCGCGGGTTCTTGATCGGTTTGCCGTGCCGATCCGTGGTCTGATAGCGGTCGGTGGCCTGCGGATCAGCCGCTTCCAGCGTGTACTCGGCGTCGCCGGCCTTGCCCGACACGCACTCCTCTTTGTGGTCGAAGTCGGGGTTGCCGGTTGCGGTGTAGCTGGCCGTGGCGGCCGTGTCGCCGCAGCACGCGCTGTTGAACGTGGCTTCGATTTCCACGCTCACTTCATCGCCGTCGTACTCCGGTTCGCTGGCCTCGAATTCCGGCTCGTCAAGGCTGCAGAACAGGTTGCAGCTGGAACACCTGTAGGCCATGGTTCGCGCTCCTTTCGGTCGCTTGTTTAACCGTCCGTCCGCCGGCGCTGCCCCGCCGGCGCATGGCAGGTTAAAGGGTGGCGGCCACCGCTGCCGCCAGGCCCACGTCCAGGGGCAGGAAGCCCCTGTTTCGGCTCCATATGCGATTGTGTGTCCAGGGCCTTCTTGGCATGCAAAGGCGCCCTGGTGGGCGCCCCGTCCTTCCCTTCTTCGGCCCCTTCGCATTCCCCTGGGCACCTGCCCTGGTCGCTTTCGGCCCCGTTCCTCACCTACCCCCGCGTCGTGGGCACTTCGGGCTCTCTCGGCATCCCCCGCCGGTTGGGGGCTTGCGCGCCGTGACCGTCTCGGTGGTACTGGCGGGCCTACTTGCTGCGGCGCTTGTTGGGTCTGGCCTGCGCCTTGCCTCGTGTGGGTTCTATTCGCTCGCCTCCTGGTATGTCGACTCTAACCGCCACGGTTAGAACTTGTCAAGTCCGTTCGGCCTCTATTTTCGGCCTTTCGGCGACTATTTTCAAAAAAGATTGCAGTCTGGCCCCGAAATCGCCTATCCTTTGGGCCATGGCCTATCAAAAGACAATGAATCCATGCCCACAATGCGGCCGCCAGAAGCATGCGGCGGCCCACGTTTGCCATCGTTGCCGGCAGACCATCGATCCGTACTACGCCTGCCGATCCGCCACCTGCCCCCAATGTGGGCGGAAGATGCGCAAGGGGCGTGCTCTCTGTTGGCGTTGCGCCGAAACGGCTGCGCGCAAAGGCCACGGCAAACCAGGGGCGGCACGCCGGTTGGCCTTCGTCATGCTTCGGGTGCAGGGCCTCTCATACGCCGAGATCGCGTTCAGGGAAGGCATATCGCGACAGCGCGCCCAACAGCTTTGTGCACCGCCAGCCGAAACCGTTGCCCTAATCAAAGCCAGGGCGGGCGGCTGCTGCGAGATGTGCCGCAAGGTAACGGCGAGGGGCAACACCCACCACGTCCATGTCAGGGGATGCGATCCCGCCGTTTACCATGACCCCGCCAATCTTCTCTATTGCTGCATCGGTTGCCATCGGGCCGCCCACGTCGGCGAAGCCTCTTGGCCGCGCCATCAATAGCCCCAGCAGGCGCGCCAGCCGGCCGAACTTGCGGGGTCGATCTGCGGAATCCAGCAGGCAGCGGCCCAGCCTTGCTCGAACGGATCGCGGTAGTCGGCGCCTGGGCGTGCGCACTTGGCCCAGGTATCGTCGCTGAACTGTAGCAGGCCGGCGTGTTCGCCAACGGGGTCAACATTCCAGTGGGATTCGCAGGGGATAATCACGTTGAGGAGGTGGTCAAGTAGGGCCGGCGGCCCGCCGTTGGCGGTGTAGCCGGCGGTGAAGGCGGCGGCAAGGTCGGCCGGCCCCAACAGCGGCGGGGTTGCCGCTGGGGCCAGCGCGACGGCAGCAGTTAGCGCCTGCCCAGCAGGCGGATCAACCAGGACAGGGCGCCGGTCAATGCCGACGCCGGCCCGACCAAGGTTGGCCTCAAGTGGGGCGCGAAGCGAATAGGCTTGTGCGTTGGTTCCTGGTGCCGGCGCGGGCGGCCCGATAACGCTGCAAACCACAGCGCCACCGTCAGGCCACAGGCCCCCCAGCCAACCGCGAAGCCCAAACCTGCCGATTCTATGTCCATCTGTGCCTCCGTTCCCGAAAACTAGCGCCAGCGCCACCATGCCTCCAAGCAGTAGGCGCTGCCGGCGCCGACCGGCTATTGTCCCTTTCTCCCGTTACGGGCGTTCATATCGCCCCCCTTCCTGTGCTGGTTGGGCGGCCGGATTTGAACCGGCGTCTCCGGCCCCGTGGCCGGTGTCCTCCCGCCTGAACGACTGCCCATCAACCGCGCCCAGGGCGCGGAGATCGAGGTACGCACTGAAGGCCGCATGATCCAGCTGGCGCACGCCGGCGTCGCTGATCAGGTGCGCCCATTGTTTGCGCAGCCACACAGCGCGGCCAAGGCGCCTGGCGAACTCAATCGCCAGCGGCGACGCCTGCGGCTGCCGCTTCCGTCTCCACCCGAACATCTTTCCAACCGAACCCTCTCAGGTAGCGGCGCCCCAGCTGGTGGGCGCGCCACACCACGATCACGTTGTCGAAGGGCGCGCTGTTGGCCTCGCCCACGAACCTGACGCGCCGATCCAGCATCCACATTTCGGTGCAGTCCATGACGTGCCGGTGCCACCACCGGCTGGCGCTGTTGTTGGGCAGCAGGGCCGCCACCAGTTCGCAACGGCCGGCCAGCACTTCCTCATGGGCCTTGGCCGCCCACTTGCCGATCCCGCGCCCGTAGGGTGGGTTCAGGAATACGGTGCCAAACCAGGAGATCGCCAGGCCGTCGCGCAGCAGTTCTTCTTCCTGATCGGGGCCGAAGTAGAACTGGGCCTTGACCTTGTCGGCACGGGCGGCTGGGTCAAGTTCGAACCCGTACTGCAGCCCCAGGTCGGCCGCCACGGCCGCCACCAGGGCGGGCGGCGTCTCCCATTCCGTCTTGCCGCTGGACTGTTGGCCGTTACGGTTCCTTCCCATCGGCCCGCCTTCCCTTCGGCATGGTGCCACCCTTGGCCATCAACGCTTCCGGCAGCTGGCGCACCCGCAGATCGGGCGGCCAGTATTCCATGTTCCGGCCGGCAAAGTCCACCTCGCGCACGCCTTCATGCTTGGCCCACCAGGTGCCCATCTGCTTCATGTAGAACGGCACCCCTGCCGTGGCGGATTGGTCGCGGATCACGCGCGCCCACACTTCGGGGTCAAAGGGCCGGCCGTCAAGGCCACTTTCGCCACCGACCACGATCCAGTCGAGCATCGGCCTGCCGGTTAGACGATGGAGTGGGTTCGGTAGATAACGCGACAGGTCAATCGGCCCCAGCTGTGGCTCGCATGACAGCCAGTGGTGGCCTGGTGTGCCCAGCAGGATCGGCACCCGCTCGTCGGCGCGGGCCTGGTTTTCCACGCTCACGCCGATCCAGACGTTGCTGTAGGCCCCAGGCCAGCCGGCCAGGGCGGGCGGCCCCACCAGCCAGTCGCGCATGCGCTCGGGCCGCTTGGTCAGCAGCAGGAACGTGTGGCGCTCGGCGGCCAGCATGACGGCGAACACCGCCAGCAAGTGGCTGTCCGGCACGTCGGGGTGGAAAAGGTCGCCCATGAAAGCCGTGGCCACCACCAGGGGATCGCGCCAGGCCAGGGGCGCCGTCAGCACCTTGGGGTTGGTCGGGATCTCGACGTGGCCCCATTCCTGGTGGCGCCGCCGTGCCATGCGCTCGGCCCAGCAATGGGCGCAGCCCTCGGAAACATGCGAACAGCCGGAAACGGGGTTCCAGCTCTTGGGCGCGTATTGGATCGCCAAAGGGTTCCCTCCTCACCTGAAAGGCTGCCTGAACACCCAGGACAGCCACATGTGCATGCGCCGGCGCAGTCTCCGGTGGCCGGCGATCCTGCCCTTGTTGGTGCCGGCACGGCGGTTGTGCGCCGTGCCGTCGTTCACGACAGGCTGGCCCTTGAACCAGTTGCCGTCTTGGTCACGGTGATCACCTGCGGGAACATTTCCCGCAGGTCGTCTATATGGCTGATCACCTGTATCAGCCGAAATTGCTCCTTCACCGTCGCCAGGGCTTCCACCAGGCCCGTCCTGCCATTGCCATCCTGGCTGCCAAAGCCCTCGTCCACGATCAGCACTTCGCATGGCGCCTGTGCCCTCCTGGCCAGTAACCGCGAAAGGGCGATCCGTATAGCGAAGTCGATCCTGAACCGCTCGCCCCCCGAATAATTCTCGTAGGGGCGGGTGCCCTGGGCATCGGCAATGATCACGTCCAGGGTTTCGATCTGCCGCCCCGTTGTCTTGCCGGCGCGCTGCGTCGTCAGTTCTATGGTCGTCCCGCTGGCCATAAGGGCCAGCAGCCGGTTCGCCTCATCGGTGATCTGCGGCAGGGCCGCGTCGATCAGCATGGCCTGTATCCCGCGCGGGCCAAAGGTGGCCTCAAGTTGTTCCCACAGGCTGGCGCGTTCGGCCTCGACGGCCCGCGTTTGGCGGGTCTTGTCGGCCTGCGCCCTGGTGCGGGCGGCCGCTTCCAGCTGCCCTTCAAGGTTGTGCCGGCGGCCCATCTGTTCGTCCAGTTCCGCCTGGCGCGCCTTGGCCTCAGCCTGCCAGGTGGCCACGTTGTCCTTGGCGTCGCCAGCAGCAGCGCGATCCTGCCGCATCCGGTTGATCAGGACGTTCCGCCGGTTGATTTCGTCAAGCGCGGCCCGCTGCAGTTGGCCCTGTTCGGCTTGCTGCTGGCGCAGGTTGTCGGCGTTGCGCAGGCGTTCCTCGCCTGCGGCCACGGTGGCCTTTAGGTCGGGCAACGTGCGGGCCGCCGTCTCGGCTGCCACCAGGGCGGCCGCATCCGGTTGCTCCATGATCGGGATCGCCGCCAGGTCTTGGCGTTCGGCGTCAATGTGCAGTTCCAGCCCATCGATGCGCACCTGGGTTTCCTGCCGGCGCGCCGCCAGTGTATCGACCATGTGCTGGTGCGCCTCGCCGGCCACCGCCTGGCCGCAGGTGGGGCAGGTTTTCAGATCGGCCGGCTTTTCCGGCTCGCGGTCAAGGGCCGCCTCGGCCGTGGCCAGGTCTTGCTGCAGCTGGCGCAGGCGGGTGTTGGTGTTCTTGCGCTGCAGTTCGGCCTGCGTGTAGGCGTCCATCGCCGCCCGCAGGTGGGGCGCCTGGGCGGCCTTGGCGTCGCAATCGACAAGGGCCTGCCGCCTGGTGGCCATCTGCTCGTCGCTGGGCAGGCTGGCCAGATCGCGGCCGATCTGCAGGATGCGTTCCGCCCGTTCGTCTACTTCCGCCCGCTGCCGCGTGGAGATGTCCAGCAGGCCGGCCAGCTGGGCGTCGGCGGCCGCCT
>Ga0315274_10000465_pt1 | contig 63458 bp, 57 predicted proteins | sample YL17G02_20_MG_FD_203700 | JGI IMG/M metagenome (GOLD analysis project Ga0315274, IMG submission 203700) | Sediment microbial communities from Yellowstone Lake, YNP, Wyoming, USA - YL17G02_20 | ecosystem: Environmental > Aquatic > Freshwater > Lake > Sediment | place: USA: Wyoming | collected...
GGCCTTCGGGGAGCTGCTCGACGCCGTCGAAATCGGAGCCCAGGCCGATGTGCTCGATGCCGACCAGCTTGACGGCGTGGTCGATGTGGTCGGCGACCTCTGAGACGTGCGCCTTGCTGAATTGGGCCTGCTCGAAATGCTGCTTCGTGTAGTTGTTCTTTTCATCGCCCTGCAGGCTGGGCGCTCGACTGGACGGATTATCCCCTCGGTGGCATGCTCGCTTCCACGCTGCGCGCACGGGCAACTGATGACGACGCGGCGAGCACGGACTCGCTACCCGTCCATATTCATCGGACGGCACTTCGCTGACATCTCCTGCGATCGACCTTCTGCGAAGTTGCCGGCGTGCCTCGCCGGCTGCGCCAGACGAAGCAGGGTCGTCAACGTCGAGACGGCTGTTGATGTGCGGCATTGCCTGCTTGACGGAACCGCCTCGCTTGCGATATGCTGCAAAGATGAAACCCAAGGTCTACATTGAAACGAGCGTAGTCAGCTACTGCGCGGGGCGAGGGAGTCGGGACGTGGTGATCGCGGGCCATCAGCAGTCCACCTTGGACCTCCGGCACCTGCTTGGCAGTAAGCTTGGGAGGCGACACATGAAAGACCCCCACGTCGAAGAGGTGCGTAAGCACCGCATGGAACATACCCGTCAGTTCGATTTCAACCTCCATCTGATCTGCGAGGACCTGAGGAAGTTCGAAGCCTCGTTAGGCGAGAGAGTCGTGACGCTTGAGCCGAAGAAGCCGCGGCGGGCAAGGGCATCCAGGAAAGCGACGCCAAGGCGTGGCAAACCCTGATGTCGGTCGCCATCTGTGCGGGTCTACCAGACGATCCTGGTTTTCGCCAGGCCATCCTCTTGGCAGTGAGTACTGGAGAAACAGAAGCTTGGCAACTTCAGGAAAGGGGATAGGAACATGAGGAAGGTAGCCCTGATTGTGTTGATCGCGTTATTCGCTCGGTCGCTTTCTGCGAGGGAGTACCATGTCTCGGTGAAAGGGCTCGATGCGAATGATGGCTCCGCGTCACGGCCATTGAAGACTATCTCGGCGGTGGCTCAGGTGGCGCAGAGTGGGGACACTATCACCGTGCACGCCGGGACGTATCGCGAGCGAGTGAACCCACCTCGCGGGGGCGAGTCCGACCAGAAGCGCATCATTTACCAGGCCGCCCCTGGCGAGAAGGTCGTCATCAAGGGCTCCGAAGTCATCAAGGGCTGGCAGAAGGTACAGAACGACACCTGGAAGGTCGTCATCCCCAACAGCTTCTTCGGGGACTTCAACCCGTACAGCGACTTGATTCACGGCGACTGGTTCGATCCCAGGGGCCGGAATCACCACACGGGGGCGGTGTATCTGAACGGCCATTGGCTCACCGAAGCAGCCAAGCTGGATGATGTGTTGAAACCGGTGGGCCAATCCCCCCCGGGAATTGCCGGCCAGCAAGAGTTTCTGCTGAATGTGGCGTGGTTGCGGCCGGGCAAGGGCACAGACAACGCCGGGCGGATTGCGGCCAGCAGCTTTGCGGCCCAGCAAGGGATTCAAACGGCGCCTTGCTCAGAGGGCGGCGAGTGTATCGGATGGATCGAGCATGGCGATTGGGTTCGATACGATCGGATCGACTTTGGGCCGCGGACAGAGCAGATCGAGATTCGCGCCGCGTCGGCCTCAGATGGGGGGATCATCGAGATTCGCCTGGATGCGACGAATGGCGACCTTCTGGGCACCTGCTCGGTCCCGAACACGGGCGACTGGCAATCATGGTCTTCATTCAATGCAAAGATCAAGCCAATGAGCGGGGTCAAGACGCTCTGCTTGGTGTTCAGGGGGCCCCAGCCGGATGCATCAGATACGCAATTATGGTTTGCCCAGGTGGACGAGACGAACACCACCATCTGGGCGCAGTTCAAGGGCATCAATCCCAATGAGGCCGAGGTCGAGATCAACGTCCGCCGAACGGTGTTCTACCCGGAAAAGCCGGGCATCAATTTCATCACCGTGCGAGGCTTCACGATGGTGCACGCCGCAACGCCCTGGGCGCCGCCCACGGCCGAGCAGATCGGCCTGATCGGCACCCACTGGAGCAAGGGGTGGATCATCGAGGACAACGAGATTCACTATTCGACGTGCGTCGGGGTCACGCTCGGCAAGTACGGCGACCAATGGGACAACAAGTCGCAGAATACAGCCGAGGGCTATGTCGATACGATCAATCGTGCCCTGAAGAACGGCTGGTCGAAGGAGAACATCGGCCACCATATCGTGCGGAACAACCAGATCTCGCACTGCGAGCAGGCGGGCGTCGTTGGGAGCATGGGTGCCGTGTTCTGCACGATCACCGGCAACGTCATCCACGACATCCACGTCCGGCAACTGTTCTCGGGCGCGGAAATGGCCGGCATCAAGATTCACGGCGCGATCGACACCGAGATCAGCCACAATCACATCTACCGCACGTGCCTGGCGATCTGGCTGGACTGGATGGCGCAGGGCACGCGGGTGACCAGGAACCTTTTGCACGACAACGGCACCGGGCTTTTTGTGGAGGTCGATCACGGGCCGTTCCTGGTGGACAACAATCTCTTCCTGTCAGGCCGTGCGCTGCTGGACATGTCCGAAGGCGGGGCGTACGTGCACAATCTGTTTGGCGGTCCCCTCGAGCCTCACCCCGAGCTGTCGCGCGAGACCCCGTTCCACAAAGCGCACAGCACGGCGGTGGCGGGCCTGCGGAAGATCGAGGGCGGCGACGACCGGTACTTCAACAACATCTTCGTGGGTCCCAGTGGTTTGGCTCCATACGACAAGGCGGCACGGCCGATGCAGATGGCCGGCAATGCCTTCCTCAAGGGCGCCAAGCCCGCCAAGCAGGAGCAGGACCCGCTCGTCCAGCCGGAGGTTGACCCCGAGATCAAGCTGGTGGAAGAAAAGGACGGCATGTACCTCCACATCACGCTTGACAGTATGCAGGCCGAAAAGCAGCCGCACCAACTCGTCACGACCGAACTGCTTGGCAAGGCGAAGGTCCCGGATCTACCCTACGAGCAGCCCGACGGGGCACCCCTGAAAATTAATATGGATTACTCAGGCAAGAAAAGATCGGAGAAGAACCCAACCCCTGGGCCGTTTGAGAATATAGGAGAAGGCAAGCTTGTCCTCAAAGTGTGGTAAGGGTGCAACAATCCCACCCTACACGAGGATTTTGACTTCATTCCGTGGGCCACCACACCGTTCTCGGGGATCCACATTGATCTTGCAGGGCCCGGCGGATAGGATAGTGGCATGGCACGATTGGAAGAGTCGTGGCGGCGTAAGGCCTAATAACAATGGCTGATCCGATTCCATTCTGGGATTGTAACCCACTACTGAGGCAAGGCGAGTTTGATTGTGCGGTTGATAGCCCCGGCTCTTGGCTGTTCTGTGCTCTCGATCTGAGAACGGCCGCCGACCGAATTGACTGGCAGAGGAATCCGATTCGGGAAGGCGAGCGAAGCCTTGGACTGTACTCGGTTTACCGAATGCTAATGGGCATGTCCATGGAAGCCCTTTTGAAGGGCATACTGATAGCTCAAGGTAAACAGATCTTGGACAAGGGCAAACTGAAGAACGATTTCCTTACTCACGATCTAAGCAAACTCGCCGGTAGTGCCGATCCCTCAGCTCTTACGTTTTCACTGGATGAGCTCAAGATCCTCCAAAATCTGACGCCTTACATCGTCTGGGCGGGCAAGTACCCCATGCCAAAAGTGGCAAATGGCCTGATAGTGAAGGGGCACTCCAGCACCGAGATGGGGCTGGAACGCAAGCTGTGGGACAGGCTTTACGAGCATCTGGCAAACATAGGCTGGGTATCAAAGGGACGCGGCAAACGGCTCTACTTCAACACGTCCAAGCCCAACCAAGCGTAGACTTTGCGACACCGCGTGACCGGGCGGCGACCTTGGCTCTTGGCCGGAGTACTGCTTGTGTATTTTGCTGCCGATTTCAGGCAAGACAAAGTCATCAAGGTCAAGGTTGACGATACGCGTCCGTAATTTTCGTGGTATTCGAGAAGTGAGAGTCAAATTAGGACACGACCGGTTGCTTGACGGGCTGGACTCAATTGCGATATGCTGGGCGATGTGAAGTCCAACGTCCACATCGAAACAAGCGTAGTCCGCCACTATGCGGGGCGCGGAACACGGATTTTTCTTCGAGAGGATGAAGGAGTGCCGTGGTAAGTTGGCATCCAGTATGACGACAAGGAAACCGACGAAACGTTTGACAGAAGAAGAAATTGACAAGATTGTGACAGCTCAAGCGGACAGCCGTTCCGCCTGGGGGAAGGTCGTCCGTGTGAAGAAGCCGAAAATGTCTTCATTGGCCATTCCTTCCGACCTTGCGGCAAGAGCAGCTTTTCTGGCTCGGCTGCATAGGTCGTCTGGTCTTGAGGAATGGGTGACGCATATCCTTCGGGAGCGGATACAACTGGAAGAGGCGGCATTCAACGAAGCGAAAAGGGGTTTGTCCGGCAAGAGAGCGTCCAGTCGATCACCGCGTCGGGCAGCTAAGAGCCGTCGCTGAGCTTCGGAGTTGGCCTTCGCGATTTCAGTGCGTTGTGAATCGTGGCTCCTATATCGGGTTCTTGCTTTCTTACGGGATGATCTTGATTCTGGCCAAGTAGAGGCAAGTTTTGCCTTCGTGGGTGGAGTAGTGGCTCACGTAGAGCAGGTCATTGTGCCAGACTAATCCCGGATAGCTTGTGTCGCCGCCGCTGGGGAGCTTCAGGAGCCTGGTCATCTTGTGATCGTTCATGTCGAGGTAGCACAGTGCGGTGTGGACACCGTCCTGGTGCATCCGGCCGGCGGCGAGCCAGTGGCCGGTCGGCAGTTGGATCAGGTTTGGGCCGCCGAAGCCGTTGAACTCGGGGCCGAGATCGTGCCATTGCCATTGTGTGTAATCGCCGCGACTGATTCCGAGCACGGCGCTGTAGGGCTGGTCGCCCAGTTTGTCCCGGCGGATCGAGTTGGAAGGCGTCAATCGTCTCTACAAGACCCCCCGCATCCTGGACCGTAAGATCACCCTGTCTGACTACGAGGGCCCCCTCCGGCAGATGACGATCCTGGACCTGGGCCATGAAGAGCCGACCCTGCTGCTGACCAATCAGCTCGGCCGTTCGCCCACTCCCCTGATCGAACGGTATGCCCGGCGGATGTTGATCGAGAACCAGATTGCCGATGGGATCGACTTCTTCCACATGGATGCCCTGTCGTCGGCGGTGGCCATGAAGGTCAACTGTGACCTCCAACTGACGCTCATGGCCAGCAGCCTGTACAGGCTCTTGGGAGCGCGGATCGGCCACGGTTACGAGACGGCCAAGTCACGGCACCTGTTCCGCGACTTCATCAACGCCACCGCCACGATCAAACTGGCGGAGAAAGACGTTCAGGTCACTTTTGCCAAGCGCGCCCACAATCCGCTGTTGCTGGCGGCCGGCTTGGACAAGACCCCGGTGGCCATCCCCTGGCTGGGTAACAGGCGTCTGACGCTTGCCTTCGGTTAGCCCCGACGAGCGCCAGCACGGGGCCACGAAACCGCCAGCCCGCGTCGCCTTCCGGCTACGTGGTGTTAACTCAAAGAGTTAACGTGGGAATCCAGGCTAGTACGGCATTTCACAAATCGTGCCTTCCCCCGCCTGCGCGAGGGCAAGCTTCGCGTTCTTGGCGAGAGCGGAATTTTGGCTGCGGCTGACTGAAGCGAAGCCGCCCCAAGCTCAGGATGACAGATGAGGACCCTCCAAAAAGTGGGAAGTGTACAAGTGGATTCATGCGAGAATTTATTTGACCTGCATGGTGAGTTTGCGTATACTATAGATGTTGCGGGTGCATACGGAGATCTATAGGTCTCGAAAGCACCGGCCGCGGCGCGGTGCGATTTGGCACAACGCAACAAGGAGACGGGCCTACAACCAGTTCGATGTATTCGAGCCCTTGTCTCCTTTTTCTTTGCGCCCATGCCTGCCCCCCGGAAATGCCGCACACTGCACGGAAATCACTCGTAATGGGTGTGACATCCTGCTGCCTGAGACACAAGAGGCCGAATTGCGTCAGTAGTCCTTGAACTCCCGCTTCTTTTGTAGGGCCGGATGGGCGGGTGTGCCCCGGGTCCTCCAGATGCCCGCGCATTTGCCATGAAATGGTGCGCACATCATTCATTGTTTCCAGGGTTTAATTTTTTGAGTCAAGCGGGTGATTTCCCTGCATGGATTTCGGGGTTTGGTTACAATAAGGTAGCTTCTTTTTACTCCTTGGGGATTGTTTCCAGATGAGTGGTAGGTACTTGGAGCAGATCAACGGCCCGGCGGACCTGAAGAAGTTGCAGGTGGCCGAGCTTGCAGCTTTGGCCGAAGAGATTCGGCAGTTCATTCTCAGTTCGGTAAGCAAGACTGGCGGGCATCTGTCAAGCAACCTGGGCGTTGTCGAGTTGACGCTGGCACTGCACTACGTCTTCGATTTCAGTCAGGACAAGCTGTTATGGGACGTGGGCCACCAGTGCTACACCCACAAGATCATCACCGGCCGCAAAGCAGGCTTCGACCGATTGCGTCATGCAGAGGGCATCAGCGGTTTCCCGAATCCGGCCGAGAGCGAATACGACCTGTTCGCCGTAGGGCACGCCGGCACGTCCGTGGCGACCGCCATCGGAATGGCCCTGGCCGAGCAGTTGAAGGCCAGAAAGGCCGAGAGCGACCCCAAGCCGTCGCGGCGGGAGGCCGACAAGCTCAAGCCGGCCGCTCCGAGAATTGTCGCCGTTGTCGGCGATGCCAGCATCGTAAATGGCGTTTCCTTCGAGGCCCTGAACAACCTCGGACTGATCAAGCGACAGATGCTCATCGTGCTCAACGACAACAACATGGCGATCGATGCGACCGTCGGAGCGGTGGCCAAGTACTTTGCCAAGTTCCGGCTGAGCCACACGTACGAGGATCTGCGCTGGACGACCAAGACGATTCTCGAACATGTCCCCGGCATCGGCCGCAGCGTCGAGGACGCCCTTGAAAGAGTCAAGAAGAGCATCCGCATGGTCCTGGCACCGAGCCAGATGTTCGAGAGCCTCAATATTCCCTACTTCGGCCCCGTAGATGGCCATCACATCGAATCGCTCGTGCAGTTGTTCAGGATGCTCAGCCAGGTGGACCACCCAGTCTTGCTGCACCTATACACGAAGAAGGGCAAGGGCTTCAACCCCGCCGACAAGGGGCCGACGAAATTCCACTCGACAGGCCCGTTCAAGATCAATGGCGAGACCGTGGAATCGACGGCCGTAGAGCATCCGCGGACCTATACAGATGCTTTTGGCGAGTCGCTGACCGCATTGGCCCAGCAGGATGACCGGATCGTGGCAATCACCTCGGCGATGTGCGACGGGACCGGCCTCGTGGAGTTTCGCCAGAAGTTCCCGGATCGCTTCTATGATGTGGGCATCGCGGAGGGTGCGGCGGTGGACATTGCCGCCGGCTTGGCCAAGAGCGGCATGAGACCCTTTGTCTGCATCTACTCGACCTTCCTGCAGCGCAGCTTCGACCAGATCTTTCAGGAAGTCTCGCTGCAGAACCTGCCTGTGGTCTTCTGCGTGGACCGGGCTGGCATGGTCGGTTGCGACGGGGCCACGCATCATGGCCTAATGGACATCGGCTACCTGCGGATGCTGCCGAACATGATCCTCACGGCCCCGGCCGACGCCGGCGAGATGAAGCAGGCCTTGCGGTTTGCTCTGGGCCAGGGCCAGCCGGTCGTGATCCGCTACCCGAAGGAGCTCGTTCCCGTCGATGAGTCTCTGCGAGCAGTGCTGGAAAAGCCATTCGAGTCGGGCAAGAGCATTGTTGTGCGGCGGGGCCGCAAACCCTCGTTGGCCATCGTCTGCTACGGCAGCACATTGACGGAAGCCTTGAAGGCTTCCGTCATCCTCAGTTCCGAGAAAATCGCAACGGAAGTCATTAGCGCACGCTTTGCCGCACCGTTGGACGAGCGATTCATGGACCTGCTATCGACGGGCAAGAGCCTGATCACGGTCGAGGACCACTATCTCTCATGCGGATTCGGCTCAGCGGTGCTCGAAATGGTGGCCACTCACGGCGGCGACATAGGCAGGATTCGCGTACTCGGCGCGCCAAAAGGTTTTATTGGGCACAATTCTCGAATCGCCCAGCTTATCCAGGCCAGCATAAGTGCCGATGAAATAGTAAAGACAGCTAAGGAGCTGATCGCAAACTGAGGCAGTAAGCTGACAGTGCTATGAGACAGGGCCAGTCTCTACCCAGATTAGTGATCTTCGGCGATCCGGCGAGAGGAGCAGTCGCCGAGGCCATACAGGACTTCTCGCAGTTCCTCAAGGACAAGGCCGAGGTGGTTGCCATGTGCCATATCTTCGAGTGCAGGGCCGAGATCCTGCGGGAGATCGACTTTGCCGTCGTCCTTGGCGGCGACGGAACCATCATCTCGGCTGCGAGGACTCTCAGTGAAGCCAGGGTGCCAGTCATCGGTGTCAACATGGGCAAATTGGGCTTCCTGGCTGAGTTCAGTGCTGGGGAGTTCAAGAGATGGTATGGTGATATCATCTCGGGCAAGGCGCCTGTCGAGAAGCGGATGATTCTCAGTTGCCGGGTGTCGGAGAGATCCGAGGGCAGTCCGCAACGGTTCTACTCGAAGGCGGTCAATGACGTGTATATCACGGCGGGGCCACCCTATCATGTGATCGAGTTGAATATCTCAGTGGACGGCCAGCATGTGGCCAGTTGCGTGGGCGACGGCCTGATCGTGTCAACGCCGACCGGCTCGACGGCGTACAACCTGTCGGCCGGCGGGCCGATCCTGGCGGGGGCGATGGAGGCGATGGTGATCACGCCGATCTGCCCGCACTCGCTGAGTTTTCGCCCAATTGTCATTGGTGCCGCCAACGTCGTGCAGATCAACTCCACGAGGCTCAATGAAGGCACCACCGTCTCGGTGGATGGACAGGTTTCTACCGGCCTGTCCCTTCGGGATGTTGTGACCATCGCAGCGGAAAGGTGCAGCTTCCTGATCGTGGATAACCCGGCGAGGACGCACTGGGATACGCTGGCCACGAAACTGGGCTGGGCGAAAAGGCCCAAGTACGAAAGTGAGTGAGCGGCCGTCGGGTGGCGGCCGCGGCAGGATGCACCGTAGCAAAGGAATTGCGAACCCACCAGGGCGATTGCCGGGTACTTTCTTTGGATGTATGGTGGAGTTGGCTCTCGGAATCGCCGGAACGCCGGAGTAGCAGTATGAGAGGTTCACAATCTCCAGGATTGAATTACACGCGGGCATCCGTGGCGGCGGTGCTGTGCTTATCCCTTCTTCCGTTGTTTGCGAGCGACGCCCATGCGTCCTACGGCAGCCCGTCAGCCACAAGCCCGGTCGGATCGCCGACGATGCCGCCGAGCAGCTATGAAGGGGGCTTGGTCGCCAATCCCAATCCGATGGATAGCAGCGGCAACGCCGTCATCAACGGCAACGTTCGCGGCGGGAAGCATTTCCGGGGCCCGATGCCCTATGGCTCGCCCACGAGTTTCCAAGCATCGCTGGGCTCGACGCGGCTCGATTCTTTCATGAGGTACTCAGCCGTGCCGGAAGAACTGGGTGGATATGCGCCAGGATACGACTCGTTCTATTCGCCGACGGGCACGGCCTCGAAGATTCGGCCCGGGCAGAGTGGTGTATTCGCCCCGACAAGCCCGAGAGTGGCCGGCGGAATCGGTCAGTGGCGGGCCGAACAGCCGACAGACGTCGTGGACCTTGGCGATATCAGGCAAGCGCGTGTCTCCGTGGGTGAGACATCCTCTGCGCCCGATGGGAGTCTGGACGCCTGGCGGAGATACGGAGACTGGTCGCTCGGCAGAACGCCACAGCAGATGAAACCGATTATTTCCGATGAGGTTGGGCGTCAATTTGCCGACGACCGCCTCTTGCCGCAAAACGGTCAGCCCCTGACGCCCGAGGAATACCAACGGCAGATGGAGCAGTTTCGCCAGCAGATCGAGAAGGTCAAGGCCGACGCATCGAAACTGGAGCAATCTCTGAGGGTGGATGATGCTCTGCCGAAGGACGCGTCGAAACAGGTGATGAGCGACCCTACGGAAGCCATCGGCTCACGTGCGACTATCGAAAGCCTGATAAGGCCGCAGCCACAGCGGCAACCGCCGGCCGTTGAACGCCGCAGCGACTCGGACCTGTTGCCCACGCTTGTGCCGCCCGTCCCGGACACGTCATCCTTCGAGAGACAGGCACCCACGCCTGATGCCGCCGGGATCGCGGATGTCGCTACGCCGCTTCCCCTGGCCCCGGAGGTCGGCGAGAAGGGCAATGCCACGGCGGAGTCCGGTCCACCATCCTTCATTGTGCAGAGCAGCCGTGGGGGGCTGGGCGTCGATGCGGCGACGAGGACAAACCACATCGCGGAATTGTTCCTGCCCCAAGGAAAGGCCACGACCGGGCTTAGCCAGCCGGACAGTTCCGGGGATTTGCCTGCACTGCAACAAATCAAGGAGACGACCGGCGAGATGGAGAAGCCGGCCGACTCATCGGCGTATGTACCTGCGAATCCGGCGGGCATCACGATGTCGGCGACGGATCGCGTCTCCTCGCTCATGGAGCGCCTGCGCTCCACCTCGGGCGAGATGGACGCGCCGGTGGACGCGGATGTAAATGAGCCGGGGACCAGCCAGTCGAAGCCCTCGGAGCCATTGAGTGGCGACCAGGTGCGACTGAAATACGGGGCAATTACAGGCTCCTCGCGGGAGCGGTTTGACCGTTATCTGAAAGCGGCGGAACTGTACCTGCAGCAGGGCCGATACTATCGTGCAGCCGAGTCATTCTCGCTCGCATCGCTCTACAATCCGAACGACCGGCGAGTGCACCTGGGCCGCAGCTATGCACTGTTCGCCGCTGGCGAGTACGTCAGCAGCGCCATCTTCCTGGCGAAAGCGATTGAGTTCGATCCGAGCCAGACCCTCGCCAAACTGGACTTGGTCAATGCGACGGGTGGACCCGACCTGTTCCTTCGCCGCATCACTGACCTGGAGCAGTGTGCGAAAACAAACGGCACACCGGACATGCAACTGCTCCTGGCGTACATCTACTACGAGATGGATCGGCCGGAGGAGGCAAAGACGGCCATCGACGCGGCCGAGAAGGGCCTGCCCCGCCTGCCCGCCGTAGAGCTGCTCAAAGCCGCCATCGGCAAGTAATGTCGGATGTTCAGCCGACATAGCGGATGGTGTACTGCCAGTTCCCCACGAAAAGGGCCAGACCGATCCCCCAGGCAGCGGACCGGCGTATGGTGATCCAGACTACCGAATGCACCTTCCTCTCGCCAATCTGGAATTTCGCAACCATTCGTTTATGCCGGAGAGTTTGAGTGAAAGGGCGCGAGGGTGGCGAAGTGGAGTGAAATCCCAGCGGTCACGAGAAAAAACCTGGTCACAACTCAGGCCTTTCTGAAAACAGCGACGATGTTCTCGACTTCGACGACGAAGAGCCGGTTATCGCCCTCGAAATCGACGGGAATGGCACCCTTGGGATTGAACAGGACCTTGTCGTATTTGCGCAGGGGTATCTCGGGCATGGTCTCCACCTCGGCGGAGACCGCTACGACCCTGCCTGTAATCGTGGGGATTTCGATATTGTCGGGCAGCTTGATGCCGCCTCTCGTCTCCTTCTTGTCCTCGTCCTTGCGGATCAGAACTCGCTTGCCTATGGGCTCAACTGTCTCGAAGGATTCGATTTCCATATTCTCTTTCTTATCCATTTATCCGGCCTCTGCGTCTAACGGAGTTGTCATTCTTACGCCATTATACCAAGGTTGCTGTTTTGGGGAATCTGGGAAATTGTCCACAGGGTTCATTTACCACGCGGATGATCCACGCAGGCCAGCGAGATGGGTCAGCCGAAGGGTGCGAGATCGATCAGTGTGATGACCAGTTCTGCCATACGCGCTGCACGGGCGACGGATGGCGAGCCGCGCAGCCACATCTCACTCCACTCTTCCACATCGGATCACAGATGGCATTCACTGTATCGTGCCGTACGGAGAGACGCAACCGGCTCGCGAAACTGAGGACAAACCATATCGCGGTGCATGACCCCGAAGTCCACGAAGCCCAATCGCCGGGCGCACTGGCTCGCCGGCGGTAAATGGGGTCGTCCCATGCAGTTACGCAACGGAGCATGCGATGAAACCGCCCGCGGGCAAATCCGCATATGGGGATAGAACGCATCCACTTAATAAAAAAATGTCACCTGGCTCACAGAATTCCCTTGACAGTCGCCGGGGGAGCCGTGTAGGATGCCCGGCGGAATAGGTAATTGCAGGTGCATCGTCAGGTTTCGGTTGGCTCTTTCAGGTTCTCCTCTGGTGTGCGGGTGGCAGTCGTAGCGGCGCCATCATATCTGTTTGGCGGCCGGCGATTGCCGAGGGTCTCCTCAATAGCCTCCGGGAAGTCTCTGCGATGCACGTCGTAGGACATGAAGGAGTGGGATCACTAAGGGAATCATAGACCCGGAGATGTCGTCGCCTGTCAACCTCTGCGCGAAGCCGTCGTGCTGCACAAGGTGATTGTGCGCCATCTCCACGGTCGGCAAGTCCCCTCTGACCCACGGGTGCGGGGTTCGTCGTGAGCGCCTCAGGCGTATTCGGGCATGCTGAAGGTCTGCCCACGGCGTGACGTGCTGGCTTCGCCCGTGGACGTGCTAAACGGAAATGGAAGTGTACTCGATCAGGACATCGAGGCCTGGCGCATCGATGCTGGGCATTCGGACTGTACTCACTCCAATCTGCCTGTGGGGTCGACCTCGCGGGCAATCAGCCATACGCAAACCGCAACTGTGGCAATCCTGGAGAATTGCTGCGGCTGCGGGGCTGCGCCGGGGGCGCTGGCGCTCCCGGCAGGACTACCACACCCTGTCGGTCCGGTGCAACGGGACCGGGCAACTCTGGGGATATGGACTCATAAACTCTTCTTATCGAGCGCCTCGGCGGCGACCGGCGCTTCCACACCGAAATGACCCGCGCCTTGGGAGATGCGCCATGTCATTCGACGCGAGCGGAATCCTTTTGCCTTACGGGGAGAAAGGAGGTGACATCGGGGTAGAGAGCAAAAGCAGGTGAGAGTAGCAAAGGGGGAGGACGTACTGCCCCGAGAGGTCTCACCACAGTACCGTAGGGATTGCTGGCACAGTGTCGGCGACCTATGGCGAGCGTAGAATAGCGATAAAAAAGAACAGAAACGGAAAGGAGTATCACAATGAAGAAGGTAATTGCAGTCGCAATCGTGGCCGTGCTTGTCGCCGGCTCCAGCGCCATCGCGCAGATCAACCTGCAGGGCCAGAACTGGGATCTGGGCCTCACCAACGACCTCTTTCTGATCGGCGGTCCAGGCACCGCCAGCTCAATCCAGGGGATCGGGACACTGAGCATTCAGAGTATGGGGATTAACCCGGACCAGAACGGTGATCCCACGACCGAGGCTGAGCAAGGTATTGGTGCCGCGCTGTTCCAGACGGGATCGACCTCCACGGGTGGCGCCCGTATCACTCTCGACCAGGACCTGAGTATCGCGGGATTCAAAGACGCGGGGGGTAACGGTCCGGGGCAGGTGCAGTCCGTTGGCGACTTAGCAGGCCCTGCCAGGGAGTACCAGGGGGTTAAGTTGGCCGGTTCCAACATCTTGGATAAGCAGGTAGGCTCGGCGGCCGATGCCAGTGGCTTGAACCTCGCTGCCTTTGGCATGGGTCAGGAAGTAGAGAACAACTGCGCTGATGGGGGACAACTGTCCCTGATCCTGGGCGGGCAGTACTCTGCTCTCGAGGGCGCCCCCCAGGCCATAGGGCACGTGGCGACGACTATGACGGCCACCGTGATCCAGATACAAGTGGCCAACACGCCGGCACCGGTTGGGCCGTGAATCGATCCGATACCTGATGGCGATGAGTAGAAGCGGAGAGCCCTGACGTGGCGTGCTTGCGATCAAGCAGGCCGGGAGCGTCAGGGCTCCCTTTCTTTTGCTGAGCTGCGCGATGGGCGATGCCTGTCACAAGGGGCATATCTGGCACCGGACCATGAAGCGAGCACCAACCGATGTGAAGCAGCAGGAGAATCTAATGAGTATACAGAGAGATAAGGGCGGATATTTGGGATATATGAGATGTCGCGACAACGACGCGTATGTGAGGTGAGGGCCTTTGTTTCTTTGGGTCGCTCCTGCCAAGAATGCGGCGCTGAGCTGCCTCGCATCGCCCGTCACAGAAAGCCGCCGACCATTGGTGCCCCAGCGGCCTTTGTCTGCGTGATGGACTGCCGTTCGGGGAAGCTGTTCGAGCGTTGCACCGTGCGCAGTTTTTTTTGACGGCCCAAGAAAATTGGCATTTTCCGCACTTGACAGTCCCCGCCCTTGTACTAAAGTGGAAATGAGCAAGAGTGAGTTGAAGGTGGCCGATGAAGAGTTGCACTATCACGTCCTAAAAGTGCTGACAAGGAGACGAGATCTACTCCGCACAGTCTTTGTGGACTGTGAGGTTCTTTTACGGAGCACGATGTAGTAGTTGCTTCTCGAATGTATCGAGAATACAAGGGCAAGGAGGCAGTCGAATGCGCACACGAAAAGGAATCCCGATTGTTCTGGCAATGGCCGTCACTGTTATTGTTGCCGCACAGGCCAGCGCCGTCTCAGTCACAATGTTGTTCGACAGGAACGAGGGTCAGACCAGAATCTTCAAAGGCGACCTCAGTGGCTTGGGCTTGGCAGCGGTGACTAGTGCCACGCTCACCGACAACGGTTCAGGTGGCGGGTCAAACGGCGTCTTCTCCGGTTTTGACCTCGATTTCCTTCTGTTGGACGCGGATGGAGATTGGAGCACAAGCGGCGACCGAGTTCTGCCGTTCCAGACGGCGGCCACTTCAGTGACTCCTGGCTCGATTCGAAGTCCGTCGACCTACATACCAACTCCGTCTCATCCAGGCCCTCTGTTTGGACTGCTGAACGACGTGGCCCACTCCATTGATTTTGCCAACGCAACGATTGCCACTCGCAACGCCGCGTATGATGACCGTCTGGATTTCTTCTCAGTCGATGGCAGCAACGGGTGGGTGACTCTTGGTGACAACGGTTGGCTCACGGCGGCCTTTCCCCAGACCGTGATCGGGCAGGGCTTGTGGCTCTTTGTTGGCGAGGCTGGCATCGGCACGACCGAAGGGGTGCGCGCATCGGTTGACATTGCTGGCCCGCCAGTCATTCCAGCCCCGGCTGCCATCCTTCTGGCCGGTCTCGGCACACTGATGATCGGCTGCCTGCGCAGACGCGGCATCCTATAACGAACGCCGTTGGATGCTGATTGTCCAAGAGGGGGAGACCGGTTGCACGGCGGGGCACGGTGCATGTCTGCCCAGGCCAATGGCTGTGTTCACTGTGCTGAGACGTGCGCTGGTGCCAGTGTTGCAGTCAGCAATAGCCACGGATGAAGCGCGGAGTCAGGCGATGCCCATGCGGGGGGTGTGGTTTCGGCTTTTGTGACTGCTGCCCGCCTTGTGGCTCCGTGTTCACATTCGAGGGGTTGGCTCGACTCACCGAGCCCCGCGCGTATGGGCGGCGGCGGTGGGCACAGATCTCCTCACTTCTTTGCCGCCATGGCTTTCTCGGGTTTGAACTGGGCGAGGATTTCCATGGCTTGCTCGGGCGACTGCGGCGGCCACTGGCCCTCGGCCTGCATCTGCTTGAGCCGGTCGGCAGCCTTGATGTTGACAATGGTGCGGCAGCGGGGGAAACGGTTGCAGCCGAGGAACGGCCCCCGCTTGCTCTGGCGGATGACCAGTTCGCCCTGCTTGCAGTTGTAGCATTTGATGCCGGTCGGCTGGGCCGGCGGTTTGGGCGGCAGGACGTTGCCCTGCTTATCCATCTTCTGCGTCGTCTTGCATTGTGGGTAATCGCTGCAACCGAGGAACGTGCCGAATCGACTTCGCTTGACGACCATGGGCTTGCCGCAGGTGGGGCACTTGTGTTCCGTGACTTCATCCTGAACCATTTTGCCTTCCTTGTCGCAAGGAGAGGCGAATTTGCACTCGGGGTATCCGGAGCAGCTCAGAAATTTGCCGTTCTTGCCGAACCTGTACAGGAGTTGCCGGCCGCAGTCCGGGCACGTGTACTCGCTGGGCGTGCTCTCGGCCTTGGCGTGCTTCATCTGTGTCTTGGCCGTCTCGAGGTTCTGCTTGAACGGCCCGTAGAAGCCGGTCAGCACACTCTGCCATGCCAAATGTTGTTCCTCGATCTTGTCGAGCTGCTCCTCCATGTGGCGTGTGAACGCGATATCCATAATCCGCGGGAAGTACTCGTCGAGTTTGTCGGTGACGACGTCGCCGAGGTCCGTGGAGTAGAATTTCTTGTCGCGCTGCTCGACATATCTGCGTTCCTGGATCGTGCTGATGATCGGCGCGTAGGTGCTGGGCCGGCCGATGCCTTCTTTCTCGAGGGCCTTGATCAGCGAGGCTTCTGTGTACCGGGCCGGAGGCTTCGTAAAGTGCTGCTCGGGCCAGATGTCCATCGTTGCGAGCTTCTGGCTTGGCTGCGTCGTCGGCAGTTCCTGCTCGGCGGACGAGGTCGGCCAGACCTTATTGAATCCGTCGAACACGAGTGTTCGGCCGGTCGCGCGGTACGTGGCCGGGCCGTGACTGGTGGGAGCGGTGATACTGAGCGTGGTCACGTTCCACTTCGCCGATTCCATCTGGCATGCGACGAAACGGCGCCAGATCAGGTCATAGAGCTTGAACTGCTCGTCATTGAGATGCTGCCTGATCTCGTTCGGCGTCAGATCGACATCGGTCGGCCGGATCGCCTCGTGGGCATGCTGAGCGCTCTTCTTCGATGCGTAAGCGTTCGGCTTCTCCGGCAGATACGCGGAGCCGAACTGATGCTCGACGTACTTGCGCACCTCACCGATCGCCTCGCCGGAAAGATGCGTGCTGTCCGTTCGCATGTAGGTTATCAGACCCAATGAGCCCATCGACCCGAGGTCGATGCCTTCATAGAGTTGCTGGGCGACGGCCATCGTCTTCTTGGCACTGAAGCCGAGGCGGTTGGCGGCTGCCTGCTGCAGAGTGGAGGTGATGAACGGGGCCGAGGGGTGGGATATGGACTCTTTCGTCTCGATGTCGGAGATCTTGAATTCGGCGTGCTCGAGCTCGCGGAAGACCGCTTCGGCCTCCTCCTTGTTAGAAGCCTTGAACTTGTTGTCGCCAATCTTGTACAACTCGGCCTTAAAGGCGTTATGCTCGGCCAGCCACTTGCCCTGTTCTTCGACGGTCGGGCCTTTGGCGTCGGGCGTTTTCGGCGTTACGAACTGGAGCCATTGCCCGCGATGGTTGTTCTGCAGGTCCGTCGTGAAGACGGCGGGGATCAGCCAGTATTCTTCGCGCTTGAAGTTGTGGATCTCTCGCTCTCTCTGCACGATGATCTTGACAGCGACGGATTGCACCCGCCCGGCCGACAGACCTCGCGTAACCTTCTTCCACAGCAGGGGACTGATCTCGTAGCCGACGATGCGATCCAGGATTCGGCGAGCCTGCTGGGCCATGACCTTGTCCATATCGATCCGGCCGGGCTCCGTAAACGCCTGCTGGATCGCCGATTTCGTGATCGCGTTGAAAATGACTCGATACGTGCGGTTCTCCGGAATGCCGAGGATTTGCGCAAGGTGCCAGGCGATGGCCTCGCCCTCGCGGTCAAGGTCTGTCGCCAGGTAGAGCTTGTCGCACTTTTTCGCCGCCGCCTTCAATTGGATGACGACTCGCTTCTTACCCGGCATGATGTCATACGTGGGCTCGAAGTTGTTCTCGATATCCACGTTGAGGCCCTTGGAGGGCAGGTCGCGGACGTGCCCCATCGAGGCCTTGACCTCGAAGTCCGAGCCCAGGTACCTGTTGATCGTCTTGGCCTTTGCGGGCGACTCGACGATGACCAACGATTTATGCGAGTTTGAGCTTGCCATTGCCTATGATTCGATCCACTGCAATCCGAAAAAGGTATTCGACAATCACCGCACCGCCGGGGGAGAGTCCTCCATGAAACGACCGACACTGCTCTTCTACAGGCATCTCTACGCACGGGTTCGGTCCCGGCCGACGAGATTCCAATCCCTTATCGGCCGGTTTCCCGCCGGGATTTAGAACCGGACACATACAAAGCTGCCCGGAGGATGTCAATAGAAAAGATGGCAAGTGATGGGGATGATCGTGGCTGTCTACGCCGAATCGTGTGATATCACGGCCTTGTCCTGCCGAACAACAATAGTGAGGCAACGTAAAATTAGCGGTGCCTACAAGGGCTGAGGTCAAAAGTCCTCCTTCCTCCTACCTCAGCCCATTTCTTTGCGCTTAGTCTGATCCGCTGCAGAATGGTGAGCGGCTGCGGCAGGCACAAGCCTGCAAATGGTTTAACCTGGATTGGTGCTACAGCAGTGCTGTGCTGAAGTACCGTTCGGCTCGGTCGGGCAGGACGGTGGCGATGTTGCCGCCGATTTCTCCGGCGAGTTTTCGGGCGGCCCAGACGTTAGCCCCGGAACTGATTCCGACGAGCAGGCCGTAGTCCCTGCCCAGTTGCCGTGTCGTCTCAATCGCCGCCTCGTCCGACACCTCGACGACGCCATCGACGAGCGAGACGTCGAGCACGGCCGGGACAAACCCGTCGCCAATCCCCTGGATTTGGTGCAGGCCGGGCTCATGGCCCAACAATGCAGAGCGATTCTCCGGCTCTACGGCCACGATTCTCATGCCCTTGCGGTGTTCCTTGAGGAACTTGCCGACGCCTTGGAGCGTGCCGCCGCTGCCGACCCCAGCCACGAAACAATCGATCTGACCGTCCATCTGGTGCCAGAGCTCACTGGCAGTCTTTTCATAGTGAACACGTGGGTTTTCCGGATTTTCAAACTGCTGGGGCACAAAAACGCGGGCATCTTCAGCGGCCATTTCCGTGACCTTTCGGACGGCCCCGGCGATCCCTTGCTCGTCGGGGACGAGGACCAAGTCGGCACCGAGGCCCCGGATCAACTTCTTACGCTCCTCGCTCATGCCCTGGGGCATCACGATCCGAACGCGGTAGCCCATGAGTCGGCCGACCATGGCCAAACCGATACCGGTGTTCCCACTGGTGGGCTCACAGATAATGGAATCGCCCTTAAGCTTGCCGTCTCGCTGGGCCGCCTGCAGCATGGCCAGGGCGATGCGATCCTTTATGCTGCCCCCTGGATTCAGGAATTCGGCCTTGGCGAAGATCCTCTCGCCCTTCAGTTGCAGCAACGGCGTGTTGCCGATCAGATCCAGAACATTGTCCGTTAACATGCATCCCCTGTGAGAACTGTACTTGCCCGGGAAAAAGGCGTCCTCCTTCCCTTACTCCAGAATATAGCACAACCTATAGAAGATTGCAAGGACGGCAGCAATGTGAGATTGTCTCCAAAATTCTGCTTGTGGTGGGTGAACTTCCCATGCTATCATGAGTAAATCGGAATGACTACTATTGAGATGCCAGGCATTTAGACAGGGCTGGGGTTATCTCGCTTTTCCTCTCCCTCCGCTCCTCAGCCCTGTTTTATTTTCTGCGTGCACCGCAGGCATGTCGAGAAAGCCTTGGGCCCGGATGAATCTCATAGCACGAAGAGGCCATATGGGACTCATGGGACCTATACGGCGGGATTACTCTTCACTATTGAGGAACTTGAGGAGCTCTTCAGGGACGTAATCGTTGGCAAAGGCGAGAATGTCGTTGATTTGGGCCTTGGTCAGGTCGGCGGGCATCTCCTGGTTGTTGATGTCGACATTGACTATGACGCCGTACTTCATATCATCCGGGGCGATCGGAGCTTCCTCCCTGCCGGAACGCTGAAGGAATGTTGGCCGAAGCTCAATATTGATGTTCTTGCCCTCTGCGGGCGCCTCGATCAGAATGCGGATATTCGCCGCCTTTTGTCGCCACAGGTCGTACTTGAGTCCGCTTGCGATAACGTCGAGCGAATTGACATACCCCGTATCGAAGACGAATTCATGGATGACGCCGATCCGCGGCACGGCCCGCTCCGGGAACCTTGCCCGCAACTCATCGAAGGCCCTGCGGAAGATCTTGTCCTTGTCGAAGATGTCCAGTTCGTGCGGCCGGTCGATGTAAAGCCGCTCCGGGAACGTGAATATCGGACCCCGGCCGGTCAGTATGAACGTGGGCAACTCCACCCGCTTGGCGTTCGGCAGCAGGAAGGTCCGCTGAATTCGCAGCTCCCGCGGGCCTGACAGCATCGTCTCAAAGGCGTTGGGGAACTGCGCGACGAGCCAGTTGGCGTAGTCCTGTAGCTTCGCGCGGTCCTGATCCGGCAGGATCGGCGGACGCATATCCACGCCGTACTTCACGATGTGCTGCGATATCTTCTCTTTGTCAAACTGGTAATTCATTCTTTCCCTCTGCTGAACACTATCCAGTAGAAGTCTACTCGTTGCGGCCCAAAAAGTCAAAGAAAAGCCCTGCGCAGCTGGCCGAAAATAGGGACGCAAATGATGGCGGTATTCATCGGGCCCACGCGGCTCAGTGGAGCCCTCTGCCCTGGATGGAGTCCGTCTGGCCCAAAGCGGTATACATTTGCCGGAATCGTTCGGAGTATTTCCATCCCAAGTTACGCCCGAGTCCGAGTTGTGCCAGTGCCTCTTGAAGGGAGATGCCTTGTGCAGATCTGCCGAGAACACCCAGTGTCTTGAAGACAGCCGCATCGGCTGTGCAAAGAAGCCATGGTTCAGAAGAACCGTGGAGAAACGCCAGCGTTTCCTTCTCGCCTGGATGAAGCTCGGTCCTGTATGATAGATCAAATCTCTCATAGAACGCTTTGACGACGGAAAGCTCCACATCCAGGATGCGAATCCGATTTGCGCGCTCGTATGTCTCCAGGTCGATGCATATGTCCTGGTCTTCCTGGCTCGCCCACTTGGCTTCGCATGCCACCGTCCTGCATAGGGTGACATCGCATTTGCCGATGAAATCGTCCCACAATCCTAATTCAAACAGCTCTATGATGGGTCCGGCATCAAGCAATAGGAATTGAGACTTCTTCATCCGTGAGCTCTCCCTCATCCGCAAGATATTCCTCTGCCTTCTTGTAGCTGAGCCCCATGTACTTCGCAAATTGGGTCAGTGACAATCTACCTTCTCTGAGAGCCCGAATGGCCAGTCCACAGTATCGTTCGGGTAGTCTGTCGGGTTCATCGGATTGACGCGCCGGGCGGATCAATCGCATATGGCCGGCCTTGTCAAGATAGCTCCTTATGCTCTCCGCAGGTATATTGTAGAGGTACGGTAATCGCCACAGAAGAGCATCGAGCGAAACCCCGAACTCCCTTGCGATCTCGTCCAATGCCTCAAGACTGATCTGTCCCCTGTCATCCACACGATCTTCGATGCGGTCTCTGACGGCGTCAGTTGGGAGGAGCAGTCTACTGGCAAAGGCATTTGCCAGCTTCTCCTCGTGCTCACTGGCAGAGGCGATTTGGCAACCCGGGTCCCGGAAGATGTTCCAAGTCAAGAGGTGAAACACCTCATGCGCAAGATCGAAGTTGCGTCGCCACAACTTGCTCTGGAAGTTCAAGAGTATAGCCGGGCCAAATTCAGGAGAGAGAGTCGAAATCGCACTGCCTGCAATAGGTAGGTGGAATATCTTCACATGGAACTTCTCCTCAAGGACGTGGCGAATCGACGTACTGGGTATCTCACCTCGCAAGAATTGTTCTTGGAAGTTCTCTGCCAATCGTGATGCCTCTTTGACACTGAACGCCTCACGTGAGCCCTGTGCTTGCGGCAGACTGACGGCCTTTGACTCACCCATAAGCAGTTCGAGCTTGTGGTACTGCTCGCAGAGCTGGCGGAACTCCGCCTCTGTCCTCTTGATCTGTTCTTCTTCCACGGGCGCATCTCGCCAGAGCATCACGTCTTCAATGAGTGGGTCATCGCTCAGGAAGAAATCAACGGACCTTCTATACAACTCAGCCAGTCGGCTCAGTTGAGAGAACCTCGGTTCTCTCTTGTCATTCTCGAACTCAGAAAGCGACGACGGGCCAATCTCGGTTTCAGCGGCCACTTTCTCCAACGTATACCCAATGGCGTTCCGGGCGATTCGCAGTCTGTCCCCAACCTGCATATTGCACCTCCTTCAAGAACTAAGAACATTATATCACAGTATCGGCAAAAAGCAAGGCATATCTTCTGAAATACAGAAGTTTTCTGCCAAGTGTTCGTCATTGCAGTGTTTTCGCCCCTTTCAGTACCGCCGGGTCGTGGTTGCGGGATTGCATTTGTGGTTGACGAGGAAGTAGCGGAGGGCGTCGATGGGGTGGTCGTACACGCCGTCTTTGAAGGGCAGCTCGCCGGCGGCGGCCCGAGCGGCATCGGGGTAGTGATAGCATTGCAGCGCCTCGATCAGACGGGGGCAGCGGGGCGAGATGATCAGCGTGCTCTTGCCCTCGCCCGAGCGAATGGCCCGGCGGATCAGCTCGATGCCTTCGAGGATGCTGCTTCGCCGATAGCGTGTGGTGATCCCGAGGGTCCGCAGCTCGCGTACGACGCTTGTGCCGGTGATATCGTTGGAGCCGGCACCGGCGGGGTCACAGAACGTAGCGGTGACTTGCTCCTCCACACAAGGCGTGCGGGCCTTGATCTGCTCGGCGTGGATATCAATGGTTGCCCTGCTGCGGACGTACTCGTCGATCACCCGGACTGTGCCATCGTGGTCCACCTGAATCCACAGGCACACGAACGGATTGATGAAACCGAAATCGAGCGTGCGATAGAGCGGCAGATTCGCGTCGTAATCGATCGGTTGGACGTGGACCCCGGGATCGAATTCGCCAAAGACTATGTTGTCCAGCGAGGGCCTGATGCAGAGCATCTCGGACTCCCAGCCGGCCCGGCTGCTGCGACGCATCTGCGTGATGCAGTCGTCGATCTTCAGGTACCCGCAAGCTGACTTCGCCCGGCCCTGGCAATCACCCGACAGGGGGCACTGAGAGCAGTCTCGCCCGGTGCATTTTTCGATGGTCTCCCAGAGGCACCACTTGAACACGGGCACGCCGCTGCTGGCCGCCGCGGAGACTTCCCTCTGCATGATGCCGTACGGCCGGTGCATCGTGCTGATCAACTCCATCGCGGCGATTGTCTCGTCCGTGCTCTGGGTGGTGAACTTGGCCGCCGCAAAGACCTCGTTGTTGAACAGCTCAACCTCGTCGCAGCGCAGCTTCTGGACGTGCTGGCCGCGCACGCTCGTGGCCGACTGCGTCAGGACCTCGACCGCCGAGCCGTTGATGAAGCGGCACTTGCCCTTGCGTATCGGACCGGCGAGATGTTCGCCGAATCCGTCCTGGAGGAATCTCGTCAGGTATTGATACATGCGTCCCGATTGCTCACCGGAGCCGCCGAGAATGCGGATCTGGCAATCCGGCTTGAAAACCCCATCGAGCAATGTCGCCACTGCCGCCAGTTCCGTCTTGCCGCCAGCCCGATTCGCCCAGACGACGGCATCCCCAGATTGATGATTGTTGATGGATGATGGATGATTGGGAGCGGAGGGCGGACACTCTGAATCATCCTTCATCAATAATCCATTATCCATGGAAAAGCTGTGCCACAGGTAGTCCATCGGACTGCTGTGCCCGGGACAGATGCGCATGTCCGGCACATCGACGCCGAGAAACACCTTCACATAGTTCCTGAGGTCCACCCTCGTCCCCGGCCGCATCCGCCGGAGCGTTGCGAGAACGCCGGACGTTCGTGCTGTCTCAATATCAATCGTTTGTTCGGTGTGTAGTGACACTGTCTCCATCATGATGATTGTCTCCTCATTCAATGTGGTTGAAAAAAGGTATGATGTGGATTCTATGGGGCGGGGGACCCGATTCGTCTACGGGTCTTATTCGCTCGGACTGAAGATCAGCCACTCGTCCTTGTTATCCTTCCACCATTGCAGGCATTCAGCCTGTGTTGCATTTGGTTTCAACAGCAGTGGCGTGTCCGCCGTTGGGTCACTCATGCGGCCTCGCCTCACCAGGTGTGCTGCGTATGGAATCAACCACCCATCGTCGTTAGCAACTTTTGCCATGAGAATCGGTAACACGGCTATCCCGCCTCGAATCATCTCCCGTTCCAGAATGCCGCAGACGCTGTTAAGGTCAGAAAGATCAGGATAGCTTTCCACCAGATTCTTGCGTTCCCGATAGTACTGATCGAACTGTCGCTCAGCGTACTCTTGCCCCGCGGTACGCCAATGCAGCCACAGCTTGCTGTCTACTTCGCCGGCCTCCATTTTGCCCAGTTCGGGGAACTCCATGACTACAAACTGCTTATCCTTGCGGGAGTACTCGATTGTGAATTGGGCCATTGTCAGGTATGTCAGCACCTCATGCACGGCAGAGCCAGATTGTGGATTCTCCGACAGGTAGTCTATGATCGGCCATATCGCCCTTAGGTCGGCTAACCGGCCAATCGCGTACGCGCATTCCAGATATCCCCTTTCCAGGAGCGTTTGAATCAGCGGCTCGACTGCCCTTCTATCCCCGAAATAGCCGAGCGCAAGTGCGGCATACCTGGAAATATGGTAGTCGTCCTTGTGATTCGAGGTGATCTTGTACTTCTCTTCCAGAAATGTCCCCGTTTTCAGCTGTTGCACAAGCGGCCCGAAGGCACGCGGATCCTCTGAGACTCCCAGGCACAGGGCTGCATAGCAGCGTGCAATGTGCGGGATCATGCCCCCATCCGCAATCAGCAGTTTCTCCTCTGTCCAATCGGGCCCGTTTTCGAGAACACGGATGAGAAAGGGAACGGCTTGGGCCGTGCGAAGTTCTTGAGGAGCCCAGAAGACAGGCCCCGGACCTTCATCTCTGGAATAGGAAAGGAGATGATATCCCGCCCTCACCATACTGGCATTGATTACCTCAGTTTTCAGAAGATCGGAGTACCGTTCAGACAGGCTCTGCTCCGTACACAGCCAGTTCGCGGCCAACAGAGCCAGATCCGCGAAGTCCACGCGGCAGTCGCCGTTGATGTCGCCAGGGATGATGGTTTCACAAACCGGCTCCGGGGACATACTCGCCTCGGCCGTACCGCCGTAGGCGCCCATGTTGATCCGCCCGCCATTGGGCGACGGCTCATCCCCCACAGGGCTGTTCGGGTCCCCCGCGTCGATGCATGGGCTGGTCACATCATCTTTGACCCAGCGTTCACTGGCCGGGTCCCACCGTCCCCCCTGAGACTTCAAGTGGTAGTCGCCATCGACCCAGATGAACCGCTGTCCTCCTCCTCCATCCCTCCGATTAGATGGTGGCGGGCTATTTGGATCCGGCTTCCAGTGACCGGAATCCGCAAAACAGGGATCAACATCGATGTTGCCCGAGCCCCATTCAAGTGTACCTTTATCTCCCACACGAATCGCCTTTTCTCCACCTTGAACACTGCTGTAGGAGACCCTGCAAACGGAAGTCCGCAGACTGTAACTGTCTACTGCTATCTCATAACGTGACTGATTATTCCAAAAAATAGAGTTGCTGATTGTGCAACGGTATCCACTAAAGACGAGACCTTCGCCTGCATTTCCTGTAATCGTACAGTTGTCAATCGTGGGATTTTCGCTGCCATAAAAAGAGACTCCGATCCCATTGCCTGCTATCACGCACCGATGAATTGTAGGACTGCTGAGCAAACACCTGACTCCATACGGCTTGTGGCCACATATCAGGCAATTCTCTATAATTGCAGCGTCGTTGCGTTCGCAGATTATGCCATACGCATGACATGTTATTGAACAATCTTCGATGCGTGCGTTGCTCTGCGTGCAGAAAATCCCTTTTTGACCGATGATTGTGCACCCGTGGATCCTTGGAGAACCCTCTGCGCAATGAATTCCGCCACTCCAATCTTCCTCATTGTCTCTAAGGGCACAATCCATGATTGTCACGGCCCCCTTGGCACAATAGATCCCTCCACCAAGTCCGGTGACGGGGGCAAGAAGGTTGGCCGTCTGGGCGATGTTCTCTGAGAGGGTACAATCTCGGATCAGCGCATGGCTCTCATAACAATAAATTCCTGCGCCCCAGCCACTGCTGCCACCATATACGGTGCAGTGTGTGATAATACAATTCAGGATGGTCGGACTAGCGCCATCGCAGAAGATGGCCCCGCCCTTGTCGGAATACCCGTTCCTTATGCTTATGCCTTGCAGAACGGAGTCGGCGATCTCTCCGCTACGAAAGAGAAATCCCCTGTGGTGATCCTCTCTCGTCCCATTGCAGTCGATGATGCAACTCTCAGGCCTGGCCTCACCTCTGACCGTGATGGCCTTGCCTTTGAAATCGATATCACGATTGCCGTCGCCAGTGTAGGTGCCGGGGGCGACAAGGACCACGTCGCCGTCTACGCTGGCATCGATTCCTGCTTGAATCGTGCGAAAATCCCCCTTGGCACCGTCATCGACATAGATAATTCGCGCGGAGCTGACCGCCGGGCCGAATGCAAGAAGCAGAACCGCCGTCGCAGGTATGAGTATCCGCCGCATTGTTGTCCCTCCAAGAAAACGCAATTCCTTCAATCACCAACCACGTCCGATATTGTAGCACATGAGACATGATTTGTCCACTGGTTTCGCGGTGTGGGCGCCTGGCAATTGTCCTCTCCGCAGCCTAGTTCTCTGGCCGGTGGACGGAGAGGTACTTGGCGGTGGCGGGCTGGAGGTCGATGGGGATGCCCTCGTGGAGTTGCTGGCCGGTGTAGGTTTTCGGCGATTGAGACGTGGGCTCGTGAACGGTGTAATCCTTGTCGGCCTTCACGGTCCACCATTCGGGGAACTGGTTGATGCGGGGCCAATCGACAGGCATGTGCATGATCGTCTTGTGACGCGGGACATCGAAGATGAGCCTGCCCTGCCAGGGCTCGTCGGCTTTGATGGCGATCTTGAGCACGTCGCCGTCGAGATCGGCGCCGAGGACGACATCCTGTCGCCAGGGCTGGATGGTGACGCCCTGGGTTTTCCAGAGGCAGTACATGATCGTGGTGCGGGCGAAGTTGCCGTCGCCGTGCCAGCCCTCGATGACGCCGTCCGACTTCTGGATCTTCCACATCACCTGGATCTCGCTGTCGAGCCAGTCGGCCACGCCGGGCACGGGCTCGCGATTGAGCAGGTTCAGGGCACTCTCGATGGAATCGGCGTATCCGTCGGAGCTGGCGCCCTCCCAGGGATATGACCTGTAGTGCTCGTTGAGATTGGACATCGCCTTTCGCGTAGCCTGGCGATAGGCCTCGGTGCCGTCAATCAGGTAGACGGTGTAGAAGCCGTTGAAGTCATAGCCCCAGGTGTCCGCCAAGCCCGTGTCGTGCTCACCGGTCTGCGGGTTGACCCAATTGTAGAACAGGCCATGCTCGTTGCGTCCGACCTCCAGAATGCGGTCGAGCATCTCGTGCATCGGCCCTTCATAAGTCTTTTTCTTGTCCGGCCGGGCAACGTGCACCGCCACGTACAGCTCGCACAGGCCGGAGATGATCTCGCAGCCGTGGTCGCGCAGCCGCAGCCGGGTCTCGTTGCGGGTCGGGTGGTGGTCGCCGAGCAGGTAGTAATCGCCGAGGCGGATCGCCCAATCGAGGTACTTCTTGTCGCCGGTCAGCCAGTAGACGCGGCAGAGCGCCTGCAGATTGTCGCCGTTGACCTCCTGGTTGGTCGAGACAATCTTGCCGTAGGGCGTATCGACCGGGGCGTGCTTCCAGAGATCATCGAGCATCTGGATCATCCGCTGTGACCACGGGCTGGGGCCGAGCCACTCCGTCAGTGGTACGAGGCCGTCCTTGATATACTCCGATGTGCCGAAGATGAGACGGTTCAGGTCCGGCTCGGCGTCGGCGAAGCCCTGCTTGGAGAAGGAGTACGTGTCCGGCATCGAGTCGAGCCGGCTGGTGAGTCTCGTCTCCACGTGTAGCATGTCCAGCATGCGGCCCTCGAACATGGACCGGTCCGTCAACGCCGCCGTCAGCACCATGAACGGGTAATTGTCCGCGGCGCTGTCCTGTGCGTTCCAGATATCCTTGCTTTCATTGAGGTTTCGCGGGATCAGGCCTGTCTTGGGATCGGCGTGCCTGAGCCAACCTTCGACAAAACGGTGGCAACGGATGTACCCCTCGTTCGCGAGTTTGCCGTTCTCCATTGCCTTGTCGACATCGTTGTTGCGAGCCACCTTGCCGACGCCGGTTGCCGCCAACTCTTTCAGCTCCGCCAGATGGCTCTCATAGACGCCGCGGGGCGTGGTGTCATACCTTTTGCACAGGGAGGCGGCCATCCCGACGAGCTCGCCCATCATGCCACAGGTCCGCATTACACGGACCGTGCCGAGGGCCACGTGCGTCACGCTGATGTCGCGTCCGGCCATGAAGAGGTTCTCGATATTCCGGGAGTAGAAGCAGCGGTAGGGGATCGCGTACGGCTCGATCGCCGGCTGCGTGCAGATCGTCTTGAATTCCTGGCCGGGGAAGTGCTTGGAGTTCTCCGGGTCCGGATAGTGCAGGTCGATGGACCAGGTCGTGGTGACGAACGCGTCGGGGAACTCACGGCGCTCTTGGATGTCCTGCTGCTGAAGGATGGCGTCGCCGAGCAGCCGGCGGGACTCTCGTTTGCCCGCGACGTGAGCGACCCACGACAGCTTTCGATTGGCGTATTTGGCTTTGTCTCTGCCATTGTTCTTCAAGAAGGCCCAGTTGCCGTAGATCGCGCGGAGCGAATGGTCGCGGATCGACTCGATCTCGCCGACTTGGTCGTTGTTGAGCCCTGCCTCCCAGTTCCAGTCGCCGCGGGTGGTTTGCTCGCAGCTTTGCTCGGCGAATGGCAAAGCCCAGGGACACTCAGGGAACGGGCTCGGCTCATCGGTCTCAACGGAATACCACTGCACCGATGCGCCCATCGTCATCTTGTCGGGCGTTTCGGGGGCCATGGATTCGCCCGTCTGCTCGCGGCTCTCGCGACCCATGCGAAAGTCCGCGCCGGCCAGATAGCCGATTGTGCCGTCCCCTGTGCAGTCGGCGAACAGCGGTGCCGGGAAGCAGAGGTCCTTCGAGGTTCTGACGTCCCTTGCGATCACGGCGGTGATGCGGTCGCCGTCCTTTTCCACCCTGTGGGCGTGCATGTTGAGAAAGAGATGGATGTTGGGCTCATCCTGCACAACGCGGAGCTTCTTGTCGTCGTTATAGAACGCGGCGGGTCGGGCGTTGCCCTGATTGCCGGGGTCCAACTCCCGGACGACGTCACCGATTCGCGGGTAGGGCGGCAGGTTGATCTGGCCGTTAAGATGCACTCGGACCTCCGAGCTGTTGTTGCCACCGAGGACCGGCCGGTCCTGGACCAGCGCCACCTTCAGCCCCAGCCGTGCGGCCGAGATCGCCGTGCACGTCCCCGCCATCCCGCCGCCGACAACAACGAGGTCGAACTTCCCCGCATACTCCGGTCCCGCCGGCAGGTCCAGCATCTTGTGCCGAAAGGCCGCCATTTCTTGCCCTTCGTTTGGCGGTGCCAGATCGAAGTCACCCGTGAAGAGAATGGCGTCACATCGGCCTTCAAACCCGGTCAGATCGTGCAGGGCGAGTTTCACCCTGCTGCTCTTGATCTCGGCCGTGCCGCCATCCTGCCAGTGCCACGCCGCCCCTTCTGTACCGAACGTGACCTGTAGCGGCGTGCCATCGACGAGCAGTTGGAACTTGCCCGGAGCCCCCGGTGCATTCCATGTCGCGACCCAATCCCGCGTGCGGACCCAGACGCGATAGGTGCCGGTCTCAGGGAACGCGACAGCCGTGACGGCGTCCCTGACCGGCGTGCCAAGCCCGTGTGCAAGGAGGTACGGCGAGCCCATCTGGTCCATGGATTGCTGGTCCACGACCCAGCCGCCAGACTCTTCAAAGGCCTCCGCCTCGACCAGGACATGTTGACCCTCAAGCACAGCGGCAGAGCAGGAAACGATCAGACATACAGCCGCAACGGCATATGTTCGCTGGCGTACCATCATCGGCGCCTCCCGAATGGGAATTGGTTGTCGCGTGCAGACAATCTCTGTAGTTGCCACTTCATTAGGGCAGGCCCGGGGCCTGTCCCTACGTCTTTCTCGACGGAAAGGGTGCCGTCGAGCAGTTGTCAAGTTCCACGATCTTCTGGATGCGCCGGGCGTGCCGGCCGCCGTCGAACGGCGTAGAGAGCCAGATATCGATCATTTCGAGGGCAAGATCGAGGGAAACCGTGCGCGCCCCAATGGACATGGCGTTGGCATCGTTGTGGGCCCGGCTGAGTCTGGCCCCTTCCTTGGTCCAACACACCGCACAGCGGATGCCGCGGACCTTGTTGGCGACGATGGTCTCTCCGTTGCCGCTGCCGCCCATCACAATCGCCCGGTCGCACTCGCCCTCAGCGACAGCCAAGGCCGCCGGGTAGATGAAATCCGGGTAGTCGCACGCCTCTGCAGAGTACGTGCCGAAGTCCTTGACCTTGTGACCCTTCTCAATGAGGTACTGCTTGATTCGTTCCTTGTACTCATACCCTGCGTGGTCCGTACCCAACGCAATCTTCATCGTTGCTCCTTCAATCTCAGCCCATGCTCACGCTGCCCGTCCAATGTACCCGCCTCGCCACCGGACTGCAACCTTCAGGAGACCGCGGGTAGTGCAGAATTCGGTCCTTTCTGAGGGGATTGATGGTCCAGGGATTGTAGCGTGGGCGTTGACATTGAGAGGTGAGCGGAGTATAGTATAGGTGAAAGGAGCGGTGAGAAATGAGAATGAAATCAGGTCATTGTACCGGCTTGGGAGTCGTGGTTGCCCTCATTGGTGCCGTTCTGGCGGTGGTTGGCATACAGGCGGATTTCGTCTTCGGCCAAGCCGGCGGAACTACCGTGGTCGATGTGTGTGAGCCGACCGCTCGTGATGTGGACTTCAACGGCGACGCAGGCATCAATTTCCAGGATTTTGCCCAGTTGGCCCAGCACTGGCGAGGCACGGACGCGGCGACGGACGTGGCCCCATGGCCATTGGGGGACGGCTTGGTCGATCTCAATGACCTGTCGATCTTGATGAGATTCTGGCTGCAAGATGCGGCACCGCCGATCTACATCACATGGCTGGGACATGCGAGCGTGCGAATCGCGCAGGCGGACATGGTGATTTACGTCGATCCGTTGGATCTGCAGACCTCGCCGCACGATGCGACGCTGATTCTCGTTTCGCACGATCACAGCGACCACTACTCCCCGGGCGACATTAGCAAGGTTTCAGGCGCGGCCACCCAGTTCATCGCGGCTGTCAGCGTGGTCCAGAAATATGGGCGAGGACAGGCCATCGCCCCCGGCGAAGCAATCACATTGCTGGGAGTCCGCGTGGTAGGAGTCGCCTCGTATAACATCAACAAGACGAACCATCTGAAGGCCAACAATTGGCTCGGCTTCATCGTCGAGCTGGGCTCGAAACGGATCTATGTCGCCGGCGACACTGACCTGACGCCGGAGATGAAGGCCCTGACGGACATCGATGTCGCGTTCCTGCCGGCCGGGGGGACATATACGATGACGGCCGCCGAGGCCGCCGACGCCACCAAATACTTCCTGCCCGCCCTGGCGATTCCGTACCACTGGGGCCGGAGTGTCGGCACGCTCGCTGACGCCCAGTTGTTCGCACGGAACGCTGCCTGCAACGCCAAAGTCATGACCAAAGGCGAAACGATCCGCTCCGACGACTGGAACAAGGATTTCACGATAGCTGCGTACTGGAAACTGGATGAGGTGGCCGGCAGTGTCGCCCGGGACAGCAACGGCAGCAACCATGCGACCCTCCTCGGTGGACCCATTTGGAGACCCGCCGACGGAAAGATTGGCGGTGCACTGGAGTTCGATGGCGTCGATGATTGCGTCAGCACGCCGTTCGTCCTGAATCCCTCGGCCGGGGCCTTCAGCCTCTTTGCCTGGGTCAAGGGTGGCGCTCCGGGGCAAGCGATCCTCTCGCAGCAGACGGGTGTCAACTGGCTCATGGCAGACGCCTCGGACGGCGCCCTGTCGACCGAGCTCAAGGGCTCCGGGCGCACCGGCAAGCCCCTCAAGTCCGCGGTGGTCATCACAGATGGCGAATGGCATCGCGTCGGTCTCACTTCGGACGGTGCAACCCGGATTCTCTACATCGACGATGTCGAGGCCGCCAAGGACTCACAACCCGGCCTGATTGGCTCGACCGCCGGCCTGTACATCGGCGCTGCCAGCACGCCGGCTCCCAGCGCCTTCTGGCTTGGCCTGATCGACGATGTCTGCATCTACACCCGCGCCGTCAAGCCGTAGCCGGAACGAGTCGGCTTGACCCACCGTCATTGTCTTCGGCCGGATGCAGGATTTGGCATCGTTGGTGGACTGAGTGCATCTTCCCTGGATTCGCGGAGTTGCTGAAGAAAGGCGTCCGATAGTTGGAGCATAAACTCCTTACCCGTGTCCTCCTCGCCGGCGACGGCGTACGCCGTGCTTTCCTCGCTGGCGGTCCGAGTCTGTCTGTCGTAATGAACTACGCGGAATCTGCCGGCGGAACGGGGCGGCACACCCCATGGCGCGGCTCCCTGGGCATCCGTAAGCACGTTCATCATCCATTGAAGACCGTCTTCGCACACGCAGTCGATCCGTACATTCGGGACGGGATTGCCTGCGGCATCGACGACTTTGACAGCGACCTGAATGCCTGGCTTGAACTCAAGACGGCCAAGGTCGGCGACCTGTCCCTGCTCCCATCTGACATTCCTCAGACGAACGGGCAGGACCGGCGTCTGCATCGGCCGCAGTAGATGCAGGCCCAAATCGAGGCTGACTCCTGCCGGGACATACACGCTCTGAGTAATGTTCGGCTGGACATCGTACTGGTAGAATACTCCGGCCCCGAGATTGTCCCTGCCTGTGCCGAGAAGGTCTTTCACCCAAAGCGGATGATCGTCACCAGGTATTCTCCAATGGAGCCTGACTTTCTGGCCGGGCTTCTCGTAGCCGGGATCGGGCAGGACCGGATGGACGAGCACGGTGGCGCCGGGGAACAGCTTCATCGGCGGCAGGCTCACGATGCCTTTGTCATCCGCTTCGAGCCGCTGCAACTGCGACGGACCGGGGGTGTTTCCTTCGGGCCGTACTATGAGTGTGAGCCGTTGCCGGGCCCCGAGGAAGTCCTGTGCAACAGCGATAAGCTCTTCCCGAGGGCTCGGAGGCCCCAACTCCCAAGGGAGAGCGAAATGGCCATTCGAGTCGGTCTTCGTCAGATGCGGGGTCGTTTCTCTCGCGGGAACTTCAGTGTGAACGAGAGCATCCATCAAAGGCGCCAGAACCGGATCGGCCGGGTCCATCTGGGGACCCAGCGTGCCGATGGCGGCCCATTGCTCTGCTGTCAGGGCGGAGGCGTCACGCCCCGTCGTCAACGGGCTGAGCAAGACAACAGCCTCGGCGACAGGTCTGCCGGTGATGCCATGAATGACACGCCCTTCGCAGGTGACATCCGCTTTCTCGATTTTCGTAGGCCGGAAGGTCACCGTTTCCGGTCGGTCCTGGCTCAGGTCCAGCGGCTCGAAGGTGTAGTACTTGCGATCCCATGCGACCTCGGCACGGTACACGCCGGGAATGAACTGGTCCTCCGAAGCGAGATTCTCGTACTCCTGCACGCGCGTGCCACCGTTAGGGAGGGTGATCTTGATCTTGATGTCCTTCAACTTGGCAGGATCGGTCACGGGGCCGGTCTCGGTCTCAAAGACGAACGTCGGGATGTATCGCTGCCCGTGGCGTGGCGACAGTCTGATTGTTGGGACTTCTACAGACCCGTCGGCGGAGCTCGGAAACCCCCCGCCGGACCCCGGACCACGGTCGTAGCCGGGCGCTATCGCGGTGAAGCTGTACAGCCTGTCATTGAAACCTGGCATGAAGGCCATTTTCCAGACGCCATTGATGTCGGTCACGGCCACTCGGTCCCGCCACTGGTAGAGGGCTTGTGGCGACTGGTCCGCCGCGTTCCGATCCGCCGCGGCGCGCAGTTGTTGCCACAGATCTTCTGTGAGAGAACAGGGGTCTTCGCGGTCGTACTGATGGCCCGACAGCACAAACGCGCCGAGCAGCGGCTCGCCCGTGGCGGCATCGACGACTTTGCCCTGGTACGGGGTGAGCGGTCCGGCCTTGACAACCAGATGCGCAGGGCTATCGGCCGTCACCTCCATTTCCGCGAAGCCGAAGTGGTCACCCCAGCGTGTTGTGATTGCACGCAACATACCTGTTGGCAGCGAGCAACCGTTCTTCCACTGCTCATAGGCGAGTGTGCGCCACTCTCTGCCGTCGCGCCAGAGGGTGAGCTTCACGTTCTTGAGCTCCTCCATGCGGGTAATCGGGCCTTCCTGGTACTCGAATGCAAACGTGTGGAAGGACTCCTCTGAGTCCATTCGCTGCAGGGTGAATGTCTGGTGTGAGCCGGCAATGACCGTGACGGGCGTCGCCCTATGTTCATCGGGGCGACGCAGGTTGGACGCCTTCGGAGGCTCGATCTGCACGGAGTACCGAGTCCCCGCTGGAGGCAGGTCTTTCAACTCAAAGTTCTTTGTCACGGTTGGCAGGCAGAGGGTGAACCAGCCCTCCGCGTTCGTAACGGCCCGGCTGAGGATTCTCTGGTATGGATACTCCCGCGTGCCATCCGGCCTGACCAGTTCGTCGCATGTTACAAGTGCGCCAGGGACCGGATTTCCGTCACTGTCGATCACGTCGCCCTGGGCGGCTACGGCAAAGGCATCGGAATCACGCGGCACGAGAGGAACGACATAGATGCCGCAGGGATCATCCTCGGAGTGCATGTAGAATACTTCGGCGGCGCCGTAATTCGGGTGCTCAACCTTGAACACGAACGTTCCGCCCAGCAGTCGCGGCAACCGGCCCTGCTCGTCCAGGGTCGCTTTGTACAGGGGTACGTCGCCCATTGCGTTGTAGGCACACGCGGCCACTTCGACCGAAGCCCGTGGGAGCGGCTCGCCGCGAGCATCGAGGAAGGTCCAGTGCGGGCTGTAATCATTGCAAGTGCACAGAAATCGCAACGAGGGTTCGGACTTGTCCATATGACGAGACACGTATATATGTCGCCCGAGGACATCGGCCACGGTGGTGTCGGTTTGGTCCCTGGCCCAGATGAGAACAACTGCCGCGTCGGAGATGGATGGACAGGCCGATTTGATGGCACTGGTCTTGATGAGCCCATCGAGGACTGGAATGCTGACCTTCTCGAATCGCCCCCGGTCGGTTTGCGGGTCGAGATGGACGCGGACCACTATGCTGCGCCCATCAAGCACTTCCCGGGCGCGCTGTTCCACCTCCGGCTGCCACGCAGGCTTTCTCTCTTGTCCGGGAACAGCCGACGTCCAGATACAGACGAACGAGACTAAGAGCAGTGGTTTCATAGTCTCCCTCCAATAGAACCTCACCATTCCGTCCAATGAGAAAGAACCACATGTATCGCATCAAAGCCGATGTCATTATAGCAGGACATTCTATACAGGCAAGTCCTTCTTCGCTCGAGCGAATCCGGCCATGACATGGTGTATCGTACGTCGCTATTCAGCGGCGGGGTCTTCGCGGCAGGGGGCGGTCCGGGATGAGCGTAGCTCGCGGAGGCGGGAGTGGCGGTAGCCGTAGAGGGCGTACACCACGAGCCCGACGACGAGCCAGATGCCGAAGCGGAGCCAGGAGGTCCGTGGAAGGTAGGCGATCATACCCATGCACGACAGCGCCCCGAGGGCGGGGATCAGGACGGGTCCGAACGGGACGCGGAAGGGGCGCGGGCGGTCCGGCATCTTGAAGCGCAGGATTGAGACGCCGATACAGACCAGCACGAATGCGGAGAGCGTCCCGATATTCGTGAGGTCCACCATCTCGTCGATGTTCGACACGCCAGCCAGGACCCCTACCCCGATGCCGGTCAGGATTGTTGCAACGTGCGGGGTGCGGAATCGCGGATGGACGCGGGCCAGCGACGCTGGCAGCAGGCCGTCGCGGGCCATCGCCATGAAGATCCGTGCCTGGCCGAGCTGGAAGACCAGCAGCACGGCCGTATGCGCGACGACCGAGCCGAACGCCACGAGGCCGATGATCGTGTCGGACCGGCCGACGTGACGCAGCGCCACCGTCAGCGGTTCCGCCTGCTCCGCCGAGTTCAGGCTCCGCAGCACGGGGAACGGGACCAGCCCCGTGAATACGACCGCGACCACCACGTAGATGAGCGTGCTGACCGCCAGCGATCCGAGAATCCCGATGGGCAGGTCTCGCCCGGGCCGGCGCGTCTCTTCGGCGCAGGTCGAGACGGCATCGAACCCGATATAGGCAAAGAAGATGATGGCCGCCGCTGCCGCGATGCCCTCAAATCCGTTCGGTGCGAACGGCTGCCAGTTCTCAGGTTTGATGAAGCCGATCCCGACGAAGCAGAAGAGCCCCAGCACCAAGAGCTTGATGATCACCATCACGACGGTGGCCCGCGCGGACTCACGTACGCCCCAGACCAACAGCACGGACAGGAGGGCCACGATGCCGATGGCCAGCAGGTTGAAGACGATGGGCACGCCGAACACGTGCGGGGCGCCGGCGATGACATCCGGCATCTTCTGGACCGCCGTGCGGTAGTCCACGGTCAGCCAGCGGGGCAGATCCAGGCCGAAGCCCGACAGGAGTGTGTTGAAATAGTTGGCCCAGGAGATGGCGACCGCGACGTTTCCGATGGCGTATTCGAGGATCAGGTCCCAGCCGATGATCCACGCCACCAATTCGCCAAGCGTAGCGTAGGTGAACGTGTACGCCGAGCCGGACACGGGGACAAGCGAGGCCAGCTCCGCGTAGCACAGACCCGTGAAGGCGCACACGATCGCCGTCAGGATGAACGATACGATCAGGGCGGGCCCCGCGCCCGCACGTTGCGCGTCGCCGGCCGCCGCCGTGCCGATCGTTGCGAAGATGCCGGCGCCGATGGTGGCGCCGATGCCCAGCGCGATCAAGTCGATGGGTCCGAGGACCCTGCGAAGCGAGCGGCTGCTCTCTTAGGTCTCAGCGATCAGCCTCTCGACGGGTTTCCTGAGGAACAACGAAGCCATGGGGCACGAGGGTAGCTGTCGCCGGCGGCCCTGTCAAGTCTCGAAGCAGCCCGTTCGGCCGTCAATGGGTCAGCGGTTTGTCGAGATTGACGGGGTACCTCTGCCAGGGGACGGCGCCGGATTTGGTGATATGGCGTTGCAGGGCCGTGAAGAGTCTGCTGTACACCGGGTGCTTTCTGTCGAGCGGCCTCTGTTCCTTTGGATCGTCCTTGAGGTTATAGAGTTTGAGCGGCTCGAAAGGGCTGTTCTGCAGGAGCTTGAAATCGCCCTGCCGGGCGGCATAGCAGGCTTGGCCCCCGTATCGGTTCCCACCCTCGCGACGGACCCAGAACAGGATGCGATCCTCTTTAGGCTCGCTACCCCCGGTCAGGGTCGGCAGGATGCTTCGGCCGTCGATTTCGTGCTCGATCCTGACACCCGCAGCTTCGCAGATCGTGGGAAACAGGTCCATTGTTAGGGCGACCTGATCGTTGTGTGAGCCCGCCTTGATTCGGCCGGGCCAGGCGGCGCACATGGGGACGCGGATGCCGCCCTCGTACATGTCGCCCTTGCCCGCCCGCAACGGGCCGTTTGTCGCGCCAAGGCTGAGCTGGCCGCCATTGTCGGATGTGAAGAGGACGAGCGTACTGTCACGCAGGCCGGTCTTTTCAAGCACGTCGATCACTTTTCCGATGCCGGCGTCGAGGTGCTCGATCAGGGCGACAAGCCCGGCACGCTTGTCTTCGATCCCTTTCTCCCGCTGCTTGACGCGGTCGAGCCACTCCTGCGGCGGCTGGATCGGCGCGTGCGGGGCGTTGTAGGCGAGGTACAGGAAGAAAGGCTGCTTGTCCCGCGACCGCTGGCGGACGTGGTCGATAGCCCACTGTGTGAACAAGTCGGTCGCGTGTCCCTCGGGCTTGATCTCCTTATCGTTGAGCCGCATGTAGTTGAAGCCATGCCGGCGATGGCTGTAGTAGTCGTCCATCATATCGCCGAGGAAGCCGTGGAAGTGGTCGAAGCCGCGTTCGTTGGGTGTGTTGGGCAAAGCCAAGCCCAGGTGCCATTTGCCGATAATCGCTGTATGGTAGCCTGCCCGCTTGAGCATTTGCGGCAGCAGGACGGCTTGCGGGAGCAGGTAGCCCCAGTTGTCCGTGATATGTGTGCGGATCACGCCGGGCACACCGACGAGGTCCGGGAATCGCCCGGTCAGCAGTGCCGCCCGTGTCGGCGAGCATACGGGGCAATTCGCGTAGAAATGATCGAGCCGCATCCCCGCCGCGATGAGCCTGTCGATATTCGGCGTCTTCAAATCCGTCGCTCCATAGGCAGATAGATCGCCGTACCCGAGATCATCCACAAGAATCACAACAATATTGGGTCCGTTGCTTGAGCTTTGTCCCAGTGCGGTCAGCCCACTCGGCAGACTCATCGCTGCCGCACTGAGCCCGACCGTCTTGAGGAACCTTCGCCGTGTGCCATCGAATCCAAGCATATTCACCTCGCTTCGAGAATCACCGTTGTTGCTGCGATCTTATCGACGGCCTTTCGGGAAAGGGGCGCTGGATGGAGTTGGCCCTGCGCCCAGAGATCGTAGTTGCACAGGTGGTACGGGCTGTCCGGATGCTCCGACTGGCCCACGGGCAGGATAGACATCGATTGATCCGCATCATCGAGCCGCACGTACTGTGTGTACGACTGCGCCTTCTGCGAGAGGATCGTGCCGCCTTCGGTGCACCGCAGCGCCGGACATGTGATGTCCTTTTCTTCGTCGAGCGAGCCGAAGCCGTCCAGCGTGGACATGTACGGCAGCTTTGTCTCGAGCAGTGCCTGTTTTCCTCGTTCGTTCCATCCATTTGGGTCGCCGCCGTAGGAGGATACGCCGTATCGCCATGCCGCCCGCACGATCAGGTTCACGTAGTCGGCTTCCTCCTCGGTCAGTGCGGCCTGCGGATCGGCCTCGATCCGCTCCCCGATCGTCTGGAGCATGTTGCACAGGCCGGAGAGGCCGCCGCCGTAGGTGACCGCCGCACTGAAATTCTGCCGAAAGGCCATTGGCATCAGGTTGATAATCTCGGTTCCTGGGATCGACATTTCCAGTTGGCAGCCTGCGAGCACCCAGGGTTCGAGGTAATCGAGGGCCTTGAGTGTGTCCTCTTCGAGCGGATACTCCTGAACGTCACGGAGGTGGTAGCCGAGCTTGACGAGGTCGCGCTTGATGGCGTTGACGGGATCGTAGTGGATGCTCAGCACATCCTCCGGCGTGAAATGATCGAGAGCGCGGATGCGCTCCTTCAATCGCCAGGATCGGTCGGTGTCGCCGAGACTGCCGGTGGAGATGCCCATGGAGATCGGGTAGAAGGAGGCGATGGGCCGGTGGTTGGCCGTGACGAGCCAGCCCTGCTTGGGATTGATGACCTGGGGCAGCAGCTCATGGGGCAGAATGCCTTGCCAGTCGTTGGCACTGTCCCATCCTTCATGGGCGGCCCGGTCGTCGAGCAGCGAGTGGGCCGAGCGGATGGGCAGGGCCAGGATCGTCTTGTAGCCGATATCGCCCTTGCGGTCGCCGAAGACGCAGTTGGCGCTGGGGAAGCTCCAGCCGCCAAGGGCTTTCTGAAAGGCATGCACGTCCCGCGATCGGATCATGTCGAGCACGCCGCGGAACGTGTCGCGCGGCGGCTCGCAGATCGGGACCCGCTTGAGGGCCACCTCGTCCCCGCGTCGCACGCCCATTGCGATAGGCGTCACGACGGGGCCAAAGTGCGTTTTTCGGAACGTGACGGTGTGGGGTGTTCCGCCCTTGACCTTGATGGTCTCGGTGCGCACGTCCATATCGCGCCACTGGCCGTCGAAGAGGTACTGGTTCGGATGATTCAGGTCGGTCTTGAGGACGAACAGGTCGGCCTGGTCGGCGCCGAGGGCGGTCAGGCCCCAGGCGACGTTCGGCGTGAAGCCGATCAGGATGTTCGGGCTGCCCGCCACGCCGATGCCGCGTGCGTTGAAGGTCTTGCCGCTGATGTGGTACTCGTAGAACAGCGAGGGGTTGCGCACGGGGGTCTGCGGATCGCTGATCAGCACGGCTGAGCCAGTCGTGGTCCTCCTGCCTCCGACGACCCAGGCGTGGCTGAACCGGGGGCCCGGCCGCTGCATCGTACGCGTCACGTCCACCTTTCGTGTCAGACTATGCGCCATCGCGTAGTCCACGACTTCTTGCACCCAGGCGTCCGCGACATCATCGCGCTGGATCACCGAGGCATCGTCGCGGATGGGCAGGCCCTGCGTGGCCCCTTCGGCGTCGGTCGGGGCGAAGTGTTGCACCTGCCTGATGCCTTCCTTGATCTCGTAGTAGGGCGTGATCTCCCGCAGGCCGTCGCCGGAGAAGAACAGGCTCAGCCGCCACCATGAGGCGATGCAATCCGCCGGCATCCAGGGCTCGGGCCGCACATCGTACTTCTCGAACAGGTCCAGCAGGTCGTTCGGGTGGTTGTCGATGCAATCGTTGACGCCCCGGCAGTAGGCTTCCAGGAGCTCACGCGTCTCTGAGTCGAGTTGCCGGGCCGTCTCCTGGGCGGCTCGATAGTAACCGATGGTTCGCATCTCGATATCGCTGCGCAGGGCCGAGCTCTTGCCTTGGGGCTGCTGTCGTGTGACGCCGATCTTCACGTCGCCGATCACCTCCGCCAGCCGGCCCTGGATGATTCGCAGATTGTAGTACATTTGAAAAGCCCGGTCCTCTGCCGTGGCGTAGCCCAGACCGTACATCGCCCCGGCGTCGCTTCGGGCAAAGACGTGGGGCACACCCCATCGGTCCCGCAACAATTCAACTTGTCCATAGTCGCCTGTCCCTGGCGAGCGAATAGATCGAGGACCGTTCTCTTGGCCCTCCGCCATCCGGCATCCTGCGAAGATCGGTGCAAGTGTCAGAAGACTGGTCAAGAACACAGGTATCGCTCTCATGGCGGATCTCCTATTGTTGTGAAATCTTGTTGTCACTCGACTTGCGATCATCACTGTCCTCCACGTTGTCCGGCTTGTCGTATCCTGTACCGGCGATGAGAATGACGTATTCGCCTTTGGGGCTCTCTTCGGTGCTGGCGAGCAGCTCGGAGAGCCGGCCCCGGCGGACCGACTCGTGAATCTTCGTCAACTCCTTGGCGACAGCAGCGCGGCGGTCGCCGAGGACAGCCAGCGCATCTTCCAGCAGCCGCCGCACGCGGAAGGGGCTCTCATAGTAGATGAGCGTGTAGGGCGAGTCCTTGTCGGCTTCGAGGAAGTGCCGTCGTTGCCCGCTCTTGTGTGGCGGAAAGCCGCGGAAGGTGAAACTGTGCGCCGGCAGGCCGGAGAGCACCAGGGCGGTCACAAAGGCCGTCGGACCGGGAATAGCCGTGACTTCGATGCCAGCCTCCGTGGTTTGCCGCAGCAGCAGAAAGCCCGGATCGGAGATACCGGGAGTACCCGCACTGGTGACCACGGCGACGGATTTGCCTGCTTCGAGCAGATGAACGATTCTCGGCGCCGCCAGACGCTCATTATGTTCGTAATAGGAAATCTGCGGCTTGTGGATCTCGAAGCGCTTCAGCAGCAGCCCGGTCCTGCGTGTATCCTCGCTAACCACATAATCGACCCGGCGCAGGGTCTCCAATGCCCGCAACGTGATGTCACCGAGGTTCCCTATCGGCGTCGCCACAAAGTGCAATGTACCGGTCTGTGCCATCTCACACCCCCATTTCGCCAAGCTCGTACAGGACGAGGGCGCAAGCGATCATCGCGGCGGTCTCCGTCCGTAGGATGCGCGGGCCCAGGCCGACGCGCACAGCGCCCTTCTCGCAAGCCAGGGCCACTTCCTCCTCCGTGAAGCCGCCTTCCGGACCGATCATCACGGCCACGGAGGCCGGGGAGTGGGTAATCCCTTGTAGGGCGTCCCGCAGCGCCACGGCCCCGTCGCTTGGTGCGGTGATGAGACAGCGGTCAAAATCCCCCATTTGCAGGACCGCATTATTGAATGTGACGACGGGCTCGAGCTGCGGGACACGGCCGCGCTGTGACTGTTCCGCCGCCTCCGTGAGAATCCGCCGCCAACGATCCAGCTTGTTCTCCTCGATGGTCTTGGTCCGCACAATGCCTCGCTCCGTCAGCATGGGCACGAACTGAGTGACGCCGACTTCTGTGCCCTTTTGCAGCACCCACTCGAACTTCTCCCGTATCAGCAGACTCTGAAACAGGGTGATCTCCGCAACCGGTTCGCCCGGCGCTCGCTGCTTGCTTGTCACCTGCCCAACTGTCTCCGTCCGGCAGACTGCCGTCAGTGTCACGTTGCATTCGTCCCCGCTGTCATCGAGCACGACGATCGTATCGCCCGGCTTGAGCCGCAGGACGTGGCAGACTTGGTGCGACTGCTCCGGGCTCAACTGAACCCGGTCGCCCTCGATACTCGACGCCGGAATGAAAAAGCGGTTTGTACTCATACGCCGCTACATTCTATTATACTTTTCTTTCATTTGCTCGCTCCTTATTATACTTCCAGGTCAAAACGTATGATAAGGACCGCTTCCTCTTCATGATTGACGTGCTGTACGAGGACGAGGATATCCTGGCTGTCAACAAGCCGGAAGGACTGGTGGCCGTCCCGGAGCGCCGCCGGCTGCACCAATCGCTCGTCGAAATGCTCTCGGTCCAGCGGGCCCAGAAGCTCTATGTCGTTCATCGCATCGACAGGGAGACCAGCGGCGTGATCGTCTTTGCCCGTAACGCCGAGGCGCACCGGCAACTCAACCGCCAGTTCGAGACCCGTTCGGTGGAGAAGGTCTACCTGGCCCTGGTCCACGGCGTCATCGCCGACGATCAAGGCGAGATCGACGAGCCCTTGCGCCAGTTCGGCTCCGGCCGGGTCGCTGTCGATCCCGAGCGGGGCAAGGAGAGCCTTACCGAGTTCCGTATCCTTCATCGCCTGCCGGCGTTCACCCTCGTCGAGGTCCGCCCGCACACCGGCCGGCGGCACCAGATTCGCGTGCATCTCTACAGCATCGGCCACGCCGTTGTGGGCGATCCACTCTATGGCGATCGGACCATCCAGCGTTCCTACCACCGCCTTATGCTCCACGCCCACAGACTATCGCTGCGTCTACCCTCCAGCAAGGGGCTAACTATTGAAGCACCCATCCCAGAGTCTTTCAGTCGTGTCCTGCACAGGGTCCATGAGCGATAGATGACCGGCACTGCAAGTGCCACTGGCGGCACAGCAAACTGTTCTTGACAAGGGTATCGGGGCAGCGTATATGTGTATGCCCGTTTGTTTATGGTCGCGTTGGCATTGTGGATGCGATACCTTTGGTGCTGCTGCGGCGGATGATTGCTGCGGTTGTGTGTGGCGGGAGCCGGCGTGCCGGGTACGTCGCCGCTGGATCGGAAGTCTGGGTTTGAGTTGAGGTGATTGTTGTGAAAGCAAGTGAAATGCGGCCGGGTATGGCTTTCATTGTTGATGGTCAGTTGTGCATCTGCATGGTGTCGACCCATGTTACCCCCGGGAACCTTCGGGCGTTTGTGCAGGCGAAGCTGCGGCGGCTCTCCGATGGCGTCACGATGGAGAAGCGGCTGCGGTCCACGGAGGACGTGGAGCAGGCCTTTCTCGATCGCCGGGACATGGAGTACCTCTACTCGGATAAGAGCTCGCACGTTTTCATGGACACCACGACCTACGACCAGGTGACGGTCTCCGATGAGCTACTCGGCGATGCCATGAAGTACTTCAAGCCCAATACGCCGGTCACGGCTCTGATGCACAATGAGACGATCGTCAGCATCGACTTGCCCAAGGTGGTGGAGCTGGCGGTCACGGAGACCACGCCCCAGCCCAAGGGCGCCACGGCTACGAACCAGATGAAAGACGCCACGCTCGAGACGGGCCTGCGGACCCGTGTGCCACCGTTCATCGAGGTCGGTGAAGTTCTCCGCATCAACACCGAAGACGGCGTCTACCTCGGCCGTGCGAAAGGCTGATGCCAGCCCAAATCATCGTCGTGTGCAATCATGAGTTTCTGCCTGTGCGCAGCGGGCTTCACCAAGTGTGCTGCGCACCGGTTCCTTATAGGGAAGACTCTTCGTACTCTGTTCTCCTCTCCTGACCTGAAGTGGCTTGTTGGGCCAGGACGGCCAGGAGGCGGCTGGCGGTCTTGGGGGATAGGTCGGCTGCAGGGGCGGGGGCTTTCGAAGCAGGTGGGGCGTCCGATGGCGCTCTGGGGCCTGTGGCGCATTGCAGAGAAATGATATCGAGGCAGGCTTTGCGGGCGGTTTCCTCCTTTTGACAGTTGGTCAGCTTCACAAGCTTCTTTGCCGCCCGAGGGGCGCTGCGGGCAAGGATCATGCGGCTCTGGCGATACGCATGGGCGATTCGCTGCTCGAACTGGCGGGCGAATCGCTCCTTGGCGAGCCATCTCTCGTAGAGGGGGCGTGCCACGCCGTGCTTCTTGAGGACGGCTTGCTCGTTCGTTTTGCCCGTGAACAGATCCTCAAGGACTGCGAGTTGTCGTTTGGTCAGTTTCTTCGATTCAGACATGGTTCTACCTCATTCTGACAAGTTGTTTAGCAATCGCGGCAATGACTTCGAAACGGCCTTTGAATACTGGCAACCACGTGTTACACTCGCCGTGAGACGCGTCGTGGGCGGCGTCATGTTCGATAGCACGGCAGTAGTGAATGAACTCGTAGCCATATGAACCCGAAAGTGGCTGAAGCATGGAATCTTGCCCTGGCGAAGATGGAATCGGCCAGACAGCTCATTGAGAACGACCAGGAAGAGCAGGCCAAGACAGAGATCGCCAAGGCGGTCTACATTGGCGCCGGGGCACAGAAATGTCCGAGAAAAGGAGACAGATCATGGTAGTCAGGGCAGCGATTCTTCTGGCGGCAGCATGGATTCCTCTGTTTGGCTGCGGCCAGGCACAGGGGGCGTTCAACGAACTGGCAATTGCGGCGAAAGCGGGCACATTAGGCATTGGCGGCGATCTGACCACGAATCTCATCCCGCAGGTCAACCTTCGCGGCGGCGTTCAGTGGCTGGCTTTTGGCCTCGGTGCTGAATTTGGCGGCGTCGATTACGACCTCGACGTGGATTTCCTCAACCCGCTGGTCTTGATCGACTGGTATCCTTTCAACGGCGAGTTCCGCGTCAGTGGCGGCGTCCTGTTCAACGGCAGTGAGCTCGAGTTGAAGGCCACCTCCCGCGAGAGCATCAAGATCGGCGATGTGACGTACACGCCCGCTCAGTATGGCACATTGAAAGGGGAAGTGGATTTCCGCCCGGTGGCCCCGTACATCGGAATCGGCTGGGGCAACGCGCTGGGGAAACAGAAACGCTGGGGAATCGTCACCGATCTGGGCATCGCGTTCACGGGCTCGCCCGACGTCGAGTTGTCTGCCACGGGTCCTGATCCCACAATCCAAGCGCAACTTGCCCAGGAAGAAAGGGACATCCAGGACGAGTTGGACGCATTCAAGTTCTACCCGGTCCTGTCGATCAGTCTCTTCTATCGTTTCTGATCCATCCGGCTTCTCAAAGCCAAAAAAGACTCTATGAACTTGTCAAGGAACCGGGTGGCCACGGTGGGGGACGCGCCGGGGGCGACGCCCACCATGCAGGCCGTTGCGACTGCGCCTGCTCTCTGAGCCCGGGCGCACATTCCGTCTTGTTCATCGACTAGGCTCCTGCTGTGTCAGATCGACGAACAGATGTGCCAGGCAGGTCAGTGCTTCGGCCCGACGGGCGGCCCGAGTGCTCCCAGCCGCCGGGCTCGGCGCTGGCGAAGTGGAATTGTCACCCGGAGAATCGGGGTTGGCTGCCAGCAGCAGGGCCCCCTCGATGGCGCTTTGCTGTGCCTCGTTCACGAAGAAGATCATGGGAATGGGAGATGGATTCTGGCCTTGCGGCATCATGCGTGAGAGCGGCTTGCGGGCTGTGAGCCGCTCGAGCTGACCCCGGGTTTGCGGCAGCAGTTTGGAGATCTCCTGGATCGGCATATGACTGCGGAGGCGGCGCAACAGGGCGAGTTTCCTGTCGAGTGAATCGCGGCCTCCAAGCCGATTGAGCGTGGCCAGAAGGATGGCCGTCTGCTTGTCGTCCACGTCCCAGACCACGGCGTCGACGGTCTCGTGGCCGAGCTCCTGGAGGGCGGTGCACCGACGGTGGCCGTTGATAATCTGAAAGCATCCGGCGTGGTCGGGATGGGGCCGGACCACCAGCGGTTCATAATGCCCGGTTCGCTCGATGTTGCGAACCAGCTTGGCCAGGTTCGTCCGACTCATCCAGTTGGGATTGTCGGGGTGCGGCACGAGCTTGTCCAACGCGATGTGCGCGATCTCTGTCTTCATGGCAATGTGACCTCCAAAGTGGGATGGAACCATATGTGATAGGCCGGCCGTTCGGTGAGCTTGCTCAGGGCGTAGCGCGTGCGTTCGATGCCGGGCGGCATGGTTCGGCGTTTGCCGTGACTCTTCAGGAACTGCCGCATGCGGGCCTCGATGAAATCCGCAGCCGGTTCGGGCAGCCCATCCAGCTTCTTCTGCACGCCTGCCGGATCGATCAGTTCATCTTCTTCGATGCCCGTTATGCTGAGGGCCTCGATGAATTCGGCATGCTCGATGCGGAGTCTGGGTGCGAACCCCTTCATCCCCGCCTTTTCCAGAAACGGGTTGACCAGAGGCATGACGCCGACGGCCTCGACGATGGGGATGTCCACCTGCGGCATGGTCTCGCGGACGAGCCGGGTCGCCAGGCCAATGCCTCGAAATCGCGGCTCGATGACCACCCGCGAGATACACCGGACATTCCGATTGAGCAAAGCCAACTGCGTCTGCCGGTCGAATCCCTTGAAGACGTTGCCCGTCGCGGCGTTGCGAAGCTCCACTCGCGGAACGGGCATCGTGTAGACAATGGCTCCCACCGGTCTCTTGCGGACCGAGCCCATCGGCGTTGTGGGCCTCAGAATGAAGATCACCTTCACGCCGGCAAGTTGGCCGTCACGGTAGTGATAGCAGGCGAGTTGCCTATAGTCGGCCAGATCGCCACGCACGACTTCGAGCTTGCTGTTCAGAGAGCAGGTATGCATGGTTCACCTCGGTTTGCGATAGAGGACCTCAGCGGGCCCGGAGAAATCCTTGATCGCCAGCACATCGGGCGCGAGGTCGATCAGAATATCGTCGTGACTTGACGCCAGGACAAACGTGGTGCGGGTCCGCTTGGCAAACTTGTGGATGTTGAACGCCACGGCAGCAGCGGTCACTCTGTCCAACTCGCCGGAGAACTCATCGGCGAAGATGAATGGCTTGTGGCTTGCCAGCGCTTGCGCCAGGCGGAACCGGTACTTCTGACCGTCGCTAAGGTTGCAGGGCCGGTTGAGAAGGCAGAAGACCTCGCTCAGGCCTACCATGCTGAGCAGCCTCAGGGATGTGACGACGTCGCCATCGAAGCAGTCGATCACGGATCGGTCCTGGGGAAGGGGGATGTGCGCGAGATTGATTGACTCGTCAGGGCCGATGACGCGCTCCAACTCACGCAGCAGCACGCTCTTGCCCGCCCCGGATGGACCTGTGATATAGAGGATATCGCCCGGCTCAAGCTCCAGGCGGCATTCGTGGGCCGCCATCCGGTCCTGGAGCCGTTCGATCGTCAGGCCGAACATGCGACAGAGCTGAGCCGCTCTGTGGGACAGCGGTCCCTGCCACGGAAAGCATTTGGCCAGACAATAGGTTGCCATTATACATGCCCTCGCTTCACGGATTCTGCATACCTGCGTGCTCTCTGCAGGGTCGTTTTCACGCGGTATAGGGTGACGCAGCGGCTGCGGCTGATGCGCCTCTGGGACAGGCCGCAGACGAAATAGTCCTTGATCACGGCCAGCTCTCGACCGTTGAAATCGTTGCGATTGCCCAGACAAATCTCATAGGTGTCATCCGCGAGCCGCCGGGTGATTCTGCGGACCCTGCGCCCGACGTTCGCCGGACTCCGTCCCATCAAGCGGCCGATCTGGCGAAGACTGTCCCCGTGCTCCAGGTACATCTCCAGCACGGCACGGTCTTTCCCGGCCAGCAGATGGGCCCGCATCCGAAGGACCTCGACCATGTCTCGATTCCTGACCGTCTCGCATATCGCGACGGCCGCCTCGTCACCGTCCCTATGTCCCATTCTCCCACTCCTGTTACGATTTACGATGTACGATTGAGGTATGTTCAAACAACCATGCATATAGTTTATCTGATGCAAGTATGCTGTCAACTATTTTGTTGTATTATCAGCAAACAATTTTGCTGAGCATGTTCCCCGGGCGTGTCCTCCCCTCTCCGTAAGATGCGTCCGGAACGCTATTTACAGCAAGTGTGGCCGTCGCGGGCTCGCGTCGCATATTTTCACGATTCAGCCCTTTTTTCCTGCACACCACGCCTGCGAGACCTTGGACCTCATAGGAAGGGTATAGAAACATGTAGGATGGGCAGGTCTCCTGCCCATGCGGTTCAGTCTTGTCACGGGCGAATGTCTCCCCGCCGCTATGTCTCGCAGGAACTGGAAGGCCGCGAGCCACGCGTGGGCGATTTGTCGGATGTTACGACGGGGTATGGCGATGGGCCGTATCACTATGGGTCGGTTTTCGCATCATTCGTGCACCGGTTTAGAAGGAAAAATACGTGTCCCTCGACATTTTGTTATTTCTGCACGTGTAAGGACTTGGATGCGTCTGGAGGGCGTTCGCCTTGGATTTTTTCGACCAATCCGCGCACCTCCGTCCCATGGTGGAGGCAGACATGAATGCCTGCCGCCAGGTGTGCTGAGCACACCAAGAGATGAGTCAACCTGTGGTGAACGGTGTGCATGGCACACCCGATTGAGAAGGTGACGCAGATATGGGATTCAAGCTGGATATCTTCGGCGACAGGCAACTCGATGCGGAGTACCTCGAATGGCTCGTGGACGAGCAGTCGGCCACGGTGGCCCGGCACTTCTCGCGGCTGTGGGACTACTACGCCAATCCGATGGTCGAAGCTGCGACGGGCAATGCGGCGGACCGCAAGATCAGTGAATCGGGGCACCCCTACGTCCAGGCCCAGGAGTACGGACTGCCTGCGCGGATCACCGGGCTCGTGCATTCCCCCCAGACGGGCATGTTCGGGTCTCAGGCCGTTCGCGACATCCAGCGCAAGGAGGTCGTGATTGAGAACGACATCGCCTGGCGTGTCAACGCCCTGGCGGATTTCCTGTTCGGAAAGCCAATCAGTCTTGTCTCCAGGGCCGCCGATGGCCAAAAACGCAACGACATCGAGGTGATTTTAAAGGCGGTCTTTGCGGCCAACGGCGGTCTTGGCTTCTTCCAGGACATGGCGGTGCTCGGGAGCGTCTACGGGTTCGTCGATTGCTTCCTGCGTCCCTCCTCTGTCAGCACTCTACACCCTTGCTCCTTTCAACAGTCTCCGCTCGATACCGCGCTTTCCACGGCGGGGGCGATCGACCTGGAACTGATCGAGGCGCCGAGAGCACTGCCGGTCCTGGATGAGGATGACTACCGCGTCATCCGTTACTACGTGCAGCATTTCCACCAGAAGAAGAATACCATTCACAGGAAGAACTCCTTCCTTTCGCGGATTCTTGGAGCAGTGGCGTATCCGGCGGACACCCGGCAGGTCGTCGCCGTGACGGAGATCACCTCGCCCGAGCACTGGCAGCGCTACGAGGACAAGGAACTCGTTGCCGAGGGCGAAACCTCGTGGGGCTTCCTCCCAGTTGTGCATATCCAGAACATCGCGCAGCCCTACTACTATGAAGGCGTCAGCGATGTCGAGGCACTGATCCCACCGCAGGACGAGTTGAACACGAGGCTCAGCGATCGTGCCAGCCGGATCACGTTCCAGTCGTTCAAGATGTACCTCGGCAAGGGCATCGAGGGCTTCGAGAACAAGCCGGTCTCTCCCGGGCGGATGTGGTGCACGGATAACCCGGAGGCATCCATTGAGGAGTTCGGTGGAGATGCCTCGGCCCCAAGCGAAGAGCAGCACATTGCCGAGATTCGCGAAGCGCTGGACAAGACCAGCGGCGTGACGCCCGCCGTCGCGGGTGTTCTGAAAGACAGACTCGGCAATCTGACCAGCGCGGTGGCGCTGCGCCTGACGTTTATGGGGATGCTCAGCAAGAACGAGCGCAAGCGGCACACCTACAGCGAGGGCGTCAAGAGAATCTGCCGGATGGTCCTCGACATCCTGGACATCGCAAATGTCTACAAGACGAGCGAGGCCGAGCGAGAGGTGGATGTGCTCTTCCCGAGCCCGCTGCCGGAGAACATGATGGAGAAGCTTCAGGAGGCGCAGATCAAGCGAGAGCTCGGCGTGCCCGCAGAGCAAGTGCTCAGAGAATTGGGCTACGAAACCACGGAACGTTGATCTCGGAACATCAAATGATATTGGGAGGTGCTATGGGTTCAGGCCGGATAGAGGAAAGTCTGTTGGAGACAACGGAGGAACACGACGTGGATGGCAATGATGCCGCGAAGCTGGTCCCGGTGACCGAGTCCATCCGCTATCGAAGAAGGGCGCAAAGCGCCGAGAAGAAGTCGGAGGGTTTGACGGAGGAGTTGGCTGAAGCGAACCAGAAGATTGCCCGGATGTCGCAGGACCTGAGCGACCTTCAGATCGAGCAGAAACTGGCGCGTAAGCTTGCTGCCGCCGGTGCCAAAGACCTGGAAGCGGCGGTGCTCGTGGCGAAGACGAGGATGGAGGGCAAGCCGGAAGCGGACATCGATGCGTGCGTCGAGCAGTTGAGGAGGGAGAAGGCTTACCTGTTCGACGGATTGACAGAGACTGCGACGTTCCGCAAAACGGCGGGTGCCAGAGATCGGGCCAAGCAGACGCAGACGGCCCTCGAAAAGGCTGCCAAGAAGGCGGCAAGCACCGGCAGTCGTGCAGATCTTCAGCACTATCTGAAGTTGCGGCGGAACCTCTTGTGACCCAGAGCCAAGGCTCGGGCAATTCACGCTTGTGATAGAGCAACTGAACCATCGTAATAAGGAGAACGCAATATGGCATTTACGGGAAAAGCGACGTACTCCGCGGGAACGACTCTGCCGGAGCTTGCGGAGGATGTGTCGGATGTGATCGGGATCATCTCGCCCGATGAAACGCCCCTGTTGGACGCACTGGGCGATCCTCTGCGCGAGGCGACCAGCACGCGCCACGAGTGGCTGGAAGATGAGTTGCTACCAAACAAGGACGTGATCGACGATTCGACGTGGTCGAACCCCGCGTCGGATACCGAATTCGTTGTGGACCACGGCAGCCGTTTTCGCGTGGGCGATCAGGTCCAGATCGAAGGCAGTGAAGAGCTGATGCTCGTGACCGCCGTCAGCACCAATACGTTGACGGTCGCTCGCGGTTACGCCGGCACGACGCCGGAGAACCTGGCTGACAACCAGATCATCAACATCCTCGGCAATGCGGCCCTGGAAGGCGCCGACAAGCCGAACGCACGGTTTACGAACCGAGCGCGGTGCGGCAATTACACGCAGATATTCACGGCCACCGTCGAGGTCAGCGGCACCGACATGGCGGCCAATCAACTGGGCCTCGCGGATGAGATGGATTTCCAGAAACAGGAGAGGCTGCGTGAGCTGATCCGCGATCTGGAGAATACCGTCATCAATGGCGGGTTGCCGGCCGGCGATCCGCAGGGAAGCGGTACGGTGCGCAGGACGATGAAGGGCATCATCCAGCACCTTTCAACGAACGCGTTCAGCACCGGCGACAGTGGTTTCCCCGCCGGCACCGACCTGGATGAAGCGAAAGTCAACTACGTGCTGCGGAAGATCTGGGAGAGCAGCAGCGGCAACGTGGATCTGATGATCGTCGGCGGTTTCCAGAAGCGGAAAATCAATGCCTTCTGCTCCGACAGCCGAAGCTACGGGGCGGCCGACACGACGTTCACCGACATGGTGAGCATCTACGAGAGCGATTTCGGCGTCTGCCGGATCGTCACGACTCGATGGCTGCCGCAGGATGCGGCGCTGTTCCTGGATTCCTCGAGGATCAGCGTCCTTCCACTGGCGGGGCGGAGCTTCCACTTCAAGCCGCTGGCCAGCGCCGGCGACTACGAATGCGGCGAGTTGATTGGCGAGTACACGCTCGAATTGAAGAACGAGGCCGCTCACGGCCTGATCCGCAATCTGACCACGAGCTAACGCGGATTGCGGGATGAGGATTTCGGATTGCGGATTGGATGGCAGCGAGGTCTCCAATCCGCAATCCCAAGCATGGAGATCAGAGACAATGGTCAGGTTCTCAAGCGACGTGGACATTCTCAAGTATGAGCCGATCCTGTTTGGCGAACTGCATCTGCCGTGGCAGGTGCTGACAGGCGGCGCCGGCGGCACCCTGGCCGGCACCATTCTGACAGCTTGCGATGTGAACTTCGAAGGCGCGGGCGTCTCCGCAGGTGGTGTGATCTACTTGAACTCGGCGGATCGATCGCTTGACGGCGCCTATGAGATCGTGTCTGTGGATTCAGCCACGCAACTGACTGTCTCAGTCCTCAGATCGGATCCTGGGGACGATCCGGTTGCCCCGCCGGCCGCGGAGGATGTCACATACCGCATCAGCACATTCGGGCCGCAGGCGGGTGAAGCCGCATTCCAACTGACGGAGTACTTCGGGATTCAGCCGGGCAGCCCGATGAGCACAGTTACCGTCGAGGACATCGTGGATACTGAGGGGTTGCGAAGGGCCTCCGCGTTTTTGGTCATCTCCAGTGTCTACGCCATGTGGACCAGCCGGGCCGAGTGTGAAACCTTCTGGCAAAAGAGCTTGCATTACAGACAGCTCTTCGAGACCGCCAGACAACGATCTCACCTGAGTGTGGACCTTGGGTCTGACGGCGTGGCCGACGTCACCCGCATGGGCGGTGCGATTCGGCTGATGCGAGATTGAACGACAGGGGAGGCACCCATGAGCGTCACATTCGACGGCAACACGTTGTTCGATGAGCAGGGGCTGCAGATCGAAGTCGGCAGTCATAACAGGGCGTGCCTTGAACGCGCCATCTGCGGCCTCGATGGCGTGCTGAGCATCGATCTGGGAGAGCGAACGCGAGAGATTCGCCAGCGAGGCGCGCTCCGTGCCCCCAGTCGAGCGGCGCTGCAGGCAAGGACCGACTTCATCGTCGCTTTCATCGATGGCGGCACACACACACTGAGAACCGCTGATGGACAGGAGCATCGGAATGTCCGCATGGACAGCTTCAGGCAGTTCAATGAGCATGCCGGCGGGCCGGGAATCGTCGTCGAGTATGAAATCCTGTACACGCAATTGGGAGTGTAGCGGCGATGTCGTTTGTTCGAGACGGGATTGAGAATGTTCGTGTGCTCATTCTGCCGGAGGGTATCCGGGCGGATGGCCAGCACGCTGCCGTGTTCGGGGCCGCGTTAGTGACATGGCGTTCCTCACAGGTGGGCATGTTTCACCAAGCCTATCTGAACGGCCGGTTCGCTGGCGCCACCGTGGATTCGGAACAACGGCGATTGGTGGTGCAGGCGCCCGGCTCATTCCAATCGGCGGTACGTGTGACGGTGATCGCCGTGGAGCCGATGGATGCTCACGTGGATTTCGCTAAAGAGCTCGAGCACGCCGTTGTAAGCAGCGGTCGAGTACGGCTGACCCTGCTGCGCAGTCAAACACTGCCCCTTGGCACGACTGCCAACATCTACGGCGATAATGGCACGGGACAAGTTGACTATACAGAGCCGATGAACATTACACCGATTCCCATCTGGCCGTGCATGCAGGACAAGGCGGGCTTTGGAATGGCGCAGCTCGGAATGGGTGATTTCGGCTATGATTCGGCGGCATCGATCGGTTTTGGAAAAGGCGCCTTGGGGCATGGCCAGTTCGGCCTGGATGCGGACGCAATCGAGTGGATCAGCCCGATGCTTCCTCTTGGCAAATACCATTTCGGCGTGAGAATCACGGATGCATCCGGGAACGAGGGCCCTGCTGGCGAGACGGCATTGATTACTGTAGTCCCTGCGGCCCAGCCCGCCATCGAGCTCGATGTCACGGCATTCGATCAACAGACAAATGAACTCACACTACGCATTGTGGGCTGACCGCAATTGCGAGGAGAAAGCCATGGGTGAGGTGTATCCTTCCGATAATGAACTGTTGAACCTGCAGTCGGATGAAGAGACCGGTGTTGAGTATATCCCGACAGGCACGGCCCCATACTACCTTCATTTTCGAAAGCTGCTCTACCGGCTGCTGCTGGGTATGCACCGAGCAAACGACCTGAGAGTGTACGATGAAGGTAGCTTGGACGTTGGCGTCAAAGCCGGCAAGTTCTGGCTGGGCACTGACCTCGTCGAGTACGCGGGCTCCTCCGGCAATACGCTTGCCGACGACAGGGCAAACATCTACATCTACCTTGATGCCCAGGGCACTCTTATCACGGACGAGTACGGCGGCTTTCCCAATATGGCGATCGCGCCTCATGTTCGCCTGGCTGTCGTGACCACCTCGGGTGGGGATATTTGCTCCATCTCCGATTGCCGGGGCGGACACAACATCACGGTCCCGTACGCCGCCGGGGGTATCTACAAATCCATCGAGGCGCATACCAGCAACGACACACTTATCCCGGCAGAATCGGGCAGCGTGCACACCAACCTCGGGGCCGCTGGGGTCGTTACGTTTACGCTGCCGGCTTCCTCGCCGCAGGGAGTGACCTTCACATTCGCTGTGCAAACGGCTTTCGAGCTGCGGGTGGACCCCGGCGCGGCGGCAATCCGCGACGACAGCGGTCAGGCGGCGGACAAGTACAAGTCGGCCGGCGCCATCGGCGCGTCCCTCACACTCGTCGCGGATGCCAACGGCGACTGGGCAACGATTGCCAGGAACGGAACATGGACGCAGGAGACCTAACGCAGACACATAGGGTGAGCGTCAACGCTTGCCTGAAGCCGTCGTGTGGGGATTGACAACCTACGAGGACAGATACAATGCCGAACGAAATTCAGGTAGACTACAGTTCCGGGAACACATTGTACGCGGTGGTTCGAGATCGGGCCGGCCAGGTCTGGTGCGTGACTGGACAGGCTTTCGAGACCTGGGGTGCCGGAGGCCACACTGCCGGTGATTACGATATCGCTCTGGCGGACAGTGGTGGCAGCCACTACGTCGGCGGCTTCGATGAGAACATTCCCGACGGCTCCTATTCCATTCAGATATTCCATCAGGCCGGTGCAAACCCCGCCGATACGGACACGCTGGTGAGCAGCCGGCAGATTCTCTGGACCGGCAGCGGAGAACTGACGGCGACCAAGATCCTCGCAAACAAAGCCGTACAGGACAAAGTCACCGGCGAAATCAATTACTACGATGATGACGACGAGACGGTTCTGTTCACGCATACGCCATCGGACACGGAATCGTCCCTCACGCGAACGCCGAACTGACCGGCAGTCTGTGGGTGTGGATTGTCCGTTGCTGGTTGTGAGAGAGGGAACGCCGGCAACCAGAAACCAACAAGGGTACAGCGATCCAGGGAGACACACATATGGTTGGCTTCTCAGACTACTGGGAGAATGAAATTCTGGACCATCTGTTCGACAAAGGCGTGTACACTCCGCCGACAATTTACGTGGCGTTATCCACGGCCGATCCGGGTGACGGCGGGGCCGGCATCTCGGAGCCCGTGGGCGGCTCCTATGCCCGCGTCGAGACCTCCAACGCGGATTGGACCGATGCCTCCGGCGGTGCCGTGAGCAACGCCGATACGATCGAGTTCGCCCAAGCCACATCCACCTGGGGGACGATCAGCCACTTTGCCCTTTGCGACACCGCCACCGGCGGCCATCTGCTGGCCTGCGGGCCCTTGGCGAATGCCAAAACCGTCACTGCCGGCGATACGGTTCGCTTCCCGGCCGGCGACTTGGCCGTAACACTTGACTGAGTTCTCAATTCACAGTTCCCGGTTGTCAGTTGGCCCAGAAACGTCAAGGGACAACTGACAACCAATAACAAATCAAAGGAGAACACGCATGCTGACCGTAAGGATTGAAGCCATCGACTGCAGGCAGGTGCGTTCGTATCGCAAGGAGCTGACCCTGCGCATGCACCTTCTTGACAACGGTCAGGAGGTCCTCGCGGTCGATACTACCGAGCCACTCGGCGACTCCCTCCCCCGAAAGACGCAAGACCTTGCGTCCCTGCGCGACCGCTTGCGGGAACGAATGCAGGACGCTATCGAGCAGTACAAGGCCCGGCGTGACTTCCTCCAGACGCCTGAAGTCAGCCAGCTTGTGACTGACCTGCAAGGCAGCCTAATCCTCTGACGTCACACATTCGAAATTGGAGATCCACTATGGCCAATTACCCGCAGTACCAATACGACGGGTCGAGCACCAACATCTACCGCACGAACGCCTACTCGGGGACTGACGCCGATGTCGACAGCACCGTGCGATTCACCGCCGACATCGACCTGACGCAGAAGGTGTTCGCCGTCTGTGAGCTCAAGTTCGACGCCAGTGGCGCTACCGACGACCTGAAGCTGAGCCTCTACCGCAGTCTCGACAACGCCTGGGACGGCGACGAGCTCGAGATTCTCAGCATCACGATCGACAGTGATGGTAGCGAGGACTTCTGGTCCATGACTCTCGGACCCGACTTCGGACCTGGACACTACCGCTTCGGACTCAAGAGCTCCGGCAGCACCGACACCTTCGAGATCGACTTCAACATCCGCCTCGCCCGATTCGAGATCGCCACGAGCTGAGCCTATGGCCACAAAGATCAAACCACCATTCGGCGTGCTCCTGCGACACGGTCACCCGCTCGCGCGGGGTCTGGCCGGAGCATGGCTGTTCAACGAGGGTCGCGGGGACAGGGTCTGGGACCTCAGCGGGGCCGGGCACGCTGGGACGCTGACGAGCATGGACCCCGCGACCGACTGGGTGGGCGGGTCCCACGGCCACGCCTTGGACTTCGATGGGACGAATGACCGCGTGATCGTTGGCCCCGACGCAGGAATCAACTTCGGCATCGCCAATGCCTGCGTCGTTCGCTGCAAGTTGAGGTCGTTCGGCGCAGAGGAGGTCTTTGTCGGCCACAAGGAATGGAACAACGGCGGGTACTTCCTCGAGGCCGGGACCCCCGGAAAGCTGTACTATTGTGCCAATGGGAGCTACGTGGGCGTCACGCACGGCATCATCGCTGGCGACGAGGTCTGGCTGGGGGTGTCCCGGCTGGGGACCTCCGTGCAGTTCTACAAGAACGGCGTGCCGTTGGGATCGCCTCAGACACTGGGTACCAATAATGCTCTGGCGATCAGCGCCATCGGGGGCTACCGGACGTACCCCACAGGGACGGACTCCTGGGTGGACATGCGGTGTGATTACGTGTATTGCTGGAGTCGACCACTGTCTGCGGGGGAGATGGCGTGGTTGTACCGCGAGCCGTTTGGCTTCCTTGGTCGGCGGATCGCCCTGCCCGTCACGGGCTTTCCAGGCGGCACGGTGCACAATGTCTCGGGCTCGGCGACGGCCGTCTCCTCGGCCGGCGCAACCGCCACGGTGACCGCAGCCTCCGACCTTCCCACTGGCAGACCCTGGCCCAAAGTCACGCTGGGCATTGAAGCCTCCTGGCAACGGGAGGCGATTCTCAATGGGATGACAGATACAGCGATGAAACTTGGAACTGTCCTGACCCAGGGCTGGTTCTGGATGCGGCGGTTGGGATGCTCCGCCGTCTACCACGGTGCCGATGTCACGGATGCTGCCTCTGGCCCGATCGTGCACGTGACAGCGGCAGACACCAAACGGGTGTCCTTGCCCACATACCTTCCGCACGACGTCAGCTCCACCTGCTGCTACCTCCTCCGGCGATTCAACAGTTGCGGGTACCAGGATCGCACAACAGGTGCGGCGGTCATGGTCCGCATCGGCCCGGGTGGCCAACTCGCTGCACCCGCACCGAATATGCTCTTTGACCTGAAGGTCGAGCCAACCGCAGGCAACAGAGCGGGACTCTCCTGGTTCTATTGTCCCCTGGATCAGGAGGCGGCTCCGCAGGTTTTCCACGTCTACGGCGATGGCGGGGTGGGCGACGTTGACTTTGTCCATCCACTTGTCTCGCTGCCGTACAAGGGACGCAAGTCCTACCGGTGGCAGAGCCAGTCCCTGGAAAGCGGCAAGTACCTCTTTGCCGTGCGAGCCGAGAGTGCGGCGGGTGTGGAGAGTCCGCCGCAGGCTACCGCCCCGTGTGAAATCAAGGCTGTGACACCGGGCGAGCCGGGCATCCTCGAAGTGGAGGCGGTCTGACCTATGGGCAATACAATAGACCTATTTACACCAGAATACACGAGCTTGGCCCTTCCCGGTGGAAGCGTGGCGGTCTTCGCCGATGGTGTTCTGTGCGACAGTCTGGAGCCGGTCGAGATCGTACGTAGCGGCTGGCCCGACTTCGGTCGGGCGAAGCTGCTCTTCAACCCGGCGGCGAGACAGGTCGTGGAGATGCAGGACCTCACGGCCCTGCCCGAACAGATTGAGAACCGCTTCGGCATGGGCAGGCAGGTCAGTCTGCGACAGCTTTTCAACGCAACACCGCCGCAAGTGGCTATTGCCGGTCTTGTGCTCTTTGACGGCCAGATCGAGGGCATCGAAACGAGAGTTGGTTCCGATGGCGAGACTGTCGAGCTTACGGCCAGGGACTTCAGCGCTGCCCTCGAACGCGTCACTGTGTACGGGCAGCACATCGGTGTGGGCAACGACGCCACTGTCTTCCTGTCCGGCCTGGGGACTACGTTCAATCCCGGTGGAAAGGGCAATGCCAGCGCGGAGCCCGCCGCGATCAATGGGCGTATCTGCACGGTCTTCTGTACGGATGTGGCGAAAGCCAAGGCATGGAGACTGGCGGACGCCATCGGCTATCTTCTGAATGCGCACCTTCCAGCCGGACAATTGCACCGGCCGGATATTGCGCAATTGCTCGCCCTGACGCAGACTCGTACCGCGCGTGACCTGGATGTCACCGGCCTGAGCCTGCTCGAAGCCCTGCACCGCTGCTGCGAGTCGGCAGGCCTTCAGTTCCGGTTTGTGCCTCGTCCGGTCGAGACCGGGCCCAGGCAGGCGATTGTCTTCTACCGGAACGGCCATAGGCGCGCCGTCGAGTTGAACTGCCAGCAGGTGGGACAGAAGCTGAGCCTCTCGCAGACCGCCATCGCGGCTCTGCACGCCCATCGTGAATTCTATCCCGTCACACACCGGTATATCGGCCAGGGCGACTTCAAGGTGTACGAGGCGACCTTTGAGCTGGTCAAGGCATGGGATTCCGCCCTGGAGGGCACAAATTACTACACGTTCTGCCCATCGACGAATCCGGAATTCCACAAGGTCAGGGATGTCTATCGCAAGTGGTGCCTCAATGAAGCAGGCGACTACAGCGGGCAGCCCTGCAACCGAGGCGAGCCGTACGATCTCACGGCGATCTTCGAGGACGGCAACTACGTTCGTTGTCGTCGGCGGTTCTGGCCCACCCTGAGTACGGACAGCCACGGCAGATCGCTGGGCTACCTCCTCGAAGTCTCCTATGATGACGGCCTGAACTGGTGGCAGTACTCCCATGCCTTCAACAACCTGCTGGAGGAGTGTGGTGTCTGGCTTAGCAGCGACCAGCTCGATGTGGATACGTGGATCGCCGCCTTGAAAGGGGCGCTGAGATTCAGAGTCACCGCATCGATCGTAAGTGATGAACGGTTGACCTGCATCGTTGCGGATGGTCCCATCGGCTCGACGGCACCCGTGGTCGATCACGTGATCACGTTGCCTCGCGGATTCCAGTACCGCAAGATTTCCGGGCGCAGCTTGCTTGCGGGAGCAGGCGAGGGGTTCGGCTTGCCCAATGAGGCCGACGACACGGCAGCTCTGTACGAATTCGTTCGCCAGCGAGCATCAGCGTCGGCGGCAACCATCGAAACGACGGATGCGCAGACACCTGCTCTTGCTCTGCACTTCGAACCGGGGGATCGAGTGACAGCAGGTCCCGAGAGCCGGGATCTCTTGAGCTGCCAACGCGACAGCCGCAGCCTCATCTGGATCGAACACGTCCAGATGGACTTCAGGAACCAGTGCACACGATTGAGGATCGTGCGGCAGCGAACGCGGAGTGAGTAAAGACTCGTACACGTTCCGATTGTATCGTGCCGCAGTCGAGTATGGAGTACCGCACATGGACAGCAGAAACATCACAGACCAGCAACAGCTTCTGGCCGAATTGGCCCGGACGGGTTCGGAGAACCGACAGGAGAGCTCGGTTGTCGTCTCGCCGGGCGCGAAAGTCACCGGGTGGGCGGTCAAGGTCAAGAGCCACGTGGCTTACAACATATACAACGTTCGTGCCATCGTCATAGGCGTCCCCGGCTCAATGCCTTTCGAGATAGGAGAGCAGATGGAGGCGGTCAACCTCGCCGAGTCCTTCTCGGGCCAGGGTACGGTCCCCGCAGGCAAGTATGCCATCATGTGCCGCGTGGGCGAAACAGACGTCTTCTATGCCATCCCATAGCACATTGGCAGCGGATCGAACAGGAGGCAACGATGGCCAGAGAGAATGCAACAAGCTGGCGGCTGGACCGCCGGATCAATCTCTCCGTGCTGCTGCAACTGATGGTGCTCGCATCGCTGATCCTCGGAAGCTGGGTGAACTTGCAGCGTCAGCTCGACCTGCTCCAGCACGACGTCAGCATGCTGCTGCAAAGCCAGAAAGAATTCCAGCAGAAGCTCGGATCGTTATCCGAGCGAAGCCTCTCTTGCGAGTACCGCCTGCAAGCCCTCGAAAGAAGGACAGACGACCAGAGTCATCTGTGAAGTACTATGAACATGAGACCGATTGCAGACCTCAAGGTGTCTGTAATGTCACCAGACAAGACAGTTGCATTATCCATCGCAATCTCTGTCTGTGAGATTTGTGAGTGACCCAGTGTACGTGTGGACAGCCAAGAACACACAAGAATTCAGGAGGCAACCATGAAAACACGCAATGCAAGATGCACAGGCAGATGGGCAACGATGATCTCCAAGTGCGTCTTGATCTTCTCTTTTTCGACGTGCTTGATCTGTGGCTGTGACAGTCTTCGGCTGGCGCCGAGTGAGCAGCAGAAGCAGAATGCCTGGCTGCACAATCGCACGGCGGCGGCCGCTGTGGAGACGGCGCGGGCGGAATCGGCATCGCAGGACTTGCAGGCACTGACGAAGCTCTCCGAGCAGCAGAGCCGGGCCTTCACGTCGTACTGCGGCCTGCCCAAGGAGTATCCGCCGGCCGAGACCACGCAGGACATCCTGTCGCAGTCGAGCTGGCAATTGGCGAGCACGGCCCTGGCCCAGTCGAGCGAACGGCCGGACCCGTGGCAGGTTGCCGACTCCGTCCTGGAGTTGGGCATCGGCATCTTTGCCTTGCTCGGCGGCGTCTGCGGCACCCGGGCCGTGCGATTCCTCCGCGACGCCCGCGACAAGTCCCAGGCCCTCAAGGAGATCGTCCAGGGCAACGAACTGTTCAAGAAGCAGAACCAGGACCAGACCCAAGCCTTCAAAGCCGCCCAACAGCACCAGTCCCCCGAAACCCGCCAACTCGTCACCGCCATGAAAGGATGATGATGCACGGCGTTGGATTCGTCAAGCTGATGCGCAGCGATAAGACCCAGGCCCAAAGCGACAAGCTCACGCCGGACATGAAAGTGGCGTGATCGCCCGCCTTGTGAGGGGATCAATGAGACAGCTCGCCGCATTCATTTGGCGTATCACAAGAACGCTCGGGGCAGGCATGACGGGCGGGGTTTCCACCCGTGCGGCTCCCTGTGTAGTCCTAATTATTTCAATGGTCCGCCCAAAAGCTAAGATCGGCAGTGTCGACCCATTTGTTGCCACTGAAAACGGGGCTGCGAAACCGCAGTTTAGCCTTTAAGCGGATCATTGAATTATCTTAGGGACGTATGGCGATTACGCACAGGGAAAGGGCGAACAGAATGCCCGCTAACCCCGTAGGAATTCAAGGGTAGAGCATTAAGAAAGTGAAGATGTACATTGCTTTTGGTCGAAGGCATGGTATAATCTAAGCACAGCGTGGTGTGGGTATGTACAAATAATCGGAAGTAAGGGAAGTGGCACAGGAATACTGGAGGTTTGCTTGGCAGAAGAACCCCAGACCCATAAGGACTCGGAACGACCGGGCCCAGTTGTTCTCGCCGTCGTCGTCTGTGATATGGCTATCCGGGATGCCTTGACGAACAAGGTTTCTCTGATTGGGCTCTTTAGCACGATCCGGGCGACAAGTTTCCCGTCTACCCATTCGTTGATGACCATATATGTCGCTCTGACTGGTGGACACGGTACACAAGACATAGAAATCAGACTTGTGCGTGCCGAAGACGAGCAGCCGGTGATGAGTATGATAGGCGGCATAGATTTTGTTGATCCGTTGCAGGTGTATGAGTTGATTTTGGAGTGGCGTGGAGTTCAATTTGAACGTCAGGGCGATTACCTCATAGAGGTGTGTTCGCCCCCCAACCCCGTCGCTCTGGCACGAAGAAAATTTACCGTAATGCAGTTGGGGCAAGCCCCGACTACATCGGGAAGTGAAGGAGGATAGTTATGGTAAGAGCCACTTACGTACCAGCAGAATACAAGTTCATAAAGCATTCAGATCAGCCAGCGTTCTTCTCGGGAGAAGCCTCCCCAGTGAAAACGACATTGTGTTTAGCTACACCCGAAAATGGATGGAAACTGATTAGACACGATATCGGGAAGCAATCCCCGGAAGACGAGAGAGACATACTGGATTCTCTTGAGGCATTGAAGGAGCCACGCGGCATCAGCCTTGAGGACTTGAAACAGGACTTGGGTGCATGATGATTGGCTGCGATGTACACAATAGAACTCAAATCGCAGCCCGAAAAGTTCATTCGCGACCTCCCAAAGGATTTGCAGAGGCAAGTCCTAAACAAGATAGAAGCACTCAAGGATAACGCGGTCCCAACAAATAGCGAGCAGCTCAAGAGCGATCCAGCATTGCGGCGCATTCGTACTGGTAGGTATCGAATGGTCTACCATATTCAGTTTGACCGCAATCACATCATCATCACGAAGATAGGCGACCGAAAGGATGTGTATCTGTAGGCCCTATCCAATATCTTAGGCTCCTCATAGGAATCTGTGCACGGTTTGAGGCTCCGGCAGCCTGCCCAGACCGTGGTATAGTGCCAGAATGAATGTTGCTGCGGTCCGGAATCCGT
>Ga0315274_10000468_pt1 | contig 63301 bp, 46 predicted proteins | sample YL17G02_20_MG_FD_203700 | JGI IMG/M metagenome (GOLD analysis project Ga0315274, IMG submission 203700) | Sediment microbial communities from Yellowstone Lake, YNP, Wyoming, USA - YL17G02_20 | ecosystem: Environmental > Aquatic > Freshwater > Lake > Sediment | place: USA: Wyoming | collected...
GTCAGGCACCACGAAACTTGCCCGAAATGGAACTACACGATCCAACCCCGAAACCCACCGGTCCCGCTATGACCGCCAAACAGAAAATGCGAAGTTGTTTTTGCACACTTTCTAAGCAAGAGCTTAACTTCTGGCGGGACCTGTCATGGTCCCTCACCGTCGGCCACGCCCGCGACTGGCTGGCCCTTCACAACCTCTCACCGGAGGTCCATGAAGGCATAAGGGCGTTTGTCGAAAAGCGATCGGTGGATCACGACGCCGCGCGACGAATGCCGTGATGCGGAGGATCGGGCGAGGCTGGTCAACGCCCTCGTGACCCTCTTCCACGCCGCCCCCGCCCGTTGCGACCGTTGACCGGTTCGATCCGAGTGATGTGGATCAGAGCACAATGGGCCAAGCGATCGTACATCCACGGTTGACGCGCGTCGGGTATGACCACGTATACAGAGGACCGACCGATCAAACACAAATCCGGGTGGGGAACATCGAAGGTCGCTCCGTCCGACATATGAATGCGGAACGGCTCGAAGGGTTGCTTGTTAACGTGTTCGCGAACATCTTCCGGGCGCACGGTTCGTCTCCATCGTGAACGGGCCTGAATGGTACGATCGTTACGCGAGACGATCAAGCGAACGTAGACCCTATCCCAATAACAGGTGTGGCACGGGCTTCCAGCCCGTGGAAACACCGGCAGGATGCCGGTGCCACACCATTCTGGGATAGGCTCGTAGCTGGCTTCGAGGCCGCGGGCCCTTGCCGTTCGGCCCCTCATCTGCATAATGGCGGCCATGAGCGACTTCATTCTCACCCGAACCGAAGACCACGTCGGCGTTTGCACCCTCAACCGGCCGGAGGTGCTCAACGCGCTCTCGGTCGAGTTGATGGATCAACTCATCGCGGCGCTGGAGAGGTTCGACACCGACCCGAACATCCACGTCATGGTCATCACCGGCAGCGAGAAGGTCTTCGCCGCCGGGGCGGACATCGCCGACATGGCCGAGGCGTCGTTCGTGGAGATGATGGAACACAACACCCTCGCCCGCTGGCTGCGGATCAAGGCGATCCGCAAGCCGATCATCGCCGCGGTCAGCGGCTACGCCCTGGGCGGCGGGTGCGAGCTGGCCATGCACTGCGACATCATCATCGCCTCCGAGTCGGCGAAGTTCGGCCAGCCGGAGATCAACATCGGGGTCATGCCCGGCGCGGGCGGCACACAACGGCTCACCCGCGCCATCGGCAAATTCAAAGCCATGGAAGTGATCCTCAACGGGCGGTTCCTGTCCGCCCAGGAAGCCTTCGACGCCGGCCTGGTCACCCGCGTCGTCCCCAAGGAACAATTTCTCGCCGAAGCGATGCGCCTCGCCCACGGAATCGCCCAACGCCCGCCGATCGCTCTCAAGCTCGCCAAGGAGGCCGTCCTCAAGGCCGATGAAATGTCGCTCGCCGAAGGCCTGGAGTACGAGCGCAAATTGTTCTATTCCCTCTTCGCCACCGAGGACCAAAAAGAGGGTATGCGCGCCTTCCTCGAAAAGCGCAAGGCCTCTTTCAAAGGGAAGTAGACAAGCCTACCGGAACGATCCAGCTTCGCGGAACAACCGGGAACCGTTAATCGGCGCAGGTCGGGTCGGCCGACTGGGCGGAACCGGAGAAACAGTTCTGGAACTTCGCTAGGTCGTCCAGGTCGATTGAGCCGTCGGAATCGGCGTCGAGATGATCGCACTCGGGAGAAACGCCCGTCGATGCGGGGCCGGTCATGCAGACGAAGAAGAAGGACGCATCCGCGGCGTCGACGTGAAAATCGACATCCGAGTCGCCGAAGGCGACGGGGATCGGATCGGACACGTCGAAGAACGAACTGCCGGTCAGGGACGGCTCGAAAGCAACGTTGCGGTTCCAGAAGAAGTTCATGCCCAGAATGCCGTCGAGCGGCCCACCCTCGGGGGAGGTGAGGTCCAGAACGACGAAGGGGGCCCGCGAGAACTCCAACATCCCTCCGAAGGCATTGATTCTGACGTAGTCGATGTAGTAACCGGGAATGTTCTGGGCAAGTCCACCCACGCCGCACGCGTCGATGGTGAAATCTGGTTCCAGCGGGAGGTTCAGATCGGCCGCGATGCCGGGGCTCATGATCGAGGCTTGTGCGCCGGTGTCCACCATCATCCGCATCGTGGTGAGTGGATTAGTCGGGGCGCCCATGGTGGCGCGGACGGTCGAAAAGAACGCTCCGCCCGTAGGCACGAAAACGGACGCCAACGACAACTGCGTGGGAATGATCGGTGTGACCAGGTCCTCGAAGTCGGGGTAGTAACTCGCGGTGGTCACGGGGAAGAGGCCGCCGAACTCCATGGCGAAGAATCGGGCGTACTCCGGGATGGGGTCAAGCAGACTCTGGATTTGCACGTCGGGTGCGGTGAACGTCTGGTCGCCGACGGTGACTCGGCGCGGCGTGTCGACGCGAATCACGGTGTTATAGAACGAAAGGAACGGCGTGCCCACGAAGGCCGTGACAACCTCGCCCGCGCCGCAGTCGATGGGCGGGGCGACAAGAGCGGCCACGTTGGAGTGCCCGACCACCGCGTCGAGATTCAGCCTGCCGCCCCCGTCGATCGCCGAAAGACCGGCGGCGTAGATGCCGATTGGTTGAGAGATCAACGCGTCGACCTCGCCACCGACGCCGCCGATGGGGACGACGTTCGTGGTCAAATAAGTCCCGACCAGGCCCAACGTCTCCGCCCCGGTCCCGGCGGCGAGGTCCACGACCGAGCCGCTGTCCAGGACGCCGACGACGAAATTCTCGTCCGCGCGAGAATGGAGCGGTCCGCACCGACCCGGCGTGGGCGGGCTGAACGGATCACAGCCGTATCCGGTTTCCAAATGGTGTTCCCAATCGTCGATGCCCGGAGGACTGTGCTTGTTCGAGGTGGTGATAGCGATCAACGGCGAGAAGCCGGTCAGGCGTGGTCTCGGGAAGGGATAGGAAGCCGTTGAACCGGCCGTCGCTCGCGGGGTGGTCGGTCGGGGATGGACCGCCACGATCGTTCCACCCGGCCCCATGCGGATCGACGTCGCCCGCGAGGCCGTGGGTGCATCGGCGGCGGCCATCGCCGTAGCGCAAAGCAGGACGAGGCCGGTCAGAGTCGGCCGAAAGCAACAAGACCCACACGGGGACGCCATTCCGAACTCCGTGACGCACACGATGCGACGCCGAGCGGATCGCCTGCGCCCGATCTGTGGACCGTAGGCCCACCACCTATCATTGGTAGCGTGGTCGCCCCCAATCAAGCGGTCGGCAAGGACTTTATTGCCAGAACGGTAATTCATTGGCGGGCGACGAGTGAGGCCGCTTCAGCGGCCTTGCTCCGAAGGGCTCTAGGCCAGCCGTTTTACGGCTGGTCCAGCGCCGCCCATCTTTTTTATCAGCCCGTTTCAACGGGCTTTCCTCCTCGTCGAATACGACAACGGCCGAACGGATCAAGGCAAGCCCGTTGAAACGGGCTGCGGAAAGCCGACTCGCCTCGCGCCACCAGCCCTAAAGGGCCGGCCTGATGCCCGCTTGCGCGGGGAAACCCCGTGAACGGGGTTGTCCATCGACTCGTCTTCGCGACAACGAGACATAGCGTTGTCGTATTATGATTGCCCTCACGGCTAAGTTTGGCGGGCTAAACGATCGTTGCGTACAGTTCGGGCGCGGGTTCGAGCGTCCGGGTCACCACACTCACGGTGTTGGTCCGGCTGGCGATGAGCGAGGTCGATTTTCGGGCGACGTGGAAGCGGACGAGGTTGGCGATCAAGACGGTAACCAACATCTGTCCGAGGCCGAAGGTGATGAGACCGGCCAGCACAACCCGTGACCAGTGCAGGTCCACGTAGCCCGCGGTCAATCGCGTCCAAACGCCCGGCCCGACCAGCCACGTGAGCACGGGGAGTGCGAATAAGCAGACGACCCCAAGCCCGGTGAACGAATAAAGGCGGTCGAGCGAGGCGGAGAAAAAGGTCGACAGCCGAGGGCGACTGTCCCACAGGCTATGCAATTGTTCACAGAGGACGCTCGCGGACAGGAATGTCACGCCGAAGGTTCCCAGTAGCGAGCACAACAAGAGCCGATAGATCATGTCTTCTTGCAGTCTTCCCACGGTCAGCCACATCTCGACGGGGTGGGCCGCGAGAAGCGTCATCGCCGCGAGACAGAGCATCGCGGCGGAGAGGAACAGCTTGGCGGGCCGCCACATCAGCGACATTTCGAAGATCGTGCGGAAGAACCTCATGCCGTCCCGCAACACGTGCAGTTTGGACTCGCCGATCCGTTCCTCGTAGGGCATCGGCCGCTCGACGATCGTGAGTCGATCATCCATTAGCACTCGGGCGCTCATCGCGGGCGTAAAGTGCAGGCCATCGGGCAACGGATAGAGTTGCGGCAGCACGTCGCGGCAGATCACGCGCATCCCGCTGGCCGTGTCGGTCACCACCTTGTTGCTCAGCGCCGACAGGATGAACGCATAGACGCGATTCCCGATCCGCCGAACGGCGGGCATCCGGCTCTGCGAACCCATCCGCGACCCGATCGCGACCGAGGCGTTCTCTTCGAGGAGTGCAGTGCATAGCGTCGCAAAAAAGTTTGGATCGCAGGTGCCGTCGGCGTCCAGGAATCCCACGAGTTCGCCGCTGCTTTCCTCGAAGCCTCTCTTAATCGCCGCGCCGTAACCGCGGTTTTTCTCGAAAACAATCACTCGCACACCGTCGTACCGCGCGGCAATCTCGCCCGTGCGATCAGTCGATCCGTCGCTGACGACGATGATCTCCACATCTTCGACGGACGATTGGGCGACGATGGGTTCACGGGCCGCGACGGTCCGTTCGATGATCGCGGCGATGGCCCGCTCCTCGTTATAGGCCGGTATGACGATGGTGAGCTTCATGGCACGTTCCCATAATGTTGTCGGTGACACCCGCCGGACGGTTGAAGTGTTTTCATCGGCGTCGCCCCCGCCGTCTTAACCCGGACCCGGAAACCGTCGATGGGACCGATAACCGACCGTCTGAGCCGCGGCATTCATGCCGCGGGCAGGCGTCGTACCGCGGAGCCGCGGTGGGAGCTCCAAGTTGATCTGTCGTGGCGGCGTCGTAGTGGGCGGATGGGGCGATGGGGACGCCGTCGCGTTCCGATCGGGCGAGCGGATCACGTCGATGGATCCCATCGAGGCGTTTCACGGCGTGCGTCGGCCCGTGCGGTGGTCGTTGGTCGGCGGCGGCGTTGTCGCGGTGTCCGTCGTTCTTGCGACCCTCCCCAGTCGAACGCAAATCCCGCCCCTGATTGAGTCGGACTACTGCTACCTGCTGACCGCGGCAGATCGGCTCTATGAGGGGCATGGGCTGACCACTCCGCAGCCGGTGGCCCCGTTGCAGCCGTGGAGTTGGCAATACGACTGGGGGTTCCTCACCAACTGGCCCGTGGGCTATCCGCTGATCGTTTGGGCGATTCGCGTGGTCTTCCACCTGACGTCGATCGAAGCGTGCCGATGGATCGGCGTCGCGGCGTGTGCGGCGGCGTTGGTGGGCTGGTTCGTGTGGATCAAACGAGCGCTGCCGCCGGGTGTCACCGGAGTGCTGCTGGCCGCCGTCGCCGCGGCGTCCGCCGTCCCCGTCGCCTCGCTCACGAACCCCTCGACCGACGCCGTCCTGGTCGCGGCACTGCCGTTCGTCCTTCTCCTCGCCACCGGCGCGCGTCGATCTTCGCTGTGGACGGTGCTCGCCGGTCTGACCGCCGGCGGACTCTTCTGGATTCGATACGCGAGCGTCTTCGTGCCGGTCGCGGTCGGGTTGTATTTGCTGGTCGAAGCGTTTCGCCGGCGGGTCCGCCTTCGCGATGTCGGCTTGTTCGGCGTGTCGGCCGCGCTGCCGATCGCGGCCATTCTCATCACCAACCGTCTCTGCGGCGGCGCGGCCTCGACGCAGGCGCAGTTGAACCTCGGACCATCGGCCGGGTTCGATTTTTCAGGCAACCTCCTCGCCCGGGCGTGGTGGGCGTTCACCGACTTAGGATTCTACGACTACCGTCCGGCGAGTCATTGGGTCTATGCCCTTTGGCCCGTCGGACTCGGCGTCGGCGCGGCGTGCTTCCGGCCGGTCCGCGTGACGGTGCGATCCTTCCTTGGGACGCCGGCGCTGAGCCTCAGTACGTCGGTGGTCATCGCTCTTCTGGCGATGCTGGTGGGGGCCACGACGCTGTTCCGCGCGAAGTTCGACTATGTGGGGCTGGAACGATATTACCTGCCGATTCGACCGTTGTATTTCCTTCTTTTCGTTGGGCCGGTGATGCTAATCCCACGGAGGGTGGTGCGGGCCGGCGCATGCGTTGCGCTCTTCGCGGCCGGCTCGTGGACCGTGCAACAGGAATGGTCGGGGGCGTACACACGGCAGCTTCGGGCAGAGCACGCCGTGACGCCCTACGGCACGCGGTCGCGATGCTTCGAGCCCGGGGCGTCACAACTCTACGAATGGTTGCGGCAACAAGACGGCCCGAATCTGATCGTGGTGAGCAATTTCCACGAATTCATCACCCTCGAAACGAAAATCCCGACGTTACCGATTCCGCCGGACCCCGCGACGCTCAATCAATGGGTGGAACGCATTGGCGCCAGTCGCGGCGTCGGCGAGGCGCGGGTTCTGTTCGTCCTCGACTCGGACAACAAGTGGCGGGACTATTGGATCGCCAGGCCCGCGGAGATTGTGCGATCTTTCGAACTCCAACCCCACGCCGGAGCGCCGTCGCTCGTAGAGGCGTACTTGTATGACTACAGGGCGCGGACGTCGTATGCCGCCGTGCCGTGAGGGCACAACTTCCACTGCTATACCCCGCGGATTTCGTGAAAGGTAAGCAGGTCGGTCCTCGTATCGAGCGTGGCCACGGTTTTCCGGGCGGCGCGGTAGAGGGCGCCGGGGTTGATGATCCGCTTGCCGTCGAGCCTCTTGTCGCAGGCGACGTGGGTGTGGCCGTGGAGAATGTAATCGACGTCCAGCCGTCGCAAGGCGTTGCTGAAGCCCGGCTCGTGACCGTGGAAGACGGCGAAGCGCTTGCCGTCCAGTTCCAGCTTGGTCGGAATCTCGTCAGGAATGGGTAGCCCCAGCGCCCGTGCGTAGGTCAGTAACTCCTCATACGGGAAATCCATGTTGCCCCAGACGAACGTGCACGGGCGACCGAGCATTTCGTCGAAGACTTCTGGGCTGCCCACGTCTCCGCAATGAATGACGTGGTCCACGTCGAACTGCTCGAACAGTGCCATCGCCTGTCTCACGGCCAAGTGACGCCCGTGACTGTCCGATAGGATGCCGATCAACAAGATTGCCGCTCCCCGACCCGAAAACAACAGACAACCCCGCGCCCTTATGGCCCCGGCGGTGGGTAGCCCCAGTATAGCTGCGGATGGTTCCAGATAATCGGGTCATGCCGAAGATCATGTCCGGTCACGATGTCCGAAGTTGTAAAGCCGCCCACCCCGCCATCCACGAAAAGGAAGTTCGCATAGTCGCCGTGGAACTTGCCCAGATGGCGCCCTTCAAAGTCCCTGGCGAACTGGGTGGCCACATCGCGGGGCGAGCCGGCGGGGGAGTTGGGAGCGATATCGAAGAGAAACACCGTGCGCGGTTTCTTGGCGAACCGTTTCGCGGGGAGCGGAGCGGCCTTTTCGGGATCGGGGAATCCGGGCGTGTCGCGGGAACCTTCGGGGCCTTTACCCATCCCGTCCAACACTTGGTTCATTCCGTAATGGAACTGGTTCTTGCCGCTGAAACTCTTGTAGGCGTCGGTCAGGTTCTTCGATGGGCAAACCCAAATATGACCGTTCTTGAACTCCTCGATCGCGATATTCACGCCCGCGACATCGCGGTACGCGGGCATTTCAAGATAGGGCGGCAATTCGTTGAACCACGTGCCGGGCCTGGAGATGCCGCCGGACAGTTGCGATCCTTCCATGGGGATGTAATCGTTGTGATCGTTACGAAAGAACTGGAGTGCGACGCCCCATTGGCGGAGGTTGTTGGTGCACTGGACCCGACGGGCTTGTTCCTTGGCGTGGCCGAGACCGGGGACAAGCAGCGCGAGAAGAAAAAGGATGATCGCGCAGACTACAAGCATCTCGGGCAATGACACGGCCAGCCGAGTCCGACAGCCCAGCCGCTGAACGATCGCGTCCGTGTGAGACGGCATTCTCCTGCTCCGAACGGGACGTAGTCATCCTACCGGGCGAGCGGGTGGTCGGGTAGGCCCCGGTCAGCGAACGTGAAACGCGCACGGAACGGATTGTCTTGTATCCGCCTCGGGCCGCACGACGGAAGAGCGCATTGTTACGGGGCCTCCCCTGATCGGAGCCGGAAGTCGGCCGACCGGCAGGCGAGGTCGAAGGAATGGTAAAGGGAGTCGTCGATCGGCCCACCGGCGACACGAAGGGAGACGGCGTATCCGAAGCCTCGCTCGAACCGGATGGCTCGAACAATCATGGGGATACCCGGGTAGTGAATCTGGACGGCGTCGAGCGGTCCGAGTTTTTCGATGGACCGGGTCGGGGGGGGAGCGAAGATGGCCAGCAACACCGAAGCATGAGGGCGTAGAATGAGGTTGCAAATCTCTGCGGCGTCGAGGTTGGGGGCGGCTTCGACGCGTCGGAAGACCAGCTCGGCCATCCCGCCGGACGTGGCGGGGGTGCCGTAGATGATCGCGTTGGCCGGGGCGACGAGCTCGGGCATGACCGGCTCGAAGCGCCGCGGCGGTCGAAAGGACATGTCCCAACCTTGGGGTTCGATCCGCGGAGCCAGCAATTCGCCGGACCGGCTCCAGGACATCCAACCGGCAAGCCCGGAGGCCGAGATCAGCAACAGGATGGACGAGACCCACGCCCGCAGCGGGATCGCGGGGCGAACGGCGGTGTACACTTCGACCGTCATTGCAGCTATGCTAGCGCCGGCGCGCCGCTCCAACAACCGTTGACGTAGAATGCGAGACTCCATAGAGTCCGGCGGGAGGCAGGGTCCGAGCGTCCGGGCGGCGATCACGGCTCCGAGCGAGCTGCCGACGGTGTCGCGACGGATGTTCGCCATCATGCGTAAAGCGAGTAACCATCGGCGTGGGAGGTTGATTCGTGCAGATATTAGTCACCGGTCGTCACGTCGAGTTCACCGACGAGGTCCGAGAATACATTCAAACCAAGGCCGCTCGGCTCACGAAGTATTACGACCGGATCCATGAGATCGAGGTAATCCTGGACCATGAATCCGAGCAGTTTTCGGCGGAGATGATCGTCCGGGCTGGGCGGAAGCACACGTTCGTCGCTCGCGGGACGGGGCCGGACACCTTCGCACTGGTCGACGAGATTCTGGAGAAGCTGGAACGGCAACTAACCAAACATAAGGAAAAGAACCGCAATCGGAAGGGCGGGGTGGCGGCCGACGGGACCACGACGGAGGGGTAGTGCCGGGACGCGACTAAGACTCTGGGTGGCATGGCCAAGCGAAGCGCCGCCATGCCGGACCGAGATCATGCCGGCGCTCAACTCCGTTGAGCTTGGGCATGCCACCCGGTCGGTTTAGCCTCGCCCTCTCCCCGGCAGGGAGAGGGAGTGTGGATAACGGAAACGGCGATGAGACTTTCGGACCTCATTCACGGGCCATCCATCGTACCGGAGCTGCAAGCGACGGATCGAAACGGGGCCATCCGTGAGTTGGTGCAGTCGCTGGCGGATCATGGAGCGATCCCGCCGGAATCGGTGGAGACGGTGGCGCGATCGGCGATCGCCCGCGAGAACCAGGGGAGCACGGGGTTCGGCAAGGGCGTGGCCGTCCCGCACGTGAAGCACGAATGCCTCAAGAAGATGGTCGCGACGATCGGTCGTTCGAGCCACGGGGTGGATTTCGCGGCCTTGGACCGGGCCCCGGTCTACACCGTCGTGATGCTGATGAGCCCGGCGAACGCCCCGGAGGAGCATTTGGCGGCGATGGAACGAATCTTCCGATACCTGCAGCGTGAGAACTTCCGCCGGTTCCTTCGCCAAGCGGACACGCAGGAGGCGATCGTGGAGCTTCTCCAGGAAGCGGATGACTCGCAGACCGAGTAGAACGGCCGGGAACCTCCCGGGATCACCCAGCGCCGATTTGACCCGTCGAACGAAAGAGGTACGTAGGCTTGTCGGACGCGGGGGCACAGGCTGTGTGCGAAGTGAAGGTCGGGAATACCGAGGGCCTTCATGCCCGACCGGTCATGCGGTTTATCGACGTGGCGTCGCGGTTTCAATCCAAGGTGACGGTCGCAAACGTGTCGCGCCGCGGCGAGAAAGTCGATGGGAAGAGCGCGATGCAAATGATGCTGCTTGAGGCGACGCAGGGTTGCGTCCTGCGGATCGAGGCCTGCGGCGCCGACGCGGCCGCGGCGATCGACGCCCTCACCGCCCTGATCGAAAGCGGCTTCCATCTGGATTCACTTCCGGGCGCTGAGGGAGCGGTCTAACAAGGGGAACGAGGCCGGGTGGGTCGGTCGGCGGTGGTCGGCGTCGGAGCCGCGGGCGCCAGCCCGCGGACTTGTCACCGGGCTGGCGCCCGGTGCTCTGACCGCCCACAGGGCGCGGAGTCACACGGCTTCAGAACCCCGACAAGAATGCCGGGGCTTTGGGAACATGGAAATCCTTCGCGGCATATCGGTGGCGCCGGGCGTGGCGATCGGCGAGGCCGTCGTCCTCGAGGCCGAGGACTATCCCATCCCGTATCGGACGGTCTTGGCGACCGAGGTGCCCAGAGAGCTGGCGAGCCTCGCGTCCGCGTTTGACACGTCGATCAAGGACCTCGCGGCCCAAGCGAAGCGATTGAACGTCCAACTGGGTCACGACGCGGCCAACGTCTTCGAGTGGCATATCGGCGTCCTGAAGGACGACAAGCTACGAAACAGCATCGAAACGATGATCCGCGAGGAACGGGCGGCGGCGGCGCATGCGGCCAGCATGGTGATGCGCAAGTACCAGCAGCGCTTCATGCAGATGAGCGACCCGTTGCTGGTCGAGCGTGTTCGGGACGTTCAGGACATCGAGCGGCGGCTGCTGCGGAACATCCTGGGGGAAGCGAGGGAGGACCTCGCCCACCTGAGCCGGCCGGTTATCCTCGTCGCCCATGATCTGACCCCGACCCAGACGGCGCAACTCCCGGAGACCCAGGTCGCCGGGGTCGCGTTGGATGCCGGGGCGGCCACCTCCCACACCGCCATTTTGCTGCGCTCCTGGAGTCGGCCGGGGGTCATCGGTCTGAACGATGTCTCGACGCGGGTGAGCGGCGGCGACCTGATCATCGTCGACGGCACGAACCAGCTCGTCATCGTCAACCCCAACGAGGCGACGCTCGAGGAATACCGCAGGCGGGAGGCGGCCTTCGTCCGGCTGGGGGATGAGCTGGATGAACTCAAGGACCTGCCGGCGATGACCCGCGACGGGCATCGGGTCTATCTCTGCAGCAACATCGAGTTTCCGCGGGAGGCGCGGGTGGGGATCGCCAAGGGGTCGGACGGGATCGGGCTGTATCGGACCGAGTTTCTGTTCCTCCGACCGGAGGGGGCCCCGACGGAGGAGGAGCAGTATGAGGCCTATTTGGAGGCGATCCGGGGGGCGGACGGTCGTCCCGTGACCATCCGCACCTTCGATTTGGGCGCCGACAAGTACACCCAGCAACGCAGCTATGAGCAGGAGCGGAACCCCATGCTGGGACTGCGCTCGATCCGTTATAGCCTCCGAAATCTGGACATGTTCAAGGTGCAGTTGCGGGCGATCCTCAGGGCGGCGATGCACGGCAAGGTGCGGCTGATGTTCCCGCTGATTAACAGCCTGATGGAGTTCCGCCAGGCCAAAATGACCGTCCACGATGCGATCGAGGACCTGGAGGAAGTCGGCATCCACGTCCGAAGGGACATCCCCATCGGGATGATGCTGGAAACCCCGGCGGCGGCTATCCAGGTGAAGGAATTCTGCCGGGAGGTGGGTTTCATCAGCGTCGGCACGAACGACCTGGTCCAATACCTTTTGGCGGTGGATCGGGGCAACGAACGGGTGTCCCAGTTCTATAGCCCCTCCCATCCCGCCGTTTTGCGGTCCTTACGGGATGTCGTGAAGGCATGTACACAGGCTGACGTGGACTGTAGTATCTGTGGAGAAATGGCGGCACAGCCGTTGTATACGCTGTTCCTGCTGGGATTGGGGCTGGAGACGCTCTCCATGGCGCCGGCCAACATCCCCGAAGTGAAGAAACTCGTCCGCCTGGTGACCATGGCGCAAGCGAAGCGCGTGGCCAAGCGGGCCTTGACGTTTGAAACGGACCGGCAGGTAACGAATTACCTGCGGGATGAAACGAGGAAGATGCTGCCGGACGACCCGATTTAGAGCGCATCCTAGGACCCCTCTCCCCCGCCGGGGGAGAGGGTAGGGTGAGGGGGTTTCAGGACGCACTCTTAGTGCGATCGGTCCACGGCGGCGAATCGTAGGAGCGTGCCGCTGCCGGATCGGCAGTGGCGGCCACGGCTGACATTCCGGCGCGCCGGGATGGCACGCGGTTTTTGATGGAAGGTGCTCGAAGGGATTGTTCTACCCCATCCGGCGAGCGGCACCGATGGATGTTCGCGTACAGCATCGACGGCGATCTGCGATTCATTTCGCACCATGACACGTTGCGGCTGTTTCGGCGGGCCCTCGCACGGGCGGACCTCCCGGTTCGCCATTCGGAGGGGTTCAACCCTCATCCACGCCTGATGATCCCGCTGCCGCGCCCCGTAGGCGTGGCTTCGTGCGCGGAAGTCATCGTGGTGGAGACGGAGCGTCCCATCGACCTCGACGACGCGTTGCAGCGGCTGGAGCGACAGACCCCGGATGGAATCCGAATGCTCAGCGCCCGTCGGCTGGCGAGCGGAGAACACCTTCAACCGATTCAGGTCCGTTACCGGCTGGACGCGACGGACCTTCCGGCGGCGGAGTTGAACGCCCGTGTGCAAAGCTTGATCGCAGCGCAGGTGGCGATCGTGGAACGAGTCGATCCGAAGAACCCGAAGGGGCGGTCCATCGACGTCCGGCCTTTCCTCGCGGACATGCAGGTCGTGGAGAACGGGGTCGAGTTCACGTTGCAAGTGTCACAGGACGGCACCGCGAAACCCGCTGAGGTGGCGGGACTCTTAGGCTACGAGGCGGCGACGATCAATCATAGGATCCGCCGCTTGGAAGTACAATGGCGATAGACATCATGGTGAATGAATCAGGAACTGAACATGCGGAGGGCGCCACGGCGCGACCGAGACCGCGGCGGAAAGCGGTAAGGCGTCGACGTGACGGGGGTGCTGCGGCGACGGGCGAGGCTTCGGCCGCCAGGGCCGCGGCGCAAGTCGATGTCGCGGAGATCGCGACGACGCGCCTCGCGCCAGCGGTCGAGGGCGGATCAAGCGTGAAACCCCGGGGGAGGCGCTCGCGGCGGGGCGCCGGGCGAGGCGGGAAGCCGTCGGACGCGCCGCCAACTCCGGCCCTGGCGCCTGCGCCTTCCGTCGCGGACGCGCCCGTAGCGGTCGTCGAAACCGTGCAGCCCGCCGCCGAACGCTTTGAGGCTCCGCCGGTCGAACGGATGACGCCGCCGCTGAGTCCCGTCGTCATCGTCGACCCGCGGCGAACGCATCCCGCACCGTCGATCGACGACGCGGCGGCCCAAGCGCAGCGTCGGCGCTCGCGCCGAGGCCGGCGAGGGCGGCGCGGTCGGCACGGGCGGGAAAATGAGGAGCCGGTCCAAGCCCCGGCGCTCGACGAGAGCGTGGATCGTCGGCTCGACGAGGCCGTCGAGCGCGTCGATGAGGCCGAGGGCGTCGAGCGCGATGCGATGGTCCTCGACGTCGCCGACCGAGACCGAGACGCCGACGCCGAGCCGGAGGTGGACGCCGAAAGCGACGTCGACTTCGACGCGGCGGTGGCGCCGGCCCGAGGCGGACCGGACGGGCGGCGGGAGATGGTCATCAACGTCTCCGCCGGTCACGAGTGTCGCATCGCCATTTTGAATGAGGGACGGCTGGAGGAGCTGTTCATTGAGCGCGAGGCGACGCAGTCGCACGTCGGCAACATTTACAAGGGGCGGATCACCAACGTCGAGGCGAGCATCCAGGCGGTGTTCGTCGACTTCGGCCTGCCGAAGAACGGGTTCCTGCACATCTCCGACGTTCAACCGCAGTACTTTCCGAACCACGCGGGAGCGACGGAGGACGTGGGCCGGAAGATTCCGCGGCACCATCGACCGCCGATCCAGAAATGCTTCCGCCGCGGGCAGGAGGTGATCGTGCAGATCACCAAGGAGGGGGTGGGAACGAAAGGACCGACGCTGTCGTCGTACCTGTCCATCCCCGGACGGTTCCTGGTGATGATGCCGGGAATGAGCCGGCATGGGGTGTCGCGCAAGATCGAGGACGAGGCGGCCCGGCGGCAGATGCGCGACGTGCTCAACGAGTTGAAGCTGCCTTCCGGTATGGGATTCATCCTCCGCACCGCCGGTCTGGATCGTTCGAAACGCGACCTGCAGCGTGATCTCAACTACCTGCTTCGCTTGTGGAAGACGGTGGTGGAGCGGATCAAGACGCAGCCCGCGCCCGCGGAGCTGTATCGCGAGTCGAACCTGGTGACGCGGACGATCCGCGACGTGTACAGCACGGACTTCGACCGGCTCATCGTGGACGACGAGGCCACGGCCAGGCAAGTGCGGGAGTTTTTGCAGATCGCCATGCCGCGAACGAAGACGGTGGTGGAGTTGTACACCGAGCGCGAGCCGCTCTTTCACCGCATGGGCATCGAGGCCGAAATCGAGCGGATCAACATGCGGCACGTGCCGCTCAAGTCCGGCGGATCGCTGGTCATCGACAGCACGGAGGCCCTGGTCGCCATCGACGTGAACAGCGGCCGGTTCCGCAGTCCGGACGACGCCGAGGAGACGGCCCTGCGCATCAACGTCGAAGCGGCGGAGGAGATCGCCAGGCAACTGCGCTTGCGGGACCTCGGCGGGCTGATCGTCTGCGACTTCATCGACATGCGGCACGATCGCAACAAACGCAAGGTCGAACAGACCCTCAAGGACGCGCTCAAGAAGCACAAGGAGCGGGCGCGGATCACGAGGATGAGCGCCTTCGGGTTGATCGAGATGACCCGGCAGCGTCAGGGGCCGTCGATCCTTCGCAGCCTCTACGCCGACTGCGCCCACTGCAAGGGCACCGGGCACGTCAAAATGCCCGAATCCGTCATCCTCGACGTGATGCGGATCGTCCAGCTCGCCATGCACCATCAACATGTGCAAAAGGTGATCGTCACCACGGCCAGCGACATCGCCTATCAACTGCTCAACAGCAAGCGGGCGGTCGTCAGCCAGATCGAGAGCGAGACGGGCAAGACGGTGGTCATCCGCGGCGATGCGGGCTTCACCAGCGATCAAGTGGAATGCGTCTGCGAAGACGCCCGGGGCCGGCAGGTGCCGATCGGCGGTGCGGGGACGACGGCACCGGTTCGGTAGACATGCCCGCAACTTGTCCGCGCCGTTGTCCAAGCGAGGGCCAAAGGGTTTTCGGACCGAAGGGCCTTCGCAAGAAGGCCTATCGGACGGTTTGACTTGGGGCGGCGACGGTCCTACGGTTTATTGGACGTAATAACCTGAATCGGCGGTGGACGAGCGGGGACGCGGCGGTTTGGTTCGTTATCCATTGTAATCCGATTATTCCCGCCGGGCGGCCGGCGCCCGGCGACCTCTTCATCCGCTTCTGACCGTCCACACAGCCTCGATCGCCGAGCTTCCCGTAACGCGTGCGTGACTCGCGTCGGCGTCGGTCGCGCCGATCCGGCGCGCCGATTTCACGTCCGCTTAGCAGAGGAGGTCAAACCATGAACAGCAGTGAACCCAAGGTGCGGATGGGGAGAGGGTGGCGAGGCGCGAGGTTGTTGTTTCTCGCGCTCGGATTGACGACGAGTTCCGTCTTTGGCGGTCCCGTCATCTACGTCAATCAGGCGGGCACGGGGGTCGGGGACGGGAGCAGTTGGACGGATGGCTACACGGACCTTCAGCCCGCGCTCGACGCGGCCGGGGCGTCGGGCGGAGCGATCCGCGAAATCTGGGTCGCGAAGGGAACCTACAAGCCCTCCAAACGAACCGACCCCAACGATCCACGATCGGCCACGTTCCAACTCCTCGACGGCGTCGCCCTCTACGGCGGATTCGCCGGGATTGAGGCATCCGTCGATCAGCGCGACATCGACGCCAACCCCACCATCCTCTCCGGCGACCTCAACGGCGACGACCAGCCGGGCTTCGTAAACTACGAAGAGAACGCCCGCCACGTGCTGACGGCGCTTGGCACTGTAGAGACGGGTACAACTATCATTGACGGCTTAACGATCATGAGTGGATACGCGCGGAGCACCAACTATTTGGACGCTCGTGGAGGCGCGCTCTATTTGCAAACCCCATACGCGATCATCTCTAACTGCACGTTCTCGCGCAATTTCGCGGGAACCATTTCATCCAACGTCGCTCACTCGTCCGGGGGCGGCGCGGCTGTCTACGTCCAACTTGGATTTGACATAGAGTCGCCGCACTCGTCATCTTTCTATAACTGCCGATTCATCGACAATGAAACGATCGGAACCGGAGCTGCCGTGTTTCTTTCTTCCGGCGATGCCGCGTTTAAGGACTGCTTTTTCCAGAATAACAAAGCAGGCTATGGCGGAGCAATCGGCACGGAATCGGCACGCAATGTGACCCTCTTGTCCAGTGTTTTCTTGAACAACACGGCAGAGCAGGCGGGCGGAGCACTGGCGGGATCGCGCTTCTCTCTAGTTATCGAGAACTGCCAGTTTGAAGGAAACATTGCCACAAGCGGTGGCGCCGTGTACCAGCGCAGCGGCTCCGCGATGCTCACTAAATCAGAGTTCGTAGCGAATACATCGTACAGCGAGGGCGGAGCAGTGTATCTTCGCTACGCACGCGAGGTAACCCTGACCGATTGCTTGTTCGCGTCAAACGTTGCGAGCTCTTCGGGAGGAGGAGCATACATCTATACCTTTTACCCGATCACTTTGTCGCATTGCGAGTTCCTACATAACACGGCGCAAGGAGGTGGCGGAGGTGCCCTGTGGTTGCTCGCAGACGATCTCACCGTGGCAAACTGCCGCTTTGAACAAAACGAAGCCTCCGAAGGGGGCGGCGCGGCGGTCGTCCAGGGCGGGCAGCGGGTGGTGATCCGTGATTCGATCTTTGCCGACAATGCAGCCGGGTCCGGGTCCAGCGGGGCGCTGCAGGTTTACGGTGCCTATGCGGTCGAGTTCACCGACGACGAATTCCGCGGGAACTCCGCATACTCCGTGGGCGGTGTTTACGTCGACGCGCAGTCCACCATCGCAGAGCGATGTCAGTTCATCGATAACGTGGCGAGGCGGGGATCCGTGGGGGGTCTGGAACTTGTAGGCGGCCGATCCGACAAGGTGACCGAATGCAGCTTCGTCAATAACCGTACGCCGGACCGCGGCGGCGGCATGTCCTCCGGTGGCAACGCGATCCTGAAGGATTGCGTCTTTTCCGACAATTACGGCGGTAGGTTGGGAGGAGGGCTGTATGTACACGGCTCCTCCAGCCTCACGGACTGCAGGCTGGAAAACAACCGTGCCGATTCAGGCGGCGGGTTGTTCGTCGATGGTAGTGCCGAAGTCACCCGCTGCACGTTCGACGGTAACAGTGCAACTACAAATGGGGGCGGGATCTACGGTTCCGACAGCGATTTCCGGTATGACAGAGATATTCGGCTAACCGAGGTGACGTTTAGTGGAAATGAGGCTCTAGTGGACGGGGGTGGCTTGTACGACAGCTACTCCAAGGCGCATCTTCAAGACTGTACCTTCAGTCGAAATGCGGCTGGTCAACATGGTGGCGCGCTATTCTATAAGTTGATCAAGGGAACCGTCACCGAAAGTGCCTTCCAAGACAACACGGCACATGCTGGCGGGGCCGTTTACAATTACGGTTTCTACGACCCGGTCTTCTTTGATTGCAGTTTCATTGGCAACACAGCTGCAGTCGGCGGCGCCGTCCACAACTACTCCCACGGTTCCATTTACGCCCACTGCACGTTCATCGCAAACGGGGCAGGCTCCGGCGGGGCGATCTACAATCAGGAGGTGGGACAAGAACACCCCCTTATCACCAATGACTGCCTTTTTGCTGGCAACTCAAGCACGTTGTGGGGCGGCGCAGTTGCCAATGTCTTTGGATACGCCACACTCAGCGACTGCATTTTTAGCGGTAACTCTGCGGGACACACCGGCGGTGGACTATACAATTACCCCTTCAACGGCCGAGTAGAATTACTCAATTGCACGTTCAGCCAAAACACGGCTGCGTTATACGGCGGCGGCGTGTACAACTCCCAAGGGCAATCCCTCATTACAAACGCGATTGTGTGGGGAAACTCGGCCAACGAATCCCAATCCCCCGATGCACAGATTTCGACCCTTACCAACGTGTCCTATTCCATGATCGAAGGTCTCCCGGACCCAACCGGCACCAACACGGGTGACGACCCGATGTTCGTGGATCCCGACGGCCCGGACGATGTCCTGGGTACGGCTGACGACGATCTCAGGCTTCAGCCCGATTCTCCGGCGATCAACGCGGGTGATCCAGAGTTCGTGTCGGAGGTTGGGGAGACTGATCCCGACGGGCATCCACGAGTGCTCTGCGGACGCGTCGACATGGGGGCCTACGAGTTCCGGCTCACAGGTGACGTGGACTGCGACCGCGACGTTGACATCAGCGATTTCTCTGAGTGGCCCGAGTGCATGGGCGGACCATTCACGATCCGGCCGTCCGCTGATTGTGCGGCCTTCGACTTCGATGCGGACGGCGATATCGACCTCCGCGACGCGGCTGCCCTATTCCGGGCGTTTTCCCCGACCCCGCCGTAACGTTTCCGGCGAGTTCCGCGGCGAGCTATAATTACGTGTGCGGGTCGAGGGGTCGATAGACCCTCACCCCACCCCTCTCCCTGGGATGGAGAGGGGGAGGTACCGTGATGCTCTTTCAACCGCCATTGCCGCCGAAGTATTCGGCCCTGACCGAGGAGGAGATGGGTCAGGCGATCCTGGAACGCAAGGGCGTGCTCGGATCGCGGCTGGTCATCCTCGGCCACCACTATCAGCAGGACGAGGTCATCCGCTTCGCCGACTTCACCGGCGACAGTCTGAAACTCTCGCAGATCGGCGCGCAGCAGAAGGACGCGGAGTTCATCGTCTTCTGCGGCGTGCACTTCATGGCCGAGTCGGCGGACATCCTCACCGACGATCGCGTGAAAGTGATCCTTCCCGATCTCTCCGCCGGGTGCAGCATGGCGGACATGGCCGACATCGAGCAGGTCGAGGAGGCGTGGGATTTCCTCACCGACGCATGCCCTGAGCCATGCCCTGAGCTGCGAAGGGCGCGAAGGGACTGCGGCGTGACCGTCATCCCCATCACCTACGTCAACTCCGCGGCCTCGATCAAGGCCTTCTGCGGCGGACACGGCGGGGCCTGTTGCACGAGCAGCAACGCGCGAGAAGTTCTCGAATGGGCCTTCACCCAGGGCGACAAAGTGATGTTCCTGCCGGATCAGCACCTGGCTCGCAACACGGCCTATGGCATGGGCATACCGCTCGATCGCATGGTGATCTACGACCCGAAGCTGCCGCGTGGCGGACTAACCGCGCCTATCCGAACCCCAAGCGCAAGCGCGGGGCCAAAGCCCAGTGACCGGAACGTCCGCGACGCGAAGGTCATCCTCTGGAAAGGGCATTGCAGCGTGCACGGGCTGTTCACCGAGGCCCAGTGCGATGAGATTCGCCGACTCGACCCGGAGTGCAAAATCCTGGTGCATCCCGAATGCTCTTGGGAAGTCGTGCAGAAGGCCGACCTCGCGGGCAGCACAGAGTTCATCATCCGCGCCGTCCGCGAAGCCCCGCCCGGATCGAAGTGGGCGATCGGGACCGAGATTCACCTCATTAACCGACTCGTGCACGAGCATCCCGAGCAGTCCATCCGTTCGTTGGCGGGCATTCAATGTTTGTGCACCACGATGTATCGCATCGACATGAAGCACTTGCTCTGGACGTTGGACGAACTGGTCGCGGGACGGGTGGTCAATCAGATCCAGGTCGATCCGCAAACGAAGCGACTGGCGCTCGTGGCGTTGCAGCGGATGCTGGCGAACGTGAACGTGAAACCTGTAGCAATCAAATAGGGAAGCTCTCAACAGAGCCGCGACCGTGAGGGAGCGGGAACCTTGGCCGCTTCCTTACGGGCGCGGCTCTGATTCTCGTAAGCTCCGTACGTCGTTCATGAAGTAGATCAGATCGTCGAAATACGCCCGCGGATCAACCTCGAACTCCAGCGAATGCCGGGCGGTGGGGTAGGTCGTGATGCGGCATCGGGGCCAATGAAGCTCGCGGATGAAGTTGATCGTCTTGTCGTTGTCGATGATCCGCTCGTCGCCGGCGACGAACAAATGAATCGGCGCCGGTCGGGCTTGGGGCAGCTTGGCGACGGTCTTGTCCATCCGTCGCGAGGCGAGGTAGAACGCGGCCGTGCACTGGCGGAGTGTCAGGGCGTCGGTGCGGAAGAACTCCCGCCACTTCGGCGTGGTGGTGAAGAGTTCGGGGTCGTTGAGCGGAATGTCGAAAAGCTGGTGCGGTTGATAGAGCATGGCGAAGCCGATCTTGGCCATCTCCCCGCGCGACACGCCGATCTTTGGGAACAGGCCCGGCGTCACCAACGACAGACTTCGCACACCCGTCGGATCGTGGACGTAGGAGGCGACGACGAGCTTGCCGCCCCAACTGACGCCGACGAGGTGGTGATCCGCCAACCCGGACCTGCGACGCAGTTCATCCCGCGCTGCGAGCGAATCCTGGATCAACTGTTCCGCCGACTCCGCATGGCCGCGGTCGGTCGGATTTCGCCCGCTGCCGCGACGGTCGATCTGCAACACGGCGTAACCGGCGTCGGCAAGCCTGGCGGCCGAGGTCTCGTACCAGCCGCAATGGGACTGAATGCCGTGGTGGTACAGCACCGCCCCGCGCTTGCTCGGGCCGCTCCAGTACCGGGCGTAGGCCTCGTGGCCGTCGGGCAATCGAACGCCAATCTCCTCGAAGCTCGCCATGAACCCGCATGGTAGCTTGAACAAGTCCGCGGTTCACGCGATAGTTGCACTCCATGGACGAAGGCGGAGGACGAGCATGGTAGCCATCGAACAGGTTCGCGCCGTGTTGCGACAGCAGTTGCGAACCGATCAGTTGCTGGGTCTCACGAGCGTGCCGATCCGTCTGGAGTCCCCTGTGCCGGCGAGCGCAAGAAGCGCTTGGCGACCCGGCGACGCCGCCGCGAACGCAGAGCGGCTGCGAATCCTCGACCAGACCCAAGTCAAAGGTTGCGCCAAATGTCGATTGTACCAGGACCGCACGCAAACCGTGTTCGGGCAGGGCAACCCCGTGGCACGGATCGTGTTCGTCGGTGAAGGTCCGGGGTTTGAAGAAGACAAGCAGGGCTTGGCCTTCGTCGGACCCGCCGGACAGTTGCTCACCCGCATGATCGTGGCCATGGGACTCAGCCGCGACGAAGTCTACATCTGCAACGTCGTGAAATGCCGCCCGCCGGAGAACCGCACCCCCCAGGCCGATGAGATTCTGACGTGCAGCCCGTACTTGCAGGAGCAACTCTCGATCATCCGCCCGGAGGTGATCGTGGCCCTTGGGGCGCCGGCGGCGAAGACATTGCTCCACACCGCCGATTCGATTGGGAAACTTCGCGGGCGGTTTCACGAGTACTCCGTCGAGGGCATCCTGGGCTCGGGGCCGACGATCCCGGTGATGCCCACGTACCACCCCGCGTATCTGCTGCGAAGCCCGGAGGAGAAGGGCAAGGTGTGGGAGGATTTGCAGATGGTGATGGCCCGGCTGGGATTGAAGTCGCCCGTTCAACGTCCGCAGCCGAATCCGACGAGTCGATAGTGATGCCCATCCACCCCACGGCCATCGTCGATCCGCACGCCGAACTCGACGGCAGTGTGACGGTCGGACCATACTGCATCATCGAAGGGCACGTGCACGTGGGGGCGAACTGTCGGCTCTTTCAGAACGTGTATCTGACCGGTTGGACGCGGATCGGAGCGGACTGCGAGCTGCATCCGGGTGTCATCGTGGGGCACGCGCCGCAGGACACGAAGTACAAGGGCGAACGCACCTACTGCCGGATCGGGCGGGGCACGATCCTGCGCGAGTACGTCACCATCCATCGCGGGACCGTACCGGAGTCCGCGACGGTCGTAGGTGAAGACTGTTTTCTGCTTGCCGGCAGCCACGTTGGGCACAACTGTGCGTTGGGAAACCGCGTGACCCTCATCAACAATGTGTTACTGGCCGGGCACGTGACCATTCACGATGGCACGACGTTGGGCGGCGGGGCCGCCGTGCATCAGTTCGTCCGCATCGGTGAACTGGTCATGGTGACCGGTAACGCCCGTGTGCGAATGGACGTTGTGCCGTTCGCACTCGCGGATGTGGATGGGCGGATCGCCGGGCTGAACCGCGTCGGCCTGCGCCGCGCGGGCATCTCCCGCGACGACGCCTCTTCCATCCGCGACGCCTACCGCATCGCCCTGGCCCGAGGGCTCTCCATCGAGCAACGGATCGAGGGATTACAATCCGAACCCGCCTCGCCGCCCGTCGCCCGGATCGTCGAGTTTCTCAAGGCCGAGAGCAAACGCGGCATCGCCGGCCCAGCCCGACGAAACCCGCATTCTCCGGATGAAGTGGGCCTACCGGACATGGACCGGGAGTGACATACGGACGGCACTATCGTGGGAATGCTTCCGGCAATCCGCCGTCGATGGGCAGGACGGCGCCGGTCGTCGGAGTGGCGTTGCTGGCAAAGAAGACCACCGCGTTGCCGACGTGGCGACCGACGACGCGGACCTGAAGCAGGTTGCGCTTGCGGTAGTATTCGGGCAGCTCCTCGGCCTTCAGGTCGTGCGTCTTGGCCCGTCGGGGAGCGACTTCGCTCCACAGGCCGGAGGGCGTGCGCTCATCGCCGAAGACGGCGTCGGGTGTCAGCATGTTGACACGAATGCCGTCGGGGGCGAGCTCGATCGCCGCGAGCCGCCCGAGCTGGTGGGCGGCGGCCTTGGAGGCGCTGTAGGCGGCGAACTCCTTGCCCGGGGCGAACACGTTCTTGCTCGAAATCACCACGATGTGCCCGCCCAATCCTTGCTGTTTCATCAGATGGACGCCCTCACGCATGAACAAAAGGTACCCCGTGGCGTTGACCTCCATCACGCGGCGAAAGTCGGCGGCGGACAACTCCTCGATGGGGGCGACGTGGGCGATGCCCGCGTTGGGAACGACCACGTCCACCCCGCCGAACGCGCGGGCGATTTCGTCGAATCCGCGGCGGACGCTCGTTTCGTCGGTCACGTCCATCACCACGCCGACGGCGGACCTGCGTCCGAATCGCGATTCCACGCGTTCGACGACGGCGGCGAGCCGCCGTTCGTCGAGGTCGGCCATGGCGACATGGGCGCCGGCCTCGGCGCAGACCTCGGCGATGGCGCTTCCGATCGCCCCGGCCCCGCCGCTGATCGCGACCACCTGACCTTGGAGGACCCCCCTTTGTCCCCCCTTGCCAAGGGGAGATGAGCCGACCCTTTGTCCCCCCTTGGCAAGGGGAGATGAGCCGACCCTTTGTCCCCCCTTGGCAAGGGGGGATGGAGTGGGGGCGTCGAGCTTCACGCGTTGCAGCGCGCGAAACTCCATATGGTGCAGGTGTTTGTCGGACAAGGACTCAAAACCCCCGATTCGGTGGGCTTGAGCCTTGGCGATGAGCGTGTGTTCAGCGATGTCCGCGGCGACGCCGGCCTCGCGCTTGGTCGGTCCCCAACACAAGAGTCCCGCCCCAGGGAGCCAGACGACGCGCGGGAACGGGTCGAGCCCCTGAAGCGTTCCGCCGTGTGCTGTCATGTACGATTCATAGCGTCGCCGGAATCCATCGACGGCATCGCGGAGTTGGGCACGCAAAGCAGCAGGATCGGACCAGACGGGGTTCTCGACGTACAAGGGCCAGGGCTTGGTACGGATGAGGTGGTCGCCGGTCAGCGGCCCGGTCTCGGCCAACACCTTCGCCTCCGCGCTGTTGATGATCGCTAAAACTTCCTCGCTCGCCCGCCACTCCAGGATGGATCGGGCATAGGGGCGATCCTCGTCGCCTGTGGGGACGGCGATCATTCCGCGCAGGATCGGTGCGGCGATCGAGGCGAGACCGGCCGGCTCATCGCGTGTTGAAAAGCTCGGCGTCAGCGTCCGCCGGGCCATACGCCGCTCGATGAACTGCTCACAACGATCGACCAGGGCGATGTGGCGTTCATACGAGGTCCGCGCGTCGTCGCCGCAGGTAATCAGGCCATGTTGCAGCAGGACGATGCCTTCGACGTTCGGGTTCCGCTCGTAAAGGTCCGCGATCGCCTTGGCGAGATCGAAGCCGGGGCGCACGTAAGAAAGGATCGACACAGCGTCGCCCAGGGCTTCGCGGACCAGGGCCTCACCGTCGGGCTGATTCGTCAGCACCAGGACGGCGTCGGCGTGGCTATGGTCGATGAAACGTGGCGGAAGGAAAGCATGGACCAGCGTCTCGATCGACGGCGTGGGCGCCGTCGCATCGAAAAGGTGGGTGCGGAACTCGTTTACCATCGCTTCGTCGTCAAGGCGTGAAAGCGTCCGCAGGCGGTGGAGGTGCGCGAGGTCGAGAGCGGGCAGTCCAGATGGTTCGAGAGTCGCAAGGTCGCCGCCGGAGCCTTTGACGAAGAGGGCCTCAACGGATTCGCCGAGGAGCGTTTTGATCGTGCCCTTGAGGGAGACGTTCCCGCCGCCGTGGAGGACGAGGTTGGGGTCTTCGCCGATGAGACGGGCCGTGTAGAGGCGCAGGGCGAAATCCTCGCCGTACCGCTCCGCCCACTTCTGAATCGCCTCACGCGCCCCTTGCTCGGTCCAGCGGCTTTTCATGGCGTGTGGTTCACCGGCCGCCGATGATTACGTCGCCCGCGCCTTGGAAATGGACCCTCGCGGCGGCGACGGCGTATGACCGCCGCCGCTGCCCCGCGTCCACTGTTGGAACTGGTCCCACGCCTGGGCGTCGGTCGTCCTGTCGTGAACGATGGCGCGGACGGCGCGGATCATCTCGACGGGCCATTGCGATTGGAAGATGTTGCGGCCCATGTCCACGCCGACGGCGCCGGCTGAAACGGCGCTATACGCGACCTTCAGCGCGTCGCGCTCCTCGATTTTCTTTCCCCCGGCGATGACAACAGGCACGGGGCAGCCGGTCACGACCTTGTCAAAGCCGTCGCAGTAATAGGTCTTCACCATCTGCGCCCCGAGCTCGGCGGCGATGCGGCAGGCGAGGCCCAGGTAGCGGGCGTCGCGGGCCATGTCCTTCCCCACCGCGGTGACCGCCAGAACCGGGATGCCGTATCGTTGGGCCTCGTCGCAGAGCTTGGCGAGGTTGGTCAGCGTCGCTTTCTCGTGCGGCGAGCCGACGAAGATCGACATCGCCACGCATGAGGCGTTCAGGCGGATCGCGTCCTCGATGGATACCGTCAAATCCTCATCGGACAGATCGTCCTTGAGAATACTCGTGCCGCCGGAGACGCGGAGCACGATGGGGATTCGGGACGCGGGATCAATGCAGGTGCGGAGCACGCCGCGGGTCACCATCAGGGCGTCGGCGTAGGGTAGAAGCGGGGCGACGACCTCGCCCGGTCGTTCCAGCCCGGTGGTGGGGCCCTGGAAGTAACCGTGGTCGATCGCCAGCATCACGCACCGACCGGTCTCGGGCCGCAAGACCCCGGCCAGTCGATTTCGCATCCCCCAGTCCATTGTCATGGCACTCCTGAATCCCGTCGGGGCACACTGTAGGTCGCGGTGGGCGCATTTGCAACCGAGACCATCGTGCAAAAGCACGGCCCAAATGCTATGATGGTTGATCGCCACCGCGTGAAAGGTACGCAGGGCGGTTGTGGCGGCGTTGCCGGGCCGGACAAACAAGGTTGATTTGTTTGATCGAACGAGGGGTCGTATGAGATTGCGCCGATCGTGGGTGGTGGTCCTTGGAACGGTTCTTCTCGTCCTCCCGCCGGTCGTGTTCGCGGCGGGCGACATCAAGACCAAGGAGGAGGTCGTCGCGTCGATCGAGCAGCAGCGGGCCGACCTCATCAAGCTCAGCGATCAGATTTGGGGGTTCGCGGAGACGGCCCTGAAGGAGACGAAGTCCTCGAAGGTCCTGGCCGATCACGCCGAGAAACAGGGTTTCGAGGTGGTACGCGGCGTGGCGAACCTGCCCACCGCCTTCATCGCCAGCTACGGCGAGGGGCGCCCGATCATCGGTATCCTCGGCGAATTCGACGCCTTGCCGGGGCTGTCCCAGAAGGCGACGCCGGTGAAAGAACCCGTCGAACCCGGTGCCGCCGGCCACGGCTGCGGGCATAACCTGTTCGGCCCGGGAAGCCTGGGAGCCGCGACGGCGATAAAGGAACTGCTTGAGGCCGGTAAGCTCAAGGGCACCATCCGATTCTACGGCACGCCGGCCGAGGAGGCGGTGGGCGGAAAAATCTACATGGCCCGCGAGGGGCTGTTCAACGACGTGGACGTTTGTCTCGCCTGGCACCCCGCCGATGAAACCCTGGCCGACACCACAAGTTCGCAGGCCTTGGTGGACTTCATCGTGGAGTTCCACGGCAAGGCCGCGCATGCGGCGCACGATCCGTGGAACGGACGAAGCGCGGTGGACGGGCTGGAGCTCTTCACCCACGGGTTGAACATGATGCGCGAGCACGTAAAGCCCTCCGTGCGGATGCACTACGTGATCCAGGATGGCGGGCTGGTGCCCAATATCGTGCCCGAATACGCGAAACTCTGGTGCTGGGTGCGGGATTGGAAGCGGACGGGGGCCGATGAAGTGTTCGGCCGGGCGAAGAAGATCGCTGAGGGCGCGGCCTTAATGGCCGGGGTGGAGAGCAAGGTCACCGTCCTCGGCGGTGACTACGAAATGCTGGTCAACATGACCGGGGCCAAGCTGCTCGACGCCAACCTGACCTGGCTGGGGCCGATCGAGTACACGACGGAGGAGCAGGAGTTCGCACGGGCAATTCAGCGTGCCACAGGTAAGCCGGAGAAGGGTCTGAACGGCGTTCCCAAACCGCTTGAGGGGCAGGAGGCCCAAGGCGGCTCGACCGACGTGGGCGACATCAGTTGGATCGTACCGACATTGCACCTGTCGGTGACGACCGCCCCGGAGGACACGCCGTGGCACGCCTGGCCGGTGGTCGCGTGCGGGGGAACGTCCATCGGACACAAAGGAATGATCCACGCGGCCAAGACATTAGCGGCCACGATGGTCGATCTGTTTGAGGACTCCAAGACCCGTGAGGCGATCCAGGCCGAGTTCAAGGAGCAAACCAAGGGTCAGGTGTACAAGCCCTACATCCCCGACGGCCCGCCGATGCTGCCCAGCCACGAGCCGTCGCGATCGGCCCAATAGGCCGGCTTTTCAGATCGGGGCGGAACGATACACTCGTTCCCGGGTTTCATGGTTATGAGTCGTCAACCGCGCATTCCGATCGATCACCAGGGGATCGCCGAGTTCTGCCGTAAGTGGCGGATCACGGAGTTCGCCCTGTTCGGGTCGGTGCTGCGCGACGACTTCGGGCCGGACAGCGACGTGGACGTGCTGGTGACGTTCGCGGCGGATGCCCCGTGGAGCTTGTGGGATCTTGTGGACGTTCAGGACGAGCTCATGCGTATTTTCGGACGGAACGTGGACGTGGTCTCCAAACGTGCCCTCAAGAACCCCTATCGACGGTACGAGATCCTCACCACTCGGCAGGTGGTCTATGCCGCGTGAGGGCAACGACATCGTCCATCTTTGGGATATGTTGCATGCGGCGCGGGGTATCGAGTTGGCCGTTGTGGGTCTTGGGCTTGAGCATTATTTGGAGGACGAGGATCTGAGGATGTCGGTGGAACGTCGAATCGAGATTATCGGCGAGGCGGCGCGGCGAGTGTCCGAGTCTTTCAAGGATGCTCACCCGGAAATCCCTTGGCGTCGGATGATCGCACAGCGGAATGTATTGGCCCACGAGTACGACGAAGTCGACGACCGCCTCATGTGGCGCGTGATCGCGGAGAACATTCCACAACTCGTCCGGACTCTCGAGGGCTTGCTCACAACACAGCCACCACCGGACCCGGAGCCGGGTGCGTGACGGCCGACGTCCTACTTCTCGATCCCTCCGTGACGGAAGGGTTGTGGACCATCGAGAAAGGCGGGCTTGGATGCATACGGTCGGACTCGGCGGACTGTATTTCTGAGGTATAATCGAGGTCATGTGCTACATTGCAGTCATCCTGGCGTGCGTGATCGGGTTCGGCGGAGGCGATCGGGCCGAGGACGTCGGCGGACGGATTCCCGAGGGTCCGTGGCGGGCGTGGCTGGACAGTCCCGGCCGGGAGTTGCCCTTCGGGCTCGAACTGAAGGCCGTGGGCGGCGTCTGGAAGGCATGGGTCATCAACGGAAGCGAACGGCTCGACGTTCCCAAAGTGACCGTAGTCGGGAGTGAAATCACCCTCGCCTTCCCGCATTACGGCTCCGCGATCCGGGCGACGCTCAGCGCAGACGGCTTACGGTTGGACGGGGAGTGGAACAAGCGCGGTCGAAATGACCGCGTCGTCAAGCTCGCTTTCCACGCGGCCGCCGGGGCGGCGCCGCGATTCCCGCCGCCCGTCGACGGCGCGGACGCCTGCCGGTCCGGGGCGGCCGTCGCCGGCCGATGGGCCATGAAGTTCGAGCAAGACAACGACGCTTGCGTCGGCGTATTCGAGGCCAGCGACGGCGGCATCACCGGGACCGTGCTGACGCCGACGGGCGACTTTCGATTCCTGGCTGGGGACTTCTGTTCGGAAAAGTCCGGTACAGAGAAGCGCCCCGGGCGCTTGCGACTTTCCGCCTTCGACGGATCCCACGCGTTCCTTATCACCGCCTCCACGCAGGACGGCGAGACGCTCAAGGGCGACTTCTGGTCCGGGGACACATTCCATGACACCTGGACGGGTAAGCGCGACGCGGGGGCGGCCCTGCCCGACGCCTTTCAGCAGGCCAAAGGCGTCGAAGGCGTCAAGCTGGAGTCGCTCGCCTTCCCGGATCTCAAGGGCGTGAAGCGGCCGCTGTCCGATCCCATGTTCGTCGGCAAGGCGCGGGTCCTGGAGGTGTTCGGCTCCTGGTGTCCCAATTGCAACGATGCCTCGCAATACCTGGTGGAACTGCACAAGAAGTACAAGGACCGCGGACTGTCGATCGTCGGATTGGCGTTCGAGTATTCCGGGGATTTTTCGCGCGACGCCGAGCAGGTTCGAGCCTTCGCCGACTACCACAAGATCGAGTACCCCTTGCTGCTGGCCGGGGTCGCGGATCGGGAAAAGGCCTCGGCGGCGTTGCCCCTCATCGACGCCCTGCGGGCCTTCCCGACCTTGATCGTCCTCGACGCCGCGGGCAAGGTCCGCGCGGTCTACACGGGCTTCTCCGGTCCGGCCACCGGGGCCGAGTACGACCAGTTCCGCGTGAAGTTCGAGTCGCTGATTGAAGAACTCCTGGGCAGCCGGAAGTCCGGGCCCGGATGAAGTCCGGTAAGGCATGTCATCTGACATGCCTTCCTCATGCAACGCCGCAAACGGAAATGGTGACGGCAGGTCAAGCACCTGCCATATTGGCTTTCGGTTATCCCGTCATGATCAGGAGTTGTGCCATGAGTTACCGAGAACCCGCAGTAGACAGTACCAAAGCCACGCAAGTGCTTCGGTCCGCGTATAAGAGCCAGTATCACGCCGCCCTCGCGACGCTGCGACAAGCGATCGAGCGATGTCCTGAAGACCTGTGGTCCAGCCGCGACTATGCCAATCCATTCTGGCGGATCGCTTACCACACGCTGTACTACACACATCTACACCTCCAGCCGCATGTGTCTGCTTTTCGCCCTTGGGAACATCACCAAACTCGGATTCAGGATTTGGACGACATACCGGCGCCGCCGGAAATTGAAGACCTATGCGAACTGCCGCACCGACCGCCGCAGACCGGTGAGCCGTACACCAAGGCCCAGGTACTGGCATACTGGAGCGTCTGCGAGCAGATGGTTGAAGGCGTAGACGCGCTGAACGTCCTCGATTGCGAGAGTGGGTTCCCTTGGCACAGAATGCCTAAAGCAGAGCATCAGATCATGGCCATCCGCCACATTCAGCATCATGTGGCGCAGCTCGGGGTCCGGCTCCGTGAAGCGGCGGGCATTGGCATCGATTGGGTGAGAGCCGGTCGCAGTGCAGAGCCGCGCGCGACGGGATAACCAGCGCGTGAAGCTGGCCGTGCGAGGCTTTTCTCACGCCAAACGCGTGTCACCCCTCGCGAGTGTCGCTGCGCTTTTCACTAGACCGCTAGGGTTCCACGACGACCCATTGACCGTGGTCGTCCAGTCGGAAATGCAGGAGAGAGAAGTCGCGTCGGCGAAGCTCACTGTGTTTCCCGTCGATGCTGAGCACGACCAGGCGCTGCCAGTCGATGCGGATGCGGCTCACGTCAATGACGAACTGCCGTACGTCGCGGGTATGAATGTCGAGTTTGTTCTTCTGCTGATCGAAGGAGCCCGTGGCCCAGCCGCCGGGCGCGCCGTCCTTCGCCTTCTCCACGAAAAGCCAGCGGTCCGCGGCCTCGGCGTCGTCCGGCAATCGTGCCGGGGGCGGCGGCTCCACGGCGGGCGGAGAGGCGGCAGGCACGTCAATCTTCGGAACCTCATCGGGCGGCGGCGTCGGGGTGGACTTGTGGCAGTGGACGAGAGTCACGAAGAGAGTCGCGCATATCCGAACCCCGAGCGCAAGCGAGGGGCCCGTTGACCCGTCGCTGGCGCTCCGGGCTCGGATTGGATGTCGCGTTCCACGCATAGGTCCAAGCTACCGGTGCTTCCAATGCTTGCAACCGGCACCGTGATCTTGTACCGTCTCCGAGCCGTCAAGATGCGACCGTGATGCCCTCAGACCGCTCACAACCGCTGATTCGCTCCACGACCATCCTCTCGGTTCGCCGCGACGGACGGGCCGCGATCGGCGGCGACGGCCAGGTCAGTGTCGGCCAAACGACGATCAAACACGACGCCCGCAAGATTCGCTCCCTCGCCGACGGCAAGGTGCTCTGCGGGTTCGCCGGGTCGGCGGCGGACGCCTTCGCCCTGCTCGAGCGTTTCGAGGCCAAGCTCGAACAACACAAGGACAACCTGCGTCGAGCGGCCATCGAACTGGCCAAGGATTGGCGCATGGACCGCGCCCTACGGCGGTTGGAGTCCCTCCTCATTGCCGTGTCCAAAGAGGCCACCTTGATGATCGGCGGATCGGGCGACGTGATCGAGCCGACCGACGGGGTCGTGGGCATCGGATCGGGCGGGATGTTCGCCGTCGCCGCGGCGCGAGCGTTGCTGGCTCACACCCAATTGCCCGCCGAGCGGATCGTCGAGGAAGCCCTGCGCATTGCCGCCGACATCTGCGTGTTCACCAATCACGAGATCGTGGTCGAAACGCTCGGATAAGCCCGGTGGGACTCATGCAACGCCGGTGGTTTGACCGAACTACCATTCGAGGGTCAAGGGAAACAGCGCATGACGCCGCGGGCCAGGAAACGACTGTTCGACGTTCTACGAGTGGCCGTCTGCGTCATCGCCCTGTGGATCGTCATCCGCGGCGTGACGCTCTACGACCATGTCGTGCTCACCGACGGGAAGGCGGAGCTGGTAGGCGACGTGATCCGTGACGGCGATCCGGTCGAAATCCGACTGGTCGGCGGCGAAACCCGTTTGCTTCCGCGACGCGAAATCGCCGCGGATGCGGACGGGACGGCGAAGATCAGGTATGGGCTGAAGACGGCTTGGCGGAACAGCCGCAAAAACCTGCTGCTGCTCGCGGTGCTGATTCACTTTCCGGTGGTCTTTCCGCAGGCGTTGCGTTTTCAGTGGTTGCTCGCGGCCCAGAACATTACCGTCGGGTATTGGGAATGCGTCAAATTGTCGTTCGCGGGTAATTTCCTGAATTTCGCCACGCCTTTCGGGTCGAACGCGGGCGACGTGTTCAAGGCCTATTTCGCCTCGTTGCACACGGACCATAAGACCGAGGCGGTGACGACGGTCGTCTTGGACCGTTTCATCGGTCTGGGGAGTCTGCTGCTGGTCGTCGCGGCGATCACCGCCTTCAGCCCCACGGGAAGCCGCTTGGCCGTACTTCGTCCGTATATGCTCGGCATGATTGCATTGGGCATGGTCGTCGCGTTCCTGTACCTCTGGCCCCCCGTGCGGCGGCGTTGGGTCGCCGGGCTATGGGTGAGTCGGCTGCCGATGTTGCATCAGTTGAAGCGCGTGGACAACGCCGCGCGAACTCTGGTCGGCCGCACGGGGACGCTCGCGGCCTCGGTTCTGCTGACCATCGGACTTCAAGCGATGGCCTTGGCCGCCTACTTCACCATCGCCGTCGCTCTGGCCATGGACGCCCATGCGGGCAATATGCTGGAATACTTCGCGTACTTCTACTCGGGCACGCTGGTCCAGACGTTGCCCGGACCGCCGCAGGGTTTGGGGACGGTGGAGTTGACCTATTGCTATTTCTTCGACGCGTTTGGAAGTCAACCGCAGATCATCTGCATGGCCTTCGCCATCCGTGTCGTCGTGCTGATATGCGCGCTACCCGGTCTTTTGGTGACTCTGACCGGGTCCTATCGACCGAAGGAAGCCGCCGCGTTCGATCTTGCGTCGGGCGATCCGCCTACCCAACCCGCCGCACCCAAGCGCGATCTGGTCACCGGCTGAGAGCGCGATCCGAGCGCGTCCGCACTCCCCTCGAGCCGTGAAACGGCAGGCGCCGTTGACGCTGTTTGTCGGCGGTGATGCAATACCCGTGCCCGGGGCCTGTAGCTCAGCGGTTAGAGCAGGCGACTCATAATCGCTTGGTCGGGGGTTCGAATCCCTCCAGGCCCAATCGGAGTCAGTTGACCGTGACCGCCTACGAACGCCGGCCGTCCTCCGCAGAGCCTGAACCGGAAACTCGCACCCGCGGCTCGGCTCGGTCCCAGCGCGGCGGCCAAGTTAGGGTTCTTTCTTTTCGTCACGTCGAGGGCGTCGGCCCTCGCGCGCGCCGCGACGACCGGTAGGCTCCTCCGGCTTGGCGTCGCGCTTCTCGGCCTGGACGACGACGGGTTTCTCTGAGAACGCCTTAATCGCCGCGACGCGCAGGTTCTGGACCTCGACCGGTCCGAAGGCGACGAGGGCGAGTGGAAAGTCGATGTCCTGGGCGTTGGCGCCGACCCGGAAGGCCGGGTAGCGTGCGGTGCACGTCCCGTCCACGTAGAGGGCGAGATCGTCGGTCCAGAGGCAGACGATCTTGTGGGGCGTGTTGTCGCGAAGCGTCGCCAAGGCCTCCACACGGGTGTCGTACCCGTCGGCGTCGAGTTGGGTGAACCCGAACAAGCGCTGCGGATCGCCGGGACTTCCCAGATAGCGCACCTCGGCGGTGAGCGCGACCGGGGCCGTCTCATTCATGCGGATGCCGAGCAGGCTGGGGACCTCCCCGGCGGCGATCTCGCAACGAAGGATGCCGTCCTTGGCGGACCATTCCTCCTTGGGGCGACCGAGGCTGCTGAAGGATTTCAGGGAAGTGAGGTCCGCGTCCCGCCAGGAGGAGATGCTCTCCACCGTGTCCAGCTCGTTGACCCAGGGGAGGAAGAAGGTGCTGTTGCTCTTTTCCGCGGAGGCGGTCTGCGTGGCGTCGGCCTTGATGTCGAGGTCCTTGACGTAGCGGCGGCGCATCCACTCGACCCACCTTTTCTCGAACTCCTCGACGGCGCCCTCTTCGGGGATGCCGAGGGCGGCGGCGCAGGCGGCGTCGTGACCGTTTCCGGCGGCGAGCTCGCTCAGGAACGCATACATGGCGTCGGGACCGGCCTCAAACAAGTAAAGGACCACGGCCGCCGATTGCTCGTAAAATAACTCCATGCGCTTCGGATAGCCCTTCTGATCGAACAGATCGCTCAGGCGGAAGTACTCGCCGGCGACCACCTTGCGAGAAAGCCTCGCCGCTTCGCCGTAGTGATCGCGGGTCTGCTCGAAGCGACCGGCCACCGCTTCATGGAGCCACTGCGGCGTCTTGGAGCGCTGACCGCCGAAGAACTCGCTGATGACCGCGTGGGTCAGCTCGTGGGGAAGGACGCTTTCAATCCCATACTTCCAGACTTGCGGTCCGCCCCCGCCTCCCCCGCGGCTGCTTCCGCCGCCACTTTTCCCACTGCGGCCGAAGTCGGGTTTGAGCTGAAAGAGCACGATGGCTTGCGTCCTTCCGGTGACGTGCCCGTACGTGACTCCGCCGCTGCCTGCCGGACCGCCGTGTTGCGAATAGTCCTGAGCATTGCTGTAGACGAGGATGGGGAAGCGCACCGCCCAGGACCGACCGCCGAAGAGCTGTTTGGTCATGAAGTCCAGATAGACCTCTGCCCGCTCGCCGATCGTCTTGGAGAGCCGCTCGTTGGTGGAATAGACGGTGAAGTGTTGGGTCTCGTAGACCAGCGCAGGGACCTCGACCTTGAGCGGCGGCGGTAGGATCGGGGGGAGATACTTGTTGTCCTCAATGACCTCCAACCCCTTCCATTCGATTTCCGGCATGGGAATCTTGAAGGGGTCCTTGGACGCATCGGTCTTCGCGGTGTCGGTGAGGTCCTGCTTATCCAACTCTTGACGCCGCAGGCGGCTGAGGGCTCGGCGGGCTTTGCGGAGGTTGGCGTCGTTGCGCGACAATGCCGCGAGGTCCCGCCAGGCGGCGGCCGCCTTGTCCGGCATATCGGCCTTCTCATAGCTCTCCGCCAAGAGGACCCGCGCCGCTTCGTGGGCGGGGTTCTCGTCCGCCTCCTTGACCAGTAGGTCGATCGCCTCGGAGTATTTGTTTTGGTCGAGAAGGGCCTTGGCCTTATCCATGTCCGAGGCATAGGCCACCCTGCAGAAGAAAAGCACAACGATGAGGAATCGCCCCCCGTGTCGTGCGAAAGAACTCCAATGACTACACATGCGTTCGGTCCCTTGCTTTTTTGACGGCCTTGACCGTCTGGGCCAGTCGTTCGCCGTCATCGGTCAACGCGTCGCGCAGGTCACGCAACTCCTGCGGGTAGCGCTCCGTTCTCTTCAACATGTATTCGAGCAACCGCGTGAAGGGCTTGGCGGCGTTGAGAAACTCGTCGCATTTCTGTTGCCATTGGCGTCGGCCCTCGGGCGTGAGCTGACCGCTGCGCGGATCGAAGCCGGGGTTGACGGTCTCTGGGCTGGCGCGAACCAACTCTCCCACCATGCGTTCGACGATCATGATGAGGTGGTTGAGTTCGGTGCGGAGGAGGTCGAGCTCGAAGGCGCTGCCGTAGTCGCCGAGGATGGCCTGGGCTTTGAAGAGGGCGGCTTCGGCGGCCTTGAGATCGTTCAGGTACGGCAGACTGCTCGAAAGGTCGCCAGAGCCGGACGCCTTCTTGATCGCTTCGTACGTCGCGTCGAGCTTGAGCTTGCTGCCGAAGGCCTTGACGCTCTGCTTGTCCTCGACCAGCAGTTGTTCGCAGTATTCCTCAAGGGCGAGGCGCATGATCGTCGCGTCCTTGAGCGACTGCGGCTCCTTGGCCCGGTTGTGGGTCTCCTCATCGCGGATGAAGTTCCGAGCGTTCTTCTTGCCGATGAATCGCAGGTCGTAGTCGGGATTGACCTCGAAGATATCGAGATGGGCCTTGGCGCGAATCTTCTCCGGCGGGGCGCCATGCTCCTTCTTGTCCTCGAGCATCTTCTTGACCACGTCCCACCGACCGAGCCGTTCGTTGATCTCGATGACGAGCCAATCGACCTTCATCCGAATGGCCTTGTTCTCCTGGTAGTCGCGGAGGGGTTCGAGGCGGGACAAGGCCCGTTCGTAGCGTCCAAGGTCGTAGTCGGCCTGGGCGTTAAGCACGGCCTTGTGCGCCGGCGGAAGATCCGCGAACTTGTTGACCGCCTCGGGGTCGGCGTGATCGACGGACTCGATGATCTGCTCGATCTCCTTGCGGGAGAAACTCCGTTCGCCGAAGCGCGTCTTCACGCGGACGGTGGTGCTCGTCTGGACCGTGACCTCGCCTTCGACGAAGGCACCGTTTTTCAGGATGATGGTTTCGGCGGCGGCGGGAATAACCGGCCCCAGCACGGCGATCCATCCGATCCAGCGGGTCATAAGGGTCATCCTTTCGTCCCACTGCCCGAGCCCGTTGCCGTGGAGACTTTCCACCCGTATGCGGCGAGGAAGACGTTCATCGCCAACTCCCGGGCGTGCTGGGGCGTCACCCCGCGGCAGTCCGGGAAGTAATGATAGCCGATTCCCGACGAGATATCGTAGGCACTGTAGACGCCGACCGGCTTGCCTTTCCAAAGAATGGCGTAGAGATCGCACCGTCCGGCGGTCGAGAAGCGGGTGTGCAAGGACCTGCGGAAGTTGACCTTCACCGCGTCGAAACCTTGCGTGCCGGGGATCTCGCCGGTGAAGACGGGGTCGCTGCGGCTGAGCTTCTCCAGGGTGATGCCTGCATCCAACTGTTTCAGTGCGACCCGAAAGCCTTCATCCCAGTCCTTGTTGCCGCTGACCACATCGACAAACAGGTATTTACCGCCGCGGAACGCATCCAGCATCTCGGCGCGTTGGGGCTCGGCGGGCGGATTCGGGCCGGCGACGTTGACCCACACCAGATCGGCCTCCTTGGGGTCGCTCGGCTCGGTGACGGCCAGGCGGTAGTTGGAGCGCATCAGCCGATCCATCGTTTCCACCAGGTTCGGATAGGCCGGGATGGAGCTGCCGATCTGCAGGCGGTGGGCCTTCATGGACTTCGATGGCACCGATCCCACGGCGTACGTCGAGACGGCGAAGGAGCTGCGCGGCGGCGTGTCATCCGTCGCGTAGGTCAACAGATTGTTCATGAAGGCGAAAGCCTCTTTGTGCTCGTCCACCTGATTCAGGTGCCATTGGCAGGACCAGCTTTGCTTCGGCAGAAACAGAAAATGGCGGAACCCGTTGCCCATAGCCTGTATGCCGGGGACTTTAAGGCGACCCCCCTCTGCTCCCCCCTTTTCAAGGGGGGATTTCAGGGGGGTAAGGACCGGCGCGTCCGACGGGAGCTCGGCCAGTGGATATTCGGGGAAGGTCTGCTTCAAGGCCGAGAAGACGGCGTCGCGCTGGCCCTCCGCTTCATCCGCGATGTCGATCACCACCGAGCCGCCCGCAAGGCAATAGTCTCGAACCTTCTGCCACTCCGCCTGCGACCAGTTGAACGGACCCAACACACTCAGAAACGTGATCGGGACCTCAACCAGTTCGTGGACCTCGCGGTCGATGGACGTGCGCCGCCAGTTGAACTGTCGGCCGCGCTGGGAGGCGAGGTAGCGGACGAGGTGCTGGGCATCCCCGCGATATTGCCCCCAGTGGTTCTCCGCGTCGCCGGCAATGATCCGTTGGCAGACCGTCGGGGCCGCCCCGGCGCCAAGGATCGACAACGCGTCCGCAGTCCGCAAAAGGGACGGCGCCTGAGCGAAGGCCTTGCCTTCCCCACGAACGCCGAACAGCCCGGAGGGCTGGTCGTAATTCTGCAACAACGTCCGCGCCTCCTCGTCAAAGTGCTCCTTGTCGTGGAAATGAGAGAGGCCGGAGATCCCCCCCAGAAGCTGCATTCGAGCGGGTTCAAGGTAGGGGTCGGCGGTCCCGACCACAGAGCCCTGATCCTTGGACTGCTCTTTGTAGTTCTTCTCCAGCCAGTCGAGTGCGCGAGTTGCCGCCCGGAGCTGCTCGGCCGCGGCGGTGTAGGTTGAACACCGCTTGTTGCCGATGCAGGCGGACATGTCGACGCCGGCCAGAAGCGCAGCCGCCCCGGTGGCGGTGTAGGCCGAGGTCGGCGCTTGCCCGACTCCGCCGTATTTTTCCAGCTTGTTGCTGAACCCCCCGTCGTAAACCTGAGCTTCGGTCCAGTAACGTAGAAGGCCCTTCCACACGCTCTTGTCCGGTTCCGCGCCGGCGAATCGGGCCTCGCGTAAGGCGGAGAGGACCCGCGTAGAATCGTCATGGTTGGAGCCGGCGAGGTTGGCCGTGTTCGGCGCAGAACCGGTCGTCGGCGTACGATCGGCCCAGCCGCCGTCACTCGCTTGGGCGGCGACGAGGAACTGGACGTCGGCCTGGATCGCCGGTCCGAACTCGGCGAGTCCGCCGTGCCGAGCGAGGCAGTGAAGCCGGGCGGCGACGGTGTCGAGGCTCCAGGGTTGGGCCGCGGGCGGAGACTGCTTGGCCAGCCATTGCATCGCCTGTTTCACATCTTCTGAAGTCGGCTCGAGTTCGGCCAAAGCGTTGGCGACGCGAGCCGTGGTCATCACCCGCCCGGCGAGATCGGCGTCGCCCCCCCAGGTGTGGTCCGGGCGCATTGGGGCTTTCAACGCCCGAGTGCTTCGTTCCAGAACCGCGGCGATGTCGTCTTCCAGCACGTTGCGGATGGGGATGTAACGAACGGGCACCGGCATTCCCGTGTCGGCAGCGGCGGCTGGATCGGAATCGACCTCACGGAACGAAAACCGCTTCAGGCCGACAGAGGCCCCGAAGCCCGTGGGCTTGAGGACGATCCACGCCCCGCCCGTCTGTTTTTCAAATTTCTTGAGAGTCACTTGCCCGTGGGGAATCAGGAGTCGCTGGATGCGGTCGTCGTCCAGTTGCTCGGGTCTCTTGATGTTGACTTCGGCGCCGATTTGCTCGCCGTCGGCCCAAAGAGCCGGGATCAACGCCGGCACGTCGCCCTGGGTCTCCTGCGCCGAAACGCTCTCCACCTCCCATTCGTAGGTCGCCCCGGGTCGCAGCTTGCCGTTGATGCGCAGCCAGACTTCCACTTCCTGGATTTGGATGGTGCCGCCGGCGCTAGCGCCGGAGCGTCCGTCCTCAGGCCGCGTGCTGAGCAAAAGGGCGTCACCGGTGAAGCCCACGAAGAGATCGCGGCGCACCACGACTTTGGGCTGGTTGGAGCGGACAATCACCCGTCCGAAATCGAATTCCGGGTCGTCGAAGCTGTAGATGATCTCCTTACCGGAAAAGCTGTCCCGCCCCTCCGCCCGCCGAAAGGGCACGTCGCCGTAATTGCCAATGGCGACCAGATTCGGACCTCCCCAGGCCGGCGCGCAAACGAGGAGACTCAAGCCCGCGACGAGTCCCGCATGGAGTCGGCCTAGAGCGCGGTTCGTGCCCCAGGCCCGTCGGACGGCGCGTCCGCAGGACACGCTGCGATGCTGTCTACGCATGTCGGTCTCCCAGACGAAATCGGTCATCCGTGGGCGAGCCGCCCGTAGGGAAACCCCGCGGCGTCTACGACCGGCTGAATCCCCCGTATTCTATCACGACGCTTCGCCATCGGCCAATCCGACCGCTACTGAGGTGAGACATCCCCGTTTCCGCCCCATGCACCCGCCGGTTGACGGCGGTTGCCCCGCGGTCCACGGGCGGCTAGATTCCTTGGCAATGAGACCTGAGGAGTTGCGGACCCTTCTGCGCCGCCGGCCCTTCGTCCCGATCCGCATCCATCTGACGGACGGAACGGTCTACGACGTCCGGCATCCTGAAATGGCGTTGTTGACACGATCCACGGTCGAGATCGGCGTGGAGAAGCGAGAGGGCAGCGGCATCGCCGACGACGTGGTCTATTGCTCGTTGGTTCACATCGTGCGCGTCGAGAACGTCAACGGCCAACAGACGCCGTCGGAGTAGTTTCGCACGGCGGGCATCGGGGAAGGTGGACATTCTACTTTTTTGCTGATGTCCAGCCCGTAGATTGAGTCGTCGACCCCACGAGGGCCAGGCGGTCCAGGCGCATCAAACCTGCGGGGAATACCCGCTCGAAAGCCAGGCAGCTAGAAGCTGATGTCATCGCTTAGCGTCGCAGTTCGAGCCGTGCGGCGGTACGTGTCCGTGGGGTGCGTGGCGGCGATGAGTCTGTCGGCCGCCGGGTGTTTCGGCCCGGTGGTCAAGAACGGCCCGCTTACGGAGCGAGATGTCCGCGTCGGCTACCGGTTCGACGCTCTTCGACCCGGACAGGGCAACACCGATGACGTCTTCATCTGCCTCTGCTTTTCCGGCGGCGGAACGCGCGCCGCCGCCCTTTCCTTCGGCGTCCTGCAAGCCCTTCGCAATACGCCGATCCCCGCGTCCGACGAAAGCGGCGCCGCCCGACGCCTGCTCGACGAGGTAGATGTGATCTCGTCCGTCTCGGGCGGCTCTTTCACGGCGATGTCCTACGGCCTGGACCGCGACGCGGTCTTCGACGGCCGCTTCGAGCGGAAGTTCCTCAAACAGAACATTCAAAGCCGCCTGCTCTTCACCCTCCTCCGCCCCGCGAACCTGCTGTTGCTCCCCTCCATCGTGCTCGATCGAATCGACCTCACCGCCGACTATTACGACAAGGCCGTCTTCGAGCACCGCACCTACCGCGACCTGCTCGACCGCGGCGACCGTCCCTACCTGGTCATCAATGCCACTAACATGGCACTCGGCAAACGCTTCGAGTTCACCCAGGACGATTTCGATTTCCTCGGCTCCGATCTCGCCACGCTCCCCGTCGCCCACGCCGTCGCGGCTTCATCGGCCTTTCCGCTGCTGTTAAGTCCGCTCCGCCTCAAGTATTACCCGGGTGCGGCCGCCGACTCCGCCATTCACGACGCGCTCGGCGATTCGAGCCCCCCGGCACAGCGCGGCCGGCGATACCAATGGGCCTCCAGCCTCACGCCGGAAGTCGAATCCGCCGGAGAGCGACCCCCGCCCATCCTTGACGCCGCGAATCACCAATACCTGTATCTCCTCGACGGCGGCCTGTCGGACAACCTCGGCGTCACGCCGGTCATCGAAGAACTCCGCTCGGGCCGCCTCCGCGACAGGATCGACGCCGGAAAGATCAAGAAGCTGGTCGTCATCGTCGTCGACGCCAATACCGACGCGCCCGGGCCGATCGAGCACAAGCCGGCCGCGCCGGGTCTTCTGCTGATGGCCCAGAAGACCGGCACCACGAGCATGTACAATTACAGCGCGGCCATGACCGAAGTGCTTCGCTACCTCCTCGTTGAGGATCCCCAGCGCCTCCGTGAAATGGATCATCGCTGCCGAGATTCGATCCATCGGCGATGCCCCGATGCCGTCCCGCCCGGTCCCCCCGCGGCGCTCAATGTCCGAACCTACTTCGTGGAGGTCAGTCTGCACCAGATTGCCGACCCCAAGACCCGCCGCCGGTTCCTCTCCATGCCCACGAACTTTTTCCTGTTCCCCGGCGACGTGGACGCCCTCATGGACATGGGCCAAACGCTCCTCGTGGGCAGCGAGGACTTCCAGCGTCTCCTTGGCGACCTCGCTGCGCCGTAAGCCGGATTGCGACGGTCGGTGCGTCCGTTCCTTGGTTCCTTACGTCGGGTCATTGATCGGACGAGGGCAACATTGTCCAGGTCCGCGAAGAGCGGCCGCTTATCGGCTCGCCCCATATCCGCGAGTGACAACTTGATGACACCCAATAACCGCGTCGGCGTTACCGGAAGATAAAGGTGTGAGGTCCGATGTTAGCCGCGTAGCGACCGCCGCCGGGCGGGCCTTTATCGCTGCCGGCTTGGGGGAGCGTCGGCCGATCCTTCGAGGCTCAGGACAAGGATTTCCCGGATAATCGGCCCCCCGATGGGACGTTAAGTCCTCTCCAACCGGCGACGATAGCGCTAAGGGCCGTGTTCGCCCAAGAGGCGTAAACGACATGCCGAGTGAGGCACGCAAGCTCAATCAGCCGGGTCCGCACGTTCGACCGCGGCCTTCAGCGCCCGACGCCGCCACGCCGACGTCGGACGCCGTACGACTCCGCCTCCAGGGGATGGATGCCGAATCGACGCGGGCCATGGTCGCCGCGATCGACGCCCGCGATCCGTACACCCGCGCCCATTCGGTGAGTGTGGCCGCTTACGCGGAAGCGATCGGTCGGCGGATGGGTCTCTCGGCCCCGGTGCTGGCCTCGCTGCGCAAGGCCGCTCTGCTGCACGACGTGGGCAAGATCGGCGTCCCCGACGCCATCCTCACCAAGCCAGGTCCGCTCACCGCCGACGAGTACGACACGGTCAAGCGACACCCGGAAATCGCCATCGAAATCCTCGGGCATTTGAGCTTCCTCGAAGAGCAACTCCCGCTCATTCTCCATCATCACGAACGATACGACGGACGTGGATACCCCTCCGGACTCGTCGGCGAGCGGATTCCGATCGGGGCCCGCATTCTGGCCGTCGCCGACGCCCTGGACACCATGTTCTCACCCCGCACCTACAAGCCGGCCTATCAACTCGACCAGGTCCGGGCGGAGCTGATCGCCGGTTCCGGCCGCCAGTTCGATCCCGCCGTCATCCAAGCCACCCTCGCCCTGCTCGACGAACGGCCCCGGCTTTTTCCACGCCCACAGCCCGCCGTGCCGAGTCGCGGACCGCTCACCCGCTGAACATGCACGCCTGACCACGGCGCACCATGTAGAGAAAACTTGGGCCGTGCACCGATATCGGATGTGAGGGGGGCGCGGTCTCGGTGCGGGCGGGCTGGTTTCCAGCCCCTACGCCGCGACTGCTTCGACTTCGAACAAGCAACCAGCGCGGAGCGCGGCCATGGACGGCAGGCACACCTTACAGTTCAACCGTTTACCACGCTTTTGGCATGGTCGTTGGCGCAACCCGATGGCCGCGTTTCTTTCAATCCTATTCCAAGCCGCGGGCTACCCGAGCAGCGCGATCGGCGGGTACACCGAGACGTTCCAGACCTGGTCGGCCACATCGGCGGATACGTGGCAGACAAAGAGCCTCGCCGGCGCCCCCTTCAACGTCCCCGCCAACGCCGTTGTGGAGATCGCCGTCCGAAACGCCCGAAACGTCGCCGAGCTATCCGGCGGAGTCCGTGCTGTGGGCTCTACCTTGGATCGCAGACTCACCCTCATGGAGTCGGAAGCGAATGGCGTAACTGCGCTGATCATGCACGTTCAAGCCGACGCCAGCTCGCAGATTCAGCATTACTCCGGGGGAACGAGCTACGTCGATTTTGTATTGCTCGGATATTGGACGTCCGGCACGTACGTCGAGCGATTCGACACGTTCACGCCGGGCGCGAATACATCATGGGAGGACAAGTCTCTTTGTTCGTTCGGCGTGGGCCCCGCGCATGTCGCCGAAATCGTCATGACCAACGACGACCCGTCGAACCCACGCTCGGCGGGAGCACGAACGAAAGGATCCAGCCTCGACCGACGGGTGACCGTGACCGCAGCAGAGGCCGGTGGCGTGGCCCCAGCCACCATGTTGGTCAAGGCCGACACCTCTGCCAGTGCCAACATCCAACTCTATGCCCAGGACAAAACCGATGTAGATTTTTACCTTGTCGGATATTGGAGTGTGCCGCCAAAGGCCTACACCGAGCTATTTGCCGCCGTGGGTAGCCCGTCGAGCAGCGCAACGTGGCAAGACAAGGATCTGACCGCGAGCGGCGTGCCGGACAGCGCCATCGCCGAATTCGTGTTTGACAATCAGGATCTCGCCGCCCCTTACAACTTGGGTGTCCGAACGAACGGTTCATCGCTTGCCAGATTGTTCGATCTTCACTTAGCGCAGGCTGGCGGCGGAAATTTCGGTCGCATGCACGTCGCCACGGACGCGAGCGCCGTCATCGAGTTCTACCACGCCAACATCACCAAGTCGCACACCTTCTATCTCACCGGATACTGGAATACCTGCGACACTTCCGTCTCCTACGTCGTGACCGATCTGGGGGCGGTTACGTCTTCGAAGTCCAGTCTCGGATGGCACATCAACAGCTCAGAGCACGTGGCCGGTTTTGAGGAAGATTCCAGCGGGAATCCAGCCGCCTGGTATTTGAGCTGCGGCTCGTTCACGTCCCTGGGGACGTTGGGCGGCTCGTATGCCGAGGCCCAGGGGATCAATAACTCGGACATGGTTGTGGGCTGGTCGCACAACGCCGGCGGGAAGAGGCGAGCTTTCCGCTGGACCAGCGGAGGTGGGATGGTTGACCTGGGAACCGTATCAAGCCGGACGGACAGCGAGGCACAGTCGGTCAACGCCAGCAGCGAGATCGTCGGCACGGTGATGAACTTCGGCTCCCCGCCGTCCAATCGCCTGGCGTTTCTCTACCTCCCCTCGGGGGCGTACACCCTGAGCGCGGGCATGAACAGCCTTGGCACACTGGGCGGCACGCAGAGCGTGGCCATGGACATCAGCGATTCCGGCCGGGTGGTCGGCGGGGCACAGAACGCAAGCGGGTATTTTCGCCCGTTCCGATGGAACACGGGAACCATGACGGACCTGGGCACGCTGGGCGGAGACAACACGATCGTCGACCACCGAGCGGAGGCGGTCAACAGCTCGGGAAATATCGCGGGTCGCTCCTACACGGCCGGCGGGGCCGCACACGCGTTCTACTGGAACGGCAGCAGCATGTCCGATCTCGGCGTCCTGACCGGAGGTACCGAGAGCTGGGCGTTCGGGCTCAATGACAGCAACGTCGTCGTAGGAACGTCGAATGTCACCGGTGGGGCGTTCCACGCCTTCGTGTGGGACGGCACCAACGGAATGCGGGACCTGAACAACTTGATTTCGGGCAGCTCCGGTTGGACGTTGACCCGCGCCACCGACATCGACAACAACGGGTACATCACCGGCTGGGGCACCAATGGAAGCGGCAACACCCGCGCGTACCTCCTCACGCTGACCTGCAATGGCGGCGGGGGCGGCTCGGCGGCGGCCAGCGCGGCACTCGCCAGCGGCGGCGGCGTGACCGATGATCTCGGCACGTTCGACGGGTCGGCGGTCGATTCGGAAGGGGTGGAACTGGCCCACGTTGAGGTTCTCGGCGGCCATCCCGGAGTGGCGCTGGAGTATCAGGTCACCGAACCCTTGAATTCGCTCGATCCGATGCCGGAACCCGACGTAGGTACGCGGAACGGCTTTGTGGGCGGTGTGGGGCTACTCCGAACGCTCAAAGTGGAGTCCACGTCCCCAATTGCGGGACTTTCCATGACCGTGAGCATGAATTACACCATCGACGAGATCGCCGACCTCGGTTCGGCGCCCAAGGAGTTGGAGCTTTACGTGTTCGAGAAACTCGCCGACGAAGCTGAGAAAGTCTGGGTTCCGGCCGGGACGAACATCGGAGAATCGCCTCCGACGAACACCGTGGGCCAATCGGGATTCGCGGTCGGCGATGGTGGGCTTGTCAAGTATTGGGCGGTTCGCCGCGGCGGCGGTGTGTTCGCCGTCGGAAAGGGACCGCCCGCAGACCAACCAGCGACGCAGGCCGAACCTACGCCTGCGCCGCGGATGTGTGGCGTCGCGATGCTTCACCCCGCGCTTTTTGGATTTGTCATTCTGCTGGTATGCCGATCACGAGCGCCAGCCGGGTAAGTTCACTGGTTGCTGGTGCAGACGCCCAGACTGCATCGACGTGAACAGCAGTCGGTGTCCGTTTCGCAAAGCCCGCCGGTGTGGACCCCCGTTGAGCAGATATCGCTGGGATTGCTTCCCGCGGCGAATACTTGGTGGGCCGAGAGAGTGAGCACCGACGGGGCGACGTAAGCGAGCTTGGCGCCCACTCGCAGCATGTCGCGGCGGGTCGTAAGGGAAGGAATGCGTCGCCGCCCGGCGTCCGGCCTGGACGTGAGCGGGCCCGGCGCGGCGGGGTGCGCCACGACTCCCCCTAGAGAGTTGTTGAGGGTTGCCTCCAGGAGAGCGCCGGTGGCGTCGGGATCGCCAACGTCCAGACGAAAGCAGGACGCCCCACTGACCAATCTTTGGATGATCGGAAGCGTGTCGTCGCCGACGGCGTGGCGGTTGAAACAACAGCGGAACAGGGCGATCGCGGCCTCGGCCCGGGGGATCGGGTGCAGTCGAGGGCTTGTCCCGCCGGTGTACGTAGGAAATATAACGTACCGAACGGCAGTCGGCTCGGCGACGGCGTCCGGTCCAACGTCACGAGGATTAACGTAGCCGACTCGTCCCTTGGACTGTTTGATGTAATCTCGGCGCCGTGCGAAGCGTAAGCCCAGACGCCGCACGATAGGGTACGATCCGGCCTTGATGCACAAGGCTTTGGGAAAGGCGTGCAGGTTCAAGCTGCTGCGAGCCACGAGGGCGAACTCATCGCAGAAATACTGCCATCCTCGTGTCATCAAGAGGGCGGCCAGCGTCGATTTCCCCCGCCCGGAATCCCCGGGGAAGATGACGCCGTCGCCCTGAAACGCCACCGAGGCTGCGTGAAACTGCAGATACTCTGATCGCCTTGCGATGATGCGAAGGTTGATGCCCCACTCGACCAACGGAAACACCTGGTCACAGCGCTGCAATCCGCCGACTTCCTCACCGTCCGCGTAGACGCGATAGAGCCTGCGACCGATCCGTGAGCGACCCGACCGAACCACTTCAATGCGTATGGTCTCTTGCCGCGCGAGGTCGTCCGCTTTCGCCGACGGATAGACCGACGCGAAGTCTTGCAGGACCTGTTCCAGTTCACTGCGCAATGTGACGCCGAAAGCACCGATGGTGCAATGCACCGTCGAATCGCGATGGCCTTGCCTGAAAACGCTAGGTTCGTCAGGCATGATTCTTCTCGTAATCGAGCAATCCACCGACTGCGAGAAGATTGACAATCTGGGACGCGTGTCCGAGAACGACGCCAGAGTCGGTGTCATAGGTACGGGCCAGCGTGGACGCGATATCGCGTATCGTTCGACCGTCGCACGCTCGCCAAATCGCGAACGCCGTCTCGTTGAGGTAATGAAGCATCTGCGTCCTGGGATCGTAGACAATGGCCTCGTCGTCGATCGGATACTCGCAAAGACCGCTTCGGCGGCGCGGACAATCTAGGGGGTCTGTGGATTCCCCGAAATCGTCGGGCGGGTCTGGCCGGACCTCTGTCACTGCGAGGGGCGAAGGGGGTGTCGCCGCCGGGGTCGGCCGCAGATTCGAGGTTCGTGCACCTGACCACTCCGCTTGGACATCGGTGGGTAGATCGTGATCCAGCATCACGCTCTCCACAGTGGGCAGGGTGTAGCTGAGCTTACGGTCACCCCGGCAGGTGGTTGCGCCACCGAAAGGAAACCCGTGAGCCGGCGACTGCTGATGTTCGCCGACATCCGAGTTAACGCGCGCGGCATCGGTGTGTCGTGTCACGGAGTTTCTCCCATTCGGTCCCCAGTCCGAGAATCGGCAAAGCAGCGGCGCGAGTTTCGTTTGTTCGCGGGATCGAACATCACATGCCTGGCAAACAAAAAGGGGCAATCCGGTTGACCGGATCGCCCCTTCAGGCGTTTTGCGGTTTCGCGTCGCGTTTACCGCGGGAAGCAGAACGACCGACCGTTGATCGTGGGGGTCGTGGCGACCATGAAGGAGCCGGTCTTGGTCTTAGCGACGGCCTTGATCGCGCTGCGCCCGAACTTCGCCGCCAGGACGTTCTTGCACGCCGTCGGGCTGGGGTTGTGCGGGTTGAAGCTCTTGTTGGTCGTGCGCGCCCAACGCGAGACCTGGGCCTTGCTCACCGTCTGAACGACCGCGCCCTTGTTGATCCAGTTCGCGAAGCTGTTCAGCGTGGTGGGCGTGGGGCGACCGGCGGAGGCCGGACCGCGGGTCTGATCGCACAGCGTCCTGTAAGAGTCGATCTTCTTCTCGAAGGTGTTGCAGCAGCACCTGTAGGCCGAGGCGCCGGTGTTGCCCCCGCCGGTCCTGTTGTGGCTCTTGCGGCTGTTGCTCTTCCGGTTGTCGTTGCCGCCCATTCCACCCCAACCGCCCAGCCCCGAGCCGAACGAAAGGCCGGAATAGCTTCCGTATGTCGACCTCGAACGTGCACCGCTTCGTCCCTTGTACGTCGTTGCCATTGTCAATTTCTCCAAAAGGTCCTTTGGGTTCAGTCGAAATCCCGACTTTGGCGCTTCATCGGACCACATGGGGGGAGCCTTGAGAAATGCACGTCGCTCCGACCGTCAACTTTCCCGCCCCGCCTTCTCGGTGACGCGGGGGCGAGGGCGATGCGCGAACCGTTCGTCGTGAGGCTCGCGCCGAAAAAATGCCCGATTCAACGCTGAAAACGGCGGTTATTCGGCTTACCGGCGGTGAATGCGGCGGCGCGTGTCGGACTCGCAATCGTTGCAACCCGCGTGAACCGAACTTCCCGGACTCGAAAAAAAAAGGGAATTTTTTCGCGCGCCGGCGTGTCAGGGGAGTCCCACGCCCGCAGGAAGCGGTAGTCAGAGCACCGGGCGCAAGCCCGGTGACATACGCGTCCGAATGCACGCGGGAGTCGTGTCGGGGTGACCGCAGGCTCGCGCCTACGGCTCCGATCGCCGCACCGGGCGCGCTCGGAGTTCAGCGTTCCTCAAGTCGTGAGGCGTGTTCCCGGAGTTTCGTAAGTCCCTCAAAGATGCGCGACTTCACCACGGTTTCGGGGATTTCGAGCACCTGGGCGATCTCCGGCCGGGAAAGGTCCTCAACGTAGCGCAGCCGGAGCACTTCGCGGTACGATTCGTCTAGCGCTTGCACCATTTCCGCGAGCTTGGAGCGGGCCTCTTCCTTGACCATTTGGGTGAGCTGACCGGTCAAGGCCTCGTAGATTTGCGAAGCCGCCGGCAAGGCGACGCCGTCCTTGCGGTGGGCCCGTTCGCGGAGCAGGTTCAGACAGTGATTCCTCGCGATCTTGTAGACCCACGGGCGGAAGGCGTCGGGAATGTCCGCCGCGCTGAGCACCTTGCAGGAGATGTCTTGAACCGCGTCCTCGGCCTCCTCCATACGGCCGAGATATCCCCAGCAGAAACGCAGCAGCGCATCACGATACAGACGATGCAACTCCGCCGCGGCCTGGGGATCCTTCGTCCGTAGACGCGCAATCAGCGACGGCGTGGCGCCGTCCGTCGGTTGCGTTGGATCGTTCTCCGCTGATTCCACGACGCGTCGCTACCCCTTCGGCCTGTCCGTCCCCGACGCCCCGTCTGCGCTCGGCATGGCGGCGTCCAACGCCCGCAACTCGGCCTCGATTCTACTCAAGGCCTCCGCGTCGTCCCAATACTGCGGCGAATAAAGAGATTGCAGCATCAAGAGCGCCTCGCGCTGCCGGGCGCGTTCGGCCGGTCCGCCATTCTTGAAGATTTCGCGTGCGTCGAGAAGCGCCTCCTCCGCGTTCTCATAATCCCGCTCCTTGTCCTGCCCGGCCTGCGCGGGACGCATCATCAGTAACGTCCCCAACCTCACCAGGCACCCACCGGCGTAGTCGTCTCGTCGCAGCCGCAGGAAGGTCAGCAGAGCGCCGCGGTAGCGAGGCTCGGCCTTGTCGTATTTTTCCTGGTCATGGTATGTTTCGGCAAGTTTGTTCTCAATGACTGCGACGGCCAACTCGTTCAACGCAATTACACTCTCCGCCGAGGTCCGGATGTCCGACTGGAGTCGTTCGAAAGTAACCGCCACCGTGACTACGGCGCTGATCAACAACGCGGCGGCCACGAAAAAGACCCGATGCCGCACGACAAGCTTACGAAGGTGATACAGCGCGCTCGCCCGTCGGGCCAGGATCGGCTGGTTGGCAAGGTAGCGGTCGATATCCTCCGCGAAGGCCGCGGCGCTCTGGTACCGCCGTGCGGGTTCCTTCTCCAACGCCTTCAGAGCGATGGTCTCCAAATCTCCACGCAGCGAGCGATCGTGCGAACTGGGCCGGGGCGGGGGGTCTTCGCAGATCACCCGAATCGCCTCCGGCAACGCGGCGCGTTTCACGGCGTAAGGAAGCTGATCCGTCATCAGCTCGTAGAAGACTACGCCGAGTGAGTAGACGTCGCTGCGCACGTCGATTTCGTCGGGGTTCCCTCGCGCCTCCTCGGGGCTCATATAGGGCAGGGTCCCCATGATTCGCCCTACGTCGTGCGTGGTGCTGGTGAGCGAGACCTCCGGGTCGGTGATGCGAGCGAGCCCGAAGTCGAGGATCTTGGGATGGCCGTCGACATCCACGAGGATGTTGGTGGGCTTCAGATCCCGGTGGATGACTCCGCGTTGGTGGGCGTAATTGATCGCCTGGCAGATGCTGCAGAACAGCTCCAACCGGCCTTGTCGCGGAATGTGATGCTCACGGACGTATTGATTCAAGGGAACGCCACGGACCAGCTCCATGGCGAAGAAATGTTCGCCCTCGTCGGTCCGTCCGCCGTGGTAGATGGCGGCGATGGCGGGGTGCTTGAGCCGGGCGAGCGTCTGGGCCTCACGCTCGAACAACTTCAGGTGATACTCGTCGACGTGCCGGCCGCCGCGAACGACTTTGATGGCCACGAGGCGTTTGGGCGCTTCCTGCTCGGCCTCGTAGACGATCCCCATGCCGCCCTCACCCAGGCGACGTTGGACGTGATAGGACCCGATGGTCGTCGGAATCGGCGCGGGGACGGGCGACGAGACCTCGGCGATCGCCTCGATGCCGGCCCGAAACTCAGCCGCTCGACTCCGGCACGTCGGACAAGTCGAGACGTGCTCGGCGATCTCCGGAGCGTTGCGGTCCATGCCGCTCCAAAGCTCTTCCTCTGAAAGCTCACACGTCATGGGGATCCGCCCTGCTTCTAGCCGGCCAGGGCTAAAACTTCCATCGTAACTGAAGACATCCTCAAGGCATCTGCCCAATCATATCGCCCGGACACGCCGCTTGGACGGAATTTGTGAAAAATTGCGGATTTTTCATCCGTCGCGGAGGGCAGTTCGGTGTTGTATGTGTAGCCGGGGCGACGTAAACTTGGCTTGGCCATGGACGGCGTGAAGTAAAGGGAGTATTAGCTATTTCGTCAATCGCTCAAAAGGGGCGTTTTGTGAGTTCGTTGGGAGGATGATGGTTATGAGAACGGAAGGATTCACTGGTAACCGAGGTCGACGGTCGGCGCAGAGCGCGTTTACGCTGATTGAGTTGTTGGTGGTGATTGCGATCATCGCCCTGTTGATCGCGATCCTGCTGCCGTCGTTGGAGGCGGCGAGGAGACAGGCCAAGCAGAATACTTGCCTGTCGCGCATCAAGAACATCGCTACGAGCAGCCGGGTGTACGAGGCCGACGACCCGGCGGGGTGGGGAATCCCTGCACACGCAAGCTTGGGGGTCACAGAGGGAGAGATGTCGTGGCCTGCCTTGGCGAGCAGGGGGCGCTTCGTCGGGGCCTACGAATGGGGCGGCAAAAGCGGTATCGGGAAGATCGAGGGATTCGGCGGCCGTGACGACGTTGCGTACGGTACGGAAGCGGGTTTCGGTCCGGCGACCCGCCCGATGAACGATATCCTTTACAAAGGGGGATTCAAGGACAACAACAAGCCGTACAACCGCATCGGAGCGACGACGGACACCAAGCTGGATCTCGATTTGTTCAAGTGCCCGGGTGACGACGGTCCGCCGCGCGCGGCACACTGTCCGGACTGGGTGAATCAGAGCCAGCGGTCGTCGTACGATCACTTCGGCACCAGCTACACCGCCAATGTGTTCATGATCTCCAGCAGCGGCGGCGGGCCGATGTACAGCAACTCGCCCTACCTGAGGCCGACCACGCGCGTGCCCACCCCGGCCAGGACGTTGTACTACGAGGAAAACATCGGCCGCTGGGCGTGGTCCTGCAAACGGGAGTTGCCGGAGTGCGCTTTCGTGGGCCCCGGCGTCGACCCCGGACCCACCAAAGCGCTCCGCGGCTGGCACGGGCGCGACTGGACGTTCAACCGCGCCTTCGTGGATGCTCATGCCGAGCTGCAGAAGGTTCTCATCGAAGGCACCGAGGACAATCAAGGCTACGGTCTGCACTACCGGAACGAACAGCTTGAGTCGTACCCGAACTTCGGAGATGAGGGCTGCGGCAGCCTGCAACAGTGCTTCCAGAACTACCAGTGCATCATCGTTCGCGGGCCGGGTTGGCAGAAGGATACAATGCCGGCTGGGCTGCTTTCGACGGGCTTGGTGTGGAGCGGCAGCGGCCGACCGTCCTACGAGAGGTGCGTCCTCCCGGCTGATAATTGACCAAAATCTTCCGCGGGGTCGAACTATGAACACCGCCGACGAAACCCGTCGGCGGTGTTTTCATGGTGCGCCGGGCATGGCGTATGACTTCGAGGTGCAAGTCCTCTGGGAGCGCCGGTCGTGGGCATCGCTAGCTGAACCGCAACGGTGTCGTCGCGGGGCGATGGGGGAAGGGTGAACCCGACCAAGGCGGGAGCGTGAACCAGGCAAGGCTTCGGCCGGAGGAACACGAACCGCATGGGAGGCGAATCCCGGCGCGCCGGGAGCGGACGAGCGGGCCATGAGACGCAAAGCCCGAAGCGAACCGTGACCCTGTGGCGCTGTAGTGCTGGAATCGGTCCGTGGCCAAGAAGGGAATCAAGGTGAAGGAACTCGCCCGGGAACTGGGAGTGACCTCGCGACAGCTCATCAACCGCTGCCGGGCCGAAGGGTTCCCCGTCCAAAATAGCATCACCAAACTCAACCCTGAGTTGGAGCGGACCATCCGGGGATGGGTCGCCCGGGGGCCACACGAAGACCGAACTTCCCCGGCGTAATGACCATGCGACCTTACCCGCGGCGTTGTCAGCGGGTTTCCATCGTTGCGTACGTCTTGACCCACGCGTCATACGCGGACGGGTCGAACATCACCCAACGGACGAGTTCAGGCTTCGCGTGCGACGCCAGGAACTCGCGCACCGCCGTCAGGGAAGCGCGGGCCGCTTCGGCCAGGGGGTAGCCGTAGACGCCGCAACTGATCGCGGGGAATGCGACCACTCGGCAACTGTGCGCTTCCGCCAACTCCAACGACGAACGGTAGCAAGAGGCGAGGAGATCGGCCTCTCCCGCCCCGCCGCCCCGCCACACCGGACCGACGGTATGGATCACGAATTTGGCGGGAAGGCGATAACCGGACGTGATCTTCGCCTGCCCGGTCGGGCAACCGCCCAGCGTCCGACATTCCGATAGAAGCTGCGGACCGGCGGCCCGGTGAATGGCCCCATCCACGCCGCCCCCGCCAAGCAACGACGTATTCGCGGCGTTGACGATGGCGTCCACGTGTTGCTGAGTAATGTCGCCTTGAACGATCTCAATGCGAGTCATCGGTTTGGCATTCCCCACTGGGCGTCGGCCGGACCAGAACCGTTTCGTCGATCAAACCCACCGGGCTACGATGCTCAAGACACCCGAGGATCAGTTCGCTCGGAATGTCCCGATGCCGCAGCCGGTGGGACCGGATGAACTCCTTTCGGTGCAGTGAACCCGCGAGCGACCATAGCATTCTCGCTCCTACCCCGATCGCTCTATTCCGTTCGACCCGAAGACCAGGGACTGCGACAGTGTCCTCGTCGCGTTTCCGCCCCTCGACAAGCGGCTGCACCATGTTGCGCCAGTCCTCTTCCGAGCGATCGGGAATGCCGGTTTCAGGAAAGGCGTGGCGTCGCTCCAACTGCAAAACGAACGTTCCCTTCCAACCATGTCCCAGCGCGAACGTGGCGAAGTACGTACCGTTACCGCGGATTCGCCGGTCGCGCTGCCGGGCCAACGCCGCGGCGTGTGCGGTCCGCGCAGCGGCGATCGACGAAAGCAACTCGCTATAGAACGTGCGACGCTCGCCGCGTACAAAGAACGACCGGCGCAAGGAAACATAGCTCTGTAGGAAGCGCCAGCGCTGAGAACGCGAGGCGTGCCGCTGAAAGTAGTGGTCCAGTTGGGCCAGGGCCCGCACGACCCGTCGGCGTGATGGAAGATTGCCCGCAAAATGGGCCCCGTGCAGGTCGACGAAAAGGGCTTTGCATCCGCCGTCGGACGTGGGTTGGACGAGGATGTTGCCGGGGTGCGCGTCGCGGTGGACGAAACCCCGATTGTGGGCGGAGGCGAACAATCGGGCGACGGCTTCGATCAACGAAAGAGCCGTCGCGCGACGCTCTGCGGCGCGCTCCCACGCATGGGAAAGGGGCGCAGCGTCCGGTAGCCCCTTCGAGAGCAGCACCTCGCCCCCGCGGCGCTGTCCGTCCAGTCCCACCGCAAGGCTGCGAACCGCCGGCACCCCGCGTCGCTCGGCGGCCCGTGACGCCCGCCACTCGCGCTGCGCGGTCCCCATCCCCACCCATCGAGAAACACGACTGGGTAGGCTGCCGCCGTCGCCCTCGAAGACCTTGGCGAAGACCGTTCCTTCGCTCAGGGTGACGCGCCAGGTCCGGCGCAGGCGGCCCGACTTTACGAGGGTCGCGCGGGGATCGCGTTCCAGCCCGAACCAGTCCGGCGCCGACGGGCCGAGAACGGCTTCCCGGGCGCGCGATCCCATCAGCCAGTATATGGATGCGCGGCGCACTCGAACGATCGGTTCGCGTCTCGGGTCGCCCTCCACCGTTGGCACCACCGTTGTCGTTGCCGAGAGGGACATAGTGTGGTCACACCGCAAGCGGATTCTAATCGGAGAACGCCCGACCCACCAAGGTGGCGCCATTTTGACTGGGACACGGCGGCCGTACGTCTGAACCTGTAGTACGTGTTGTGTGGCCGGGCGAGGAACGGTTACAGTGAAGCTCGATCCCTTGTTTGGTTCGGCGGCGACGGTGATGGTCGCGCCGACTCGTGCCCCCCCGCGGGTGAAGAGGTGGAGCACCCTCTAGTTCGGCGAGTCGCGCGTGTCTCGATCCAGCGCCGTCCGGATCGCCTCCGCGAAACCGCCCCGCTGATGCGCGCCGCCCCGCCCGCTCCATGGCCGTCCTGAACGTCGAACGGTCCGCCCAGACCGACGGAATGGAGTTCGCGTGGGCAAGCCAACCGGGCGCGTCCGATAGATACCAATATTACGGGGCCGGGGGTGTTTCCCTCCCCCGCGAACACGAGTCGTCCATAACGTAAACGACTCCCAGCTTCATGGAGGAAGCGGGTGACGAAGGTTAGTCGAACACCTCGATCCGCCGGGGTCCGCAACTTCGCGGTCATTGCAGCGACGGTACTGGCCTTGCCCATCCTCGGCACCTACGCCGACCCACCGGCGATCGAGTTCGTCCTGGTTCCCGCAACGGACGGACAACCGACGGGTCCCGCTCATGACTTTCGCATCAGCCGCTTTGAGATACGCAACGACCAGTTCGTCGCCTTCCTCAACGACGCCTTGGCCAACCTGGACAACGAGAAGGGCCGGTACCTTTACTTTGACCTCGACACCGGCAACGTCCACATCGGGGCCGACCTCGTGGGGCAGGCCGGCGTCGGCGGAACCGGTCCGCTTCTCTTCGACGCCGCGATCAACGGACACGTTGCTTACATCCAGGGTGGGTACGTCGTCACCGATCCCGTTTTCGCCGCCCACTCCGTGACCGGTGTCACCTGGTATGGCGCCCTGAAGTTCTGCAACTGGTTGACCCTCGCCTCCGGACTCGACGCCAGTGAACTCGCCTACGCCGAGGCGCCGGCGGCGGACCTGAACGGTTGGCGACCGGTCACCATCAGCAGCGCTGCGTGGGCCATCCGTGATCTTACCGCGGCGGAACGGGACGCCTTGTTGCAAAAACTCGGGTTCCGTCTGCCGATGGACGGCGGCGCCGACACCCCGAACGCGTACGACGAATGGTTCAAGGCCGCCGCCGCCAGGAGAGAGCCCTCCGGCGATCTTGTCTTCGACGCCCTCTACGGATTCGGCCGCGACGACTCGCCGACGCCCGCCGACGCCAACTATCTCGCCAGCGGCGATCCATTTGAACCCGGCACGACCCCCGTCGGCTTCTACAACGGCGTCAACCTGCTCACCGACGGCACGCCAACCCGCGACACGGACAACGCCTACGGGTTGTACGACGTCTCCGGGAACGTCTGGGAATGGCTTCAGGATCAAGGCCCCGCCGATCCGACCCAGCGGCGGAACCGCGGAGGGTCATGGCTCAGCGGTCCGGCGTCGCTCAAGCTCATTCCCGGGTCGCAGCGCGCGGCCTCCTCCGCCGTCTCCACGACGGGATTCCGCATCGTGCAGCGGGTCATGGATGCCATGCTTGTGACACCACAGGGCGATGTCGTCGCCGCAGGTCCGTGGGGCGGCCCGTACGTTCCCCCGCTCACCTCGCCTATCGTCTATCGCCTCAGCAACGTCGTGAATCAACCGATCGACTTCACGATTGCGTCGGACGCGGCCTGGGTCACGGTGGAACCGAACGGCGGGGCGATTCCCGTGGGCGACTCGACCGAGGCCCGCGTGTCGATCGCGCCCCGGTGCGCCGATCTTCTCCCTCCGGGTGACAATGTCGCCACGCTGCGGATCGCGTTCGGACCCGAGCCGAACACGATCGAGCGACGGGTTCGATTGACGTTGACCGAGCCGCTCACCCTCAGCCCGGCGGAGAACCTTGATGTGGGGATGACCTTCGGCGGCGCGCCCACACCGTTAGCCAGGGTCTACACGCTCGCAAGCGCCTCCGACCAGCCGGTCGAGTGGTCAGCCGCCTGGGAAGACGTGTCCGTGCAACCCAGCGGGGTGTCGTGGCTCACGATCAACGAAGGTCCACTCGCCCAGGGGGAAATCCCGCCCCGCGCGGCGACGGAGATCGCCGTAGGGATCGACCCCATCGCCGCAGCTGCACTCCCCGTCGGCGTTCATCAGGGCCGCGTGACCTTCACCGACGACTGCACCGGCGGGGAGTTCGTTCGCCAAGTGACACTTCGTGTCACCGCTCCGTTCAACGTGACGCCCGCCGCGGAATCAATCTCCACCGGAGTCTTCGGCGGGCCATTTCAACCCCCGGCGCACACCTTTACGCTGACCAACCTGACCGACGCGCCGCTTGATTGGACGGCGGGCATCTGCGGCGATGCTCAAACATGCACCGCGCCGCCGGAGCCTCCGTGGCTGACCGTGGATCACACAACCGGCACACTTCCCGTGGGCGTCGGGATGGACGTAGCCGCGACGCTCACCGCGGCAGTCCGGACGCTCGCCGTCGGACGGCATTCGTTGATCGTTCGGTTTGCGACGACCGGCGGCTTCACCGCCGATCGCGCGGTGACGGTCGATGTCACCGGGCTTCGACTCGAACCCCTCGACGACGGCGAGTTTCGCGGCCCGCTCGGCGGTCCCTTCGAGCCGGAGTCCCTCATCTATTCCCTGCGGAACGTCGGCCTGGAGGAGATGTTCTGGACCGCCGGCGTCGTTCTCGATCCATTGCCCGTGCAGCTCGCCGGACTCCAATGGCTTCAGGTGGCGCCGGCGAAAGGGACCATCCTCGATCCCGACGGCGTCGCCGAGGTGGCGATCAGTCCGGCGTCGGAGGCCGCGACGCTTCCGCCCGGAACCTATCTCGCCACGGTCACCGTCAGCGCCAACGGCAGCGTTGCGACGCGACGCATCACGTTGACCGTCGGCGGCGAGGGCTTCACCGTGCCGATGGTTCCGATTCCGCCGGAAGACGTGCAGCCGGGCGGCCCAAACTACTTCTATCGCATCGGCAAGTACGAAGTGACCAACACCGAGTTCGCCCGCTTCCTCAACGACGCCCGACGACACAAAACCGACGAACGAGGGCAATACCTTTACCACGACACTGACTCCGGTAGCGTCTACATCAACGACGCGCAGAATGGCTCGGAAGGGACGGACGCCCCGTCGGCTACACTTGTCACCTCCATTTACAGCGCGTCCGTTGGTCGGATCACGTACGATGCGGGCGAAGCCATGTACGTCGTCGCCGACGGTTTCGACGATTATCCCGTAGTCGGCGTCAGTTGGTACGGCGCGGCGAAGTTCTGCAACTGGCTGACGCTCCTCGAAGGGATGCCGCCGGAGCAGCGGGTCTATGCGGAAGGTACGAGTCCCGTTGATTGGCACTCCGTGGTCTTCGATCCGGCTTCACCCACGGAGAGTAAGACCGGGTTCCGCCTGCCGATGGACGCGGGCGCGACGACCGCCGCGCCGTACAACGAATGGTACAAGGCCGCGTCGCGCAAAGGGTCCGGCGGTTTCAGCGCCCGCTACGGCTTCGGGCGCGACTTGCTGACCGACGCCGACGCTAACTTCCTGCACAGCGGCGACACCGCTGACGACGGAACCACGCCGGTCGGCTTCTTCAACGGCCTCAACGTCTTGTCCGACGGCGAGACGCCCACCAACGGCACCGACAATGGCTACGGCCTCTTCGACCTGTGCGGCAACGTGGCCGAGTGGGTCCACGACTTGGATCGCGCCGGCCCCACGCCGCTCGGTGCAACTCGCGGCGGGCACTTCAATCACCCGATCAATTTTACTCCCTTGCGAACCGACGCCCGCGAAGTGCTCCCCGCCGACGCGACGTTGGCCTTCGTCGGCTTCCGCGTGGCACAGAGCCTGACGCCCATGCCGCTAACCGTCACGCAGGACGATGACGCCGTCCGCGCGGACGGCCCCGTCGGCGGACCCTATTCGACAAACGAGTTCACGCTCCACCTTCAGAGCGACGCAAGCTACACGCTCGACGATTTGACTGTCACCATCGACGCACCCTGGTTGGAGGTCGCCGGCCTGACACCGACGCAGGTTCCGCCCGGTTCCACCGTCGATCTGCCACTCCGGCTGACCCCTGGCGCAGATGTCTTGTCGCTTTCCCCGCAACCCCCCGGGAGCCTCAACCTTGTCCCCGCGACCGATCTACAGCCCGGCGGCCCCGATTACGACTACTGGATCAGCACCACCGAGGTCACTAACGATCAGTTCCTCACGTTCCTGAACGACTCGCTCGCGAATCCGACGAATGACCGCGGGGCTTTCATGTACCACGACCTCGACTCCGGCAGCGTCTACCTCAACGCCGACGAAACCGGCGCCGCGGGGACCGACGCGCCCTCCGCCGTCCTGACCACTCTGCTCTACGACGCCTCGGTTGGCCGCATCGGGTTCGTGAATCAACGCTACGTCGTCGAGACCGGATACGGCCGGCATCCCGTCGTCGGCGTGACGTGGTACGGCGCGATCAAGTATTGCAATTGGCTCACGCTCTTTGCCGGGCTGACCGAAGGCGTCCGCGCCTACAACGAGGGCCCCGACCCCGCCGACTGGCACCCCGTGACCGTGACCACGGCGGACTGGCGCCAACGAGGCATCAACGCCACTGAGCGGAGCGATCTCATCGCCCGCACCGTCGGGTACCGCCTGCCGATGGATGATGGACGGACCACGGAATCGCCGTTCAACGAATGGTACAAAGCCGCCGCCGCCCGTACCGCCGCCGACGGAAATCCGCTGTTCGACGCCCTCTATGGCTTCGGTCGCGACGTGCTTACCTCCGCCGACGCCAACTACTTCGCCAGCGGCGATACACAACTCGACGCAACCACTCCCTCCGGTTTCTTCGATGGGGTCAACAAGCTCCTCGACACCACGACGCTGACCGTTGCGACCGCCAATCGTTACGGGCTGCTCGATGCGTGCGGGAACGTCGCCGAATGGACGCAAGAATTCTTCACGCCCGGCGATGCGTCGCAACGCGCCACCCGCGGCGGAAGCCGGCTCGATGCGATCGATACCGAAGCCCTACGAACGTTCGCGCGAATCGCGCTCCCGCCGGACGCGGCCAACGGCTACACCGGCTTCCGCGTAGTCCGCGGCACAGGGCACGTCGCCACCGTCACCGTCCGCGACAACATCGCCCGAACCACTGAGCGTCGGCACATCATCCTCGACCTCCACGAACCGCTGGCCGTTTCCCCGCTCGGCGGACTGGCCATCGCCGCGACCTACTGCGACGACTTCAGCGATAGGTCCATCGTTTACACAATCACGAATGAGTCGGCCTCGCCCATGCCGTGGAGCGTCAGCGGCGATCCGCCGGTCGATTGGCTCACCCTCGCCGGCCCAGTCCACGGCGAGCTTGCGGGAACCATCGACCCGGCCCCCGACAACGGTCTCGAAGTCACCGTCTCGACGAACGAGGCTGCCAACCAACTCACTCCCGGCGAATACCTCGCCGATGCGGCCTTCGTGAATGACCGCACCGGGCAACGCTTCACTCGCCCCATCAGTTTGACCATTGCTCAACCCATCCGCGTCGACGCGGACCCGGCGAATCCGCCTTCTGATCTGTCTGTTTTCTGGGAAGGACCGCTCGATGGGCTTCCCGTTTTTCGGTTCGCGCTCGCCCGCGCTGACGGCGCCGACGCGAACTGCGCTCTGAACTATCGAGTACGGGCCGTGGAGCCGTGGCTCACCGGCACGCCGGCCGACGCGCTCACCGGCCCACTGCCCGTGCCGCCCGCTTCGCTCACCTTCGAGGTTCGTGTGAATGAAACCGCCGAGGCCTTGCCCGTCGGCGACTACCCTGGCGCGGTCGAGTTCTCCTACCTCGATCCGCACAACGCCGCGCCGCCTCCGCCGATCCGCGAGACCATCAAGCTCACTGTGAATGATCCGATCGTCATCGCACAGGCCGCGGAGCCTTGGATGATCTGCTGCGAAGTGTCGATGGAGAATCCACCGACGCAGACCTACACGCTTACCAATCACCACGCTGCCGCCGCGATTCCCCTCGTTGTGGGCGCGGACGTGGATTGGATCGACCTGACGCCCCCATCACTCGTCATTCTCCCCGGCGGAACGGCCACGGTGACGGCGACGCTCAATGAGCGAGCCATTCACTCTCACGGGGAGTACTCGGCCACACTACGATTTGAAGATGTCGCCACCGGACACGTTCAAATCCGCAGCGTGCGTTTGCGCATCACCGAGAACCTCTCCGTAACGCCGCTGACCGACTTCGAAGCCGCCGGGCCGACGCAAGGGCCGATCGCCCCCGCCTACACCGTCTACCGCCTCACCAACATCGCCGGGCAAGGTGCGGGTGACATCCAGTGGCACGTTTCCGCGGATCAACCGTGGGTCACGATCAACGACGGCCTGACCGCGGCGGGGTCGCTTGTGGACGGCTCGTCCATCAATATCGTCGTTGCGATCGACCCCGCCGCCGCGCCACAGCTTCCACCCGGCGTCTCCGAGCAGCGTTTCAGTTCGATCATATCCTTCGACGATCAGACCAATGCCGAGACCGCGACGCGGGCCGTGTCTTTCACACGGGTCGCCCCGAAGTTCACGCTTAATGAGGCCCTCGTGCCCGCAAGCGCTCGCCAGCCCGCCGGACCGACCTATTCCTTCCACATGGGCCGATTCCACGTCACCAATGCCCAGTTCGTCGCCTTCCTCAACGACGCCCTCGCCAACGGCGACCATCCCCGCGGGCAATACCTGTTCTTTCACACCACCACCGGCGACGTGTACCTCAACACGGTCGCGACCGGCGAGAGCGGCGACGAACTCGACGGCAGGACCGTCAAGATGTTCTCCCCCGGTGCGTCGGGCCGAATCCAGTTCTTCAACGGGCAATACGAAATCGTGTCGCAGACCGTGGATTACTCGACCCATCCCGTCACCGGCGTCAGTTGGTACGGGGCGGTCAAGTTCTGCAACTGGCTTACGCTCGATCAGGGGATGCGGCCTCGTGAACGGTGCTACGGCGAAGGCCCCGACCTCGCTGCTTGGAAACCGATGACCATTAGCCCATCCGATTGGGCGGCACGCGACCTCACCGACGACGAACGCGACGCTCTTGTGGGCAACTACCGCGGCTTCCGTCTGCCGATGGACGACGGATACAACAACCCCACTCCCACCATCGACTCCGCGGACGACTACAACGAGTGGTACAAGGCCGCCGCGTGGAACGAAACGCTGCGCCAAAACACGCTCTTCGGCTTCGGACGCAACGCCCTCACCGGCGCCGACGCCAACTTCCGTTGCAGCGGCGACGGCTTCGAGGACGTCGTGAACTGCCTGTCCGGCGGCACGACTCCCGTCGGATACTACGACGGATCCGTGAAGGCCGGCGCCTTTGCAACGGGCATCAATGACAACACCTTCGGCCTGTTTGACATGACCGGCAACGTCCACGAGTGGTTGCAGGGCCGGTACGCTCCACCCACCACCATCGACCGCCGCACCCTTCGCGGTGGAAGCTGGAATGACCCCGTCAACGCTCAGAGCCTTCGTGCCGCGTCCCGCACGCTCTTCGCCGCGCCTTCTACGACAAGCAACCAGATCGGCTTCCGCGTCGTCCGCACGCCCGCTCCGCCCGCCGCCGACTTCGACGCCGACGGCGACGTGGACCTGTTCGATTTCGCCCCGCTCACTGCCTGCCCCACCGGCCCCAGCGGCTCAGCCTCATCCCTCTGCACCGGTTTCGACTTCGACGGCGACGCCGACGTGGACCTCCGTGACTTGGGCACGTTTCAAAACAAGTTCACGGGCCGCAAATAACAGTCCGGCATCGGCCGCCTGCCTCACTTGCTTTTGGTACTACAACGCCAAGTTCGTCCCGAGGGTGGGAAAGGGCGTTTGCGATTCAGGCCGCTTTAGCGGCCTTCCCGCCGCCGAAGGCGGCGCTTCAGGCCAGCCGTTTACGGCTGGTTACGCGCCACGACCCCAAACCACTCCCTCAGCCCGTTTCAACGGGCTTTCCTTCAAGCCGCCCGATGCGAATCTAGCGTTGTAGTATTACGCCCCGTCCGATTCGATTGTAACTGTGATTTGGAAGGTGGCGAATTGGTCCTGGTAAAGCTCGGCCCGCTCCTTATGCGTTACCAGCAGTAACGCCACTCCGGTCTCGTGGGCTTCGAGCGTCCGCAGGATGGCCTCTTGCGGCTGCAAGGTGGTGAGCTTGAGGATCGCCGCGATCACGCTCTCGAACGTGTTGACGTGGTCGTTGTGCAGAAGAACCTTGTAGGGCGGCAATTGCTTAGGCCGGCGCTTCGGGACGGCCGGCTTCTTCACCGGCGACGCCGCGACGGCACACCCTCGGTCGGTTTCCGTGGACTGCGTGGTTTGAATCTCGTGATCCGCCATGGCCGACTCAAGCGCCCACAACACTCCTGCTGACCCTCAAAAGTATAGCTCGCCCAAGCCCTTGCGCCAAGCGGATGCCGGAGCGCAGGACGCAGGCGGGTCCGTGACAGTTCCGGCGGGCATTTCTGAGGTATGATGGGAGGCGGTGGGGTCGGCCAAGGATGGCGGGCCCGGATGGATACGGGTTGCTTTATGGAGGAAGCTAATCATGCCGGCACGGACG
>Ga0315274_10000470_pt1 | contig 63256 bp, 54 predicted proteins | sample YL17G02_20_MG_FD_203700 | JGI IMG/M metagenome (GOLD analysis project Ga0315274, IMG submission 203700) | Sediment microbial communities from Yellowstone Lake, YNP, Wyoming, USA - YL17G02_20 | ecosystem: Environmental > Aquatic > Freshwater > Lake > Sediment | place: USA: Wyoming | collected...
GGCGACACGTGCTTTTCCAGCTAATAAGATGAGAGGAACAGTGTATGAAAGAATCGGTCAGCCAGTCATTATTCCCGGTTCTATGGGAACTGCGAGTTATCTGTTAATCGGGGAAGATAAAGCAATAGAAGCCTTATACAGTGTTTGTCATGGTTCTGGAAGGGCGATGTCGAGAACAAGAGCTGGTGGAAAAGTTAAAAGGAAAGATGGGAGGATAATTGAAGAAGGTGCGATTTCAGATGAACGCTTCAGAGAGTCAATGCAAGGAATTGTTCTCATTTGTGAAGATAAGCATCATATAAAAGAAGAAGCTCCTGATGCCTATAAAGATATTGATGTAGTTATTGATATAGTAGTAAAATCAGGTTTAGCAAAAGCCATAGCGCGTATGAAACCACTTGCTGTATTAAAAGGATAGTTTTTTTGGAGTGCGAAAGCTTGCTTTCGCCTTATATTAGCAGAAGCTTGCTTCTGCTGTAGGGAAAGGTTTGAAATCATTTCCTATATAGCGAGACCAAGGTCTCGCAATTGAAAGCGGTAGCAAGCTACCGCAATCCACATTTTTAGAGTGCAGTAGCCCTGCTATCGCTTTATGCAGGGAACGGTTTCAAACCGTTCCCCGATATTAATTGAATTATAAAGAGGAGAAAAGCAATGGATGTCATTGATGCGATTTTTAACAGAAGAAGTGTAAGGTCTTATAAGTCTGACCCAATACCTGAAGATGTAATGCAAAAATTACTGGAGGTATTGAGAGCAGCACCTTCTGCGGCAAATAAGCAACCCTGGAAATTTATTGTTGTTACTAATAAAGATTTGAGAAACAAATTGGTAACGGATTGTCGTGGACAAAAATTTTTAGCACAGGCTCCTGTCGTAATAGTTGGCTGTGGAATTCCTGGAATTGCCTGGAAAGGAATGGGTGGAGACAGTGGTAGAGATGCTATTGATGTGGATTTGGCAATTGCAATTGACCATCTAACACTTGCCGCAGTCTCCTTTGGATTAGGGACCTGCTGGATAGGAACTTTTCAGGAGGATTTAGTTAAAAAGACTCTCAATATTCCTCATAAATACCGGGTTGTAGCTTTAACACCATTAGGTTATCCAGAGTCTCCTGATATGAATCATCCATTGGACGAATCGAAAAGAAAACCTCTGAATGAAATTATAGTAAAGGAACAGTTCTAATTGGCAAAATACGTTTAAAATGATTTTATTGTAATATACCTTATAGAGTTAAATGAAGAGATTTCGATAATTTAACAAAAATTAATAAGTGTCTTTGACTAATAAAGTTCATCAAGGAGGAATATATGAGTAGTGATAAAAAGTCTATTACGCGACGGCAGTTTATGAAGGGTGTCTCGATAGGCGCATTAGGAGCTGGGTTTGTGATGGGTGATTTAGCAAAAAATTTAGTTTTCTCTGAGGAATCAAAAGAAACGGCGAAAGATATTAATTTTGAGTATCGCACATTAGGTAAAACTGGATTAAAAGTTACCACAATTGGTTATGGTGCAATGAGAACTACGGAAGAAGCAGTTATCAAGAAAGCTTATGAACTTGGAATTAATTATTTTGACACAGCTGATTGCTATTTCGGTGGTGAAAATGAAAAGACTATGGGCAGAGCATTAAAAGGTTATAGAGATAAAGTTATTTTAGCGACAAAGGTTCATAATGCAAAAAAAGAAGATATGATTAAATCGATTGAGAAGAGTCTGACAAGTTTAAATGTGGATGTAATTGATATTATGCAATTGCATGGGGTTTCTTCAGCTGGAGAGGTCAAGGACTCAGTTGCAATAGAAGTATTAGAGAAATGTAAAAAGGATGGTAAAATAAGATTTGCTGGAGTAACAACACATCAAAATGTTCCTATTGTTGTCGATGCGGCGATTGAATCAAAATTTTATGATGTAATTTTGCTTGTTTATCATTATAAGAGTGAAAAGGATGTAGGTGAGGCAATAGATAGAGCTGGCAAAGCTGGAATTGGCATTATTGCGATGAAGACGCAAGCAGGTGGATATAAGACAGAAGAGATGAAAGGCTTAAGTCCGCATCAAGCCGCATTAAAATGGGTATTAACGAATAAAAATGTTCATACTACCGTTCCGAGTATGGTTAATTTCGACCAGCTTAATGAGAATATCGCAGTGATGGGGAAGAAGCTGACTGCAAATGATATATCCATTTTAAATAGATATACTGCATCAATAAGTTCAGTTTATTGCACAATGTGCAGTAGTTGTAATGGATCTTGTCCGAATGGTGTGAAGGTTCAGGATATTAATCGATTCTTGATGTATTATGAAGGTTATGGTGATTATTACTTAGGTAAGAGTAATTATAAGTCATTAACAACTAATGAAGTAGCGCAGGTTTGTATCGATTGTGATAGTTGCATAGTAAAGTGTGCAACTGGTCTAAATATCAAAGAGAAGATGGTCAGGGCACATTCACTTTTTGCATAAAACATTATAAATAAAAATCTTCATCACAACGACTCTACGAACATAAAAAGAAGGTTAAAAAACCTAAAATATTTGTTCTATTGCTTTAGTTAAAAAGTATTGACATTACCATTGATATAAACTAATATTAAATTTAGAAATAAAAAATGGTGAAGTAATATGATTAAATGTCCGTATTGTGGTTATGAAAATAATGATGACGCAACTTTTTGCGTAATGTGTAAAGAGGTCTATAGATACTCTCCTTCGAGAGTTGAAGGAGAAAAAAGACCGATTCAAAGATCTCCTTTTGAAATCGATCAACCTCGATCAAGTTGGATTTTAAATTGGCATTCTCATACTTTGTATATATTACTGATTGTTTTTGCGGCTCTATTGTGTTACTATTTGTTAGAAGTACATCCCAAGTTAACAAGTATGATTAGGTATTCAACTACGTATGTCAGTCAACCAAAGAAAATTCCTCTTACTCCTACTAAAGAAGAAGAAGCTAAAGAGAAAATGGAAGTAGCTTATACGATGGGTGATTATTCTGATGTTCTTGCTAATAGAAAATCTACTATCAAAGAATCCGTTGAAGGAATACCAGGTAAAGAAAAATCTCTTGCGGATTATAAGGAAGTTCAATATTTCGTATCAGATAATTATATTTATTATTCGATTGGTGAATTTTCTTATGTGAAGGAATTAACACCCGAACAGAAAAGGTTAGTTGAAAAAGGCGCTATAGAAAAAGTTGTTAAAGAAGAAAGACCGAAAATTTATATCGTTGAACAACCTATTGCTCCTGCTTTGCCAAGCAGAAAGAATATTGTCCATACTACTTATGGGCAAAATTGGTATTTACCCGAAAAGACCATCCAAAATGTTAATTTGAAAAGAAATCTCCCCAAATTATTTAATGTTAAAAGACCAAGAATTGATAGGAAACAGATTTATCTCAATGACTTGAATGCTGAAACTCTAGGTTCTACAAAGATGCCAAAAGTTAGTACACCTAATTTAAAGAAGAGTGAAAAGATTCATACATATGACCTTCATCAAGAGAAAGCAGTCATAGATAAATTGAATAAGGATACAGTAGGTAGAGATAGAATTAGACCCACGAAGGTTAGTAATTAGCTTGAGGGCTTTAAAACCTAATTTGATAAAGTAGTTTGAGATTTCTGAAATACTAACTAACACAACCACGAAACCACACAAAATTGAATTATGTAGGGACAGAACACTGTTCTGTCCCTACTGAAATTCCCTATGTAAAGACGCAATGCATTGCGTCTCTACCGGGTTGGGGGTGTGTAAATCAAATATTTCAGGGGTCTCAAGTTAAGAGTTTCTTACTACATATCCCTCATAACAAATGTCATCTTCAAATCTTTTTATTTGTAAATTAATCAACTTTATCGAATCTGCGTTTTTATTAATAGAGAATTCTTTTAACGGTGCAAATTCTTTACTCCCCCCCAGTATTTTAGGTGCAATAAAAACTATAACTTTATCCACTAACCGTTCTTTAAAAAATGTTGAATGAACTTGAGCGCCACCTTCCACTAAACAAGATATAATATTTTTGTGTATAAGAATTTTTAGTAATTCCCTTAAGTCTACCCTACCACCTTTTGATTTAACAAAAATTACTGTAGCCCCTTTTTCTTCTAATTTTTTAATCTTAAATATTTTATTTTTTACTGTTGTTGCGATAATAACTTCACCACCATTTTTTAAATCGAGACATCTTGCGTTAATAGGAATTCTCAATTTAGAATCAAGTATTATTCTTTTGGGTTGTCTGACTTTTTTCTTTTTTAATCTAACGTTTAATAGCGGGTCATCTTTTATTATTGTATTAATACCGACAATAATCGCATCAACTCTGGAGCGAATAAGATGAACATATTCTCGTGATTTTTTGGATGATATCCATTTGGATTCCCCTTTGGAGGTTGCAATGGAACCATCGAGACCCATTGCCCATTTACTAATGATAAAAGGTAATCTCTTCTTGTGAAATTTGATAAAGAATTCATTAACTCTTCGAGATTCATCTTCTAATATACCTACATTTACTTTTATATTATTTCTTTTTAATATCTCAACGCCTTTACCGTTGATTTTAGGATTTGGGTCAAGAGTTCCGATGACAACTCTTTCAATTCCAAATTTAATAATTGCATCAGTACAGGGAGGTGTTTTCTCATAGATACAACAAGGTTCAAGAGTTACATAGAGTGTTGAACCTTTTACGTTACTTTCCCCTGCATTTATAATAGCATTTATTTCGGCGTGATTTTCTCCAAATTTTTTATGCCATTCTTCACCGATTATTTTACCGCTTTTAACAATAACAGCTCCAACCATTGGATTTGGACTAACCCATCCTGCACCTTTTTGGGCAAGATTTATAGCCCTTTGCATATATTTTTTATCTTCTTCTGTTACAAAATGCTCTAATGTTGACTTGTTATATGTCATATATTTATTTATAAAATTTAAGAATGGTTTTAGTAATGTATTCTATTTCATCTTTTTTGAGACCATTATAGACGGGTAATGAAAGAACTTTTTTTGTAATCTTTTCACAGACGGGGAAGTCACCATCTTTATAGCCAAGATAAGAAAAACATTTCTGAAGATGATTCCCGATTGGATAGTAGATAGCAGTTTGAATACCTTTTTTACTTAAATATTCCTTCAATTCATCTCTCTTTTCAACCTGAATTGTGTAAAGATTATAGACGTGACTATATTTACCAGATTCAATTGGTGTCTTAATTGAAGTCCCTTTAAATAATTTATTGTAGAGATGCGCATTCCTTATTCTTCCGTCTACCCAATCTTTTAGATGTTTCAATTTAATTTTCAATATCGCCGCTTGAATCGCATCCAACCTGCTGTTATAACCTATAACATCAAAGTAATATCCTTCGGATTTTCCATGGTCACGATATTTATAAACAAGATTTGCGACATCATCGTTATCTGTTATTAGAACACCACCATCTCCCATTGCACCTAAATTTTTTGTAGGATAGAAACTAAATCCTCCTGTTATACCAATAGTTCCACAAAATTTTCCGTTATATCTTGCCAATATTGATTGAGCGCAGTCTTCTATGACATATAAATTGTATTTTTTGGCAATTTTCATAATAGGCTTCATATCAGCGGACAGTCCATAGAGATGCACAGGAATAATTGCCTTTGTCCTTTTTGTAATTGCCTCTTCAATTTTTTTAATGTCAATGTTAAATGAATCCACATTAATATCGACAAAAACAGGTTTGGCACCTGCCCTTATAATGACATCAACAGTTGCAACGAATGTATAGACTGGAGTTATGATTTCGTCTCCTGGACTGATTCCGAGGGCTTTTAATGAGAGAAACAAGGCATCTGTACAGGAATTTAATCCCAATACATATTTTGAACCGCATACTTTTTTGAACTCTTCCTCGAATTTTTTTACATAGGAACCAAGAATGAACTGAGATGAATCAACTACCTTTTCGATAGCTTTCATTATTTCTTTCTTAAAACTTTTATGTTGATGTTTTAAATCTAAAAAGTGTATGTTTTTTTTTGACATTTTTATTAATCCATTTAATAATTTTTGAAAACTAAAAATTTAAGTCTCTAATATTAAAATTGCTTATTCAAAAAATAACGAAACGTTAGAAGCGACCCTTTGTAATGTCAAGTATAAAACTATTGACTTTTTTTCAATATTCTTTATCAAATTGATTATATAATTCCATAGTTAAAGGAGAAATATTTTGAAAACAGCTCATCGTTCATTGAAAATCGCACTTAAGAATAAGAATTCCCTTTATCACTTTTTCATTAGTGAGATATTAAAATTAGTAATCATATCAATATTAGTGTTGTTGTTATTTAGTTGTAAAACTGCAGATAAGAAACCTTTAATTGAGGGGAAACAGCCCATTACTGTTGCCGTGTTAGATTTTAAAGCACCGAACAATCCTGATAATGAAAAGTACATTGTAGGCTGGTGGTTTGGCTCTCGGGATATTTATAAAAATAAAAATGCTGGCATTAATTATTCTGACATCTTTGCGGAGGAATTAGAAAAATCAGGTTTGTTTCAAGTGTATAAAAGAAGTGAGTTTAAATATTATATGGCAGACCTGAGAGGAAAACTAAAAAAACAATATCCAGCTCTTGCAGATGAGAATAATAAGAATAAATTTGAAGAGATTGTTACTAACATTGATCCATTAATTATCGGGAAAGAGTTGGGTGTGGATAAAATCTTAGTGGGTGAGATCGATTCTTGTTATACAGCTCATAGTCGAGCCTTTCATACCTGGGCGAGTAAAGTCAATATATCGGCAAAAATCGTTGATGTGAAAACAGGTAAGACTGAATGGGAAGGAAAATATAAAAATAAAGATAAGTTCTCAGCCCCCAATGTCTTGTCAAAGAAAAGTGTTAATTGGATGATTAAAAATATAAAAAAGAAATATTTATTTTAAAATGACAGTTGTCTTATTTATAACAAGAGATTATAAATTTTCAATAATCAATTAGTAGAGACGCAAAATTTTGCGTCTCTACATTTCCCTGCATAATATAAAGAGAGGTAATATTAGTATTTTATGGAAGGTTTAACACCAAAACAAATAGTCCAGGAACTTAATAAGTACATTATTGGTCAAGATAAAGCAAAAAAGTCTGTTGCTATTGCAATCAGAAACAGAATGAGAAGGCTTCAACTTACCGATGAGTTGAGAAACGAAGTTTCTCCCAAAAATATTATTATGATTGGTCCTACGGGTATAGGGAAAACTGAGATAGCACGAAGACTTGCAAAACTTGCTAATGCACCATTTTTGAAAGTGGAAGCCTCGAAATATACAGAAGTTGGATATGTCGGTCGCGATGTGGAAAGTATGGTCAGAGATATTACGGATATTTCCGTCAATATGGTTAAACAGGAAAAAGCACTCGAGGTCAGAAGAAAAGCTGAGGAAAACACGGAAGAACGATTACTTGATTTACTTTTACCGACTCCCAGAAAAGGCTCATTCATACAATCATCTAAGGTATCCGAAGCAAAGGCAATAGAAGAAAAAGGCGATGCAACTGAGACCTGGTTAAAAACAAGAGAAAAGTTTAGAGAAAAACTTCATTCAGGAAAATTCGATGAGAGAATTGTGGAAGTAGAAACACGCTCTCAGACTACTCATATGGTTGAAATCCTTTCCCCAAGTGGAATTGAAGAATTTGGGATGGACATCAAAAGTCTCTTCGAGAGAGTTCTTCCACCCAAATCAAAAACAATTAAGATGCCTATTTCAGAAGCAAGAGAGGTTATTATTCAAGAAGAAACAGAGAAACTTGTGGATAAAGATAAAATCATTAAGGAAGCAGTACAAAGAGTTGAAGAGACGGGAATAATTTTTATAGATGAGATTGATAAAGTAGCTGGGAGAGGATATACGCACGGACCAGACGTTTCGAGAGAAGGCGTTCAAAGAGACTTGTTACCAATTATTGAAGGCTCCACGGTATTGACTAAATATGGTATGGTGAAGACTGACCATATTCTTTTCATTGCTGCTGGTGCTTTTCATATGACAAAGCCTTCTGATTTAATTCCAGAACTACAAGGACGATTCCCCATTCGTGTAGAGCTTGATTCGTTAAATGCGAAAGATTTTAAACGGATTCTTGTAGAGCCTCAGAATTCTCTTACGAAGCAGTATCAGGCATTATTAAAAACCGAGAATGTGGATATCACCTTTACTGAAGATGGTATTGAAGAAATAGCTAATTATGCGTTTGAAGTCAATCGCACTTCTGAAAATATTGGTGCAAGACGATTGCATACCATAATGGAAAGGCTTCTTGAGGATATATCATTCGAATCACCTGAAAAAGATGGTGAAAAAGTTATTATTAACAAGGAATATGTTAAAGAAAAACTTTTTGATATTGTTAAGGATGAAGACTTAAGTAAATTTATCTTATAATATATTAAATATTTCAGGAGGTAAAATTATGAGTTATATTGTTGATGTTGTGGCGAGAGAGATTCTTGATTCACGAGGAAATCCAACTATTGAAGTTGAAGTCTGGACAGAATCGGGTGGATTTGGTAGAGCGGCAGTTCCATCAGGTGCGTCTACGGGAGAATATGAAGCAGTAGAACTTAGAGATGGTGATAAAAAAAGGTATCTTGGTAAAGGCGTTTTAAATGCGGTTAAGAATGTAAATAATATCATTGGACCTGCCATACTTGATATGGATGCTTTAGACCAGGTTTCGATTGATAAAGCAATGATAGAGTTAGATGGCACAGAGAATAAAGCTAAGCTTGGCGCTAATGCGATTTTAGGAGTATCCCTTGCGGTAGCGAAAGCAGCTGCAAATTTATTAGCAATACCTTTATATAAATATATTGGTGGAGTTAATGCCAAGGTTTTACCTGTTCCGATGATGAATATATTAAACGGCGGTTCTCATTCTGACAATAATGTAGACTTGCAGGAGTTTATGATAATGCCTGTTGGTGCAAAGTCGTTTTCGGAAGCTTTGAGAATGGGTGCTGAGGTTTTTCATAATTTGAAATCTGTTTTAAAGAAAAAAGGTTATAATACAGCCGTTGGAGATGAAGGTGGATTTGCCCCTGATTTGAAATCAAATGAAGAAGCGGTCGAGGTTATTTTGCAGGCGATTGAAAGTGCAAATTATAAAGCAGGCAAAGATATTTATCTGGCTCTCGACCCAGCTGCAAGTGCTTTTTATGATGCTAATAAGAAAAAGTATATTTTTAAATGGTCAGATAAATCGGAAAAGTCTTCTGAAGATATGATTAAATTCTATGAAAAGTGGGTTAAGAAATATCCGATTATTTCAATCGAAGATGGACTTGATGAGAATGACTGGAAAGGTTGGAAAAAGTTGAACGATGCGCTTGGCAAGAAGATTCAAATTGTTGGTGATGATTTGTATGTTACTAACACTAAAAGACTCGAAAGAGGGATTAAGGAAGGAACTTCTAATTCAATTCTTATTAAACTGAATCAGATTGGAACGTTAACAGAAACATTAGATGCGATAGAAATGGCTAAGAAAGCAGGATTCACAGCAGTTGTGTCACACAGAAGTGGTGAGACGGAAGATACGACCATAGCAGATGTTGTCGTGGCAACTAATGCAGGTCAGATAAAGACAGGGTCTGCTTCAAGAACTGATAGAGTTGCTAAATATAATCAGCTTCTACGAATTGAAGAAGAATTGGGCGAGTCTGCACAATACCTCAGTAAAGACGTCTTTTATAATCTAAGATGAATTGATAATACATCTGTAGAGACGCAATATTTTGCGTCTCTACAATAGAAAATTATTTTTTAATTTAATATTTGCATTTTACAAAAGAATTAATACATTATTTATATCAATACAAAAAAAATATCGATTAAGGCAAATGATATTAAGCAACAAAGACAAGGGGAGTAAGATTTATTCGCTTTTTAATTTCTTCTTAATCCTTATTGTTATCTGTCTTGTCTGGTTATATTTTAATATCAAGGACATTAAAAGATATTTTCAGGCGATGGAGTTGCTTGATAAAGAAAAGAACAGTGTTTATGTTCTTGAAAAGAATAATCAGAAACTTAAACAGGAAATTGGACAACTTAAAAATGACCCGGAATATGTTGAGAAGATTGCAAGAGAACAACATAAATTAAAGAAGATTGATGAAAAAAGATTGATAATTGAAGCAGATAAAAAAGAGGATAAGAAATAAATTATTTCCCAGAATTGTCCTGCCCAGATTTTAATCCTTTATTTTCCTATCTATGTTTTGTAACCCCTACTTTATCACAGTATCTGTTTATTTTACAATGTGAGCAGTGTGGTGAAATTGGCTTGCAAATATTTTGTCCATAGGTAACGAGCAAATCATTATATTCAATCCAATATCTTCTTGGTAATTTTTCCCTCAATGCAAATTCTGTTTCCACGGGAGTTTTTGTTTTTACAAATCCGAACCTGTTGGAAATCCTGTGAACGTGTGTATCCACGCATATTCCCGGTTTTTGGTAACCCACGGTTACGACGAGATTTGCTGTCTTTCTCCCTACTCCCTTAAATTTTAATAATTCATCAATTGTATCAGGAACTTTTGAATTGTATTTTTCGATAAGTGTTTTGGAAATATCGATAATGTTCCGAGCTTTGGTGTTGTAAAAACCTACAGGATAAATTGTTTTTGTGATTTTATCAATGGATAATTTTATCATTGCCGAAGGGGAATTTGCCAGAGAGAAAAGCCTTCTTGAAGCTTTTGCAGTGACTTCATCTTTTGTTCTTAGACTTAATAGGCAAGAAATAAGAACGTGATAAGGATTTCGCTCTCGATTAGCTATTTCAGATACAATTGGTAGTTGAAATTTTTTAACTTCTTCTCTTAAAATTTTAATTATCTGTGATATATCTTTAGGATTAATCTTTTTGCCCTCGTAATTTGATATAATTTTTAATAGAACGCTGATGACACGGATTGAACAGATTATCGCAGATATTTTCAAGAATAAATCTGTGAAAATCCGCGTTCTATTTCTCTATTTGGAAGTTTTTACATATTTCATAAGCAGATTTGATTTTTTCTGATTTTTCTTTATACCATTTTTTTGCATCAATAATGTTGTTTTGGATATTTTTAATATTCTTTTTGACGGCTTCTGGTGCGGGTGCGCCTGTATGTTTTTTTGTTAGTATATTTTCAAGTGGATTATTTAATTTATTCCAATCGCTTTCATAAATTATGTTTTTAATTCCGCTTTCTTTTAAAGCTTTATTCAGGGCTTCGGGAGTTAATTCCCCTTCTGCATCGGAATATTTTACTGCAAGAGCAACTGCTTTGTAGCAGTCTCTAAATGCGATTCCTTCTTTTTGTGCAAGGTAATCAGCAATCTCAACAGCATTCATAAATCCAACCATCGCTTGTTTAAATGCATTCTTTTTATTTACTTCGATTGTTGAAAATACACCTTTAAATATCTCTGGAGCATCTTTGCATTCTCTGATAATATCCATTACAAAAAATTTCGTCCACTGGTAATCTCTATTATAGCCAGAGATAAGCCCTTTGGGAATACTCATCAAAGACATTAGTGTTCCGTATGATAGAGATGCTTTAGCTTTTGTAACTTCTCCAAAATCTGGATTTCTCTTCTGCGGCATCATTGAAGAACCTGTGATATAAGCGTCGTTAATTTTTAGAACGTTCACGTAAGGTGATGATAAGAATATTAAATCTTGTGAAATTATAGATAAGTGATTCATCATAAAAACTATCGCTGAGGCAAGCTGTGCCTCACTTTCCCATCGACTTGTTGTGCAATCGACAGTGTTTTCCTGAACGGAATCAAAACCTAATAATTCTGCTGTGTATTCTCTATCAATATTCCAGGAAGTTCCATAAGAAGCAGCAGCGCCAAGCGGATTCTGATTTATTACATTATATGCTTCTTTGAATCTTACTATGTCTCTTGTGAGAGCTTGGGCATACGATGTAAGGATATGAGCAAATGAGGTTACTGTGGCAGGTTGATAATGGGTGAATCCAGTCATAACAGTTTCAAGATGTTTTTGGGCGAGTGTAATTAACGTTTCTATTAATGAAGCTAAGCCTGCAATGAAGCTGAGACATTCATCTCGTATATATAATCTTACGTCTGTTGTTGATTGGTCATTTCTGCTTCTTCCAGTGTGAATTTTCCCACCTATGCCAGCTCCAATTTTATCAGATACATAATCTTCAATATTGATATGCACATCTTCTTTTTCAGGGTAGAGTTTGAAGTTACCAGATTGATAATCATTTTCTAATTGTTTTAGAGCTTTCAATATTTTACTCAATTCAATTTTAGTAATAATTCCTTGTTTATTCAACATTATAGAATGAGCTCTGTTTACCCAGATATCATAGGGAATCAGAATCTCATCAGCGGCTTTAACCGAAATCACATCTCGTCCTGCGGTATATAAAACATTCAACATCTCAGGCTTCTCAGATAATCTCCCACCCCAAACTTGCTTCTTGTTCTTTTTCATTTTTGAGTTCCTCTCAGATTCAAAGGATTTAGAGTCATAAGAATATACAAATAAAAACTAATGAAAATCTTCGTGTTCTTTAGTGTCTGATTTAATAATAGATTTAATATCAAAGATAACCAAATCTGTTTTTCTTAAATCAATAATATCAAATAACTCTTTAATAAAATGATAACCGTATTTTATCAAGAACTGAACGATGTTCAAAACTCGTTCTTGAGGTTTATCATCAGGAAATAGTGAAATATTTAATTTATTTATTTGCCGATTAACAATATCATTTTGATTTTTATAAAAGTCCAAGATAAAATTATAAATTTTTTCAAATCCCTTATTGATAAAGTTGTCTATATCATCAACTTGTTTCTTTATATTTGGAGTTAGTTTCTTCTCTAACTCATTCATTGTAAAAAGGAGAATTTTTTTAGACTTTTCCAGCTCCTTTATTTCCTTATCTGGAGCTGCTTTTCGGATTATGATTTTAGACAATAATTTTGGAGATTTTAAGATTTCTTCCGTATTTGCATTGTATTTTTTAAGTATCTGAGAGATTGACGGTTCAATAATTATGATATTTTTTCTTGGATATAAAATAGGAAAACGAACATTGAAAAAATTAAAAACTTCTTTTAGTTGAGCATGATAACTTATTTCACCGGGACCAGCTATGTAAGCAAGATTCGGGAATATAAATTCTTGAATTACTGGTCTTAAAATAACATTAGGACTGAATTTTTCAGGATGATTATTCAGTTCTTTTATCAGTTGTTCTTTATTATATGTTTTATTTATGCCTTCGATTTTAACCCCTTTTGAATTATAAGTAACTTTTCTTCGTACATTATCCTGGATAAAAAAGAAATTAACTTCGTTACCGATTCTTTTTAAGGGACTCTTTAATCCTTTTTTGTTAATTTCATTACCACTTTTCATCACGAGTTCTGTGGAGGATAGAGGATTTTCAATTTCTTTTTGTATTATTGGTGATGCTAATTTTCTCATTTCTATGAGATGGGAAGGGAGAATAATTAAACCATACCCCTGAAATATTATTGCTAAAACTCGACAAAAAAATTCATCAAAGGTTTTTGAAGCCTTAAGACAATTTATTAAGTTAGATAATATAACTTCTTTAAATTCAGTTTTATATATTGTTGAAGATATTTCACTAAACAACTTATCAAGATTACCATTGAGTTTGATTTTATAATCAGGTAAACCTATTTTATAACTTTTTGGTGAAAAGGTAAATTCTTTTAATTCATTGTTTTTTGTTATCCATTTGATTCCATTTACTTCTTCAAAATCATGGTCTTCAGATGCAACCCAAAATATTGGAACCACGTTTCTATGATAAATTTTTGATAAATGATTAGCGAGTTTTATTGCGGTTAGTCCTTTATAAATTGTGTATAAAGGTCCTGTGAGTAATCCGGGTTGTTGTCCAGTAATAATAGTTAAACATTTTTTGTCATTTAATTTATCGATATTATCTAAAATTGTTTTGTCAGAGTTAATATTTTGATTGTAGTTTCTTATTTCGTTGATGAGATTTTTTGTGAGATTATTATTGATTGTAGATAGATAAGAATTGGATAAATTAAAAATGTTAGTGAAGTGTAAATTATAAAAATCTTTCACGGAATCGAAATCATTTATATATAAATCAGAAAAGCTTCTTGAAGGTATCATTGATATAATCTAAATTATGTAAGTTATAAAGATATTAAAATTATGATTTGGAAAAGCAAGATATTTTTAAATTGACATTGACAAATAAGGTTGTCCGAATCTTAATTTATAATCGCAAAAATACTTGAAATTTTATATTAAATAATCATCATAAATTGATATATATTTATATTATATAAATTAAATTTCATTTATTACAAGATAATTAGGAGAATCAAAATGAGAAGTGACCAGATGAAAAAAGGTCTTGAAAGGACACCGCATAGGTCTCTATTTAAAGCTATGGGATATACAGATGAGGAGCTTTCGAGACCTCTGATTGGTATTGCAAATTCACAAAACGAAATTATCCCAGGACATATTGAGCTTGATAGAATAGTGGATGCTGTCAAAGCAGGTGTCAGACTGGCAGGTGGAACTCCAGTTGAATTCAGTACAATCGGAGTCTGTGATGGCATTGCAATGAATCATATAGGGATGAAATATTCCCTTGCGAGTAGAGAATTAATTGCCGATTCAGTTGAAACAATGGCAATGGCTCATCCTTTTGATGGTCTTGTTATGGTGCCGAATTGTGATAAGATAATTCCCGGAATGCTTATGGCATCAGCAAGATTGAATATTCCCACAGTTTTTGTCAGTGGGGGTCCAATGCTTGCTGGAATATATAAAGGAAAGAAAATCGACTTAGTCAATGTATTTGAGGCGTTAGGTGCTTATAAAATTAATAAGATAACAGAAGAAGAGCTTAAAGGGTATGAGGATTTTGCCTGTCCTGGATGTGGTTCCTGTTCAGGTATGTTTACGGCTAATTCTATGAACTGTCTCACGGAAGCCATTGGAATGGGATTACCTGGGAACGGGACGATTCCAGCAGTTATGGCGGGAAGGATAAGACTAGCAAAACATGCAGGAATGGCTATTATGAATCTGATAGAAAAGGATATTAGACCAAGAGATATTTTAAATTTAGATGCTTTCAAGAATGCACTTGTAGTAGATATGGCTTTGGGTTGCTCATCTAATACTGTCCTTCATTTACCTGCGATTGCTAATGAGGTAGGGATAAAAATTGATTTGAACTTGATAAATGAAATAAGCGAGAAGTCATATAATCTATGCAGTTTAAGACCCGGTGGAAAATATTTTCTTGAAGATTTGGATAGAGCTGGTGGCGTTCCTGCAGTTATGAAAATTCTTTCTGAGAAAAAATTAATCAATACAAAATGTATTACAGTGACAGGTAAAACCGTAAAAGAAAATATTAAAGATGCAGAAGTAATTGACAATGATGTAATTCGGTCGATAGACAATGCCTATATGAAAACAGGAGGCATTGCAATACTATATGGCAATTTAGCCCCAGATGGAGCGGTAATTAAGCAGTCAGCTGTTCCTAAGAAGATGATGAAATTTATTGGAAAAGCGCGGATATTTGAAGGTGAAGAAGAAGGTGCAAGAGCCATTTTTGATGGAAAGATAAATAAAGGCGATGTGATTGTAATCAGATATGAGGGACCAAAAGGCGGTCCGGGAATGCAAGAGATGTTGACATCAACAGCGGCAGTTGCTGGAATGGGACTGATGGAAGATGTTGCACTAATAACCGATGGTAGATTTTCCGGGGGTTCACGTGGTTGTGCTATTGGGCATATCTCACCTGAAGCTATGGAAGGTGGTCCTATTGCAGTATTACGAGAAGGGGATAAAGTCATCATAGATATAGAGAAACACAAATTAGATGTAGATTTGTCAGATAAAGAAATTAAGGCGAGACTTTCCAAATGGAAAGAACCTGAACCGAAGATAAAAACAGGGTATCTGGCAAGATATGCTAAAATGGTTACATCAGCATCAACAGGTGCCGTGTTAAAATATTAGCATTAATTAATTATTTTCATTAATTAATTTTATTAATTATTACGATAATTATAACAGAGTAAAGAGCGAGATTATAGAAAGTTATAAGGTAAATATGAGATACACTCCATTATATGAATGGCATATTAAGAATAATGCGAAGATAGTTGAATTTCACAATTGGGCTATGCCAATTTATTATGATAGCGTTATAAAAGAACATTCAGCTGTTAGGGAAAGTGTTGGTTTATTTGACCTCTCTCATATGGGTAGAATACGTATTGATGGTCCTGACCGACTGAAATTTATTAATTGTATTATGACGAATGATATCGAAAAAGCCCCTGATAATTATCTGCAATATTCTATGATTTGTAATGAGCAAGGTGGGATTCTGGATGATGTGACAATTTATAGAGCTTATGAGTATTTATTAGTTATTACAAATGCTTGTAATACGGAAGGTGTATTACTCTGGTTAATGAGAAATAAGGATGAGTTTAATGTAGTAGTTGAAGATAAAACTGATTCTCTTTCAATGATATCTATTCAAGGACCAAGTGCAGAAAATGTCTTACAAAAATTATGCAATTTGAACCTGTCATTAGTTAAATATCATCACTTTGATATAGGGAGAATTGGTAATGCTAAAGTACTTATTTCCAGAAGTGGTTATACTGGGGAAGATGGATTTGAACTTATTTTTGGGACCGTTTACGCAGAAGAGCTATGGATGTCGTTACTGAATGCTGGTGAGAAACATCAGATTAAGCCTGTGGGATTAGGTGCAAGAGATACCTTGAGGATTGAAGCTTGTATTCCTTCGTATGGAAATGAACTGGATACCAATATTACTCCTTTGGAGGCAGATTTGAAGTGGGTCGTTGCATTTAAAAAGAAGAAATTTATTGGTATTAATGCCCTTGTTGCAACGAGTAATAGTGAATTTGAAAGACGATTAATAGCTTTTGAAATGATAGATAAAGCAATTCCGCGTAATGGGTATCGTATTTTTAAGAAAGATAATCTTATTGGTAAAGTTACGAGTGGAACATACTCACCAATTTTGGAGAAAAATATTGGTATGGGGTATATAGAACGATATTATGCGCAAATTGGGAATCAAATTGATATTGAAATAAGAGAGACTTTACACAAAGCAGTTATTGTCGAGAAGCCATTTGTGAAACATCGTTCAAAGAAATAGATGAATTACACGGCTACAATGTCATTACGAGTGAGTGAAACGAGTTTGACAATTTTGTCTTTATGGTTCAACAATTATTTTTTAAATAGTCACAAAGAAAAATATAAAAAAATATAAATAAAAAAGGGGGACAGACGATGAGTGTCTGCCCCCCTTTTTTTATTAAGTAAATTTATTCTTTATCCATTACTGCTTCTTCTGGTAACATATTTGGAATATCATCTATAATTTCATATTTTCTTTTACATTGGGTACATTTCAACCATTTGTTCTCTATGAGTTGAAGTGGTTTTTTATCGACAGGACATACAAGTATCTCAAGCAATTCCTTTGATATCATATTCATAACCTCATCTTAGAAAGATTTCTGTAAAAGGGGGAAAGAGGATGAACATCCCTTCCCTCTTTCTATTATAAATCAATATCCCAGTTAACAAAGCTGAAGGGAATAAGCAAACAATCTAAAAATACATAACTTTCTTCTTTTGTATCCCTTGTAATTTTAACCTCATCGAGGTGATACGTTCCGGGTCGATTAGTAATCATATAAAGAAGTGACATAATAGACCTATTTGTTCCTCTCGCTCTAATCCTGATAGGAGTGATGTTGCCTAAAGGTGGTTTTTCCATAGGTGTTGGAGTTGCTGCAAATCTCCCATAACCATACAACATATCTTCTTCACCCATTCGACCCGCACCTCTTTCACCGGGTCCTTCACCCATCATCATCATAGCTTCTTCAGATGAATACGCCGATCGAGGGGTTGGGGTTGCTTGGCTCGGGTCAGGTGTTGGGGTCTTAGCCCAGACTAATTCCCATTTGTAAAAATCAGCACCATCAATTGATGAAACATTCGCTTCTATTGCCTTATCAATGAAATCGTTTAAGAATGTAAATTGCTTGATGTAATTATATAAGGTACTTTGGTCAGGTTCTTCAACTTTTAATAACTCGTAAATCTGTTTCAAGTCGATAGCTAAATCACCTTTGTTTTTATCAAGATAGTCTGCAAATGTAATTTTGATAAAGAATGGGACAGGTTCTCTTAATCTACTGACCAGGTTGAAATTAAAGCCAAGATTATTAAGAGCGGCTAAGAACTCATTGATTAATCTTTGTTTATCAAAAGGATTTTCTGTTTTATCTATGAGTGGGAAAGTATCTTTTGCTCTTCTGAGAGAGTCTTTTACTTCGGCTGAGGTTAATTTGGAATTCAATCCTTCAGGAAGTTGCCAATATTTAGTAATATTGATTTGAATTTTTGAAGTTTCTTTTTCGCGTTCTTGCAGTTTCTTTATCTGTTCAATGATACCCAGAATAGTGGAATTAACGCCCTCATAACCAATCTTTAAATTAGTTATCGATTGATTAAATGCCTGGTCATATTCTTTATTAATATCCTCCATCTTCTTTATAAAATCAGGGTTTGTTTGAACTCTCATCACATTATCAAATCTCTGTTTATCCGCTTCGTAACTGGTTCTCTTTTCGTTATAGTTTTTAATTATGGGTGCAAATATAAGTAAATGAACAAGCAAAATTACCACTAAACATATAATTCCCCCTGCAAGTAATTTTTCTCTTTTACCCAATTTTGCCATTTATTATCCCTCATTTATTTTGTTATTTTAATCTTCTCAAATAAGAATGCCTAAATCTAAAACGAAAATCAACAATAATTTTTTGTTGTGATAAAAAGTTTATCCAACCACAGAGAATACAGAGTATAATAATTGAAATTTAATATATGTTTTTATCCGTATTAATCAGTGTTTATTTCTGGTTCCTTTCGATGTATTTTTCAGAATTTCTCTTTTCCCAGAGCTTGGCATATTTCATAAAAACACTCATCGCCGCTAATTTGCAGATCATATAACCTTCCTTGCCATCTAAAAATCCCGATTTAAAAACATATTGTCTTATAAATCTCCATAAAGGTCTCAAGGTTAAATGATACCAGTGGACATCTTTTGTCTTTTTCCCTCTATCAATAGATGCCCAGGACGTATATCTATCCCATTTTTTTAAATATTGTTCAAAGCTGTCAAAGGTATAATGCAAAAGTTTATTGTTCAAAAATCCAACTTTTCCGTCGAGAATAATATCAGCGTGAACTTCTCTATCCTGATATTTTCCCTTTCCTCTCCGAAATAATCTTAGACACTTATCCTTGTTCCATCCGCAGTGCTTTATTTCTTTTCCGAGAAAATGATTTCTTCGATAGATATAAAACCCATCATATTCTGTTCCATTAACTAAAATTCTTACAATCTCATCTTTTAATTCAGGAGTTACTCTCTCATCAGAATCTACAATCATAATCCATTCGTTCGATAATTGAGGAATAGCCCAATTTTTTTGACTCGCTGAATTGATATATTCGTGCTGGAGAATTTTATCCGTATATTCGCGTGCAATTTTTAATGTGTTATCGGAACTATAAGAATCAACGATAACAATCTCATTAGCCCATTTTACTGATTCGAGACATTCTCGAATATTTTTCTCCTCATTGAAAGTTGGGACAAGTATAGAGATTTTTTCACGCCTTTGTTCAGTTGATTTATTGTTTTTGTCCATAAGATATTTATTATCCTTAAAATAATGAAGAGTATCATAGTATGTCTAATTGTAGGGGTTTGATTTATCAAACCCGAATAGTTGGGCGTGATAAATCACGCCCCTACAAAATACAACTGTCATTGCGAGCTCACGAAGTGGTGAGCCGAAGCCCTGAGTAAAACGAAGGGGTGGCAATCTCGTTTTTTTCAGATATCTTAATTTTAATCTTAAAATTTATATAACTAAATTAATTATTTATCAATGAAATGTAACCTTCAACAATATTTTCATAAAAAATTAAGATTGCATAATTGATACCTAACATTGTAAAAATCACATATAATTAATAAATAAATAGATAACCACGAAGTGTACGAATCTTTACGAATTTTTTAAAATATCTGCAAATGTTTATGTGGTTAATTATCAATATTTATTCTTCGAGATCTTTGTGGTCTTAAAAATTTTATTTAGTATCATATAAATAATATTATGCTCAAGACATTAATACAAAATAAAATTTTATTTACGGTTATAATTTTTGTATTCTTAATACTTTCTTTCTCCTCAATTCCACTTTTTATTTCTTATATTATTCTTACAACACCTCTTTCAGATAATAACCAGGAAGTTGAAATTAGTATTGAAAGGGGAGCAACGGCAAAAAAGGTCGCTACTATCCTTCACGATAATGATTTGATTAAGAGTAAAAGCCTTTTCCTATTATCAATAAAAATTGTAGGAAAATCAAATACTATCAAAGCCGGTAAATTTAAAGTAAGGAAAAACCTGAACACTTTTGAATTGATTGATATTATTACTGGAAAAAACTCGATAAATATTACTATTCCCGAAGGACTAACGATTGAGCAAATCGCACTTTTATTAGAACAACAGGGAATTATTTCATCAAAAGAGCAATTCATTGAAAGCGTCAATAATGTCAAAATACCTTTTGAAGTTCCTAAAAATCGAGCTACACTTGAAGGCTATCTCTTCCCCGATACATATAATTTTGTGAGGAATATGGTAAATTCAGAAATCTTGAACATAATGTTAAACCGATTTAAACAGAAAATAGATTCGCTACAAATTGATTTTGAAAAGATAAAATTATCACTTGATGAAATTGTAATTATCGCATCACTTGTTGAAAAAGAAGCTAAAGTCGATGATGAACGTCCCCTCATCGCCACTGTATTATTGAATAGATTAAAAAAGAAAATGAAACTAAATTGTGATGCTACGGTGAGATATGCATTGAAAAAATATGATGCTCCGCTCACGAAAGATGATTTATTAATTCATTCCCCTTATAATACCTATCTTTATTACGGATTGCCGCCATCACCAATCTGTAATCCAGGCTTAAAATCTATTAGTGCTGTTATAAATCCACCTGAAGCTGATTATCTCTATTACGTTTCAAAAGGAAATGGCACACATTATTTTTCTAAAACCCTCAAAGAGCATAATCAGGCGGTGAAAGAATTTCTGAGAAAAAATAATTAAGCACGGAAGCACGGAAGCACGGAAGCACGAAATCACGGAAAAAAATTCTAAACCACGAATCACACGAATTTTCACGAATGACAACTGATTAACCAACCCCTAATCCCCAACCCCCAACCTCCAACCCCTGCTTACTGACCCCCAACCCCTAATCCCCAGCCTCCAGTCCCTAGCCTCTAGCTCGATTTATAGAACAAAATTATTCATACATTTCCCAAATCTCATCTTCAGCAGAGGTAACATAGGGAGGGATGAATTTGAGGTCGGAGAAGTGACCTAACATAGTGAAGTCTTTATCGAGTTTTTGGAATGTTCCATCTCCATTGAACTTGATTACCGATACAGTTTGATAATTAGGAACATAGTGATGAGCAATTACTCCGAATTTCCCATCAGGTGTTATGTCAAAGGCTTGAGCACCTTCAAAATCACCCTTGTCATATTGAATCAATGTGGGCGTTCCATCCCAATCAATATGATGACTTTCAAGTGTCCCTGAGCCTCCCATATAAGTAATATATAAATACTGAGAATTGGGAGAAAAAACAAGATTATTAATTCCACCATCTTGATATGCAACATAGTGAACATCTTCATTTACAGAACCGTCAGGATTGATTGTTAAGATAGCCGTAGCTGTACCCACTTCAGAATGAGCACAAGTCCTTCCATTAGAAGAAGTCCGAGTATCTCTTGTTCCACCTATTTCTGTTAATGGAATTCGCTGACCTGTAAAAGATATTGTTTCTGTTTCTTCATCGAATTTGAATACACACATTTCATAAATATCATCTTGTCTATCGACACCACAAAATGTGCCACCAAAGGAACTCATTGCTAATTGTATCAAAGATAATAGATTATTTTCTGGTATTGGAATATAAGAACTTAAATCAATTAATAAATCTTCCTCTATTCGAAATAATGATATGGTCCAATCCTCAATGTCTGTTCTGTAGCATATTATGATAACATATTTTGAATCTGGAGTAAAAGTCACAGGTGAATAGTATGCAACATTATTAAGAGCTATACCTTTATAAGTTAAGTTGAGATTTGAATCTATTGAGAATAAATCTAATCTCCCATCTCCCCAAGGACCAGATGTTACTAAGATTAATTTAGAATTTGGTGAAATTGAAATTTTGTGAGGTTCGTGACTTATATCATAATTTATTCCGAAAGTTATGTTTCCTTCTTCATCTAATATGAATTCCTGCATCTCTTCAGATTTATCAAAGTAACCAACTATCCCTTTGTAGTCAGAAAAACAAAGTTTATTGTAAAAAATAAGCAGGATTATTATTATAAAAAATTTCTTCATAATAATTTCTCCTATAAAAATAAGGAGTTCGGGCATAAAGCCCGAACCCCTTTAAATTAATTATGGATCAATATGTTTGATTTCAATTTCATTAGTATCGGTGTTGTAGGCAGCAAAAACATCAGTTAAGTTTCTATCACTTGTTGTTATTCTCCCATAGCTATATAAACAGTAATTAGTAGAAAGGATTTCCGTATTGGTTGCAAAACAAGTCGGTGTGGCATTTCCTTTAAAGTAAATATATCTCGGGGTTCCAAAACCTCGATAAGTAATATCTGGACTGTCTGTATCATTGGTTGATGAGAAAACAAATGAAGTTATATCAGATTCGTTATCATAAGTATCTGAAGCACCTTCAACATCTATTGTCGTTGTTCTATTTTTCCCTGTAGAATCTTTGTACCAATTTAGAAAGACATCTTCAATAGTTGAGCTATATAATGATCTGTTGTAATCATTCACAGAAATGCAAGGTGTAATAACGCCAGTAGACTCCTCAATATTTTCTCGATTAGATATACCATTAGGCTCATCGGTATAAGGATCACGTGTCACTCTAGACGAAATAATATTCTTGTTCCCGTTAATTGTATCAAACCAGGTAATTCTTGGGCAAGGTAAAGGAGTAGAGGATGAGCCAGTTGCATCATCCCAATCAGCATCTAATTGAGGTTCGAGATACGGACTCGGAGCATAACCACCAATTGCATTTAAGTAAACAACTTGATAGCCTGCACCAGTAACTTCTGTTGTAATAGTTGCCGCATCTGCAATCTTCTTTCCCATAATATAGTGCTGAACATCACCACCATTCCAATTAGTATCATTATATGTCCAGAAGACCCATAAGTCTTCATCTTTTGCTACTAACGCCATATCGTTAATATAACGCCTTCTAATATTTACTGTATTTTCAACAAATTTAGTGTATAGAGTAGTCCAGGTGTCATCATCTGGATTGTATCTATAAACCTTTAAGTGAGCACCCACTATCTCATCAGCAGAAGGAAAATCATCATACACCACAACAACACCGGCATAAATCGTCCCTTCGTAGTCATCTCCTTTTTTAACAGAAGTCATCGCTGTATTATAATAATCGGGCAAAGCATTATGTCCACCTACAGAACTCAGAAGGAATCTATCAATTTCTCCATTCTTCTCAGGAGATTCGTACCACTGATACAAGATTAACCGACCCATATCATAAATATCAATATTTCCATCCTCATCTAAATCATATTCATCATGGTATCCATCGACTTCTTGACTACCATATACAAGCATTGTCAAATCATCGGGTAAACCTGCATTGCTATTTTTACCAGATGCAATGGAAAAATGATGAGGTGCATTCACTTCAGCACTCACAAATGTAGGATTTACTTCACCATAGAATAGAATTGAAGCACCGGTAACTGTTTGAGAAGGATGATATAATCCACCTTTATTATCCTGATTCGTATCATAATGATAACCAATATCTAATGTTTCGGTATATTTATCTTCTTGAGAATTAAAAGTAATTGTATCATCAATAACATTCGGATAATCATCTTCTGGAATTGTAGGTGTTCCATTATCATCATAATCCGTGCAGGTCGTCCCATCAGAAATAAAATCAACTGAGCCATTATTTACAGCGATGCTTGTGGCATCTTCATCATCTGTAACATCTCTCAGACCATCAAGGGCGCTTTTGGCAATGTTATAATTCGCTAATTCATCCGCATGTCTTAGGGCATAATAAGAGTCCATACTCGCTTGAGGTGATACTTCATACCAATCTACTGAATGAAGAGTATTTGCCCAGTATAAAGAACCATCTTCTGCTACCCAGAATAATGCACCTGAGTTGAATTCCCAACTGAAATCGCATGGCATATAAATCTTAAACTTGGAATTATTATCAAGCGTTAAAATGATATAGTTATTCCCAGTAATATGTTCACTATCGAACTGACAATAATCCCCTATGGCAAACCATAATTCTCCTGAACCTTCTTGTTCTCCTGATTCAAATCTATTAGCAGGATTTGATTCCCAGAATTTATATCTCGCTTTATATTTGGATTCATAATGAGAGAACCTATCGGCTATTTCTCTCACACCGACATATATCTCCGCGTAATTTGCAAAATTCGGAGAAACTTCGATATTGGTTATATCCCCATTTACAATCATAGGTTTCTTACTCACATCAGAATATGGGTCTTCATTAATGGTTCGTGTTATCTGAGCAAGATAGAATCCATCATTATTATTTGCATAATCAAGGATTTCATCACTAATTATGGATTTGTGAACGAACATCGGACATAAATTCCTCAAATTAATGTTTCTATTATATAAGATAAAGTCGAAATGAATTTTGTGGCAAAATAGTTTTAATGATGATTTATAGAACAAAATTATTTATACATCTCCCAGATTTCGTCATTGGTGGAGGTGACATAAGGAGGAATTAATTTAATGTCTGAAATGCTGGTATTTTGTAAATATATATCTTTATCAAGTTTCTGAAAAGTACCATCCTCATATAATCTAAAAATTGATATCCATTGACCATATATAGAACGTCTGTTAGCAAGAATGATAAATTTTCCATCTGGAGTTATGTCCATTGGTTCTGCTACACTATATCCAATCTCTCTTTGGATAATATTATTTTCCCCATTATAAAATATTTGATGACTCTCAATAGAACCTTTTCCTCCCACATAACTTATATATAAATAGCTTGAATTAGGAGAAAAACAAATTTGATTAGGATTGAGATCTTGAGTATTAAGAAAATGAACATCATTATTAACTGTTCCATCAGGTTCAATTGTTAAAATACATCCTAAACTACTGCCAATATGAGCACAATATCTTTCATTAGGTGATAATATTGTATCACCTGTAGAGTTAATAGGAGAAATATTAATTCTTTGACCTGTAAAAGATATTGTTTCCGTGTTTTTATCAAATTTAAATACACACATTTCATTGTCATTATTCCCTAAAAAAGTTCCGTTATTTGTTACTTGAGTTAACTTATGAACTCTATTTAAATTATTAGCATCTATATCAATAAAACTACCTGTATTAACAAAATTGTATCCTTCTTCAATTTTAAATAAATTTATTGTCCATAAAGATATTTCTTCTCGATAGTATAATGTTATCATATATTTAGAATCCGGCGAAAAAGTTGGGGGATTACACCAAAAATTTTCAGACTCAAGTAATTTTTCATAATGAATATTGCTATCACGATCTATTGAGAACAATTCTAATCTATCTTTTTCTGTCCATCCATCTATTGAGACTATTAAAAACTCTCTATTTGGTGCAATAGTAATATACATAGGTTCTTTTATTACAGGGAACACATTACTGAAAACGATATTTCCTTCCTCATCCATTGTAAATTCCTGAATCTCAAATCTTTCAAAATAAGAGATAACACCTTTATATTGGCAAAATAGAATACTTGGAGAAAATAAAATTAATAGAAATAAAAATGTTTTAGTAAAAATTTTCATTAATAGAACCTCAAAAAAAGGGATTCAGGATATACCTGAATCCCTTTTGATTTTCTTACGGGTCTATCTCTCGAATTATTATTGAATCAGAATATGTACAATATGCTGTAAAAATATCTGTCAATGTCCTTGCAATTGTTGTTATTCTTGAATACATAGAAGCAGGTCCAAGCTTTTCTGGAATTTTGGGAACAGACTACAAAATTTCAAAATCATATTTTGACAATCCTGTATATCCTGTCTGATATTTTTTCTCTCTATTAATAATAGACTTTCTTCTTTTAATAAAGATAAATCAAGGACAAAAATTGTTACAAAATCTTTTATAATTTTCAGTGTTAATAATTGCAAAAGTAAAATTTTAATTCCCACAAAAAATCCCTTGATTCACTGTTTTCAGAAGAATATTATCGTTCTGTTAATTTGATTATAAAAGGAAATTCCTTTAAGAAAAATTAACAAAAGTGATGGAAGGAGTTATTAGGTGTAAAGATTTATGAAAAAGGTAATATTTATTGAAGCCAGAGCGCCCGGAGCACATATTTATAGTATTTATGTTATGCCAAGATTAGGCTCTTTGATTTTGGGAACGATTCTCAAAGAGAAAGGGTATGATGTCGAGGTTTATCTTGAGGATTTGAGTTCACCAAGTTTTGACCAAATTCAAAAGGCTGATATAGTATGTATCTCGACAATTACTGTAACAGCTCCGAGAGCTTATATAATTGCTGATAAGGCTCGGAAGGCAGGGAAAACTGTTATCATCGGTGGTCCACACGTAACGTTCTTACCTGATGAAGCCCTCGAACACGCCGATTATGTGGTTAGGGGAGAAGGTGACATTTCATTTCCTAAACTAATCGAGGCGATTGAGAATAATGAGAAACCTTATGGAATAAATGGTATTTCATTTAGTGATAATGGTCAAAAAATTCATAACCCACCACAAGATTTTATCTGGAATCTTGATGAAATACCTATTCCCGATTATTCTTTATTAAAAGGTTGGGGTAGGAAAAATTCCATAACGTCGGTAGCGACTTCGAGAGGATGTCCTTTTGGTTGCAAATTCTGTTCGGTTATAACAATGTTTGGTACGAAATATCGCTTTAATTCTATCGATAGGGTCATAGAAGAAATTAAAATACATCAGAAAAGTGGCAGAACGATATTTTTCTGTGATGATAACTTCGCCGCTAATCCGAAACGCACAAGAGAACTTCTGGAAAGGATGCTGAAGGAAAATATTAAGGTTCAATTTAGTGCTCAGGTTAGAACAGATATTACAAAGGATGAGGAATTAGTTAAATTGTTAGCGAAAGCAGGTTGTTACACCGTCTTTGTTGGTTTTGAATCCATTAATCCTGAGACGCTTAAACTTTATGATAAAAAACAAAGCTTGGATGACATTAAGAGAAGCATTAGAGTTTTTAAAGAAAGTGGGATTCATATTCATGGGATGTTTGTTTTAGGTAGCGATGCCGATGATATTGAGACATTGCGAGAAACAGCGAAATTTGCCAAGGCTATGGATATCGATTCGGTTCAGTTTATGATGCTTGTGCCATTGCCAGGAACGGAAGTTTATTATAGTCTTGAATCTCAGAACAGGCTTCTTCACAAGGACTGGAGTAAATACAATGCGCATTATGCAGTTTTTGAACCGAAATTGATGACACCTCATGAGCTTCAATCAGAGACTTATCGAGCAATGAGAAAATTCTATTCCTGGAAATCCATATTCATAAGACTTTTTAAACTCGACTTCCAGTGGGTATTTATAAAGCTCTATGGCAAGTATCAGCTTAATCATTCTACAAAACTATTAAATACTTATGTAAAAAATCTAAAGAAGCGTTTTTGGAATAAGATTGAACAAATCAAAATTAATTTGCCGACTAATCATATAAAGAAGATAGGATTACCATCCATTAATATTGACCCAAAACTGAAAACCTTTTTTGTGACATTCTTTGAGAATTTAAAGATTAAGGTCGTGGAAGTCGATGAGAAGAAAATTCCTAATATTGACAATAATAATGACAGATTAGATGTGATAGTCAGAGAGCAGATTTCTATTCTTGCGAAGAAAGTTGATTTGATTATTGTTCCTATTGTTAAAGGGATTGGGAAAAAAGTTGATGATATTAAAACAGGTTCTGAAAAATTTTCCCAACAAGTAATTGATAATATTAAAAAGCAAAAAGATGCGTCCGTGCTTGCGGTTGAAGTTCAACTGGATAATCTTAAAAGCACCTGCATTAATATTGGAGTGGCTCTGGACAAGAGTATTAGAAAGGTTAGAAAAGCCTATCGAAAAGCCCTTAAGTCATCAGGATTATATGAATTAATTTCCATTCACCCGCATAGGTAATTTTTGGAGTGTGGTAAATTGCTCCCACTTTGAGTAGGGGCGCATATATGCGTCCCCTACATAATAAGTGGTGCGAGATTTATCTCGCATTCTATTATGCGATATAAATGTCGCACAACAATATTTTAGAAATCGCTATTATTGATTTTTTATGCAAACCATTAAGAACCTATTAGATAATATAAACAAAGTAATTATTGGCAAAGAAGATGCGGTAAAATTAGTTCTGACTGCATTATTTGCTAAGGGGCATATCCTTATTGAAGACGTTCCTGGCGTTGGTAAAACGATGTTGGCGAAGAGTCTTGCCTTATCTGTAAATGCTAATTTCAAGCGTATTCAATTCACACCTGACCTTTTGCCATCCGATGTTACGGGCTTATCCATTTATAATCCAAAGGAAATGACATTTGAGTTTCGTGAAGGTCCTGTCTTTAGTAATATTTTACTTGCGGATGAAATTAATCGTGCCACACCTCGAACTCAATCGAGTTTGTTAGAATGTATGCAGGAATATCAGGTGACTGTTGATGGTAAGACATATAAGATGCCTGATGTGTTTTTTGTTATTGCAACGCAAAATCCAATCGAACAGCAGGGTGTTTATTTGCTCCCTGAAGCGCAACTCGATAGATTTCTGATGCAGATTGATATTGGTTATCCAACGAATTTTGAAGAGATGAAAATGATGGAAGAACAGAGAATTCAGCATCCGATTGAAAAATTAAATGCTGTTGCAGAATTATCAGAAATCATTGAGATTCAGAACAATGCGAAAGAAGTTTATATTGATGAAACTATCAAGAAATATATTGTGGATATTATCACACATACAAGGAATAGCGATTCTCTTATATTAGGAGCAAGTCCGAGAGCATCAGTATCTTTGATGAAAGCCTGCCAGGCTTATGCCCTGATTAATGGCTCAAATTTTGTGATGCCTGATTTTGTGAAAGTGTTATGCAAACCAGTCCTGAGACATCGTCTTATCCTCAAACCTCAGGCAAGAATCAGTGGCGTAAAAACCGATGAAGTCATCGACAAAATCCTCAAAGAAGTCGAAGTGCCGATTGGATTTGTTTAAAAAAGAACTGAAACCACGAATTTCACGAATCTACACGAAGAAATCAAAATCAAAAAATTTGACAGGATTAACAGGATTGTTAGATTTGAAATGAATACTTGTCACAATCTAAGTAACAGACATACATTTTCAAATTGACTTTGATTCCAAAAAAGTCAATTATCAAACTAAAAAGTAAATTTAAGAGGAAAATTAAAATGGTATATTCTGTATATATCGAGAAGGGTGAAGATTTTGGTTATGTAGCTCATTGTCCTGCTATTCCGGGATGTCATAGTCAAGGGGAAACATTAGAAAAGGTTATAGAAAACATTAAAGATGCTATTAAAGGATGTATAGAGGCTCTCGGAGAAGATCTTATTTCACCTACAAAGGATTCGTTAATTGTTGAGGTTAACGTTTGATGTCCAAGTTACCAGTAGTCTCAGGAATGCAAGCAAGAAAAGTATTTGAAAAAGCGGGTTGGGAGTTTGTTAGAGTCGGGAGTTCTCGTCATATGATTCTACGAAAACCTAATCATCCCGTAGCTCTTTCAATACCCGACCACAAAATCTTAGATCGTGGTTTACTTCGTTCCCTAATCAGAGAAGCTGGAATGTCAGTTGAAGAATTCTCTTCTTTATTATAAACTTATTTTACTCCTATAATATTATTTATGGAATCCTCAAAGTATAATCTTTGCGTTCTTTGCGCCTACTCTGTGTCCTCTGCGGTTAAGGTAGTTCTTATTTTAAACTAATCTTATCAACTTTCATATAATTCCTCAAAACCTCAGGGATAATAATTGAGCCGTCGGGTTGTTGGTAGGTTTCCAAGAGGGCGATTACTGTGCGGGGCAAAGCGAGTCCTGATGCATTTAGGGTATGGACGAATTCGGGTTTGGAATCTCGGTCTCTTTTGAATCTTATATTGGCTCTTCGTGCCTGAAAATCTTCAAAGTTCGAGCAGGATGAAACTTCAAGATATTTTTTTGCTCCGGGTGTCCAGACTTCTATATCATAACATTTCGCTCCTGAAAAAGATAAATCGGCTGTGCATAAAATTAATACTCTATAAGAAAGTCCTAACATCTGCAAAATCTCTTCTGCATTCTGCAACAATTTCTCATGTTCATCATAAGAAGTTTCAGGCAATGTGAATTTTACCATTTCGACTTTATCAAATTGATGAACACGCGTTAATCCGCGTGTCTCTTTTCCATAAGAACCTGCTTCACGCCTGAAACAGGGTGTATAAGCGACTTTGTAAATCGGCAAATCTTTTCCATCAAGGATTTCACCGCTATAAATATTTGTCACAGGAACTTCGGCAGTTGGAATCAAGAACAAATCATCTGCTTCGATGCAATACATATCTTCCTCAAGCTTTGGCAATTGCCCAGTCCCTGTCATCGTTTGACGATTAACTAAAAATGGTGGAAAGATTTCTTCATAACCGTGCTTCTCGACGTGCATATCAATCATAAAATTTATGAGAGCGCGTTCGAGTCTTGCTCCTAATCCAGCGAACATTGCGAAGCCCGAACCAGAAATTTTTGATGCCCGCTTGAAATCAAGGATTCCAAGCATTTCACCCAATTCTAAATGGTCTTTTGGCTTAAAGCTAAATTCTTTTTTCTCACCCCATTCTTTTACAAATTTATTATCCTTTTCATCTTTCCCAATCGGAACACTATGGTGAGGAACATTTGGAACCCAGAGGAGAAGTTGAGAAAGTTTCTCATCAATTTCTTTAATCTGGTCATCAATAATTTTAATTTTATCAGAAATTCCCTTAACCTCTTCCATCAGAATGAAGGCGTCTTTGCTGTCTTTTTTTAGTTTACCGACCTCTTTTGAAATCTCATTTCGTTTATTTTTAAGATTATCGCCTTCAAAAGTCAGGTCTCTTCTCTTTGCATCCAATTCAAGAATTTTGTCGATATTGACCTTTTCATTTTTATTTCTAACCGCTTCTTTAACCTTATCTGGATTATTTCTGATAAATTTTAAATCAAGCATTATTCATTCCTCATATTTTATGGATTAAATGAACATAAATTTAGCTATTATTGAGTATCTGTCAAATATTTTCTTAAAGTATTCAAAAATCATTGAATTCTTTTAAGTTGACAGCAAATACTTATTTTATTATACAGAATGTAAAAAAGTTAAGGGATGATTTTGTAGAAAAGGATGGTCATTTATGCCCGTTACAGAAATTGATATTAATAAAAGTATTGAGATAGCAAAAGAATTTGGAGCAACGAAAATTATTCTTTTTGGCAGTTGTGTAGAATCACCAGATGATGCTCAGGATTTAGATATCGCTTGCGAAGGTGTAGAAGGATGGAAGATTTTTGAATTAGCAGGTAAATTAGAAGATACTCTTCATATACAAGTTGATGTTGTTCCATTATCTCCACAAACACCTTTTATTAAACATATCGAAAAATGGGGAAAAGTGATTTATGAAGAAAGAAAAGCTTCGTGAGGAAATAGAGATTGAATTAGATTTGATTAAACAGACAGTATCAGAAATCAAGCAAATTCTTTCTCAAATTGAAGAGAGACCACCGAACAATATTGAAAAAACTGCAGCAGGAGCATTCTTATCACAAATTTATGGTGGTATCGAGAAGATAATGATTCGTATATGTAAACATAATAATGTAGATATTCCATCGGGGAAAGATTGGCACTCTGAATTATTCAAAATGTTTTGTGACCCGCCTCATAATAAATTGCCCAATTTAATAGATAGTGTATTAGAGAGTCTTCTTATTCCTTATAGAAAGTTTCGTCACTTTTTTATTCACGGATATGGTGTATTGATTGATATAGACCAGATTATGCCTGGATTGATGAATGCGGAGAAGATTTATAAGAAGTTTGTTATGAATATAAAGATGTATTTATCTGATTTATAAGTTGTGAGGACTTGATGAGTTTTATAAGGTAATTCACAATGCCAGAATTGGACGATTTTCAAGAAAAGTTCTGTAAGTATCCATTTTCAAATCAACGTTTATTAGCACCAGCTGGGAGCGGTAAGACTTTATCTTTATTATGGAGATGTAAGTATCTTTATGAAATGAATAATGAACTGAAGTTCTTAATACTTACATTTACACGAGGAGCGAAAGATGAATTATTAGATCGACTTAAGTACCAAAGTGAATTTAAAGATGTTCGTTCTCATATTAGGATAACCACTTTGAATTCTTGGGGTTGGAGACAAATTAAATCGGAAATTCAAGATTTGAAGTTATTATCATCTCCGGATGATATGTTTTATTGTATGAATTATCTTCTTCGTCCTGTTTGGTTAGAATATGATTTTTTGAAAAAACTTCTGAAGAATCAAAAATATCATACAAGAGATTTAATGTATATATGTGATGAATTCAAAAGTTTGGGATTTAGGCATGATTTATATAATAGATTTGAATCATTTGAAAAACATATAGAATGGTTAAGAAAAAATGGTTTGAATTCACATTTTTCAAAACTCATCAATTCTCTTATTAAAATTGGTTTTCGTAATGTTATAAATAGTCCAAATGATTTTAAGAATGATCCTATTAAGCAGATCTCAAAAGATATTTATGAAAGGTTTTATTTATTTTGGATCAAAGCCTGTGAACATATGTGGCGTTCTGCCATTGTAACATTAGAAGATCAAAAGTATTGGTCACTTATTAAATGGGAGAAACTTTATTCAAATTCAACAATTTCCAGTAATGATCGTTATAATTATATTATGGTTGATGAGTTTCAGGATATTAATCCTCTTGATTTGAACCTTTTAAAAGTAATTGTTAAAGCTAATGATAGTAAAGTTGTTGTTGTAGGAGATGATGACCAAGCAATATATGAATGGAGAGGTGCTACTCCAAATTTCATATTAAATCCAGAGAAACATTTTAATAATGATTTTGAAACCTTCATTCTTGAGATTAATTATAGAACACCAGCAAATATAATAAAGATGTCACAAGATTTAATTTCTCATAATCAAAGACGTGTGCCTAAAAGAGTTTATCCTAATATCAATAGTGATGCTGAAGTTATTTATAAAATTTTTCCTACTATGAATGAGACAATTAATTATGTGAAACAGATAGTTCAGGAATGTTTTACTAATGATGAAGAAAAGAAAACAATTGGAATAATTGGAAGAAAAAGAAGTCAAATTATTCCTTATCAGATTATTTTTGCCTCTGATGAGATCCCTTTTTATGCTGCAGAGGATTTAAATATTTTTTTAGGTAAAGCATTCGAATCATTAAAAGAAATGCTTAAAATTGTATATTGTGCTAAACAAAATATACAACAATCGTCAATGGACAATGTTAATGCTTTTCTGAAATTATGTGATAAAGTAAGAAAATATCCTCTAAATAAACAAGAAAGATCGCGACTATACTTTTACTTGATAAAAAACAGTCATAGAACAATATTTGAAGTACTTTCGTCATTTCAACAATATCAAGGTTATCTTAGAGGTCGAAATGATGCAGGAAATAGATATGAGTTCTGTATAGCAATTGGGAAGTTATTAGAAGCAAGGAATGTAGCTGATGCGATAAATATTATTAGTGAAGATTTTGAAGGCTTACAAAAAGATTATGGGAGAGCTTTAGAGGATATATTTTATATTGACCCTCCCTTTTTATTTTTAAGTGATTATGATCAACGTTATGGTTCTGATTATATTGGTTTTATAGAACATGTTGAAAAAGCCATTGCAAATTTACCTGCATTCACTTCTTATGATGATAGTGAAGGTAACTATCAACAGACAATAGATGAAAATTTTAAAACACCACTTCATCTTATGACAGCACTTAGAGCTAAAGGTAAGGAATTTGATACTGTGATTGTATTAGATGTAAATGACGATATATGGCCAAGTAAATTGGCTAAAGAAACTCAAGAGGAATTAGAGCAGGAAAGAAGGCTTTTCTATGTAGTAATAACAAGGGTAAGAAAAAGATTGTTTCTATTAACGAATGAAAGAATATTAAACATAAACGCTTTTCCAAGTCCTTATTTGTCTGAAATGGGACTATGATTTTTTTGATTTATTTTGTATCTTTTAATAGGTGCTATGTTATAAATAGAGCCGAAGGCGACAATTAAATCTTTTTGAGATGTAATTTGTAGAGCCTTATTAACAGCGTTGTTTATATTTTCGCACTGATAAACTTCATTAAAATATTTTTTTGCAATTTCAGCTACTTTGTCAACTTTCATTCCGCGTGGTGTGTCAACAGGAATTGCTATGAATTTGTAGTCTATTCCTTCAACAATGAAATTTTTTATGATTGCATCTAAGTCCTTATCTTGTAGGACGCCTAAAATCAAGGTAATTCTTTTTGGGTGAAAGACTTCCTGAATCGTTTCGCTTAAGGCTTTTGCGGAAAGTGGACAGTGAGCTCCATCGACAATGAAGATTGGGGCTGGGGGCTGGAGGCTGGGGGCTGGGGATTGGAGGATTTCGATGCGTCCTTCCCACTTTGTTGTTTTAATGCCTTCTTTAATAGCATATTTACTGATTTTAAGATTGTTTTGTTTTAGTATTTCAATTGCGGTTAATACAGTTAAGATATTGTTACATTGATGTGTGCCGATTAAAGGTATTTCTATATCTCTGTAAATTTTTTCGAAAACTTTACAACTTATTATTTGTTTGTGTCTACTTGTTTTTCTGTCTATTAATTGAGTGCATTCACCTACAAGATAACACGATGCGGATTTTTCTTGTGCAATTTCTTTAAGCAAGTTTTCAATGTTTTTGTCTTGAGATGAGATAATCACGGGGACATTATTTTTAATGATTCCGGCTTTTTCTTGTGCGATTTGTTCAATTGTGTCTCCAAGATAAAATGTGTGGTCGATTCCTATTGAAGTGATAATGGAGATTAGGGGTGTGATGACATTTGTTGTATCGAATCTACCTCCCATTCCTGTTTCTATCACTGCAACATCGAGATTCGATTCGCTGAAATAGAGAAAGGCGCATAAGGTTAATAATTCAAATGTTGTTCTATAGCTCAGGCGAGACTTCTCCTTGTTCAAGTCCAAAAATTTTTTAATTTTATTAATAATTCTAACAAAATCTTCATCAGGGATGTCATTATTATTGACTCTTATTCTTTCATTGATTTTGTGGATGTGGGGGGAAATGAACATTCCAGTTTTGAGACCATTTTTGAAGAAAATATTTGAGAGAAATGCGGTGACGGATCCTTTTCCCTTTGTTCCAGCTATGTGGATTGATTTAAATTTTTTATGGGGATTATCAAAGTGTTCAAGGAGTTTTGTAAACGATTCAAGAGAAAGAGCTGGCTTTTCTTTGGCGACAATTCTCTCATAGTCTATGAAACTATATAGAAAATCGACAGCTTCTTTGAGGTTTGTTATTGTCATTGCTAAAATACCTTGACACTTAGAATAGTGATTGTTACATATAAGCTAATCATTTTTTCTGTGTCTATAAAAATCTATTATTTAAGTTTATAAATCCAAAAAATCAATAATATAGCCACAGAGAACACAGAGATTTAAAAAGGAATCAAGAAAGATTATGAAGAGATTTTTATTGTTTATTATCTTCTTATTTTTGATTATTGGTTGTCATAAAAGATTGCCAGTAAAGGATTATACTTTAAATGACCCGAGATTGACAAAAAGGTATCCTAAATATTTTACAGCAACCACATTTAATCGTTATAGGCATAATGCTTATAAGAAAGTTAATGAAAGAAAAACTAATTTTTTTGTAAGATTTTCTGTCCCGGAAAATTATGATGATTTGAAGGATTTTTATGCATTAGATAGAGGTTCAAGGGGAAAGATAAGGACAGATTTTGGTGAGATGAATGCTGAGATTCCGTTGGAAGAAGAACAAACCGAACCCACAATGGGAGCAGAACCTAATACAGAAACTAAAGATAAAAATGTTAACAAATCAGATAAAAAATTGCAAGAAGTTGATAAACAGAAAAAGAAGTTAAATCCCTCAGCCACCAAGGAAACAGAAAAAATTCAACAATCTAAAAAAGAGGAGAAAACAAAGCCAGATAAAGAATTAGCGAAGGTCGAGGAAACTAAAGAACTGAAAAAGAGAGAGGTTAAAAACACTATTGATTTTGAGGTTCCTGAAGAATATATAAAACTTACTGAATTAGGATTACCGAATTATTATAGAACATTTTTGTCAGATAAAAATGAAAGAGTTGTTGAGGTTTTGTATATTGAAAAGGATTTGATGTTTCAATTCGTAAATAGAAGATTGGCTTATGTAGGTGAAGTATCTGATTTAGAGCTTACCTTACTTGAAAACGGGTATCCACAGAGTGTGTTTATAAGGAATACTAAAGAGGGAACTAATGTAATAACGTTAATTTATACAAGTAGATTTGGGACAATGCAAAAAATTTATTCTATTTGTGATGGTGTTAGAGAACATTATCAAGAAGTTCCGTAATAATTAGTAAAAAATCTTTGCTTAATAAGGATTGCAAAACGTGAAAGCAAGAGCATATATTTTGAAACTTTGTTTCTTATTATTTTCTTTGTCAATTTTTCTTTCCTGCTCATTTTCACAGAAACCTACTGTTGAAGAAAAAAGAAGCAAGGCTATTGACTTTATAGTAGATGGTGAAAAACAGGAATCATTGGGTGAGTATGTTGTCGCTATAAAAATCTATGATGAGTCATTGGGATTATCCGAGAGACCAAGAGCGTATTATAATCTTGGTCATTCCTATATGAAACTTTCGGAATATGAAAAGGCGATAATCAATTTTGAGAAGGCAGTTGAACTTGCGAAGAATTATAGGATTGCTAAAACGGAATTAGCTCAAGCAAAAGAAATTTTAAAATCTGGCACAGATAAAAATAAATCAAGCTATTTACTTCCTTCTAATACCGATTTAGAATCAGCAAAAGTCAAAGATGTTGAATCAATGCAACTCTCATTGGTGAGTGATAGCGCTGTAAAAGCTGATAGGGATAAATTATCATCAACTGTGACACTTGCTCAGATATCAGGTCCGGAAGAAACTCTTTCTCCTGTTCAATTACCACCAGAACAGACATCCCAAACTGAAGCGGACAAGAAAAAGCCAGTTCCTACTGTGGAAGATGTTAATGCATACTTAAAGGATGGAGTAAAGAAAGAACAGGCTGAAACCGATACCACAAAATTTGGTAAGGATAGTAGAATTGCACTTAATGATTTTGTCTTTCATAAAGAAAAAGCGAGGAAATATGTTGAAGTAAAAAGATATGATTATGCACTCTCCGAATATAGAGAAGCATTGAAATTAAATCCCGGGGATTCCGAATCTCTTATTGAACTCAGCGCTGTTTATGAAAAAATGGGCAATCCAGAAAAATCGTTAGAGATGCTAAAGACACTTGAAACAAAAGAATCTAAGAATCCGAAAATCTTCTTCAATATCGCCAATATGAGAAGAATGATGGGTGAATATGAAGAAGCACTAAAATATTATAATAAAGCATTAGAATTGGATTCAGCTAATCCCGTTATTATGAATCACATTGGTTATATTTATAAAAAAATGGGGGATTATGATAAGTCAGAAAATGCCTATCTACAGGCTATTGTAGCCTCTCCAGGATATGTAAATACATATATTAATCTCGGGATATTATATGATGATTTTCTCAATGATAATGAAAAGGCTTTAAGTTATTATAAAAAATATCTTGAGTTAGGAGGGGAGAGAAAAGCTGAAGTCAATAAATGGATTATGGATATAGAGAAATAAGAAATATATTAATATAAAATATTATAAATGGAGATAGAAGAAAGTTTACAATTCTCAATATATAACTTTTTATTACAATATGATCTGCAATTATATATATTTGCATAAAACGACATCTAAGGCTTTTGATGTCGTTTTTTATTTAATGCGAAATTATCCTAATTTTCTCAATATCCTTAGTAGAAGGCACATATAGAGATTTAATTCTTTTTTAATGTTTAGGATGTAATTCCTACTAAAAATTTGATTGATTAATTGTAAAAAAACATTGAATATACAAAGATTTTTATTAAATATATAAACTGTTAAAATTAATTTTGTGAGACTTGTAGTTATGATTATGCATGATTATTATAAAATACTCAGTGTAAATAAAACTGCCACATTCGAGGAAATCAAAAGCGCCTATCATAAATTAGCTAAGGAATATCATCCTGATAAAGTTACGGAAGATAAGAAGAAGGATAAGGAAGAAGAATTTGCTCTAATCTCTAAAGCTTATAATATTCTGAAGGATAAAGAAAAAAGGAAAGAATATGATAAGCTTTTGGCTGATATGAAAAAGAAGATTAAAGAAGGGAAGGCTCCACAACCTGATACTGATGCGGTATCAGCCGTATCATCGAAAACCACCAAAACAGAGTTAAATGAAATAGCGGATAAAGCGTTCAAGATGGGAGTTTCACTGTTTAATTCGGGGCAGTATGTAAAGTCTATTGAATATTTTGAGTCTGCGGTAAAGGCTAATAAAGATAATGCTGATGTGCATATGTTTCTTGCATTAGCTTATGCTTTTTCTAAAAAGAGTGTAAACAAAGCTGTTGACTATTGCAAAAGGGCTATTGAATTAGACCCCTGGAATATTATGTATAAAATCCATTTGGGTAGAATCTATAAGATGGCAGGCATTAAGTCCCTTGCTGAACAGACATTCAAAGAAGTTTTAAAGTGGGAACCTGAAAATAAAGAAGCTAAATTAGAATTGCAGATGCTTAATGGTAAATCTTCTGCAAGGCTTTTTAATTTCTTAAATAAATTTTTCCAGAAGAAAAAATGAATAATATTATTGGCATTGATTTAGGAACAACAAACTCCGTCGTTTCAATCCTTGAAAATGACAAACCCATTGTCATAATTAATCAAGAAGGTTCTAAAACTACACCATCCGTTGTTAATATCTTACCCAATAATGAGATTATTGTAGGTGAATTAGCTAAGAGAAGAAGTGTGACTGAACCTCATAATACCGTTTTTTCGGTTAAGAGATTAATGGGCAGGCGATATGATGAACTCCCGGAAGAAGACAAAAAATTACCATATAAAATCATTGAAGACAGTGAAGGGATGGCTTGTGTTACTATTAATGAAAGATTATTCAAACCTGAAGAAATTTCAGCATTGATTCTTAGAAAGATGAGAGAATGTGCCGAAGACCATTTGGGCGAAGAAGTGATAGATGCGGTGATTACTGTACCCGCATATTTTAATGACAGTCAAAGACAGGCGACTAAAAAAGCAGGAGAGTTAGTCGGTCTAAATGTCGTGAGAATAGTCAATGAACCAACAGCAGCTGCCTTAGCCTATGGATTAGACAAAAGTCATAATCAAAGGATTGCCGTCTTTGATTTTGGTGGAGGGACTTTCGATATTACGATACTTGAAATTGACAATGAGGTATTTGAGGTTATTTCAACTAATGGTGATACTCATCTTGGAGGCGATGATCTTGATTATTGCCTCGTCGAATATATAAAGAAGATGATTCAGGAACAGTTAAATGTTGATATTAATAATGACATTCAGGCGATGCAGAGGATAAGAGAAACCGCAGAAAAAGTAAAATGTGAGCTTTCCTCTTTAAATGAATCATCTATCAATTTACCCTTTATAACTGCTGATGAGTCTGGACCAAAACATTTTAATATAGTCCTTAAGAGGGAAGAATTTGAAAAATTAGCTGAACCTGTTCTTCAACGTCTTATCCCACCTTGTCAGAAAGCATTAGCAGATGCTGGTGTTTCTACTAAAGAGATTGACCAGGTGATTCTTGTAGGTGGGTCAACAAGAATTCCGAGAGTTCGGCAAATTGTAAAGGATCTATTCGATAAGGAACCATTTAAAGGTATTAATCCTGATGAAGCTGTTGCGCTTGGTGCGGCAATTCAGGGCGGTATCATAACCGGAAGTATTGAAGAGGTTTTGTTAATCGATGTTACTCCTCTTTCTTTAGGTGTGGAACTGGCAGATGGTCTTTTTTCTGTAATTATTTCGAGGAATAGCACCATACCGATTTCTGCAACGAGAAAATATACAACAGTTAAAGATAATCAGACATCAGTAAGAATTCATGTTCTTCAAGGTGAACAAAAACTGGTTAGTGAAAATCGTAGTCTTGGATGGTTTAAGCTGACAGGTATTCCGCCATCTCCTAAGGAGGTTCCTGAAATAGAAGTTACGTTTTTTATAGACGCAAATGGTATATTAAATGTTTCAGCACGAGATATGGTATCAGGGGTCGAAAATACTGTTGCAATCGAATCTTATAGAAGAGTTCTTGAAGATCCTGAATCTTATATTCCCGATAAAGTAATAGATGAAGAAAAAGAAGTTGAAGTTGTTCAACATCATAAATTAATATCCGATGCTCAGAAATACAAAGAGTTGTTCAGTGATTTAGTCGAGAATATAAAAGATAAAATCGAGGAGAGGGATACACCTCTATTTGATGAAATAATTGAGAGTCTTGGAGAAGCTATTGAATCGAAAGATAAAGCTGATTTGGAAGATGCTCTGAAAAAATCCGAGATGTTATCTAACAAATATCAAGAATTGATATATATACGTCGGCTTGAGAAAAAATCGCAATAATTAATACCTAAATGTAATGCGATATTTATGTCGCAAGTATCTATGAGATGAATCTTGTGTTGCGATTAAAATAAACATTTTAAGGTACTTTCGTAAAAAAACCTTGAAATAAATTGAAAAGATATATTTTATTTTTATGATTTAAAAGATTAAAAAGCTACAAACAATGGAGGAATAAAATGTCAAAAGTGGCGCTTGGATTTGTAGAAACAAGAGGTTTTACCGGCCTTGTTGAGGCAACAGATGCTATGAATAAAGCGGCAAACGTAGAATTTGTTCGACAGGAACAGATTGGTAGTGGCTATGTTACCACGATTGTTAAAGGGGATGTTGGAGCGGTGAAAGCTTCGGTCGATGCAGGAGCAATTGCGGCAAAAAAGGTTAGTGAATTAATAACAGTTAATGTTATTCCTAATGCTCATCCAGATGTGCTTAAGATAATAATCGAAAAGGGTAAGTCAGACGCTGATATTATTCCGGGTATGGCATTAGGATTTGTCGAGACGCGAGGATTTGTAACGATGGTTGAAGCAGCAGATGCTGGAGCTAAAGCGGCAGATGTGTATCTTGTGAAATATGTTATTGTTGGTGCTGCGATGGTTACAGCAGTTTTTAGAGGAGATGTGGCGGCAGTTAAGGCTGCGATCGAAGCTGGTGCTGAATCTGCAAAAAGAATAGGCGATGTTCTCAACGTTCACGTAATCCCAAGACCGCATTTGCAAGTCCAGGAAATCCTTCCTCTTGGATTAGCAGATATTGTTAAGAAAGCAAAATGAGTTTTTAAATTATCCTTTTAATTCTAATCAATTATTCCCAAAAGGGGAATCGAAAGTTGATATAAAAAAATTCAAGAACACAAAAATGCAAATTAACGAAAATGAGATTAAAAATATTGTTGAGAAGGTTTTATCTGAAATAGAACGTGATGCACGTTTTTCTCAATTGGTTGTACCATCTTCAATTTCTGGGAAGAATGGTATATTTGAGAAAATGGAAGACGCAATTGCTTTTGCGAAAAAGGCTCAACCCATCTGGGCAAGTACACCGCTGGAAAAAAAGAGAGTTATTATTGATGCGATTAGGAAAACTGCGATTGAAAATGCTGAGACTATTGCAAAGATGACTGTTGAAGAGACCAAGATGGGTCGTGTCTCGCATAAAATTCAAAAGCTTATTAACTCAGCAAAATTAACACCAGGTATAGAAGATCTCCATCCTGAAGCCTGGAGCGGTGACCACGGTCTGACAATTGAAGAACTCGCTCCTTTTGGCGTGATTGGTGCAGTTACTCCGTCGACACATCCAGTTCCGACGTTAATTAATAATGCTATCAGTATGTTATCAGGGGGTAATACGGCTGTATTTAATGGTCATCCCGGAGCGAAGGCAGTTTTTGCTTATGGAATGGAATTGTTCAATAAGGCTATAGTATCGGCGGGGGGTCCAGAAAATATAATTACGACAGTGAGTAATCCCACGCTTGATACAGGAAAGATTTTATTTACACATCCTGATATAAGGTTAATTGTTGTAACGGGAGGACCAGGTGTTGTTCAAGCCGCTTTAAAATCCGGTAAAAAATGTATTACAGCGGGACCGGGTAATCCACCTGTGGTTGTTGATGAAACCGCTGATTTAGAAAAAGCGGCAAAGAGTATTATTGCAGGCGCAACGTTTGATAATAATTTGTTATGTATTGCAGAGAAAGAGATTTTTGTGGTTGATTCAGTGGCTGATAAATTTATGAGAGAACTCGAAAAGGCTGGTGCAATTAGGCTCACATCACCACAAATTGCAAAATTAACTGAGAAAGCCTTTACAAAAAAAGGCGATGAATTTATCCTTAATCGAGAATTAGTCGGTAAAAACGCTTCAGTATTGTCAGAAATTGTTGGACTAAAAATAAATGATTCAGTATTGATGCTTTTTGGTGAAACAAAGAAAGACCATCCTTTTGTTTTTGAAGAACAAATGATGCCATTTTTACCTGTGGTGAGAACGAGAGATGTCAATCAGGCAATAGATTGGGCGATTGAGGCTGAAAGAGATTATAAACATACAGCAATAATGCATTCAAAAAATCTTGAGGCACTTGATAGGATGGCAAGGCTATGTGATTGCTCGATATTTGTAAAAAATGGACCATCCTTTGCAGGACTTGCAATAGGTGGTGAAGGATATATTTCATTCAGTATCGCGAGTCCCACAGGTGAAGGCATCTGCACAGCACGAACATTTACAAGAAGAAGAAGATGTACACTTGTAGATTATTTTAGAATAGTATAAAAATATTCATTATTGAAATTATAAATGACCAAAGTGGAGTTTATTTTTAAGACAAGTTAATCAAAAAGGAAAAGGAGTGAAGGTATGCAAACTCTTGAAGCTATTGGATTAATTGAAACAAAAGGCTTCACATCACTCGTAGAAGCTGCTGATGCTGGAGTGAAAGCGGCGAATGTCTTACTTGTAGGATGGCAGAAAACAGGTTCAGGGTATGTTACGGTTGTATTCAGAGGAGATGTAGCAGCAGTAAAAGCTGCAGTGGATGCGGGTGGAGCAGCTGCTGCAAGAGTTGGTGAGCTGATTTCAACACATGTCATTCCACGACCACACGAAGCCGCTGAAGAAGTTATTCCAAAGAAATAAAATTAGTGATCATAAAGTTAAACTTTCTATTTTTGAATGATAGATTGTATTTTATTACATTTTCATTTTGGGTTGTTAATAAGAAAAAGATTATTGGAATAAAGATTGATAATATAGATTAACTATATTCATTAAGAATAAGGGCAATCGAACTCGATTGCCCTTATTTATTTTTGGTATATAATACAAGTATTGATTTTTGAGAAATTACTTGTAATTAATGGATAAGTTTGTGTTAAATAAGACAAATTGTTTAATTCATTAAAGTAGTCAAATTATAATGAAAAACAAAAAAATGAAAATAGTTTTAAGTCCCGATAAGATTATTACACGAGATGAATTATTTAGAAGAAAAGAAAAATTTCACAAAGAACAAGCGTTATTACCATTCGAGGAAAAGATAAAAATTCTTGTTCAATTACAAAAATTAGCAAATGAATTCAAGAAATCTTCAAGACAAAAAAAATGGATATGGAGAATCTCATTTAAATAAGCGATGGTTTATAATTTCACTTTTTATCTAATTCTTTATCCTTTCTCCTTCCTCATCTCAAAGGGCCAGGCAATGATTCCGCCGTCCATATATTTCACCTTTTTGAAGCCCTTATTCTTGAGAAGGCGATAGGCTGTGACAGCTCTGTTGCCAACTCTGCAGGATGTTACTATTTCCGAGTTCGGGTCTAATTTGTTCACATTATCAGCTAAATTTTGGATAGGGATATTTGTGCTGGGTTCGATTTTCCCTTCGATAAATTCCATCGGATTTCTTACATCAAGGAATGTGAATTTTTCACCCTTATTAAATTTCTCCTTTACTTCTAACGGTAATATTCCTTCAGTTTTTTTTAATAATTTATTTTGTAGAACATTTGCGGCTACAATCACAGGTCCTAAAACAGGGGAATAAGGTGGTGCATAACATAAATCCAAACTTAGTAAATCATTTACGGTTGCTTTGAATGTTATTGCTGTTGCAATTGTATCTATAGCTTTATCTACTGAACCTTCGCCCCATATTTGAGCTCCTAAAACTCTTCCGGATTTTTTCTCAGCAATTAATTTGATGTTAATATTTTTCCCTCCGGGATAATAATGAGCTTTGTCGTTTACGGGAACAATCGCAGATTCTATGTCAAAACCTTCATTTTTCGCAGTTCTCTCGGTGAGTCCTGTTATTCCTATATTCCAGTCAAAGACTTTGAAAATTGCTGTTCCAAGAATTCCTGAGAATCTTTCATCACCACCTGCGATATTTGCACCAGCAACTCTTCCCATTTTATTTGCAGTTGATCCCAATGGCACCCAGACAGGTTTTTCTGTGATAAGATTAATTGTTTCAACACAATCGCCTACGGCATATATAAAAGGATAATTCGTTTGTAGTTTATCATTCACTTTTATTGCCTTAGTCGGTCCGAGTTTGATGCCTGCTTCTATAGCGATTTTTGTATTGGGATAAATTCCAATGGAGACAAGGACAAGGTCTGTAGTTATTTCATTATTTTTTGTTTTAACTTTAATCACTTCACCTTTTGAATTACCGATAAATTCTATAGCCTGGTCTTGTGTGAAAACCTTAACTCCTTTTTCTTTTAGATATTTATCTACATTTAGTGCCACATCTTTATCAAAGATGGGAATTAATTGATCTTTCAATTCTACAATTGTAACATTCAGATCCTTTTCAACAAGATTCTCTGCAGCCTCAAGTCCGATATATCCACCACCAACTATAACAACATTTTTAACTTTTCCACTCTCAATTAATTCTCTGATTGCAATAGCATCTTCGACAGTCTTAAGTTGAAAGATATTTTTTAAATCGATTCCTGGGATTTTAGGTTTAATTGCTTTTGCACCAGTTGCAATCACAAGTTTACCAAAGCTATGTTCGGTTTCTTTTTTATCTTTTAAATTTATTACGGTGACTGTCTTTTTATCTGGATTAATTTTGGAAACATAATGCTCTGTGAAAATATCTATATTCATCATCTTCTTGAAATATTGAGGTGTGCGAGCAAAGAGCTTCTCTCTTTTATCAACTATTCCGCTCAGATAGTAGGGGAGACCACAACCCGCATAAGAGATATATTTCTCTTCCGTAAAAATTGTTATTTCTAAATCGGGATTGTCTCTCCGAGCTTTAGCTGCAGATTTTGTGCCTGCGGCAACTGCGCCTATAACTATGACTTTTTCTTTCATTTTTGCTCTCCTGTTTTTCCTTTGGTTTGTTTTAATAACCAATTGCACCATTCATCAACTCCATCACCTTTTAAAGCGGATAATTCAAATATGAAAGCCTTCCCATTTATGTGTTTCATATCCCTATAGAAATTTTCTTTATTAAAAGTTGTGTACTTGAATAAATCAATTTTATTAAGCACAACGCATTTACTTTCTCTGAATATCTTTGGATATTTTTCAGGTTTGTCATCGCCTTCAGGAACACTCAGGACGCAGACTTTAAAGTCTTCACCCAGATCAAAACTCGCAGGACACACAAGATTGCCTACATTTTCAATGACAATTAGTTGCACTTCTTTAAGATTAAAATTCTTCATTGCTTTATGAACAAGATGAGCATCAAGATGACAGGCACCCTTTGTATTTATCTGAATGACATCGACTCCAAGATTTTTTATTCGTTCAGCATCTCTTGTTGTCTCAATATCCCCTTCAATTACTGCCAGTTTAATTTTATTTTTTATTTGCTTAATCGTTTGCTCAAGTAATGTGGTTTTGCCTGAACCTGCAGAACCTATCATATTGATGGTAAGAATATTATGTTTAATTAATTCTTCACGAATTTCGAGGGCAAATTGGTCATTTACTTTTAGAATGTTTTCCAGAACCTTAATCTCCATTTTATTCAACCTCCATTGACTCAAAAATCAATTCGTTTCCTGATAAGATTTCCACATCAGATGAACCACATTTTTCACAGATAAAATAAAAATCTTTCACTTCATTTTCCCTGCGACATTGATTACAATTTATAGTAATAGGCATTTCATTATAGATTATCTTAACGCCCTCAGCTTTAGTTCCTTTGGTAATTACTTCGGTTGCGAAATCAAAAGCTTCTTGTACAATTTGATTCAATTTACCTACTTTTAAGGTGATTGATATTACCTTATTGGGATGCTCGTCTTCAATTATTTTTTCTACCTGCTTAAATAGTTCTGTTGCGATTGATAATTCATGCATAATTTTTCTACTATGATTGAGTTTTTCGATTTCAAAAGCTACTGTTTAAAAATTAATCGTAAGCCCATAAAGACGGTATTGCCACCCCTTCGCTTCGCTCAGAGCTTTGGCTCACCACTTTGTTCGCTCACAATGATACGCATAGTTCGTAGTTCCTGCTTTAGCAGGTCTAATTTTTCCCACTAAAGTGGGAACTACAAATTGACATTGCGAGGAAGCTAAAAGCGACGAGGTAATCTCGTCTTTCAGACTTTTTAAAACAGTCACTTTCAAAAATATGAGCAATATTGTTATTAAGCGTTAAGATTAAATGCAAGATTTCTTTATTTTCTTTTGAAGAATATAAAAAATACTACTTATAAAAGATTGAATAATTTAAATTGACAAAAGTATTTTTAATGACTTAACTAAATTTATATAAAATAATAATTTTAAAATAAAATTTACGGAGGTGAAAGAAATTATGTTCAAAAGAAAATTAATTGGTTTTACTCTTATCGAGCTATTGATTGTTGTTGCAATCATAGCTATTTTAGCAGCGATTGCCGTTCCAAACTTTCTTGAAGCCCAAGTTCGTTCAAAGGTTGCAAGAGTAAAAGCGGATATGAGAACTACTGCTACCGCAATTGAAGCCTATGCGGTAGATTGGAATCATATTCCATTTGATTATGCTGATGATTTTTTGCCACCCTGGCCTTATTATCTAAATAGATGTATATCGACACCTACCAGTTATATAACTGGTTCAATTGTTAAAATGGAAGACATTTTTGCTACTGCCGATAGGAGATTTGGAGACTTCGGGCATATTCAGAGACGTTATAGATTTAAAGCTTTTTCTGAGCATTGGTGTGATGGTACATATCCTGGCACGCAAGTTACAGGATTGGGTGGTCCAGGTGATCCAGGTAATGATTTAGCATTAGAAATTCATGGTGCTTGGTTTTTAGTATCTAAAGGTCCAGATGGCACATTGTATCCATTACCAAGTGGTTTCAATGATGGGCTTAGCCAGTATGATTGGCTGTGGTTAATTTACGACCCAACAAATGGAACAAATTCCATAGGAGATATTATAAGGTCACAGAAGCATCCCGAGACCACAGGTTATCCTTTTACTGTTACTTATTGATAGTCCTAATAAATTTTTTGTAAAAAGGGTGAGATTTAAGATCTTGCCCTTTTTCATTTTATACTAATCTTAATTATTTTAGACTTTCCTTAGCAAATTCTTGGCAATTGGTCACCATAAAGTTTCTCAATTATTCTTGTTCCACCGATTTGGGTTTCAAGATAAAGTTTAGCTTTTTTCTCATCGAGAATTTTCCCGATTATTTTAGCTGATTTTCCCAATTTATTTTTTCTTAAAATATTAAGGATAATTTTCGAATCTTTTTTGTCTACAACAAATACGACTTTGCCTTCATTTGCAATATATAATGGGTCAAATCCTAATATTTCACAAATTCCTTTAACTCCTTTTCTAATCGGCAATTCCTGTTCTTTAATGAACGCACTATAACCTGACAGCTCGCATATCTCACATAACACAGTTGCTAATCCGCCTCTTGTTGGGTCTCGCATAAATTTTATGTTTTTGGAGACACTCATCACATCCCTGATTAAATTATAACAGGACGCACAATCACTTTTGATATTTGTATTAAATTTGAATCCTTCGCGCTGAGTTAAAACAGCAATTCCATGATCACCGATATATCCACTAACAATGATTTCATCACTGGGTTTTATCTTGTTTTTGTGAGTTAAATAATTTCCTTCGATGATTCCAATTCCTGATGTGTTAATAAAAATTTTATCAGCAGTGCCTTTGTTCACAACCTTTGTATCACCAGTAATAATCTGAACATCATTTTCTCTTGCAACCTTTTGCATTGATTGAACAATTTTTTTAAGCACATTCATTTCAAGTCCTTCCTCAATAATGAGTCCGCAAGAGAGAAAAAGAGGTTTGGCACCCATCACAGCTAAATCATTTATTGTTCCGCAGACAGCTAATTTGCCAATGTCTCCACCGGGGAAAAAGATTGGATTCACCACATAAGAATCTGTAGTAAAAGCAAAAATATTTTTCCCAATTTTAAATATTGCTGAATCATCCAAACGACTCAGATATTTATTATCAAAAATTTTTAGAAATAATTCTTTTATCAGCGAATCAGTTAGTAATCCACCACTACCATAGTCTAATTTTATTTTTTCATTCTCCAGCATCATTTTCTCCAAAATACTAATAGACCGCGGATTAACGCGGATGAATGCTGATAAACACGGATAATATGAATTTACTACGACGACACAACAACACAACGAATTTTTAGACAGGATTAACAGGATACACAGGATTTTCTATTTACAAAAAATATATCTTGTAGATCTTGTATATCCTGTCTAAAAATCTTTTTATTTTTCGTGGTTAATTTATTTTTCTGAATATTTGTAATAAGCAGCACAGGTGCCTTCTGTCGAGACCATACACGCTCCAATAGGATTCATCGGATTACAAATTTTTTTAAATAATTTACAATCTGAAGGTTTTTTAATACCCTTTAACACATCACCGCATATACATCCTTTCGCTTCTTTAGTGGGTTCAACATCAACCTTAATGTTTCCTGCATCAAATTCTTTGTATTTGCCATTAATTTTCAAACCACTTCCTTTGATACTACCAATGCCTCTCCATTCAGCATCAGAAGCCTCGAAAACTTCATTCAAAATTTCTTGTGCCTTTATGTTTCCCTCATAATTCACTGCTCTGTTATACTGTATTTCAACTTTAGCTTCTAATTGAGTAATCTGTTTTAATAGCATATAAATTCCCTGAAGTATGTCAAGAGGTTCAAATCCAATAACAACGCAAGGTATTTTATAATCTCTTGTGATAAATTCATAAGCCATTGCACCAATGATAACACTCACGTGTCCTGGGCAAATGAAACCATTGATATTTAATTCCCCGGACTCCACAAGGGCTTTCATTGCAGGTGGAATGGTTTTGAGAGAAGTTAAAACAAAGAAATTTTTTTGATTATGTTTCTTTGCTTCTAATATTGTCATTGCGATTGTTGGGGCTGTGGTTTCAAATCCGACACCTAAAAATATTACTTTTTTGTCTTTGTTTTCTGATGCGATTTTCATAGCATCGAGAGGTGAATAGATAATTCTTATATCACCTCCGGATGCTTTAGCTTTTTCTAAACTCGAAGTTGAGCCAGGAACCCTCATCATATCTCCAAATGTGGTAATAATATGATTCGGATTTTTAGAAAGAGCTATTGCCCTATCGATGAAATTATTAGGAGAAACACAAACGGGGCATCCAGGACCTGATATCAATTTCACTTTCCCCGAAAGCAATTTAGGAATGCCATTGCGGAAAATTGCCATTGTATGTGTCCCACAAACCTCCATTAATGTGGGGACAAAATTAAATTTAAGAGAATTTATTTTTTCAAGGATTGCTGTGACTAATTTTTTGTCCCGATACTCATCAATAAACTTCATTTTGTTTAACCGTTTTAATAATAAAATTTTTAAAACAATTTCAATATATAATAAAAATAGGTTTTACAAGTATAAATTGTAAGTAACGAATTTTCTTTGTGTTCTCTGCGTTTTCTTTGTGTTTTTTGCGGTTAAAATTTTTATGATTTTGCATTATTAGTTTCCCTCTATAAATAGATATTGACATTGCTTTGAAATTTATGTTAAAAATTATATAAATTTGTCGATAAATAGAATAAAATCATAATTCAGGGGGGAAAAATGAAAACGTACCTGAATCGTTTAAATTTAACTAAGTCTTTTGTTGTATTATGTTTTATTAGTTTGCTTTCTATCTGTGTATTTTCTCAGAACTATAATTATCAGGCTGTTGGTATGAAGTTGGATAATGCTGGTAATATCTTCGTTGTGGGCAAGAGGTATACGACAGCGGATGATAGTGATGTGCTTTTGGTTAAATATAGTGCCTCTGGCATTCAACTCTGGGCACAGTTTTACAATGGACCTGATGGCAAGAATGATGAACCTTCTGATATTGATATTGATGATAGCGGAAATATTTATATTTCTGGTAAAACTTTGAATACTGCATCTAATTATGATTATCTTACTTTGAAATATAGTAATGATGGTCAACTACTCTGGGCTAAAAATTATAATGGTCCTGCCGCATATACCGATGAAGCTGAGGCAATTGTTGTAAATATAAATGGGAGTGTATATGTAACTGGTACTTGTACAAATTTAGGTGTGGGTAGTGATGATGATGATATTATGACTATAAAGTATGACACCAATGGTAACATACTTTGGTCTAAGTCTTATAGCGGTTCACCAGATGATAAAGACGTGGGGGTAGATATCGGCATAGATTCTACTGGAAATGTCTATGTAACAGGTTATTCCCTGACAGCAAGTAATTATGAAGATTATGTATTAATTAAATATACGAATACTGGTACGCAATCCTGGGTTAAAACTTATAATGGTACAGGTGGTGATTATGATATTCCCACCAAACTATTTGTAGATGAGAATGATAACATTTACGTTACCGGATATAGTTATGGTGGTGCTTCGGGTGAAGATTGGGCAACCCTTAAATATGACGTTAATGGAAATCTTCAATGGGGAAAAAGATATAATGGAACAGTCGATGGCAATGATAGACCAAGTTCGATAGCCGTCGATTTTGCTGGTGATGTATATGTGGCAGGATATAGTGATAACTTTCCTAATTTTAATGATATGACAACTGTTAAATATAACTCTGCTGGAACTCAGCTTTGGATCAATAAATTTGACGGTCCAATTAGTTATAATGATGACGCTGTTGATGTCGCAGTTTATAACAATAATGTTTTTGTTTTTGGGAAAAGTTATGGTTCAACATTGTATGACTATGTGTTAATTAAATATGAGCTTGATGGGACTAAAGATTGGTTAGCAAGATATAATAAGGGTGATGAAACGCCTGTTGCTATTGCTATTGATAGTGTAGGTAATATCTATGTTACAGGAAGCACAAAAGATGCTTCGGGTGTCTCTGATTTCTTAACTATAAGATATAATCAAAGTAGACAGGAAGTCTGGGTAAGGGGAATAAAAGGAGGAACTTTGGTATTCGATGACACATTTGACAGTGGTGCAGAAGGCTGGTTCTTTACATCAGTTCTGGGTATCTCATCGGGAACTACACCTACAGGAGCCTTAGCCATTACCTACAACAACACCTCTGCATTTAGCTATTGGAGACGTCCACTGACTGGTGCGGATCCTGATATCGATCCTTTAAGTGCAAATCAGTTATATCGTGCCGTAATGAATGTTTCATCATTTGTTACGTCAAGTTCAACACCCGGTGATATTCCGGACTTCCGTGTAGCTACAGGCTTAGCTAATGGTGCGAGCGAACTATACTTTGTTAGTAGTTTCTTAAGCAATGGTGGCTCGAATTACATTTCACCGTTAGCTGCTGGAAGAGATTATAACATCTACTTTGAAGCTACAGGATTACCAGCAGGACAGACTTCACCCTTAGTAATGCAGTTTGAAGGCTTCAACTTCCCATTCGGTGGTCGTCCGAACTTAATTAATACAATTGTAGGCTTAAATAGAGCAGAGTTATCTACATTCTCATCATATGATGTGAATGCTACTGGAACTGTTATACATTCTATAACTGATGCAGCTGGATTCAACATAGGTTCAGGGACAGCCAATGGTTGGAATTACACCACTTTCACGACAAGTGGACAAAATGCTGGAGCTGTAGGAGCCAAACATGCGGACAATGAAGGATTGGTCATTACAGGCAATCCAATGGGCAGCTACACATGGATATACGGTTCCTGGGATGCTAATCCGGGCTTAGCAGCATCGTTCAGTAGTGGTGTTCTTTACAGAGCGACCTTCAAGATTACAACTGTCACAGTAGCGAGTGCGATTGTTAACCAGCCAATTCCACAGGTTCGTATACAGACGGGTGATAACCATGTTGCCGTTGCTGGTAACCTTTTCAGTAACAATGGTAGTACTAATAACAAGCAGTTGACTAATGATGAAGCGTCAACTCCGCCGATTGATCTCTGGTTCTACTATGATGGAGCTACAAGAACTGCTGGATCCTTCAATGAAAACAAGATATACCCATCATTCGAGTTCTTAGTACTGCCTGGTGTCAATATACCGGACGGTGCAGCGTTGACCTTGAGATCATATGAGCTAAGTGAGCAAATTACACCATAGTATAATTGATAAATGATGTTTCAGGGTTATATCCTTTAAAAGGGGATATAACCCTTTTTTATTTTTGTAAATATGGATTGCATTGTTACTGCTTTAGATAGCGAGACCTCTGTCTTGTTTATTTGTAGGGGACGTATATATGCGTCCCCTATAGTATGATGCAAATATTGCGTAATTGATGTTGTATTGCGAAATAAATGTCGCACCACAATTTTTCAGAGGTCTCAATGCAGTAGTTTTTTGAAGAAAGGGCATCTTAACAAATATACGTTCTCAAGCAAGAGGATGTTGTGTCGTAATTAAGCTCATAGATTATAAATTTTCAAAAATTATTGTTCATGAATTACTCTTTAGAGTGCGAAAGCTTGCTTCCCCTACAAATGAGCAATACCAATGTCTCGCAATCTAAATCGGTAGCAAGCTACCGCACTCCACATAAAATCTTTTTCATTTATGAATAGAACTTTTTGAAAATTTATACACAATTTTTATTCTATTATCTTTATCATTCTTTATAATCCACAATTAAAATTGTGGGTTACTTTTGTCATTCATTGAATTTGACACAACCTCTGTATTTTATGATAGAACGACCATTTTTGAATAATAATTATTTGATGTCTGATCATGCATCTACTATGGTAGGGGTAAGTTTTGTGCTTACCCTCTTATTTAAGGCAACCACGAGGGTTGCCTCTACCTCTCCAAAATAAAAAAACGAGGCGTTTAAGCCTCGTTCTATTTGATGAATATTATGTAATGCGACATTTATGTCGCTTAATATGTAGCGGTCGCATTTTGTGGTGCGAATTTTAACTCGCATTGGTAGAACAAGCATCTTGCTTGTTTAAAACAGGCTGGAAGCCTGTTTTACCTGCGACATAAATGTCGCACCACAATTTTTCAGAAATCAAACCGCTACACCATCATTAATAAGGTTTTTCAAGTTTTACGGCTGTATCGTCTCTATACCAATCAGGCAAGTTCCAGTTATAGTCTATCTTCTCATAATAAAATTTCTCTTTGCTATCAAGAGTCGGGTCTTTTATGATGTGTGGCGTTACGAAGATGACGAGTTCTTTCTTAATGTGTGCTTTATAATCGTTCTTAAAAAGCCAACCTAAAACGGGTATTTTGTTTAGCCAGGGTATTCCAAATGACTGGTCCTTCCTATCTGAACTTCTTAATCCACCGATGACAACAGGCTGGTTATTATAAACTATAACATTTGTTGTAGCAGTTCTTGTATCAATTATAGGAATAGTATCCCTGCTTGTGCTTTTGTAACCTGTTACGATTCTTTCTGTCGGAATAATACGCATTCTTATATAATCATTATTTGTAATGTTTGGAGTAACTTCGAGAGAGACACCAGCAGTTTCAAAATTAACACTTTCTGTGACGGCACCACCAGCACCAATAACTGATGTGACATAAGGAATTCTTGTTGTAATATCAATATTAGCAGGGATGTTATTAAGAGTGACAACCTTTGGTTGAGCTAACACTTCGAATTGGTCATTATCTTCACCTGCCTGAATTCCCATTTCTAACTCGTATGGGAAGCCATTTTTGGAACCGAATGTATCGCTTAATAAGAAACTCATTGCTGATGTATAAGGACTCCTTGTAAGTGTTTCAAAGGTATCATAGGCAGTAACGACTTTTTCTAATGTTTGTAATGTATCGTCCCAGATATCGTGAGGATTGTCAGGGCCAGGTAGTTTCTCAGGATCAAAATTTGGATTTCTGACCCATGCACCTTTTTTGTAATAACCATTACCCGTGTCAGAATATACATCTGTAAGTTGTGTCTCAATTGTATCAGGTGATAACATTTTCCAATTAATTCCGAGACCTCTTAAGAAATCGGTGCCAATATCAACAAGACGTGATTCGATGAGAACTTGTTTCTGTGGTTGGTCTAATTCTTGCACTAATCCATCTATTTTCTTGAGATTTGGAATTGTGTCTGTAATAAGAACAGCATTTGTCTCAGCATTTGCAACAATGCTTCCATAATTTGTTAGGAAGGGTTGTAGAGATTTAGCCATTTGTCCAGCAGGTATCCAGTTTATCTTAAAAATTCGCAATTGGGTTTCGACTTTATCAGCACCTAATTGTGAAAGTCTTGCAATTCTTACAACGCCACCTTCTTCTACGACATAGCCAAAGCCATTGATCTTGAGGATAGTATCAAGGGCTGTTTTTAACGGAACATTTTCAAAGTGTATTGTTATAGTTCCTGAAAGTTCAGGACCAGCAATTATGTTCATACCTGTCTTTGCTGCTATAACGCGAACAACGTTTCTTAAATCCGCTTGTTTGAAATCAAGAGAAATTAATTGCTGGAATTGAGATTGTTCAAAGATTGTTTTTTCCTTTTCAACTTTCAGAGACTCAGTTTCAGGCAAGAAGGCTTTTGCTGGTTCTTCTTTGGGTTTTTCAGGAGCTTTTACCTCTTCTTTTTTCTCTACAGGTTTTTCTTCGACAGGTTTCATCTCAACAAGTGGTTTTTGCTCTTCGATGGGTTTAAGTTCTTTTGCTTCTTCTTTAACAGGTGCAGGAGTTGGTGCTGGTGTAACCACAGGTTTTAATTCAGGTGTGGGTGTTGGAATGGGTGTTGGTGCTGGGGTTGGAGCAGGAGTGGGAGTAGGTATGGGTGTGGGAGCCGGAGTTGGAGTGGGATTAGGAGTTGGTGCGGGAGTAGGAGCCGGAGTAGGTGTAGGTTTGGGTGTTTTTTCAGGTTCTTTTTTGACTTCAGGTTTTTGAGCAATTTTTTCTTCCGCTTTTTTAGCTTCTTTAACCTCTGGCTTTACCTTTTTATGTTTTTCGACTTTAGCTTCAGGAGCAGCAGGTTTTACCGCTTCCTTTGGTTTTTCTGCTTTGACTTCAGGAGCAGGCTTGGCTGCCTCCTTTACCTGTTCAGGAGCGGGTTTTGGAGCTTCGACCTTCTTCTCTGGAGGTCCTACCATTACTTTCTCTTTCTTTTTTGGCTCTTCAGCTTTCGCAGGTTCCGCAGGTTTTACTTCTTTCTCGGCAGGTGCTGGTTTAGCAACTGTCTCTTTTACAGGTTCAGCCGGTTTTTCGGTAACCGCTCCAGCTTCACCAAAAGTAATTTGTAGACCTTCATCAATCTTATCAATTTTATAAGGAATCATTTTGTTAAGGTCGATGACAAGACGAACAACTTTCTTTGGAGTTACTGAAAATTGACTTAATATGGTTTTGTTAATTACACCATCATTTACCGGGATGCTTGTTTTTGGAGTAGTAATAATAGCATCTTCAAAATCGAGATAAATGACACTTTTCAGTTGATGAGTTTTGTAATTTGCCTCACCTTTGACATTGACAATTATGGCATTTTTCCCATCAACTGGTTTGATATTTACTTTAATAATGCTACTTTGCTCTGAAAATACAATAATACTACATAGTAAAGTTAAGACTACAAAAAGAATAGAAGTCTTCTTAACCATTACAATAGCTCCTTATTTTTAAATTTTAATATTTATTTTAAATACTACTAATTACCTACCGATTAATGGAACTCTAAAAAAAGTCTTTTTATAAAGGTAAACAACTTCCGATTTGTTTATTTTGACAATCGTAGCATTTAATTCGGGAATAACATCTCCTTCGTGTAAAACCCTATCAGCCAAAATTACCATAGGTTCTTTCTCATCCCAGATTATTCCAGATAGTTGTGTTCTAAGTTCAGCGGGAAGTTTAACTACAGCAAGAGTTTCTTCACCTTCAGTAATCAGTCCTGATTTTGCCAATTTTTCTAATTTGGTTAATTCATCTTTTGCTTTATTAGCCCAGGATGTATCAGGGAAATTATTAATTAATATGTTAAATGTAGCAATTGCCTTTTTAATTTGATTTTTATTCTTGTAGTCTAAGCCCTTATTAAATAAGTTCTGAGCATCAACGTCTTTTTTGACCCAGGGGATTGTTAATGGGTCTCTTCTTTCCCTTTTTAAAGGATTATAAGGGAAAAGACGACTTTCACCCGTTAATCTTTTTATTCCTGATTTGGTAGATAAAATATCTGAAATTGAAACTTCTTTTACCTCTTCAGTTGGAGCTACTTCGGTTCCTGTTTCGGGAGTTTCAGAAGTTTTTGCTACCGTTTTGGCTTTTCCAGTTTCGTCATCTATTATTTCTTTTAGAACTTCTTTCTTACTGGTCATTCCCGACTTTTCTTGCCCATAAACTAATGGGAGCAAAAATAGAGTTAGGGATAATATGACGATAATTTTTATTAATTTATGCATAACAATTTCCCCACCTTTCAATGCGTTTCTTAAGAAGATTTATTAAACATAAATGTTGAGACTTGCATATTTATTTTATGTGTTGTGGGTCTCCCTTTAAGAAGGTCAACTGAGAGAGTATTAAGCCTCATAATTCTATCAGGATTTTCTTCTATCAAGCTAATAAATTCACCCAATTCATGATAACCGCAAAGTAGTTCAAGTTTATAAGGAATTTCCGTATAGCCAGTTCCAATCTTGGTCTTGTCAGGTTGAACAAAATTATACTTGACCCCTGTAGCTTCGAGAATATCAACTAAGGCGAGATAGAACCCTCTGGCATCTGGTGTGTCAGGAAGTCTCTTTTTAATTTTGTCAATTTTGTCTTTTAATGCTGGTATTTGACTTTCTTTAGCAAGTATGAGTTTTGCCTCTCTGATTTCATTTTGTAATTTTTTATTGCCTTCTAATAGAACAGTAAGTTCTTTCTCCTTCGCAGTAATTTTAACTCTCCAGAAGTACCTGTTCAGATAAAAGAGACCGAATATAATTATTACAAGAAATATGATACAAGCAGTCACGGTATTTTTATCTTTTTCAGTAAATTCAATCATAATTCATTCCCTCTTGTTTTAAGTTGATTTATAAATCAAAGTAATCGTAAATTGACCGCATTCTACACCGTAAGAATTAACGGTCTTTATACCTGAAATAGAAATTAAATCTTGTAAATTATCCATAAATCTTCGTGCTTTGCCATTCCTAATAGTCGTATGATTTTTCATTGCATCCTGAAAAGTAGTCATAAGTCTAATTCTATTTTCTCTTTCTTCAGCTTGAGCGATGCAGGTGACAATCAAACGCTGTTCGATGAGGGGACGAGTTTGTTTTTTGGGAGGTGCACCGACTTTCTTGTTTTTTTCCCAATCTTGACGGGTTTTTACTGATTCCTGAGTTTCAACTTCTTTTACAGTTTCCGTAATTTTAAGGTTAAGGATATAGATGTTTTCTGGTATTAAATCAGATAAATAATCAAGTTTCTCTGACCAGTATATGCCACTTTCACCTGGGGTAAGTCTTGTAATTATTTCAACCTGATTTCTCAGAGTGTCAATGACTTCTTTTACAGCAGCGCTTTTCTTTTTAAGTTCGTTTAAATCCTTATCGAAAGTTGTCTTTTTATTCTTTTCCTCTTCAACCCTATTAATAACTTCTTTCACTTTTGAATATTTTTTATAACCGATAAAGATGGGTATAAGGGCGAGGATGATAGTCGCAATTATTAAATATTGAGTAATTGCTTGTGGTTTTGCGAATATAATTTCTTCCCGAGCTTTTTTAGGGCGTTTTGCTTTTTCGCCCTCTTCTAAAAGGTTGATTCTTATCATTTTTAATTATCCACCTTTCCTACTTTGTAGTGCGAGATTCATCTCGCACAACCGTGCGACATAAATGTCGCACTACAGTTTTTAGTCAACCACCTTTCTTATGGCTAATCCAATACAAACGCTTAATTGTGGTGCTATACTATCAATATAACTCCGATCTAATTTTGTTGATAGCTCAATATTCTTAACAGGGTTAATAATTTCAATGGGGAGCCTGAGTTCTTCAGTGAAATATTTGACGATATTTTTCATCTGAGCAGTGCCACCACTCAAAATAATTTTCTTGATAGGGAATGAATTGGGTTGATTCTCAAAGAATTGGATTGATCTTTTAATTTCGCCCAGCAAATTATCAAGAGAACCCTGAATCATTTTTGCGGCTTTGGTCTCAATGGAATCATCACCCAAATCTTCGCCTGTAATTTTTTCCACAGTCGATTTGATAGTGTCAAGAATATCACTACTAACTTGTGTAGTTTGGTCTGTTGTTTTTAATGGTGCACCGGTTTCAATTTTTAATTTATCTGCCTCGTTGAAAGACAATCCAAGTTTCATCTGTAAAGATTTGGTAATGGAATCTCCTGCTGAAGTGGCTTCTATGTCACGAGTAAATCTTGATACACCGTTGTTGAAGACTGTAATACTTGTAACGTCTGAACCAATACTGATTAAAGCGGATGCCTCATCAGATGATGGTTTGTAATTATATTCATAACAATTCAAGAGAGCAAATGAAGCAATATCTACAATTACAGGATATAGCCCAGCATCTTTTAATATATTAATGTGACCATTAATTAATTCTTTCGTTGCCGATACGAGAAGGACATCAATTTTACCTTCTTCAATTAAATTCTTTCCCAGAATCATAGAATCGATGTTAACTTCATCCATTCTAAATGGTATATATTCTTCAGCTTCCCATCTAAGCGCATTTTTTAATTCTGTCTCAGACATCTCTGGTAATGGAATATATCGTACAATAATAGATTCACCGCTAACAGCAGAAATAGCATTTTTTGCCGTAATATTAGCTTTATCAAGGCATCTTTTTATAGCGCTTACTTTGACGGATGCATTGATTTCACTAACATCATCTGGTTTTCCATTTGGGAAAAGTGGCTCAAGAGCGAGTTTTTCGAAAAGAACGCCTTTTTTTGTCTTTTTGAGTTGGGCTACTTTAACACTTGTATTACCAATGTCCAACCCGATATAGTTTTTGCCACCAAAAATCATAATCTCACCTCTAATGTTGGAATGATGAACAAAAATTTAATTTATTAAGTAAGGAACGATTTCAAACTCTTCCTTACAGATAATTTTCGCTCCACTTATTTCTTTTCGGCAGAATGTCAAAAGACTAAAAATATATTTTTTGTATCTCGAGATTTTATTAATTATATGTTATTAAGTGATTTTTATGTATATGTCAAGATTTAAAATTACTGCTTTTAAGAAAAATATATTATGACATAATTTGTCACTAAACTATCTTCTTTAATTTGGGTTATGATAAATACAAAATAATATTTATATTTGAGAATTAAAGTGTTACAAAGGGGGAATTAATAATCTCCCATATAATCCCACTCTTTTAATTATTTTCATTTCAATAAGTTATATATATATATAACTTTAGATGTGAATGTCAAGAATAATATAAAAGAAAAAATAAACAATAATCCTATTTGTTAGATAATCTCTTGATTAATGCAGGAATAACTTCATGTAGGCTGTCTACTATCCCATAAGTAGCAACTTTAAAAATGGGTGCGTTGGGGTCTTTGTTGATTGCAATAATGACATCTGAGGATTGCATACCTGCCAGATGTTGAATCGCTCCTGATATTCCACAGGCGATATAGACTTTTGGACAAACTGTCTTTCCTGTTTGACCAACCTGATGAGAGTAAGGAATCCAACCTGCATCGACGGCGGCTCTTGATGCACCTACTGCACCTCCAATTACTTTGGCAAGTTCTTCAATAAGACTGAAATATTTTGGATCTCCAAGTCCTCTACCACCTGATACAATTATATCAGCTTCTGCTAAATTAATAGTCTCTTCTATTATTTCTATGGATTGAACGAGTTTTGTTCGTGATGGTCGAATACTTTTGGGTAATTCAACATTAATAATATCTCCCTTTTTCACCTCTGATTTCTTGGCGGGTTTCATTACCTTGTGTCGAACAGTTGCCATCTGAGGTCTATTATTATAACAGGTGATTGTTGCCATTATGTTTCCACCGAAAGCTGGTCTTGTTTGTAAAAGATGTTTACCGGTTTCATCAATTTCTAATCCAGTGCAATCGGCGGTTAATCCTGTTTGCAGTTTTACTGCCACTTGTGGGATGAAAGAACGTCCTATATTTGTGGCACCTGTTAAGATTATGCTTGGTTTATATTTTCTTGTCAAATAAGCCAGAGATTCTGAATAAATATCATCCTGGAAATTTTCAAATAATGGGTCATCAAATACATATATCTTATCAAGATTGTAATATAACAATTCATCAACGAGACTTGATATATTATGTCCAAATATAATACCTGCAACTTCTTCGTTCAGGGACTTCGCTAATTTTTGGGCTTCACCAATCAATTCAAAAGAAACACTGCATATTTTATTTCTCCGTTGTTCGACAATTGCCCAAACACCTTTATAGGCTGAAACATCTGCTACTCTAACGAATTCATCTGTTTTAATAATCGCATTAAATTTGCAGGATGGAATACATAAGTTACATAAAGTGCAATTATCGAGAATGACAGCTTTTTTATTTCGCATTTCGATAGCGCCAAAGGGACAAGCCTTCACGCATAGGGTGCATCCAATACATCTATCATCGTCTATCAGGATACTCATATAATTTTTGCCTCCTTGAGTTTTGAAACAAGCTTTTGTGCTTTCTCATCCACAGATTCTCCCTCAATGATTTCTCCCTTTGTTCTTAGCTTAGGAGAAAAAACTTTAAATACCTGCGTGGGTGAACCCTTTAAACCAAGCCTATCTTGATGGACATTTATATGTTCTGTATTCCATATTATCGGTTCATATTTTAAAGCTTTCATTTTACCTCTTAAAGAAGGCATTCGAGGGATGTTTATTTCTTTTACAACGGTCATAAGGGCAGGTAAGGGAAGTTCTACTATATCATAACCATCTTCCATCATTCGCTCAACTCTTAGATATTCATTTGTTACTTCCTCTATCTTTTTAACGAATGCAACGAATGGGATATCAAGCCATTCCGCAATTCCTGGTCCAACTTGAGCTGTATCACCATCCATTGCTTGTTTTCCACAAATTATCAGGTCATAATTTTCGATCTTTTTTATAGCATGTGAAAGAGTATAAGATGTTGCAAGCGTATCAGAACCAGCAAATGCTTTATCTGAAATTAATATCCCCTCATCAACGCCATAAGAGATAGCTTCCTTAAGAGCTTCTTTAGCTTGAGGTGGTCCCATCGTTAAAACTGTAACTTTGCCTCCAAATTTCTCTTTTAGTCTTAATGCTTCCTCTATTGCATACATATCAAAAGGATTGATGATGCTCGGAACCCCTTCTCTCATTAAAGTTCCTGTTTCAGGATTGATTTTAACCTCCGTTGTATCAGGAACCTGTTTGATACACACAAGAATATTCATATTTATTTCACCTTTTTATTTATCAAAGTGGGGGTAGTCACAGGCTTTAGCCTGTGTTAAAAAAACGCAATCTGAAGATTGCGGCTACCTTTGTTTCTGAACAGCCATTTAAATATTTCTGATACAAAAAATAAAAAAAAATGGATGGGAAAAATGTAAAGAAAGAAAAGATGATAAGGCAAGTATTATTTTTTACTCTGACTTTCCTTTATTAATTCAAGCGCTATGATATTTCTTTGGATTTGATTTGTCCCTTCGTAAATTTGTGTTATTTTAGCATCTCTCATATATTTTTCTAATGGATATTCACGCATATAGCCCGTTCCACCACAAATCTGGAGTGCATCTGTGGTAACTTTCATTGCCGTGTCGGAGGCGAATACCTTTGCCATAGCGGCAATTTTTGATTGGTCTGAAGCATTTGTGTCAACGGCTCTTGCTGCTTGATAGACAAGAAG
>Ga0315274_10000471_pt1 | contig 63229 bp, 60 predicted proteins | sample YL17G02_20_MG_FD_203700 | JGI IMG/M metagenome (GOLD analysis project Ga0315274, IMG submission 203700) | Sediment microbial communities from Yellowstone Lake, YNP, Wyoming, USA - YL17G02_20 | ecosystem: Environmental > Aquatic > Freshwater > Lake > Sediment | place: USA: Wyoming | collected...
TTGGGCTGTCGGTTGCCTTAGATACTGTGATCGCGCCTTGACCAATAGTAACCGAAGTTGCGCTCTGCGAAGAGAAAGTTCCAACCGTGCCGCTATTGGGCCGCAAATAGATGCCGTAAGCAGTGTCCTTAACCACGATATCCGCTGATCTTTGAAGCGATAATTGGAAGGTTCTGGTTGAGCCGCCGACTACATCTACTTTAACGTAGAGGTTTTTAACTATGCTATTGTTCATTACTAATGGAGAAGCCGAAAAATCATAGACTACGGTCTTATCAGATGCTAATTGCTGAACTGAATTAATTTGGGTACCGCCATCATAAAGAGTCACATTAATAACATCGGTGGAGGCAGCTGAGCCAATCATTTGCAGTTTCAAATATTCGAGCTGCTCGTTTTGGCTCCCCGGTGTCAACTTGATGTGAGCGGCGGTGAAACCGTTAGTACCCACGTTAACCGATGAAGAATTATCAGCTGCTATGATTTCCGCTTTGATTGTGCCAAAGTCAGTAACATTGGCAGTCAAAATGGAGTTGCCCGTTATTGGGAAAACTCCGCTGACACCCGAAGCGTTGGAAGAAACATCAGCCGCGCTGTTTAGACTAAAAACGATAGTTTTACCATTGCTGGTTAATCGATTAAGGTCAAAGCGGACCATCACGCTCTTGGTCTGGCCAGCCGGAACAGTGAAGAGTCCTGCGCTGTTGCTGAAGGTAATAACCTTACTGGAGATAGACTGCATGTCTGCGAGCTTTGTGATGGCACTTGAGCCATCATACAAGTAGGCATTGTCTATATCAGAATCAGCGCTAATGCCACCTCTGGTAATTTTAAGACCGGTCACCGTGACATTCCCGCTTGATGGAGCGGTGAAAGTCAGCTTAAGGGCCGGAATTAATGCCTGACCGTCTCGGTCGGCGCTAGTACCATAAGCCAAAACAGTGGCAGCGGCCGGTGTATCATAAGCTAGAGAAACACCTATCGAACCAGCCACCGGAGTTACGGTTGGGCTTGGGGTTGCGCCGCAAGTCGTAATATCAGAACCAGTGGTATAGTTGTCGCGGTCTACATTGTTGATGACATAGATGGAATTCCAATCATAGCCGCATGCGGTGAACTGCTCAGCGGTCATATTCAACCACTGCTTAGTTCCGACATCGCCGTTTGGTGCCAACATATAGACCTTAGTGTCGCCCAGCGCTCTCACCAGATTTGAATTCGTAAACTGATCCATCTCTGCCTGGGTAACGGTCTTAACTGCGCTCCAGCTCAAATGCTTATAGCTATTGAAAACATCCGGGTTTAGAATCAGTCTTTTGTACTGATTGGCGCCCACATATTTGGCAATATAAATATCGAAGGTTCCAGCCACGCGAATGGTGGCCCCTTCGTTGATACTGCCTACAATAGCATTGGTTGCCAAAGGAGCTAAAGCTGCCACGCCAGACATCATCAGGATAGTAGCAAGACTAGTCGTTACAGAAAAAACTTTTTGTAATTTTTTACTCATTTTTTAATTTAATTATTTTTCCGCTAATTAATTTAAAAAATTAATTATCGGAATTTATTCAAAGAATTGTTTCTGACCTCTCGAATTTTGTTTCGACCTTGGCCGCCCGCTTTGGGCGGACAGCCCTGAAGCAAAATTTCATCCCCCTGCCAATCCGTTCTATTTCATTTGTTGCGAAAAAAACGGGAAAAGCGAGGTGTCCTCGAGGTTTCCTAATCTGCAGTCAATTGTGCTGCAGATTTCTGCCTGAGCGTCTTTTGAACGTCAGACAAATCACATCTGCCACCCCCCCTTTTTTGGCAATCCCGAAAAAATTAATTAACGGAATGGGGGACCAGATAGAAACAAATTCTCCGAATTTCGACTTATTTTTTATTTTTCAAAAAAGCCACTTAGAATGAAACACAAAATATTCAGGGAATTTCAACCCCGAATATCTGTCGACCTTTCGTTCCATTCTCTTGTCAGACTGCCTTTCGGTAGACTGACAAATGGTCTTTTCTTCAAATGGAAATTGTTATTCGTATTCTATTATTAAATTGCTTGCTTTGTCAACCTCGTTAGAAGTTCAACCGGACGCTCTTGCTAAAAAAGAGAATATTTGCGAAGCCGCCTTCGGCTTTTTTCACCTTTTAATTAGCTAATGGTAAAACTTCTAACGGGGTCAATAAAATTTCCTGTGGATAAAAAACTTCAAAATTCCAATATTTTCTTTATTTTGAGTGATCGGCTGATGGAGAGGTTGTGCTGTTTTGGCTTTCAACGGTTGGCTCTATCTTTATCTCAACGGGAAGGCTGGCGTTTTCCACTATTCTTTCCGCCCCCTTAACTATTTCATTAATGGCCTTTAATGCTTCCAGGGCCGCCGTCAGATCACCCTTTTCCAGATCTCCCTTGAGCCCATCTAAAAGCTCCAACGCCTGATCTGATTGATTAATCAGCACTGCATTTATCGGCAATTTATCGGCAGTAGAGGTTGCTTGAACTATTGTATTCTCTGATTTGAGGTTTTTGATAGTCGTTTCTTTTCCGTCGATTATTTCATTAAATCTAGCCAAAATTTCTTTTTGGTCAGCTTCAGTCTTGTCAGACTTATTAATCAACATTTCTAATGCTTGAAAGCTGGTTTTATCGGCTACATCCGTAACTTCAGTTAATTTATCATTTAAATTCCCTCTAATTTCATCCGGCAAGCTTTGCTTGGCTTCAACAATTGCTTTTTTTATTTGTTCGGCACGGTTGGTAACTTCTTTAACCGCTATAATTGATTTTTCCGAACTATCTTTTTGGCTAGTTTTAGGTAGTTGTTCTTGATCGTTAATTAATTGCTGTTGAATATTTCCGACTATTTCCTCAACCTTCGCCGTCTTGTCTGCGGCTGAACCAGAACCATTTAATACAATCTTCAGCTCCTCCAGTCGCCTATAAGCCATATCTGATTGTAATTTTTCCTTGTCTTTGTCGGCAGCTACTAACAAATATGCCTTTTCTACGGCTATTTTGACTTTATAAAGCTGACTGCCGGGTAAACTCTTGGTTGATGCCCAAACCGTTACTCCGCCAACGGCAAAAGTTATAGCCAGGCCCAGAAAGATAGCGTAAGCAAGCCGGAATGAATGTTTTGGTTTTTCGGTTCTTTGTAGGGAAGAAAAAAGCTCTTTTAAAGTAAAAAGGTCTTTATTTAATAGCTCTTTTTTGCGCTCCATTTCTAATCTCATAGCTAAATTTGCCCGACAAAAAATAACCCAATTCTCTTTGGGCTTTAATTCATTTAAAAGTTTGATTTTTTCAATAGTGCCAGTAAAAAGCTTTTCTTCTCTGGCAAAATCGTCGTATTCCATCAATAAAGATGACGTAAAAACAATGAAAATATTACACTTTTTCAGCTTTGTTTCTATCTAACACTCCCTTTAGACTATTAAGAGCTCGGGAAATAAGTACCCTAACCGCCCCTTCCGACTTATTAAGAATTTCAGCAATCTCTTTAATTTCCAATTCTTCCAAGTATCGCCAAATAATAATTTCTTGATAATCTTCGTTTATATTTACTAACGCCTTTCTCACTATATCCATTTCTATAGACCTGACGGTTATTTCTATCGGATCGTCTTTTTTATCGGCAATTTTTATATCGGTAATTTCATCCAATGAGATGGGTGACTTTTCTTTTTGCCGATGGAAATCAACCAACAAGTTTCTGGCGACTTGATAAAAAAAAGCGCGAGGATTTTGCATTGCTTTAAAACTCGGCTCTGATTCCTGATCTTGATTGATGTATTGCCAGGACCTTAAAAAGACTTCGGAAGTTAAATCCTCGGCCAGCTCTTGTGACCCAATGCGAAAAAATATGTAGCGGTAAATTTTCTCTACATATTGATCATAAAATTCAAGAAATTTTTGTTCATTAATTGATGGCACTTTATCTAAATCTAACTCGCTATATTAACATTCAAAGCTTGAGTCCTTTCAAATATTTTTTAAGTCCGCCTGCTAAATCGGGTCGTTTTAAGGCAAAGTCGATATTTGCTTTTAAATATTCCAGTTTGTTACCCGTATCATAATAATGACCGTTTTTTATCTCGCAGGCATAAACCGGATACCCGCTTTCGATTAAAGCCTCAATGGCATCTGGCAACCAAAGTTCGCCACCTCGGCCCGGCTTCAGACTCTGTAAAATTGGAAAAATCTTACCCGGCAAAATATAAGCTCCATGGGCCGCTAAATTTGAAGGCGCTTTATCAGGTGAGGGCTTTTCAACAATTTTTTTAATTCTAAAAATATTACCGGATACTTTTTCTACCTGAGCAATGCCATAGCGGCTAACGTCTTTTTTATCAACCCTCACGGCCGAAATAACGGCTCCGCCCAATTTTTCATAAACCTTCATCATCTGAACTAGGCGGGGCGGATTGGAATAAATAAATTCATCACCCCAGATTACGACAAAATTTTCATCATTATCTAATAAATGCCGGCAACAATAAACCGGAGTCGCATTACCATAAGGGCCTTTCTGCCGCACATAGATAAAATTGGCCATCTCTGCGATATGCCGCACCTCATCCAGTTCTTTTTGTTTTCCAGCGTCTTCCAGGCGTTTTTCTAATTCGAAAGGATAGTCAAAATAGTCCTCAATAGCGCGTTTATGCCAACCGGTCACCATAATAATATCGTGAATACCGGCGGCGACTACTTCTTCAACCACATATTGAATAATCGGTTTATCAACGACGGGTAACATTTCTTTGGGCATGGCTTTGGTCGCGGGTAAAAATCTTGTTCCAAAACCGGCCACGGGTATAATTGCTTTACTTATTTTTTTGTTATTATTTTTTTTCATAAATTTTTAGTTTTTGCTACTAATTGAGATGCTTGTAGTAGGCTATTAAAACTTTCGCCACAATCCCCCCACCAGCCCTGTAAAATTTCATAGCGCATCAATTTGTTTTGAATATAATAATTGTTAACATCGGTAATCTCTAACTCTCCTCGGGCCGATGGTTTTAACGTTTTAATAATTTTAAAGACTTGATTGTCATAAAAATATATTCCGACAACGGCTAAATTATTTTTGGGATTTTTCGGTTTTTCTTCAATGCCGATAATTTTATTTTTCGCTATTTGGGCAATGCCATAGGCCCGAGGATTTTTGACACGAGCTAAAAAAATTTTTGCTCCAATTTTTTGTTTTTTAAAATTATTGACCGCCCGTTTAAGACTCTGCTGAAAAACATTATCGCCTAAAATTACAATAATTTTGCCACCGTCGGCGAAATCCTCAGCTAAACCCAAAGCTTGAGCAATGCCTCCGGCTTTTTCTTGAACTTCGTAAGATAATTTTATGCCCAATTCCTTGCCCGAACCCAAAAGTTCCAAAAAATGTCCGGCGTGGCCGCGTCCAGAAACAATTAAAATATTTTTGATGCCGGCTCGTTTTAATGCTTGAATGGGAAAATAAATCATTGGCCGGTCATAAACCGGCAGCAAATGCTTATTTGTAACTTTTGTCAGTGGCATAAGCCTGGTACCACTACCCCCAGCCAATATTACTCCTTTCACCCCGTTAGAATTTCTGCTTATCGATTTCATGTCTTTTAAACCCCGCGATTTAGTTAAAAATTCTAACGGGGTTCATATTTTTTTGTTTCATTTATATCGGCAAAAAAATATAATATATCGGAAATTAATCGGTAATTATTTGCCGATATTATTTTTTTAAAAAATAAACAGTAGTTTTGTGTGTTCCAGTTTTATCAATTAGGCCTCTTTTTAATAAAATCTGTAAATCATTTCTAATAGTCCTTTCAGAAGCCGTATTTTTAAATAGAGGAATTAAGTCTGACATTTTAATAGATTCACTTATCTTCATTTCCTCTAAAATCTTCTGCTGTCTGGCGGAAAGTCGATTTTCTCTCGCAAGTTGAGCTATTTGTTCATTCATATCAGTATTGTGCGACCCAATCGATACATGTTCTGACCTTAAAAACACTCTTTTCTTTTTTCCATTTATAGTTTGGGCCTCCTCGCCTGCTTTCTCAAATAAAATAACCTGCCGACTTAATTTTTTATACTCATTTTCCAGAATCAGCCAATTGATATCGCGAACCCAATTTTGCGCCCGGCTTATCTTAAAATACAATAGTAAAAGCTCAGTTTTTTTCTGATATTTCACAAAATTACCCATCATTAAATCGCCTATTAATTCGTTCGACAATTTTCGCAGCTGCCCTATCATCACCTCGTTTTTTGGTAATTGAATTGTTAATCGGTAAACCGCCAATGCTAAATCCAAGGCCTTTTGTAAAATGTCCTGATCTTCTTCCATAAAATTAATTTCTTTTAATTTAATTGTATTCTCTATATAATTTTTGGTCAATAAAATCCCCCCTCTACTCAATTCCACCCGGTTCTCTGAAATATCTTTGTGGGTTGTTGAGAAAATTAGGGGGATTTATCGAGCAAAAATGATCTGGCCCGATTTAATCTGCTGGTTTTGTTCAAAGTCAAGTTCTGAGCGAGCGCTAAGTTTTGAGAAAAAATCCGCTCTATCTTTGTCTGCCGTCAATTCAACCTGGCCCCGCCTAGACGTTAAAGGGATTAAAGAAAAACGTCGCTGGTCTGCATTGATACCAACTAATACCGCTAAACCCTGCTGCGTGTCTTGTGAAAAATACTGGTCAAAAATAAAATTACCTAAAGAATAAAAAATCGGCTTATCTTTATAAATTTCTATTCCTTGAACCACGTGCGGATGATGACCTACAACAATATCTGCCCCGAAATCAACAAGTTTATGAGCTATTGATTGTTGCTGCTGATTAAAACGATCCTGATATTCCTGCCCCCAATGAATATTAACAATTACCAAATCCGTTTTATCTGCCATTTCTTCAATTGTTTTTTGCAGCTTCTCCTGGTCCAGCTTAGTATAAACCATGCTGAAACCGACCAGCCCAATTTGCCAATTTTTTATCTGAATGATTTTGCCGGAACATTCGGCAATTTGTCCATCCGGACAGCCGGAATAGTCAAAGCCCAGCAAATCCAAATTCTGTTTGGTTTCATTGAGGCCGCGCTGGCCCTGATCGGCTATGTGATTGTTGGCCAAATTAAAGAAATTAAAACCGTAATTTTTCAGTTGACCAACTATTTCCGGTGAAAAAGCGAAGTCGTAGTTATTATCTGGTGGATAGTGCTGAGCGCCGTTAGTAACTGCTCCTTCCAAATTGCACGCTATAAGGTCTCTCTTTTGAAACAAGTCAGAGTCTTGAATTTTTACAAACAAAAAGGCGAGTCCTTCTTGTTTTGTTTTTAATGCGATATCCCTATCCAGCATTAGATCGCCAAAAAACAGCAGGCTTAAGGATTTATTCGCTTCCTGCTTGGTACCTTTATCTGATAAATTTTGGATGATCGGGTCCGATTGGTTGGCGCTAAATGATTCTGGCGGCTGAACTTTTATTTCATAACCGATATTATTATACTTTTCCCAAACTAAAAATCCCGCTGCCGCCAATAACAAAACGACAACCGAAAAAATAACTGTTAGAGAGCTTAAAATAAGCCAACGCGTTACTTTCATCTTATCTTTTATTATAAATGAAATTCTTAAAAAACAAAAAAAGGCGCCCGGCGGGCGCCTAACAGTAGCTAATAACTGATGAGATAACGAGTCGCAATCATTAACCGATGCCTTAATGCCTTTTCCTTTTCTATGGTCTCTCGACCTTTTCTTCTACGCTTTCTAATAATTTCCAATGCTTCCTGAGCGGATAATTTTTTCCCGACTTTACCGTTGTGATGGTTGCAACCATCACCAATCCATTGCGCTTTGCCCTTTTTGTCAATTTTCAGGCTATAAGAATTAAGATGGTTACATCTTAAATAATGCCCTCCAACAGCGCAGGCATTTCTATCACATTCAAACTCTTCGATCGGCACAACTATTCCTTTTCCTCGTATCATTCCTTTTTTCCTCCTTAATTGATTTTTAAAAAATAGTGTACAAAAAAATTAAAAAAGAGCCGTTTGATGAATATTATATAATAGCAGAGGAGAAAAGAAAAATCAATTTTATCGCAATTGATACTGTTTTTTATAATATTTTAAATACTCTCCCGATTTGATTTTTTTCCACCAACTTTTATTTTCTTGATACCATTTTATTGTGCGACGCAATCCTTCCTCCCAATTCACCCGGGGCTTCCAACCTAAACTTTTCAGTTTCTTATAATTTATCGCGTATCTAAAATCGTGGCCTGAGCGATCTTTAGCATATTCAATCATCTTTTTATCAAATCCCAGTTCCTGCAAAATGAATCTGGCGGTTTCTATATTTTGCTTGCTGGAGCCCGTGCCGATGTTATAAACCTCACCTGCCTGCCCTTTTTTCATTATCATCTCTATTGCCCGACAATGGTCTTCGATAAATATCCATTCACGAACTTGTTTACCCGAACCATAAATCGGAACTTTTTTATTTTCCAAAAGATTTGTAATAAATAACGGAATTATTTTTTCCGGATATTGATTTGGTCCAAAAACATTGCAGGAATGCGTAACAATCACGGGCAAATTATAGGTTTTAAAATAAGCGCGGCAAAGATGGTCGGCACCAGCCTTGGAAGCAGCGTAGGGACTGGAAGGCTTAAAAGGGCTGTTTTCGCTAAATGCGCCCTTGCTGATAGAGCCAAAAACCTCATCGGTTGAAATTTGTATATATTGTGCGACATTATGCTTTTTTGCCGCCTCCAATAGGGTATAGGTACCTAAAATATCAGTCTTAATAAATGCGCTTGGTTCAATTATTGAACGATCAACGTGCGTCTCAGCCGCGTAGTTAATTATACAATCAACGCCCCGACCAATCGCTTTTTCAACATCCGGGGGACTAGCTATATCCCCTTTCAGAAATTTATAATTTGAGCTTTTTTCTATTTCCTTGAGATTGTCTAAATTTCCCGCGTAAGTTAATTTGTCCAAATTCACCACCTGCCAATTTGGGTGATTTCGCAGAATATATTTAACGAAATTCGAGCCCATAAAGCCCGCGCCACCAGTAATTAAAAGTTTCATATTTAAAAAATTTACCCCGAGCCCGTCGAGGGGTTGGAGCCTATGAAACCGGCTCCTCCCGTCACTAATAACTTCATATTTTTTGTATTGCCTATTTTAGTAGCGCACTTATTTTTTCCTCGGTCACGACTTTAATATTCCCGGCTTTATCAACTAAATTTAACCCCAGTACCTCGCCCTTAGTATTAACCAGCGGGCTGCCGTTCGCCAGTTGGCTTTCGTTAAAATTAATGCTGATTTCAGGCAAATAACTTTTAATAAAACCGATATTGGTAAATTGAGAAGGGGTGGTGGTGGAATTGTTCATTCCGACTAAAAAAATTGTTTCGCCCAACTGTAAATTATTAACATCACCCAAGGTTACTACCGGCAAATTTGAATCACTTGTTTTAAGAAAAGCCAAGCCATTTTTTTCGTCTCTTTTGGTAAGCTGCGCCTCTGTCTCCTTATTATTTCTAATCACAATATAGCGCGTCGCCGTCTCTGGTGCTAAAACATTAGCCGTGACGACCAGGCCGTCACTTGTTAAAACAAAGCCCGAACCCTCTGCTAAAACTTCTGGCTTGGCTAAAGGTACTTGTTTTTTATTAACCAGACGATAATTTCTTTCGGCTCTGATGCCTACCACCGAATTAGATATGCGGCCAATTGCGTCTAAATATGCTAGGTCTTGAGCCACGGTAATTTTTTCTGTCTTATTAATGATTGTTGTGCAATCTTTAGCCCTTTCGATCCAACCAATTTTATTGAATGGCCAATGGCCAGCTAACCAGGGCAAAAGTAACTGACTGCCTAAAATTCCCGCTAGCCCCCCCAATAAAAAAACCGCCACCCAAAATCCGGCTATTTTTTTGTAATTTTTCTTTTTTTGCATTTCTATCATTCTAATACATTCTAATTCATATTTCAATTATTTTCTATATTAAGATATACTTTTAGATATGCAGGTCAATTTATATCTAATCGATTACTATCCCATTTTAATAAAGATTTTATTAGGAATGATTGTTGTTCTTTTCTTTTTAAATTTTCATAAAATTATAAGTATCTTTAAACCCATTCAAAAAAGAATTTGGTTGCTCTTACTTATTATATTTCTTTTGGGTCTTGCTCTAAGATTGTTTTTTATCCCACATACCCATTATATTTTTTATGACGAGTACGATCATCTTAATATTGCCGAGAATATTCTTTATGCTAACAAATTTTGCTGTTGCTTTGCTGGCTCGAATGAAAACTGCTCTGGCTGTTTCCTCCCGCAATGGCCACCTGCCTATCATGTATTTCTAAGCTCGGTAATGAAAGTATTTGGCGATTCTGAAAAAGTCGCTTTTAAAACTTCGGCAATTATTGGAAGTGTTACAGTCGTCTTAGTGTTTTTGCTCGGTTATCTTATTTTTAAAAATAGCTACCTTGCACTAGCTGGTTCTTTTTTATTTAATTTGATTCCGGTCCATTTAAAATATTCTGGAGCAATTTCGCCGGATATATTCTTTTTATTTTTCACCATTCTCTCCTTAATTTTATCTGAAATTTATTTTTTCCGGAAAAAATTCTCAATCTTTTTATTGTTTTTAACTACTTTGATTTATACCATCCAGATAAGACCCGAGGGCTTTATGCTTATTTTATGGTTCTTCCCAATTCTTTGGAAAAGAGGTTTCTTTCAAAAAATTAATTTTAGATATTTAATTCCCCTCTTTATTTTTGGGCTATTACTCATTCCGCTAGGATTTTATATCTATTATGGAACAGTCAACTTCCCTCAGACCCCTTGGCATAATTCTCTTTGGGAAAGAATAGCCAATTTAAAACACAACTTTTTGCCTAATATACTTTTTTTTCTAAATTATAAAATTAATTCGGTAATTTTATTCCTGCTTTCTATTTTAGGGATTGCCTATTATAAAAAATATTTTAGTTCTTATTATTTGTCATTCTTCACGGTCTTTTTTTTCACCTATTCGCTTTATCAGTTGGGATATATGAATACCCCCCTCCTCTACCATGATGGGGCAGTTAAATTTCGTAGCGACGCCCATCGCTATAGCTTAATTCTCTTCCTACCCTTGTTAATTTTTGCGATAAACGGCATTGATTTTATAGTCCAAAAACTAAAACCAATAAAAAATAATAATTATAAACTGGCGGTACTTTTAGGTGTCGCTTCTTTGTTTCTGTTAAGCAACTTGCCGGCCCAAAATTTTGTTTTTGCCCAACGCGACATCTTTAAGTCAGACCATGAATTTATTCTGTCGTTTCAAGACAAAATATCGGAAAACACTTATGTGATTAGCCGTTCTCCTACAGCTATAATTTCCACTATTCATAAAAAGGCCATTGAACCATATATTTTTTTAAACATTCCTCCGAATTCTGAGATAAAAAATAATGTTATTTTATTCAAAGATTCTACCTGGACAAATGAAGGAGGAAATTTTGGGATAGAAAATACATTGCATGAAATGGAAAATAAATTAAAAGAGTTTTATAATTTTGAATTGATAGAAAAAAGTGGCCAGGCGGCTTTCTATCGTCTTGTTCCTAAATAATAGATGGCTAGTAAACTCTTTCAGTTTTTAAAAATAAAAAACGCTGTTGGGCGTTTTTTAAAATCTTTTTTGGTATTTATTTTTTTATTGCAATTCCTTTCTCATCAGCATCAATTGAAACGCTATCCCCTTCTTTAATTTCACCAGCAATAATTTTTTTGGCGATTTCGTCTAATATGGTTTGCTGAATAAGACGTTTTAGCGGTCGAGCGCCGTAACTTGGATCGTAGCCCTTATCCGCCAAATACTTTTTAGCTTTTTGCGCCACTTTAATTTTTATTTTTTTCTCGGCCAAACGTTTTTGCACCTGGATTAATTGTAATTCAACAATTTTAGCCAAATCGTCTCTACTTAAACTGTCAAAAACAATAATTTCATCAACGCGATTTAAAAATTCTGGTTTAAATTGACTTTTCAGCGCCTCCATCACTTTTGATTTCATCTCTCGTTCTTCCGACCTCACCGGCTCATCTGAAAATCCCAAAATATATTGTTTGACAATTTCATTGCCGACATTTGAAGTCATCACAATTACGGTATTTTTAAAATTAACCGCGCGCCCTTTGGCATCGGTTAAACGGCCGTCATCTAAAATTTGCAGCAACACATTAAAAACTTCAGGGTGAGCTTTTTCAATTTCGTCAAAGAGCACGACCGAGTAGGGCCGACGCCTGATCGCCTCGGTCAGCTGCCCGCCTTCTTCAAAACCAACGTAGCCGGGAGGAGAACCGATCATGCGCGCCACCGTATGCTTTTCCATGTATTCTGACATATCAAGTCGCACAATGGCATTTTCATCGTTAAACATAAATTCAGCCAGGGCTTTGGCGAGTTCTGTTTTGCCCACACCGGTCGGCCCCAAAAAGATGAAAGAGCCGATGGGCCGCTTCTCCTCCGCCACGCCCGCTCTGGCGCGTCGTACGGCGTTAGAAACCGCTCTAATCGCTTCTTCCTGGTCAATCACGCGCCTGTGCAGTTCCTCTTCCATGCGCGTCAATTTAGCCATTTCGCCTTCCAACATTTTTTGCACCGGGATACCGGTCCAGCGCGAAACAACGCGAGCAATATCCTCCTCACCTATTTCTTCTTTCAAAAACGGCCTGTCTTTTTGTACTTCGGCTAATTTTTTTTGACTGCTCTTGGCTGTCTTTTCCTGTTCCGGAATTTTGCCATACCTTATCTCAGCCACTTTTTGTAAATTTCCATCACGCTCGGCAATATCGGCCTCCTGTTTTAAACTTTCAATCTTTTTTTTCGCCTCGCTGATTTTGACAATTATTTCGTGTTCGGTTTTCCAGCGTAATTCTCCTTCGCGGGTTTGCTCTTTTAAATTAGCCAATTGTTTTTCTACTTGATAAAGCTGGGAGCGCGCATCTTTTGATTTTTCTTTTTTGAGCGCCTGTTTTTCAATTTCCAATTGGATGATTTTGCGCTTTTGCTGGTCAAGCTCGGTTGGCATGCTATCAATTTCCAAGCGCAACGCCGAGGCTGCTTCATCAATTAAATCTACGGCTTTATCGGGCAGAAATCTGTCAGAAATATAGCGGGCGCTCAAATTAGCGGCCGCAATAATGGCCGAGTCGGTAATTCTCACGCCATGATGCACTTCATATTTTTCTTTTAATCCCCGCAAAATTGCCACCGTGTCTTCAATGGAAGGTTCCCTAACCGTCACCGGCTGGAAACGCCGCGCCAGGGCCGGGTCTCTTTCAATATATTTTTGGTATTCCTTTAAGGTTGTGGCGCCAATGGCATGAAGCTCGCCGCGGGCCAGCGCCGGCTTTAATAGATTTGAAGCATCAATGGCGCCCTCCGCCGCGCCCGCACCCACTAAGGTATGCAACTCATCAATAAACAAAATATAACGGCCGGCCGAGCGGTCAATTTCTTTGAGCACCGCTTTAATTCGGTCTTCAAATTCACCGCGGAATTTAGTGCCGGCGACCAAAGAACCCAAATCCAACGCAATTAATTCTTTTCTTTTTAAACTTTCGGGTACATCGCCCGCCACGATGCGCTGGGCCAAACCCTCGACAATCGCGGTTTTGCCCACCCCCGCTTCTCCAATCAGCACGGGGTTATTTTTGGTCCGGCGACTTAAAACTTGCATCACCCGCCGAATTTCTTCATCGCGACCAATGACGGGGTCTAATTTTTCCTGCCGCGCTAAGGTCGTTAAATTTCGCGCGTATTTTTCCATTACCTGATATTTGCTTTCCGGCTCCGCATCGGTTATTTTTTGCCCGCCGCGAACATCTTCCAAAATATTTAAAATCGAGCGCTTATCAAGATTGAATGACTGTAAAATATCCTTTGTCCGGCCGCCAATTTCAAAAATTGACAGCAGCAGATGCTCGACCGAAACATATTCATCGTCCAGATTTTTGGCCTCTTTGCTGGCGTGATTAATCAATTTTCCCAAATCAGGACTCAACATTACTTGCCCAAAAGGTACCTCCCCCAAAATCCGCGGCAAGCGCGTTATCTCTTTTTCCAGTTCCGTTTCCAAAGATGTCAAGTTGACGCCAAGCTTTTCCAGCAGCGTCCTGACAATTCCCCCTTCCTGCAAAACCAAAGCCAGCGCCAGATGTAAAATTTCTATCTGGGTTTGACCGCGCTCGCTCGCCAAATTATGAGCATCGCGCAGCGCTTCCTGAGCTTTAATAGTGAATTTGTCTATTTGCATGGACCTACTAATTACAAATATCTTATATTAATACAAGGCGAGGCTAATGTTTTCAAAACAATCGATTTTACGAGCGGGCACGGTTGGTCGCCGAAAGCGACCAGAGCGAGTAAAATCGCTTGAGTGAGCGAGCCGCGCTGGGGCGAGCGAACGCTTTTGGAAGTATTAGCCGAGCCTTGGCTTAACGCTCGCCTAAAACTACCCTCACCGTTCTCTCCTGCCCGTTGTGCAAAACCTTAAGTATAATTGTATCGCCAACGTTATGGTTTTGAATTATCGGAGACAAAGGATTATCGGTCGTTATTTTCTGACCGTCCGCTTCTAATATTATATCATTTTCAACCAAACCAGCGCTGGCCGCCGGGCTGCCCGGAGTTATCGCCGGCTCGCTTTGGGTTTGACCACCAGCGATTAGCGCGCCGTAATCAACCGACAAATTATTTTGCTGCTGAAGCTGAGGAGTAATTATTATGTATCTTACTCCCAAAAAAGGAGTGGTAATTTTACCCTGTTTTTGGACCTGGTCTATATCGCGCTTCGCTTTATTGACTGGCAAAGCAAAGGCGATGTTTTGTGCCCCCTGCGCCATAGCCACATTAATCCCGATGACTTCTCCGTTTATGTTAAGCAGCGGCCCGCCTGAATTGCCGGGATTAATGGCCGCATCGGTTTGAATGACGTTATCCAGCTGTTCAGCCGCTGTGCCAAAACTATCCGAGGCGGCAATGGAGCGCTGCAGACCCGAAACTACACCAACCGAAACCGTGTTTCTGAATTCGCCCAAAGCATTACCAATAGCAATAATTGTTTGGCCAATTTCAATTTTATCAGAGTCACCGAGCTTCAGGGTGGGTAAATTATTTTTATCAATTTTTATAACTGCCAGATCCTGCACCGGATCAAGGGCTAAAACTTTAGCCGGATATTTTTGTCCGTCATTAGTTAAAACTGTATAATCTGCCTGGGTATCTTGGACCACGTGCTTGTTAGTTAAAATCAAACCGCTGGGATCAACGATAAAACCGGTACCACCGCCAATTTCTGTTTTTTGCGTGCCGCTACTGGGCGTCGGAGTTGACTGAGGCAAACCAAAGAGATTGCCAAAAAAATCACCAAAAGGATTGTACTGTTGAATTAACGACAAGTCCTTACTGATAATGATAGAGACGACGGCCGGCGAAGCGTCTTTTACAACTTTAACGACATGTTCCTCTTGAGGAGTCGAACCTGGCAAAGAGGTTGATTGGTTGGCTTGATTAACAATCGAGGCGGGCTGCAATTTTGGCAGAAAACTGGCACCAATTCCGCCGGCGACAAAGCCGGCCACGGCTGAGGTTATAAAGGCGACAACGACGACGATGGTAATAAATTGTCTTTGATTGCTATCCATACCAGGTAGTAAAAATTTGACTGAAATTAAATTCATATTATGAATTTAATTTCTAACTTCTAATTTTCTACTTGTTCTTTTTTTATAGCCAGGCAAAACTGACAATGATTGATAATATAATAAACCCTGTCAAATTTTCACTACCTGGCATAAATTTATTTCTACGCATCTTTCTTTTTGTAATTCTCAATCGCTGCTCGCAGTGCTCTGACTGCTAAATCAGCGCAGTGTTTTTTCACCGGCGGCAGAGAACCTAAAGATTTTTCTACATCGGAAAATTTGATTTTCATCGCTTCAGAAAAAGTTTTTCCTTTGGCCAACTCCGTGATCATGGAAGAGGTGGCGATGGCGGCGACGCAACCCAAGGTCTCAAATTTAATATCGTCAATTACCGAATCCCCGTTTTTGTTTTTTTTAACCTTAAGATAAATTCTCATCAAATCGCCGCAAACGGGATTGCCAACTTCGCCCACGGCGCTGGGGTTTTTCATCTTGCCCAAATTATGGGGTTTCTGAAAATGTTCAATTACTTTTTGTGTATACATAAATAAAAATTCAAAACTCAAGATTATTCTTTTTTATACTTTCTAATAAATTCGTATTTTGGATTATTTGTCTGAAGCAAAAATTGAAATGCACCATTAATATCGTGAAAAGCAAAAGTAATTTTTGAATCACTGTTCTTTTTTGAGCTAAGTTTCCATAAGTCTTCCATTTCTTCTTGAGAGAGTTTATGAATAGCAGCGAAAATTATTTTCCGCTCCTCAGGCAAATTATCGAATGCTTCACATAAATTTTCGGATAACTCTTTTTTTAAATTAAGAATATCGTTTTCGGCTACTTCTCCAAACACAGATAAATATTCTATCAGTCCCTTACGAGCTTCGGTTTCATTTACTGATTTATTTTCAATGTTTTCCATTTTTTATTATTCGCGCTTATTCGTTCTAAATTCGTTTATTATTCGCGATAACTAGCAGCCAAAATCCTTTGGCAATTTTCCTCTTTCCACCGGCACCGTGCTTTCAAGATTGCCGCTAATGTTTCTCAGTTTTTCAATAATTTTTGGTAAAACATCCAACACTCTGTCAATTTCCATATCTCTTGTATAGCGACCCAGGCTGAAGCGAACCGAGCTATGTGTTTCCAAGTGATTCAGCCCTAAAGCCAGCAAAACGTGCGAAGGAGAAAGGGATCTGGCCGCGCAGGCCGAGCCGGTTGAAACAGCGATTCCTTCCAAGTCCAGCGCAATAACAATTGACTCGCCCTCAACCCCCTCAAAACGGAAGTTGACGTTGTTATCGACTCGTTCATGGCGGGAACCGTTAAGGCGCACTCCGGAAATTCTGTCCAAAACCCCGTCAATTAATTTATCTCTCAATTTTTTTGTTTCGTTGCTTCGCTGGTTTAAAACTTTGGCGATCGCCGCCCCCAGGCCGACAATGCCGGGGGAATTGTGAGTGCCGGCTCGCAATTTAAATTCCTGCTCTCCCCCGTCCATAAAACGAGCCAGCGGCGTTCCGTGGCGAACGTAGAGCGCCCCTGCGCCTTTGGGTCCGTAAAATTTATGGGATGAAAGCGTCATTAAATCCACGCCTAATTTTTGAACATCGCAATCTAAATAATTTATCGCCTGAGCGGCGTCAGTATGAAAATAAATTCTATTTTTTCGGTCTTTATTAATTTCTTTAAGCAGGCGCCCGATTTCCTCGATGGGCTGGATCGTACCAATTTCGTTGTTCACATACATTATGGAAACTAATACGGTGTTTGCTTTGATATTATTTCGCAACTCGGCGCTATCTACTAAACCTTCGCGGCTCACTGGCAAATATGATACCTCGGCTACGCCTTCCTGCTCCAATCTTTCGCTGGAAGACATGATACATTCATGTTCAATTTTAGAAATAATGATATGTGGTTTGGCGCCCAAAGATTGCGCTAAGTTTTTGTTGCCACCAATTCCTTTTATCGCGGTGTTGTTGCCTTCGGTCGCGCCACTGGTAAAAATAATTTCTTCGGCCTGGCACCCTAAAAAATCCGCTACCTGATGTCGGGCTCGAATTACGCCTTCCTGCGACTCTTGGCCGAATTGATGAATTGAAGAAGCGTTGCCGTATTTTTCTGAAAAATAAGGTTCCATCACCTCGAAAACTTCAGGGTCAAGCGGTGTCGTGGCGGCGTAATCTAAGTAGATCCCCACGCCTTTTTTTTGCTTTCCGTCCCCTCCCTTAAAGCCGTCGCTTAAGGTGTAGGGATAAATTTTTGATTGATTTTTTTCCATAAGATGCTCCTTATTTTAGCAAACTAAACAGCCCTAGTCAACCCTCTAGAAGTTCGTTTAAATTTCAATTTATATAATGGCTATCGGCGAAATTGCCCGCAGTTTCTGTTTTGGTCCGATATTGTTATGTCACGGAAATTCTTAAGGGTTTAGGGGCTTCTTGCCCTCCTTAATTATCAAATTGTTAATTAAAAGCGCTATTTAATGTCTGCTTCAAAAAGCAAAGCTGCGCCCAGCGCTCCTCCCTCCAAACCAAGCTGACTGAATAAAATTTTTGTTTCCCGGGCGGCGGGTGAAACAACGAATTCTTCAATTCCCTCTTCGATGCCAGGTAAAATTAAATCCTGCGCCTCGCTGATGCCGCCGTTTAATATTATCGCTTCCGGGTCAAAAATATTAATAATATTAGCTAACCCGACGCCAAGATTTTTGCCGACTTTCTTAAAAATATTTTGGCAATCCCTATTTCCCTCCCGCGCCCGCTTTAGCGCTTCAATTGAACCGATTCCCAATTCGCGTTTAATAAGTTTGTTGGCGGCAATATCTTCCAAATCATATTTATTTTGCATATCGACGATGGTATGGCCTACTTCGCCCGCTGAGCCGTGCGCGCCATAAAATATTTTTCCTTCAACCATCCAGGCGCCCCCGATTCCCGTGCCAATTGTCAAATAAAAAACACTTTTTAAATTTTTTGCCAGACCAATTTCTTTTTCGGCTACCAAAAAACAATGAGCATCGTGTTCTATTTTTATCGGATGAGGCTTGGCAATTGATTGAAACAATTCGCCCAGGGGCTGCCCGTCTAGAAATTTGATATTTGGACTTTTGAGCATCTTTGAGCGCTCCGCATTCAAAACACCGGCCACCGCAAAACCCACTCCCCCGATTTCTTTTTCGATGCCTGCGATTAATTCTTGCTTAGCTTCATTCAGCCATGCCAACAATCCCGCCATTGAATCAGGTAAATCAGCGACCTTTGATTTTATTATTTTTTTCTCTCTGATAATGACGGCTTTAACAATTGAGCCGCCGATATCAAAACCAAGATAAGACATACCAGGTAGTAGAAATTCGACTAATAATTAATAATATAAGTTATTAATTATTATAAGATTTCTTTTTATTATATTTCTATTCTAGCCAGATAATAAAAAATAATTAATATTTATGGTTTTATAAACCCTAAACTGTCGAATTTTCACTACCTGGCATAATTTTTAATTCATTGGTTATTTATAATAGATTTCGCTGCCTCCCAAATTTCCGGCTGATTATGTTTGGTTTTCAGCCAATACCACCACTCGGCTCCCCATAAATAAACCTGGGAGAAGCCAACCTGCTTAGCGTAGTTAATGTTTTCAATAAATTGCTGCAAATTCATTGATTTAAATTGCTCCTCCAGTGAAGTTTCATAGGGCATCGTATGGGCCCAGGGCTCGCCTTGTAATTCTGAAACAACAATCGGCTTTTGCGGATAGAAAAGGTGAATCAAATTGGCCTTCAGCCAGAAAAATTGCGGCGGCAACGGATATTTGTAATAGCCTAAAAATTTATTCCAGACCATACGGTACATGGTGGTGCCAAAAATATCGGCGCGCTTAGCCGCCCGCAACCAAATACTTAGCTCGCCGCTGTCGGTTATCATAATTTGATGTGCTGCGTCGGCTGAACGCACCGCTTCAATTTCCTTATCCAAAAAATCGGCACCCATTAGCGGACATTCGCCAAAAGGTAAAAACGGTTCGTTCTCCACCTGCCACAAATAAAGATTATTTATATTTTTGAAATGATTGACTATTTCGGGAAGCGTTTTCAAAAGCATAGTTTGCTGCGAGGCGGCATTGAGCGGCGCCGCCCAGGAAGGAATGTGACACTCGGGCCAGCGCGGCAATTTGCGGCCGATCACCAGTATCAGTTTAACATTTTTTTGCGCTGCTTGTTCAGCCATCCAATCATAATCGGCAAAATTGTAAACGCCCGATTGCGGCTCAACATCTTCCCAATAAATCGGCAGACGCAAAGTTTTCGGTTTTAAGCCGTCCAAAATAGCCAGATAAGTTTCTCGCCAATCCAAATCCATTTTTTGGGCGAAATATTTTGAAAAAGCGACATTCCATTCGATATTTTCGGTCGTGCCCGAAGGTCGACGCGCTAAAAAAATAAATAAAGCCAGCAAAAATACCAGCAATATAAAAAAAATAATTAAAATTATTTTTTTTATATTAGATTTGACAAAAGTCATTTTATCGGTTTATAATTATTGAAGTTGTTCCTGCAATTACAATCAAAAGGAGGGTAAAAAATGGGTCAAAGCCGACAAAAAACATTAGACTTTGCAGAGGCGGTTTTAAAGGGAAACATCGGCATACTGGGCGTCAGAATACAAATCAATCAAATCTTTTTGGCTAACGATCGCCGTGGCTGGTTATTAAAAAAAATGTTCGATTGGCCAAAGGAGAGAGAAAATGCCCGGGCTAAAAGGCTATTTCGAGCCCATCGAGTTGCCATGGAACATCTCAAAAAAGGAAACCCGCGCCCAGCGGCTCGGCTAATCTTAAGTCTATGGAAACAAGCAAAAATCCGAAATAGCCTTGAAAAAGAAATTCTGGGAAATTTTATCGCAACTGCCGGCTTCCAACGCTTAGGCCAAGAATTGGCTAGCCTCTGAAATAAGAAAGCTCATAAATTCATGCGCAGCCTTAACCAGAAAAGGATGGGCTGCTTTTTTATTCTTTATTTTAAAAAGCCAAAATTGCCAAACCGGCAATAATTGACAAAACGGCCACTATTTTCTGTAAAATTATGCCGCCGTTTAATTTTTCTCGCAGCACCTCGGGAAATTTTTTGGATAGAATTACTGTCAAAATCAGCAAAAAAACATATTCTGTTCCTTGTAACGCCTGGACCAATGAAGCGCTGGCGCGAGATAAAGCCAAGTGGACAAAAAGAGAGCCAAAACCAGCCAAAAGTTTGCTAGACACCATCAGTGCGCTCAATCCTCCGGTTGCTTGTCGGGCTGAGCTAAAAATCATTCCTCGCCAAGGCGCATAAACTAAAACTAAAATTGCTCCCGCTACTAATCCTAGGCGCGTCCAGATAAAACCCGTGATAAACCCTTGTTTATCAAAAGTATATTTGGCTAAAACCCAATAAACTGCGCCCAGTAAAATCGCCAAAATAACAATTTTTATTCCTTTCAACCCTTCTTTTAAGCCACCTTTCTCTATTTTTAAAGAAATTATTAAGCCGCCAAAAACTAAAAGAGCAAAAGCTAATATTTGCAACCAACCCAGTCTTTCGGCTAAAAAAAGGTAGGCAAAAGGAAAAACAAAAACTGGAATCAAACCGCCGATAACCGGAGCAGCGCGCGAGGCCTCGTTAATATCTAACGCCCAATAAAATGTTAGCAAGGCCAAGAAAAAGATGAGGCCAACGAAAATATCGTAAACAAAAAACTCCCAACCTGGCCAGCGCAAACCAAATGGCGCTAAAACAAAAGTAAAAATACTCAAAACGCCAATCCAGAAAGTAAAAACTAAAGGCTTAGTCGTCGCTTTCTGGCGCAACAAAAACTTATTGGTCACCGTGACGACCGCATAAAGAAAATATCCGGAAATGGCAAATAAAAACCAAGACATCTAATCTGTCGTCATCGCAAGACGACAGTTTTTGTCGTCTTGCGATGACGTCATAATATATTATTTTTACAAATTTTCGCATACTCCCAGGCGCTGGGCCTGATTTTGCGCTCCAGGGTTTTGTAATCCATCTCTACCAGACCGAATCTGGGCCAGAAACCCTTATCCCATTCGAAATTATCCAGCAAAGACCAGTGGAAATAACCCTGAACATTTACCTCCCGCGCCAAAGCCCTCGAAACCGCGCCAAGGGTCTCTTTTATAAACCACGACCTGCTTTTATCCTCGCTGTCCGCCAAACCGCTTTCGGTGATGTAAATTGGCTTGTCATATCTTTTTAAATTCCCCAAAACATTTTCAATTCCCGCCGGGTGTAAATCCCAGCCAACATCGGAAATAATTTCGTTTTTGTTCTTGTTTAAGCCATAGTTTATCCTGTTGTGGAAATAAAAATTAAGCCCGATGCAATCAAGAGAACCTTTAACCTTTCTCAAAAAATAATGATTCCAGAATCTTTCAAAAAAAACTTTAAGTAAAACATTGATAATGCCTTCGGAAGATGCAAAATCTGATAGATTACAGACGACGCCCACCACAGACAAAGGGACGATTTTCTTGATGGTGCGGTACGCCCGCCGATGTGTCTTGGCTAATTTTCTTACAGTCCAATAAAAATTTAAAATTCCCAATTTTTGCGGCGTCCATCTGCCCCTGAAATAAGAGTTTAAAGCGTAGATCTCTGGCTCATTAATAGTAAGCCAGTATTTTACATCCGAAGCAAAAGATTCAACAATTTTTATGACATAGCGTTCAAAATATTTTGGAAAATTTTTATTAGCAACGCCGCCTTTTCTGGCCAGCCAAAGAGGAAGAGTCCAATGCCATAATGTTACAAACGGTTCAATCCCTCGCTGACGCAACGCCAAAATTACTTTACGGTAATGCTCAATCGCTTCTTCATTAAACATTCCTTCTTGGGGCTCGATGCGTGACCATTCAATCGAAAAACGGTGAGCGTTTTGGCCCAATTGCTTGGCGATATCAAAATCTTGCTCATAGCGATTATAATGGTCGCAAGCACGGCCGGAGATATAATTTTGCGGGTCAAACATTTCGGGGAATTTTTCCCGCTGCCAAGACTGCCATTTTTTATGCGCTTCGCGAGCCAGGCGCTCAGCATTTGCTTTCTCCCACTCCGACCAGTCGTTAATATTGCCACCCTCAACCTGATGAGACGAAGTGGCCGAACCCCAAAAAAAACCATCAGGAAACTTTAATTCCTTTTTTTCTTCCATGTCTAAATTATATCACGCTAATCAAAAAAGGGCATTATCGCCCTTTTTGTTTTCGTTTTTCCGCCTCTCTCACGCGTCGCTCATCACTCCCGAAATGATGCGCGATTTCATGCCAGACCGTATTTTTAACTATTTGCCTGATATCATCATCGGATTGCGCAAACTGTTCAATCGGTTTCTGAAAAATGGTGATCTTGTCTGGCAGGATCATGCCATAATGCGGGCCGCGCTTTATTTGGGGCACGCCCTCATATAAACCAAACAGTAAATAGCCTTTGCCGAGCTTCAACTTTCTCAGCTGCTCCCCGCTTGGTTCCTCATCAACCACAATCGCCACGTTTTCAAGTTTCCTTAAAAATTTCTGAGAAATTAGAGCGATTCCTTCTTCAACTAATTTTTCGAAAACCGTCTTGTCCATTTTGCCTAAATTATACCATAACTGAATAACTGTCCAGACTCTGGAGCAAATACAAAAAATAGGGTAGACTAAGAGATAGGGCATAACTCCCTTGATTTATACTTGATTTGTAATATTTTAGCTATGAGCTCAGAATCAATTTCGGTAGTTGTCCCCTGTTTCAACGAAGAAAAAGCTATTCGTCAAAACCTAAATAATGTTTTTAATTATCTAAACAGTCGTTTTAGTTTTTTTGAATTGATCGCGGTAAACGACGGAAGCCAAGATCAAACTTTAGAGGAGTTAAAAAAACTTCAAGTCTCAATTCCTTTAATAATTATTAATAACAAAATAAATGGCGGCAAGGGGAAAGCCGTAAAAGACGGAGTTTTAGCCAGCAAAAATGAAGTAATTATGTTTTTGGACGCCGATTTAGCTATCCCGATTGAAGAGCTAGAAAAATTTTTACTAGAATTAAAAAATGGCCATGACATTGTCATCGCCTCGCGTTTTGTACCCGGCGTCAAAATCTTAAAACCGGTTTTGTGGTACCGCCAAAGAATGGAAAGAGTTTTCCGAATCATGAGGCTGGTCATCCTCAATGATCGCGCCATTAAAGATACGCAATGCGGCTTCAAAATCTTCTCTCGCCAGGCCGCCCTGAAAATTTTTCCTTTGGCTAAGATTAGACGGTTCGCTTTTGATGCGGAAATTATGTTTTTAGCCAAAAAGTTTGGTTATAAAATAAAAGAATTACCGATTACCCTGCAAAATCCCCAAAACAGCCACATCAAAATATTCAGCGATTCGCTTAATATGGCCGCCGATTTAATCAGGATAAGATTAAATGACTTATTGAAGAAATATGAATATTCCGCCAAATCAAATGAGACAGAAGCTAATTTTGGCCGCTGATGATTTCGGTGGCAATTACCTTGCCAATCAAAATATTTTAAAATTAATCAACTCAAAAAAAATTGACCGAGTGGCCGTTATAATTAACGGCAGCCTGACGGAAGCGGAAATTGAATCTCTAAAAATATCAGGTGTCAAAATCGATTTGCATCTGAGCACAACAAAAAAAATCATTGAAACAAAAGCAGTCGCCCCCCGACTGGCTATTTTTTTATCTCGGTTTTTAATGACTAAAGCTAACTCTGAGACGATAGAGCGGACATGGCAGGAACAAATTGCCAAGTTCAAAATTCTTTTTGGCCGATACCCAGACGGACTTAACTCACATCAGCACATTCATTTTTTCCCTCCCTATTTCAAAATTGCCCTGCGACTTTGCGAAAAATTCCATATTCCCTATCTGCGATTTGGTACAAAGGGCGTCCTAAAATTAAAAAACAATGTATCAAAAATCCTTATTTTTCTTTGGCTAAAAGACCGAAATTTGTTTAATAAATCCTCAATCAGCTCTTCTGATTTTTTAGCCAGCTGGGACTGGGTCAAAAATAAAGAAGTTTTTTTACAAAATTTACCAGCGGGCCGATGCGAGCTAATTTTTCATCCCGAAAGAAATGAAGAAGCTGAATTTTTACAAAAATACTTTTAGCTAGAAAAATCTTGGATTTTTTGACGAAAAACCTCCTTTTTATTATGATTGAAAAAGACCTAACAGTTACCTAAATTTCAGCACAAATGAATATAGCCTTAAACCAAATTACAGCCTGGCTGCTTCAGTACAAATACTTCGCCTTATTTCCTCTGGCTGTTTTTGAAGGACCGATTATCACAATAATCACTGGGTTTTTTTCATCGCTGGGTTACATAAATTTTTTTGGCGCTTACTTTGTAATCGTGGCAGGCGATTTGGTCGGAGATGTGCTTCACTACCTCGCCGGCCGATATGGGGGCAGAAAATTCATTGACAAGTGGGGACGATTTATCGGTGTGGGCGAACGCGAGGTCGAGTCATTGGAAAAACAATTCGAAAAACGCGGTAGCAAGCTTCTCTTTATCGGCAAAATGTCGCACGGTGTGGGCGGGGCGTTCCTAGTGGCGGCCGGTGTTATAAAGATGCCTTTTGATAAATTTATATTTTCTAATTTTTTAGCAACGCTTTTAAAATCGTTGATTTTGCTAATTGTCGGCTATTATTTCGGCCAGGCCTTCGTTACCATCAATTCATATTTAGAAAAAATCGCCGTTCTTTCAATTGCGATTGCTGTTACGGCTGCCCTCACCTATCTTCTTTATCACCGTCAAAAAACAAAAAAAGAATTAAGCATATGAGCGAACCACTTCAACAAAAATGGCTGCAAACATCAAGTGGTAAAATTTGTTATTTTATTAACAAAGAATTTGAAAACCGGCCAGCTGTCGTGCTACTGCACGGTCTTTCGTCTAACCATACTACCTGGAACCAGACAGCACGGTTCTTGAAAGAGCTACGGCTTAACTGTCTGGCGCCCGATCAGCGCGGTCACGGTCATTCCGACAAAATAAAAAAAAGATTTCTATATAAATTGCCAGTTTTTACGCAAGACTTAAAAGAAATTATTGAACAAGAAAATTTAGGCAAGGTCATTTTGGTCGGCTATTCCTACGGCGGCTATATCGCGATTGACTATGCGATAAAAAACCCAGCGTCCGTGGCCGGCCTGATTTTAATCAGTGCCAATCATGTCAATCCGATGAAATACTGGCATCTTGACTTTTTGACACCCGTGGCCGCCGGCGTACTAAATTTATTGGCTTGGCTACTGCTCTGGCAAAAAAGAAAAAATTATTATTATTACGACCATGCCACCGCGCGCGGCTACTGGCATTCCACTTTCACCGGCTATACAACAATGCCGCTGGCCATCAATTTCTGGATGCTGGCCGCAGTTGCTTACCTTGATTTTAGCCGCGAGATTGCCAAAATTAACTGCCCAACGCTCATAATCAAAGCAAAAAAAGACCCGTTTTTATCAATTAAGGAGGCGAAAGATATGGCCGCCAAAATCAAAAACATCAAAATCGTCACGTTGGAAGAGGATACACATTTTTTAGCCTCCCGTTATCAAGAAAAAATTATAAAGGTCATCGCCGATTGGCTTAAAGAAAAAAATTTATATGCCGGGTAGTGAAAATTTGACAGCGCATTGTGATACTAATAATCTTTCTTAATCAATTCGCGCTCCAAAATTTTTATAATCCGAGCAGCTTTAAAAAGTTTAAATAAATAGTCAAATTTCTACTACCCGGTATGAAAATTGCAATTTTCAGCGACACTTTTCCGCCCCAAATCAACGGCGTCGCCAATGTCGTTTATCAATCGGCAAAAAACTTGGCGGCAAAGGGACATAACGTCTGGATTTTTACTGTTTGCAAAAAAACGCAAGGCAAATCTTTTTGGGCAGAGGAAAAAATAAATGTCGTAATGTTGCCCTCCATTCCCGCCGGCGCATATCGCGGGGAACGGCTCTCTTTTCCTGTCGGCAAAGCTTTCCGCCGCTTAAAGGAATTTCAACCCGATGTTATTCATATCCATACTCCCTTTGGTGTCGGCTGGGAAGCGGTTTGGGCCGCCAGAAAACTGAAAAAGCCATTGGTCGGCACTCATCACACTTTCTATGACCACTATTTAAAACATATCAAAGCTGATTTTAATTGGGTGAAAAAATTTTCCTGGAAATATACTACAATTTTCTATAATTTTTGCGATTTGGTATTAAGCCCTTCCCGCTCTTTAGCCCAAGCTTTGACTCAGAAAGGATTAAAAAAACCGATTGAAATCTTGCAAAATTCAATTGAAACAGATTTTTTTGTGCCCGCGCTAGACGAAAAAACCAAAGACAGTCTAAAAAAAGAATTTGGCATTAAAGGAAAATCATTGGTCTATATGGGACGCGTCAGTTATGAAAAAAGTATCGACCAGGTTTTAAAAGCTTTTAAAATAATCTCCAAAAAAGACCCAGGGGTGACGCTAATGATCGTTGGTGAGGGGCCAGAAAAGGAAAAATTAGAAAAATTGGCCGCTAAACTGGGTATCAAAAATAAAGTTATTTTTACCGGTCTTTTGCGCGGCGAAAATTTGGTTCAAGCTCTGCAAGCCAGCGATATTTTTGTTACGGCTTCCAAAAGCGAAAATATGCCTCTCTCGGTCCTTGAAGCTATGTCTTGTGGCCTGCCTGTGGTAGCGGCGGGCGAAAAGGGTTTGATAGAAATTATTAAAGACGGTGTCAATGGTTTTTTGGTTAAAGCAGATAACCCCTCTGAGTTGGCCAAAAAAATTTTACAGCTTTTGAGCAACGAATCATTGCTAAAAGAATTCAGCCAGGCTTCTCGAGCGCAAGCCATGAATTATTCCCAAGAAACAGTTACTAAATTATTGGAGCAAGCCTACACTAAAGCCTGTCAACTAAAAATATGAGAATTTGTCTTTATTTAGAATTTTATCATTTTTTGGATGGGTTTTTTTACAAAAACATCGGCACAGGTTTGCTTTCTTCTTATCAAAATCAAAAAAAGACCCTTAGGTCGCTGGGTATAGAATTTAGCGAAAAATGGTCAAGCGACTGCGATATTTTACAAATTAATACGCCTTGGCTCAAATCACTCTGGCTGATAAAAAAAGCCAGGCGAGCTGGTAAAAAAGTGATTATCTGGTCGCACGTGACGGCTGAAGACGCCAAAGAAGTTTTCTGGTTCAATAAATATTTTTTTCCGCTGATAAAAAAATACCTAAAATACGCTTACGGCTTGGCGGATTTAGTTTTTTGTCCGTCTGAACATACTAAATCTCTTCTAGCTGCCTACGGCTTGCCGCCCGAAAAACTGATTGTCCAATCCAACGGCGTTGACCCGCTAATTTTTTGCCGCGACCCGCAAAAAAGAGAAACCTGCCGCAGCCAGCATAATTGCCGCGGATTGGTTATCGGCACAGTCGGACTCGTCATCCCGCGAAAAGGAATTGATACTTTTTTGGAACTGGCGAAAAAATTTCCTCAGCACCAATTTATCTGGTTTGGCAAAATTTACAGTTCCTTTATGGCTAAACCCTTGCCCAAAAACCTGCCCAGTAACGTAAAGTTTACCGGCTATGTCGACGATATCTGCGCGGCTTTCAATGCCATCGATATTTTCGTTTTTCCCTCCTATGAAGAAAATCAAGGTATGGTGCTTTTGGAAGCCGCAGCCGTGGGCTTGCCGATTTTGGTGCGCGACATCCCGACTTATCAGGGCTGGCTGCGCAACAACGAAAATTGCTTGAAAGCAAAAAATGATGATGAATTCAAAATATGTCTGGAGCGTTTAATTGGCGATGAAAATCTTCGCCGCCGCCTAATTGAAGGTTCAAAAATCTTGGCCCAAAAAGAAAGTATTGATTTTCTCAATAAACAATTACTTTTGACTTATCAGAAGCTTCTGTTAAAAAATTCTTGATATCAGTAATTATATTGCAATAAATAAAAAAAACCCTCGCAGTTCTATGTAAGGGCTTTTAGTTTTTACGTAAAAGAACTCAATAAACCCAATATTTGAAAGCGGTGATAACCACCACTCCTACGAATTGCCAAGTGAATCTCCGTATTGCCCAGCCACGTCGGCCACCTTGGACTGTTACTGCTTGGAAATTCTGGATCCCCAGGAATAATGCGAACAAAATGCCGACCCAGAGGACTGTTGTTTTTTCCATGGGTGAAAAAAGATACAAGCCCAGAATGACAATCTGAAAAACCATATAAAAAAAGTGAATCCATCCCGCAATACTTATATCACGATCCCAGTATTTCGAGACGCCTCCGCTTCGAAACCAACTAGGATAAACATGACCCAGGTTTTCCTCTTTCTTCCACCAACTTTTGTATAGTTTATTGGTGATAAAATAACTGATTAAAATCCAACCTGGAATATCAAGATACCAGGTGACTAAGGGCTGCAATTGGGAAACCACAAAGCCGTTTATCACCATAAACAACAACGTTCCCACGCTTATGGCATAATTAAGAAGAAAGGGCATCCGTAAATGTCTATTCTGATTTGATGAAAAGGCCCCGTCAAGGCTGGCAGCGAAAGCCTCAATGAGCCACCAACCAAAAGTACCAAAAAAAGCTGCGAATGCAATCGTTTCCAAAGTTCCCATATCCAACCTCCTTTCAAGGAAATTTACTTCAAATTTTAAAAAAACAGCTACCGAAACGGTAGCATTAATTCAAAAATAAGTCAAAATTTGACTTTGTTAAATAATACTTGTGCTTGTCATTCCCGCCTCAAATCTGTCATTCCTGCGAAAGCAGGAATCCAGTTCGGGGTAAACTCCAGCGGGAATCCAGAATTTTGTCATCTTGAACTCGTTTCAGGATCTGGATTCCGGGTCAAGCCCGGAATGACAAAACATATCAAATTAGCTAACTCCTAATTTATCTTTAACTTTCTTCACAATATCGCCAAGCTCCCAGTTGGCCTTGACCAAAAAATCAAAACTGCCGCTAGCCACGCTTTTTTCAATCGTCTCAGCACCGCTCAAATTTGTTAAAATCAAAACCGGAATGGTAGCGCCCTCCTTTTCCGCCCGCAGTTTTTTCAACATGGTTAAGCCGTCCATTTTGGGCATCACGATATCCAGCAAAATCAAATCCGGTTTTTCATAAAGAGCCTTATCCAATCCTTCTTGGCCGTCTTCGGCCAGCAATACCTGAAAATTATTTTTTTCAAATTCATCCGATAGTATTTTTAATAATAAATTGTCATCCTCGACAATGAGGATTTTTTTGGTTTGGTTATTCATAAATTAGATTTTAATAATTATATTTTTCTAAATAGAACTTGCCTCTAGCTGTCGAGGGGCTGCGGGGCAGGGATTCGAACCCCGATACCATGCTCCAGAGGCATGTGTCCTACCATTAGACGACCCCGCAAGATACCTCATCGGCGACCCGCCGAAGAGGCGGGACGATCCTGCAAAAATTATTTATAAAATACCGCAAAAACAAAACCAGTCGCCGCTAAAATCAAACCTATTAATGCTCCAGTAGTTGGTAACTGGCGAAAAATTAAATAATCAATGATCGGCTCCGAAACCAGTATTGTCGCAAGTGAAATAACGCTAACTATCCAGATGTTTTTAAATGATCTAAAACCTAGCATGTATCCGGTGACCAAAAAAGCGCCAGCCAATATCATCACCAAAAATCCTTTTAAAAATAAACCCCAAAATGGTTGGGTTAAAGAATAGCGTCTAGCCAAACTTACTTCAATAATAATAGAGACAGTCTCACCAACAAGCAGTAAAAAAATCGCTGTAATTTTTAGTGCCCAAGAATCCATTTACGCTTTTAGATATCTTCTTATCGCAATAAAACTGGAAACACCGCCCAGTGCCACGCCGATGCCCAAAAGCAATAGCACAAACTGCCAAAAATTTACCTGATAAAAATAAAGCAAATCAACGCCGGGCAGGAAATTGGTCACCTTGGGTGAAATAAAAAATAAAATGGGATAAACCAGCAAAAGTGTGACCACGCCGGCCACCACGCCATAAATTATTCCTTCAATTAAAAACGGACCGCGAATGAACCAATTGCTGGCGCCCACCAGCCGCATCACGGAAATTTCATCTCGCCAGTTATACATGGTTAGCCGAATCGTGTTAAACGAAACTAAAATTGCCAAAAGTCCCAAAAATAAAGAGACAATTAATCCCCCATTTTGAATGTTGCCGGTTAAGTGAGTCAGGCGCGTGATTATTTCTTGATTTTGCTTGTAATTTATTTTATCGATCATGCCCTGAAATCTATCTTGCGACAGATAATTGGCAATGGCTTCGTACTGTGAAGCTAGATTTGCTTTTATGTTTAAACTGGCTTCCAGAGGATTTTGGTCAAGCTCCTGCAGGCTTTGCAGCAGCACGGGGCTGTCTTTGTGCTTTTCACGAAAGCTTACGAGCGCCTGATCTTGCGAAATATAATCAACGCTTTTGACTTCATTCAATCCGACCAGTTCCTGCCTGACGCTTAATATTTTTGTCTCCTCTGTATCACCGTTAAAATAAACGCTGATATCCACCCGATTTTGTAAATTTTGCACGACCGCCTGAGTCATCACGCTAAATAACGCCAAGCCCGCAATTCCCATCAGCGCCAAAATCATAATGGCCACGGTCGCGGTGGTCAACCAGTAATTGCGTATAAAGCTCTGCCAACCGGATTTAATAATTCGAAATAATGTTTTTGAAGTAGCCATGATTTTAAAATTTTAATTTCCTATGTTGATATTATAAAATGTAGCGACCATTTTCCTCGTCCCGAATGACTCTTCCTTTGTCCAAAGTAATTACCCGACGACTTATATTATTAATTACTTCCCGATCATGCGTGGCCAAAATAATGGTTGTGCCAAGCTCGTTAATTTTGAGCAGCAGTCGGACAATGTCCCAGGTATTGAGTAAATCCAAGTTACCGGTTGGCTCATCCGCCAGAATGACAGAGGGGCGATGGATCAGGGCTCGGGCGATGGCGACGCGCTGCTTTTCGCCGCCAGACAGCTGGTGCGGAAATTGGCTTAATTTGTCCGACAGGCCGACCAACTCCAAAAGCTGGGGCACGTCCTGGTCGATTTCTTTATCAGGGGCACCAACGACCTGCATAGCAAAAGCCACATTTTCGTAAGCCGTGCGGTCGGGCAACAAGCGAAAATCCTGAAAAACCATACCGATTTTTCGTCGCAAAATCGGCATGTCGTTTTCTTTTATTAAATGGATATTCTGTTTATCCAATAAAACCTTGCCCTTAGTCGGCCTTTCTTCTCCAATTAATAACTTTAAAACAGTCGATTTACCCGCGCCAGAAGGACCGGCCAAGGAAACAAATTCTTTTGGCTTTATTGTAAAATTCAACCTATCAAGCGCTGTGCAGCCGTCATAAATTTTAGAAACGTTTTGAAAAACAATCATGAGTAGTCACCAATATACGAATATTCGCAAATATACGAATTCGTATATTATTTTGGATTTGTATATTCGCGATTACTTCTTATCTCTGCTTCAATAAATTCATCCAATTCTCCGTCCAGCACTTTATCTGGCTCTTTTGATTCTACACCCGTACGCAAGTCCTTAACAAGTTTATAAGGATGCAAAACATAATTTCTGATCTGAGAACCCCACTCGGCCGTGCCTTCAGAGATTTGGATATCAGCACGTAACCCAGCGATTTCTTTTTGCTGTTTTTTCACTTCTAGCGCGTACAGACGTGATATCAACAATTTCATGGCCGTGGCTTTGTTGGCGCCCTGCGAACGCTCGGCCTGGCAGGCTACGACTAAGCCGCTTGGAATATGCGTTATGCGCACGGCAGATTCGGTTTTATTGACGTATTGGCCGCCCGGGCCCGAAGAACGATATGTGTCAATTCGCAAATCTTCGGGTTTAATTTTAATATCTCCCACGTCTTCCATCTCAGGCAAAATTTCAACCAAAGCAAAGGAAGTATGCCGTAAATTATTGGCGTTAAAAGGAGAAAGCCGCACCAGCCGATGTACACCTGACTCGCCCTTCAATGTTCCATAGCCATACGGAGCGTTAAATTCTATCGTCGCGTTTTTTATCCCGGCTTCCTGGCCTTCGTGAATATTCAGAACTTTTGGATTAAAGCCGCGCCGTTCCCCAAAACGTAAGTACATCCGTAACAGCATTTCCGCCCAATCTTGCGCCTCTGTCCCGCCCGCGCCGCTATAAATCGAAAGTAAAGCTGAATTTTTGTCGTAGGGCCCCGAAAAAAATGCTTTAGACTCTTCCTGCCTAATTTTTTTCTCAAGAACTTCAATTCTTTTTATTAATTCCTGCGATTTTTTTTCTTTCGCTTCATCCGGTTTTGCAACTTCTTCTCGCAAAATTTCTAATTCCAGATTAATTTCTTCCCATCTCTCCTTTTCTTGTTTCATCTCTGCCAATTCCTGGCTCAATTTTTTGGCCCTGTCTTGCTGTTGCCAAAAAGACGATTCGGCCATTTGTTTTTCAATTTCGGCTATTTTTTTGGCTTTTTTGCCCAATTCAAAGCCGGTCCGCGATCTTTTGGATGCGGTCGTTTAAATCCGTTAATATTTTACTGAATTCAACGCTGGTTGGCATACGGTAAATTATCTAAAATTCGCATGTGCGCATTCGCATGAATTTGCGCTTTTCGCATACATAATATCATAAAAATTTCAAAAAAACAAATAAAACCCCGCACCTTTTCTGGATAATAATGGTCATAGACAGCAACTTGATCTAAAAATATGATCCAAATGGTAACGGTATCAGTTAAGAAAAATATTTGAGCCTTTGGCTCAATCCAGAAAGGGTGCGGGGTAAAAAAGAGCCGGAGGTGGGACTCGAACCCACGGCCTATGGTTTACGAAACCATTGCTCCACCACTGAGCTACTCCGGCTTTTTGTCATATCAATCTTACGGACTCAACCGCTTTAAATCTCTCGGAAACAGTACCGCTTCTTTGACGTTTTTCAGCCCCAAAACCTGCTGAATCAATCTTTCCGAGCCGATTGCCCAGCCTCCGTGCGGCGGCATGGCGTATTTAAAAATATCAAGATAAAATTCCATGCCATCGGGCCTGACGCCCTTCTTTTTCATGTTCTCCACCAGCTCGTCATACAAATGAATCCTCTGACTACCGGTAACCAATTCTGTGCCCTTGAATATTAAATCAAAACCGTATGTTTCTTCAGGATTTTCGCGACTTTGCATGGTGTAAAACGGCCGGAATTTCCAGGGATAGTGAGTAATAAAGAGAAAATCCGAATCAAATTCTTCTTTGGCGTATTGCGATGCCAGCCGTTCCCCTTCCGGGTCAATATCAGTGTCTTCGGGCGCGTTGTATTTATATTTTTTGGCAATGATTTCTTTTATCTCGGTTAATTTCATATGCGGAATTTCTTGGGGAACTTTAGAAATTTTGGCATTATGTAATTTCAGCTCCCCTGCGCCTTCTTCACCAATCATCTCAAAAATTTTGCGCAAAACTTTTGTCAGCATGGCCGTCACGTCTTTGTAGCTTTCAATGAATCCCATCTCCGCGTCGAGGCTTGTGTATTCATTAACGTGGCGAGTCGTAAAGTGCGGCTCGGCGCGAAAGACCGAACCGATTTCAAAGACCCGCTCAAAAACGCCAACCATGATTTGTTTATAAAATTGCGGGCTCTGGGCCAAATAGGCGCTTTTATCAAAATATTGGATTTTAAAAAAATTCGCTCCGCCTTCCGAGGGCGCTTCCAGAATTTTGGGTGTTTTTATCTCAATAAAGCCTTCTTGGCGCATCGCCTCGTCGTAAGTTTTAAGTAAAATATCATAAAACTTAAAAATTGCCTGAACGTTGGGGTGACGTAGCGAAAGCGCGCGCTCATCAAGCAGGGTGGTTAGCTGCAGATGCAAAATGCTTTTTGACAGATCGAATGGATATTCTTCAATGCTGGTGGCAATAATTTTTATTTCTTTGCCGACAATTTCATAGCCGCCCTTAGCCCGCTCGTCTTGGCGAACCGAGCCAACAATTTCTACCGCGTCACCCATTTTTACCTCCGCCCCCTTTTCCCAAACCGTCTGAATCGCGCCCGAATAATCCTGCACCAGCGCAAAAGAAATCCCGCCCATTTTTCTTAAATTAATGATTCGGCCTTGGATTAAAACTTCTTTACCGATGTTTTTATTTACTTCTTTAATTAATGTTCGCTGCATGTATTTATTTTAGATATTTAATTAATTCTTTCGGAGATTTAACTATTCCTCTAAAAAGTACACAACGACATAATTCTTCATCGGCTGACAAGGCATATAGTGGTTTTCCTGCCGCTACTGCATATCCAATTTCTAAGGTTGTACTGTTTCCACAATAACCGTTTTTATTGTAAACCAAAACAACATCGGCCATTCTTATTTTATAAAAATGGTCATGGGTAAGTCCCAAAATAATAAATTTCTTGTGCTCATCTGACATTGCTTTCCATTCGTCTTCCGGATTTAAAAGCAGATATGGCTCGAAAACAACAATACCGACTCTTTTTAGTCTCTTTGCAAATTCGCGAATTTCTGGTTTGAAGCGGCGGCTACCGCAAATAACAACTGATTTCATAAAGTATTGAATCCTATAAAAATCTGTATTGTATTTCAGAGCGGGTGATAGCCCCAAGCACCATAAAAGGTGCGGGGTTTCCGCTCGCTGCGCTCGCTACAAGAATCTTAACTTTGAGCGGGATACCAGAATCGGACTGGCATCTCTTGCTTGGGAAGCAAGCGTACTACCACTGTACTAATCCCGCACTTCGACCCGCCAAGCGCGTCTCAGCGTCAACTTATCACATTGCTACCTCCCAAACAAATGCTTCCACCACTTGATTAAATTATTTTCTGCTTCTTTCACTGACTGGCTGTTCCCCAAGATACCGCTCGCTGTAGTTGAAGATAATTCCTGGCTGGCGGCGGCTTGTTGGTTCAGCTGGCCTTCGGGCACCATCACCACGTTTTCATCGCTTTTTTTCAAATTTAATTTATCTTTGGCTTCTTTCTCCAAAGAATTCTGATTGTTAAAATATTTTATCAGTTGACTCAAATCTTGATCCTGCTTGTCTAATTTTCCTATTTGACTTTTCAAAGAAGAAATTTCCTGGTCCAGCTGTGATTTTTTATAATACGCTTTAATCGAAACTAAGCCGACCCAAATTATGGCCAGCAGCAAAAAAAATAAAAATATCTTTGAACTTAAAATCTTTTTTATTACCTCCATTTGTGATATGATACAAAAAAGTATTATTTTACATTTATGCTTGCCAGACACAAAAAATCTTTACGGATATTTTGGATTATTGTAGCTGCTTTCGTCGTTATAAGCATGGTTGGCTTCCTCGTGCTGCCTTTCTTAAGATTTTAGCAGAAACAGGGAGTTTTTCAACTGCCTTATAATAAACCGCCTTGAAAGGCGGTTTATTTCTTTAATATCTTTAAAAACACCTCCTGCGGAATGTTGACGCGGCCGCTAAGTGCCATGCGTTTTTTGCCTTTCTTTTGTTTTTCAAGCAGTTTTCTCTTTCGCGTCACATCGCCGCCATAAAGGTAACCGGTCACGTCTTTTCGTCGAGCCCTTATCGTTTCTCTGGCTAAAATCGTGCCTCCGACCGCCGCCTGCAGGGCGACCGTAAACCATTGCGCTGGCAGAACCTCTTTGAGCTTATTGACGATTAAACGGCCCTCGGCCGTTGCTTTGTCGCGCGGCACAATGCGGGAAAACGCTTCTATTTCTTCATGCGCCACTAAGATATTCAGACAGACCAAATCACCCGGCCGCCAATCGCTCAGTTCATAGCTCATGGAAGCGTAGCCGGAAGTTGCGCCCTTTAGCTTATCGTAAAAATCAACGATAATTTCGCGTAGCGGCGCCTCATAAAAAACTACTACACGCGAAGCGCCCAAATACTGCGTATCTTTGTAAACGCCACCCAGGCTTTGCAGTAGTTTCATTACCGTTCCCAAATATTCATTCGGGCTGATGACTTCCAGTTTTATCCATGGTTCTTTAATTTCCTCGATGCGGCTGGCGTCGGGCAGCTCTAAGGGCGAATAAATTAATTTTTGCTCTTGAGCGTGTTTTTCTTTTAGCTGATAAACAACGCTGGGCGTTGTCACTATCAAATTAAGAGCGTATTCGCGCCGCAATCTTTCAGAAACGATTTCCAAATGCAGCATGCCCAAAAATCCGCATTTGAAGCCGCGGCCTAACGCTTCGGAAGATTCCGTTTCAAAAATTAGCGATGCGTCGCTTAATTTTAATTTATTTAAAGAGTCTTTTAAGTGGTTAAAGTCTGCTTCGGCGGCCGGATAGAAGCTCGCAAAAATCATGGGTTTGGGTTCTTGATACCCGGACAAAGCCGATAAATTAGCATTGGTCGGAAAAATTGTGATCGTGTCACCCACACGACAAAGCGATACATCCTTTAGGCCAGTGGCGATGTAGCCAATTTCGCCCGCCGATAATTTTTCTGACGATTTTAGCTCGGGCTTAAAAATTCCTACTTCTAACGCCTCCGCTCGTGCCTTTGAAACCATAAAAATAATTTTATCCTGTCGTTTAATTTCGCCTTCAGTCAGGCGAACAAAAGCAATGACGCCTTTGTAAACATCGTAGCTGGAATCAAAAACCAAAGCGCGTAAAGATTTGTTAATTTCGCTTTTGGGTGACGGAACCGTCTTGATTACCGCCTGCAATAATTTTTCAATGCCAATCCCCTCTTTAGCGGAAATTTTATAAATTTCCGTATCTTTATTTAAAATATTTTTTATTTCCTCCTCTACCTCTGCGACCCGCGCTCCGGACAAATCAATTTTGTTTATTACAGGAATTATTGCTAGTTTTTGCTGCTGCACTAAATACAAATTGGCTAAAGTCTGTGCCTGAACGCCTTTGGTTGCGTCCACCAACAAAATCGCGCCCTCCACCGCGGCGAGAGACCGGGATACCTCGTAAGAAAAATCAACGTGGCCGGGCGTATCAATTAGATTCAAAATATAATCCTGACCAGCAAAATTGTAATTCATCCTCACCGGCTGCAACTTGATGGTTATTCCTCGTTCCCGCTCCAGATCCATTTGGTCCAAATACTGCTCGCGCATTTTTCGTTTCTCCACAGTTCCCGTCAATTCCAAAAACCGATCCGCAAGAGTGGATTTGCCGTGATCTATATGAGCTACTATACAAAAATTTCTAATATTTAACATAAAAAGGCCGCCTACTTTGACGACCTAATTTTGACATAAATTTTGATATTATTCAATTTATTCCTGAATCAATTCCTTATCAGGCGCGACGGTTTTAAAAGGCAGACGATGCTTAATAGATTCATAAAAAGTTTTTATTTCGGGCGAGCGCAAGAGAAAACCCGCCAAAAAATAAACTAAAATACCGACGAGACCCGCGACCAGCCCTTGAAGAAAAATACCGACCACGGTATGAGTGCTGACTACCAGGTCCATGAGGTGCAAAGATAGATAAGCTGTTGCGCCAGAAAAGCAAGAAGCAATCAAAATTTTAATGGCGCTGGAAATAATCCCTTTAAAACCTAAGTTACCCACCTTTTTTTCCAAGAAAAACCAAAGTGCGATCATATTCAAAATGCTGCCGATGGCATAACCCAATGCCAGGCCGGCCACGCCCAGCTCCCGAGAAAAAAACCAGGCGCCAGAAATTCTGACGGTTGAGCCAAAAAGTCCCAGCCAAAAAGGAGTTTTACTGTCTTCCGCCGCAAAAAAGCCGCGCGTCAGGAGCAAAATCAGGCTTTCCGAAAAAAGCGCCAAAGTCAGAAACTCAAGCGTGTTTATCGTCAAAATCGTATTGCTCCAGTTAAATTTTCCCGTCCCTAAAATTACGCGCACAATTTGCGCCCGCAGCACGATAAACAGAGCGCTTGAGGGAATTATTAAAAATAAAATCTGGCGAAAAGTATTGGAAAAAGTTTTAGAAAAAGACTCCCAGCGCTTTGACTGCGCCTCATCCGAAAGCGTCGGAAAAGCGGCCACGGCCAGCGATATGCCAAAAATTCCGAAAGGAAAACTCCAAATATTATAAGCAAAATTAAAAACCGCTAAACTTCCGGCTGCCAAGCCCGAAGCCAAAACCGTAATCGCCAGCCAATTTAGTTGCGAGACGGCCAAAGTCAAAGTTCGCGGAGTGATAGCTTTGATCAAGCGCCTGACCGCCGGATTAAGCAGGCCCAGGGAAAAACGATAACGGAAACCCAGGCTAAATATGGAAGGCAGCTGACAAGCCATGTGCAAAAACGCGCCAAGCACAACGCCGAAGGCCAAACCGTAAATTCCAAAATGCGGCACAAAAAAAAGAATACCAAAAATAATGCCCAAGTTATAAAAGATTGGCGTCAAAGAAAAAACCATAAATCGCTTTAAGCTTTGCAGTACTCCGCCCCAGACGTTGCTGATGCCCAATAGCAGCGGACTTAAAAACATAATCCGGGTAAGAGCGACTGTTTGCGCCATTTTGTCTGCGCCAAAGCCGGGCGTGATTAATTTCATCAAATAGGGCGCCAGGAAAAAAAATGCCGCGCCTAAAATAATTAAGCTCAAAACCAGCAGATTTAAAATATTATTTACAAATTGCCAGGACTCGGATACTCCCTCACCTTGATGCTTCTGCCAAAGGCTGACAAATACCGGAATAAATGTGGCCGAAAGCGAACCCAAAATCAAAAGATTATAAACCAAATCCGGAATGCGAAAAGCGGCGTAGTAAACATCCAGCGTGTCACCGGCGCCAAAATGACCGGCCAGCAGCCGGTCGCGCAGCAAACCAAAAAAACTGCTGGCCACCGACGCCAGCCCCAAAATTATCGCCGCCGAGGTTATAGTCTGCGACTGGCCGTTGAGGATTTTATTATTAAAAAATTTGAACATTAATAATTGTTGCCGTTCAAAAAGTTTGCCACTGAAAAACAAAAATTAAAAAGATAAATATATAGCTCGCCAAATTTATTATAAATGAAATTTTAAGGAAATCTACTGTTTTTACGCCGGATTTTATAAAAAATAGAATAATTATCAAATATTCCAACAATACGGATATTAAAAAAGAAAAGCCCATTATTTCGAATATTTGTAAAAAATGAAGAAGTCGAATGCTTTCACTAGGGCTCGGAATATATATCCCTATAATATAAGTTATGTGATTTGCTAGCATTACGGAAAGTATAATTCTCCATAAAAAAGATTTTATTCTGCTTTTCGTTATTTTTTTAAATACCGCTAAAAAAATAATTATTTCAATCAAAATTATAAAGAGTAAATACCTTTTAAGATCATCAGACATACCCAACATCATATCGGCGGAAGCAATACTTGGTAAGAATATGGTAAATAAACCAATCAGTAATAAATATTTTTTATTCATATTTTATGGCTTTGCCATCAGCCAGTCTTAATTTAAATTATAAATTATTATTTTTTACCTATCATTAATATCATCGTCCAAACACCATACCATAAAAATTATCCGTCTTCAAATCGCCGGTAAATTTGATTTGCGAGCCGGAGATTTGCAAGTTTTCCGGATATTGCCAGTTGATTTTAAATTCTTGCGGTAAGGTTAGCATGCTTTCAAAATCGCTACCAATACTGCCCGATTGTTTTTGCGCCAACAAGCTCCAGCTAAAATTGTCGGCGGACAAATTTAGTTTAAATGGTAGCAGATATTTGTAGGTGATTTCCACCGTTTCGCCCGGACTGACGTAGGTCCAATTGCCAAAAACCGTTTTGCCCGATTCGCTGAAAATCTGTGTACCAGAATTGGGGTCAACCGTCATTCCCTGTTGCTGGGCGGCTATATCCGGATCGGTTTTGAAATTCAATTTTTGATAATCGGCCGGGGCGCTATAAGCTTCAAGCGTCTGGCCTTGTGCTGCCAGTAACTTTGAGCCCAAGGGCACATAAACGCGCAAATAATCGGCGTTCACTTTGTTATACCAATCATATTGGCTTTTACCGCCCTCATGCGTGCGTACAATTTTCACGGTATCAACAATTGTGCCGTCCGGCTGCACCTGCGAGCTATGATAAATTTTTTGTTCAACAACTCTGTCGGTTTTGAAACCGTTGATATTAGTGTTTATCACGCTTAAATAATCTTTGTCAGTTGACAATATCTCACCCGTCCAGCCCTGCTCGCTAAATATTTTTTCCAATGCGGGGTCAGAAAAATAAAATAGAATATGTTTTTCTGCCAGCGCGCCGTTTAAAACATCGAAAATCTCGTTGTATTTTTGCGGCCAAATTTCCCAAAGTCTGTCCAAAAATTTTGGCATAAAATCGGCCAGAATTTTTTTGGGCTGATTTATTTCTTTATCATAGTCTGCCTCAACTTTATATTGAATCGTATCAGTAAAATTATCTTGGGTCAGCGTCACATTAAACTCCGGCATATCGATCGGGCCCGCTATTGCCAGCAACCTCTCTATGGCCGTTGGCGTTAAAGAGATTACTCCGTCGGCCGTTGCCCTGCCGACTTTTTCATAAAATTCGATTATTTTTTGGGCCGATGTCGGCCAATCGGCAAACCAGTTGGCGTCGTGCAGCGACCAGGCAGTGGAAATTTTCTGAATGGGACGCGGCGGAATTATTTTTTCGTAGAGCTGGCCGTCCAAATTAAAAACATTATCCACAAAAAGATTGGTTATCCGCCCTTCGTCCAAATCCAAAATGCCGTAGGTGCCGATAAAGCCGCCTGTCGGGCGCGCCTCGGCGTTATTTTGAAAAACTAAAAGATATTTTTTAGCGAGCTTGTGGCCAAAAATTTCTAAAAAAACATCGCTCCAGTCATTCACCTGAGCAACGGCGGCGGCTAACGTCGGTAGTTTTTCTTTGAGCGAATCAACGGACGGCGCTAAGTCTGAGGGCAGGTCGGCACTGTTCACTTGGCTTAAATTTGAATTCGCGGATTCTAATTGAGTCTCGGCAGTTTTCAATTCTTGCTTGATTTGGACAATTTTTTGAGTCAAAGATTCGTCCGCACCGGAAAAATAGTCGCCGATTTTTTCCAATCCAAGTATGCTGCCGATGCGCGAAAAACTTTGGCCGGTTAGCGCAAGATTTTTTCCCGCTTCAATTAAAGCCGAGCCTGATTGTACCGCTGAGCCGCCCGGTAATTTTTCCAAAATTGAAATTAACACTCCGCCCATTTTATTCAGCTGCTGGTCGGCTTCTAAAAAATTCTGATAAGCGCTGGCAAAGTTAACCTGGGCAGCGGAAAAATCCAGATTCGCGGCGGAATCTTTGCCAGCCAGCATTGCTCGATATGCTACAAGGCCCGAGCTCATTATACTATCTTTGGCCGAGAAACCCCGCCCGGCTAAAGACAAACCGAAAACAACCAGCCAGATAAAAAAACCCGCGCTGATAAAACCAGTTGCTCGCCAAACAAAACTACGATTTCGAGCCTCGAAATTTTCTCGTCGGGGAATTTTTGAACTTATCCAACCAAAGAAATTTTTTATTAAATTAGACGGCGCAGAAAGTTCAGACTCTTTTTCAATCGCCTGCCCGAAAAACGACTGATTAAAATAAGCTTCTTTTTCTTCAGCGGAGTCGTCGGCTAAAAGCGTTTCTAAAGAAATTCCTGTCTCAGCCAAAACGGGTTCAACGGCCGGCTCCTGGTCAACAATAGAAATAACATCATCTTGCGCTGGTCTCAAATATTTATCCAAATCAAAAATGTCTGCCTTTAATTCTTCAATTTCCGACTTCAATTCTTCCAATTGTGACACCTCTGTCTCGTCATCCAATCCGTGTTCTTCCAAATAGCGGTTCATCTCCTCTATTTCCTCCAGCGTGGCTAAAATTTCTTCGCGGCTGGGTAAAGAAGTTTCATAAACTTCGGGGCTAGAAACTTCAAATTCAACTGAATTATTCCCCGCCAGCAAAGATTTTATTATTTGCTCATCGGAAAAGCTTTGAAATGATTTTTTGTCTCTTTTTATTTTTTTCGCCGGGGCGGCAATGATTTTTTGGCCTACCTTCTTTCTCAGATTAATTACTCTGTTGGCTTCATAGTCTTTTTCCAGTTTTAAATAAACTTTAGTTTTTTTTGCCAAATCCAAAATATGCTGAATTTTTTTGATTCGCTCCAAGTCTAAATCGCCCGATGTCTTTAGCGGACGAACATCAAACATCTGGCTCAAGATATTTCGATAAGCCATTAAGATAATTATAACATGGCCAGAAAATTCTTTAATCCCCAAAGAAAAAACCGTAAAAGTCTGACTTCTACGGTTTCTCGAGAGATTCCTCTATTTTCTTTCGAAGAACATCTACTATTTCTTTTTGAGCAATTCTTCTCTGGTAATAACCTTGCAAATATGACGGATCTCCCACGAATAGAGCGCCTTACCATAACTATATTTGGCGTAAGCTTTCACATCCTCCTCGCGCATAAAATAGAGTGGCCCAAACACGGTTGGATTGAGTAAGGCAACGCCTGGTGCCACCAATTCCCAATTCCCTTTTGATTCGCGCGATAAAATACCGATAGCCCGTAAAAAATTAATATACACTTCGGCTCCTTCTTCCCTTCTGCTTCTTGAAATTTCATCAATTTTCTTCCAGTTAACGACCGGCTCCTTTTTTTCGTTGCCTCTTAAAATCTTCTTACCAAATTGTTCGTATCTTTCAATAAGCTGCCGCTTTTCGCATTCATCACAATCATGTCCTTCTCTTGGCACCCACAAAACTATGCCAGCGTGTTCAAATCTGAATTTCCCTTCGGGGTAGGCATCTGCTTTCTTACAAGAAATACAAAGCTTCGCCTGTTTCGTCATATATCACCTCCTGGATATTTAGTAAGAACTTCTTTGATTAAATTATATTATAGCTATCTGGCGAAAAAATCAACTATTTGTTGGCTCGCTGATTATACAGAATTAATGTCTTCTCGCCCATTTTCCGCCAGGAATATTTTTTAATCTGCTCAAAGCCCTTGGCAATTAAATCTTTCCGTAAATTGTTATTGCTTAAAACCTGATTTATTTTTTCTGCCATATCGTTGGGGTCTTGCGGATTAAAATAAATCGCCGCCTCGCCAAGAATTTCCGGCAAACAAGTAGCGTTTGAACAAACTACCGGCAGACCGTGACTCATCGCTTCAAGCGGGGGCAGACCAAATCCTTCGCAAAGCGACGGAAAAACATAAAGGGTAGCATTTTGATAAAGAAGCTCTAATTCTTCATCGGTCACAAAATCGGTGAAAATAATCTGATCAAATACTTCGATACGTCGCAGTATCGAAGTGCGCCCTTCCTCCTCCAAACGCTGGTAAAAATAATCTTCCTCGCCCACCAAAACCAATTGTAAATCATTTTTGGAATCAGCAACTAAAATTTCAAACGCCTTAACTAATCTTTCAAGATTTTTATGAGGATAGGCATTGCCGACATAAAGCAGATAGGGTTTACCAATACCGAATTCTTTTAATTTATATTTTAAACCAGCAAAAAGAAGGTTTTTTTCGGGTGCTCCTTCATAAGTAACTGAAATTTTCTGAGCTTTAACTTTAAAACTTTTAATGATGTCGTTTTCAACATATTCAGAAACGGTAATGATTTTTTTAGCCCGCTTGAGCGCCAGCCAAATAACCACGCGGTAACCAAGATTTTTAATCCAATAAAGGAGCGTTCCCAGGCGAGAGGCGCGGCGCGTCGCAAAATGGCGCAAAATTAAATCATGAATGGTCACAATATATTTTTTAAAATAAAATATTGGCACATTAAAATGGGGAAAGTGCATTAAATCAACTTTTTGAGCGTAAATTTTAAACGGCAAAAAAAACTGTTCGGCAAAACCATACCAGGAATAATCAGCTAAAACTTTCTTAAATCTTGGATTTTGCGGCAGATATTCGTCAAAATTTTCACGGCGCAAAAAAATCACATAATCGTTTTCGCGATCAAGTTCTTGAAGCGCTTCAATTAATTTTTGAGTGTAACGCCCCAAACCCTTACCGCGCGGACCAAAAAATCTGGCGTCAATTCCGATGGTCATGAATAAATTTTAAATTATGAATTATTAATAAATCATTAATTGTATTAGGAAATCAGAAATTTTAATGTTTCGCTGGCGCATCTGTCCCAAGAAAATTTTTTGGCGCGCTCAAGGCCCCTGTCCGCCAAATCCTGGGCTAAATTTTGATCGCTCAAGATTTCTTTCATCGCCCAGGCAATTTCGCCAAAATTATAAGGATCAACCATGAGCGCCGCCTCATTGACAACTTCCGGAAATGATGAGGTGTTGGAGCAGACAACCGGCACGCCGCAACTCATTGCTTCCAGCGGCGGAAAGCCAAAACCTTCAAAAAAACTCGGGTAAACAAAAAGGGAAGCCAGATTATACAAATAAACCTTATCTTCCGGCCTAACAAAACCGCTAAATATTATGTCTTGACTCCAAATTGATTTATAGGCGACGGAAAAAATATTTTTATCTAGCCAGCCCCGACTCCCCGCGATTAATAACTTGAAATCATTCAGTTGATATTGGTCGCGAAAAATTTCATAGGCTTTAATCAAGCCGGCTAAATTTTTTCTTGGTTCAATCGTGCCAAAATATAAAATAAATTTTTCGGGCAGATGATAACCTTCTTTGATCCTGAGAAGCGTTTCGGTGTTCAAAGAAATTTTTTTAAATACATCAGCAACTCCCGAATAAATTGTTCTAATTTTTATTTCGGGAATTTTGTACCATTGCACCAAATCGTTTTTTGTTGATTGAGAAACCGCGATAATACCGTTTGATTCTTTGGCTCGCTGTGCTGGGTTCAAAAATTCATGCCAAAAGCGTTTGCGCGCCGGAAAAAAATCCGGAAAATATTCAAACGAAAGATCATGAAAAACCGTGATTTTACGGCATTTTTTGGAGATGGGACTCAATAAAAAATGCGGCGCAAAAAAAACATCAACGCCGCCCAATAACCTATCAATTTTTGGCATCCCAAAAAACTTCGCCAAAGGGTCAAAAACAAATCGGTTAGGATAGCCAAATTCCTTTAATTCAACGTTGGGCAACGTCAGCCAATCGTAATCCAATTTAATTTTATCAAAAGCGTTATAAAAAAGCTTAAATTTGATATTTCCGTCCAAAGACAAAAGACGGGATAGAAGATTGAGCGTGTATTCTTCTATCCCGGTTCGCGTGCCGCGAGCCAAAACTCTGATATCAATACCGATGGTCATAAAATAAATTCAAAAATCAAAAATTTTAAACCTTTTTTTCATCTGAAATAATCTCTCGCCACTATTATAAAAAAACCAAAAATCAATCCGATTAAAAATCCAGCTAAAATATTGAGCCAGAAATTGTAGGTATTTTTGGCGACGACAGGTTCCCCCACTATAACCAAAAAAGCGATCCCTTGATTTGAAGAATTATTAATTAGGCCTACTTTTTCTGAAATAACCTGGCCGATGGCTTGGCTGATTTTTTTGGCATCTGATTCGGTTTTTGCTCCGTATCTCACCTCGACTAAATTGGGTGAAATTTTGGCGGCCTTAAATCTTTCGCTCAAACTGCTCAAAGACCAGCCCGAAGAATTTATTCCGACTTTTTGATTAATAGCTTCGGCAATTTCGGGCGTTTTAAACCAGCCGACAACCGTTGTGCCAAATTCATCACTGGCTCGCAGGGCATAGTAATTGTCATATTTATAATCTATTGATTCCTGCGTCCCCTGCCGAGAAATAGTTAGGGCGAGAGAAACGCTAAAATTTTCGCCCTGCCACCAGGCAAAAAAACCGGCGGCCAGCGCCACCAAAAAAGCAAAAATCCAGATAAATTTGTGCTTTGCTAAAAATTCTTTTAAATTTATTTTTTTCTCCGAATTTACCCTGTTAGAAATAAAATCCCGCCGTTCTGTTACGGCTGGATCATCTTTTAAGTTATTGCTGGCAGGGTTTGATGCCCTGCTGAAATTTCTAACAGGGTTTATTTTAACCATTGATTTATGTATGCATTGATTTTATTTTTAAAAATCTCTTTATCAAATTGCAAGGCGTGTTGGCGAATGATTTCGGAATTAAAATTTTCCGAACGAAAAATTTTTAGCGCTCCCATCAAAGAATCGACCGATTGCTGTTCAAAGAAAATACCGGTTTCGTTCTCTTTAATTATTTCCAGCGCCCCGCCGCTCCGATAAGCAATGACGGGCCGTCCGGCGGCCATCGCCTCAACGGCGCTGATGCCGAAGTCTTCCTCTTGTGGAAAAATGAACGCAAGACAATTGGCATAATATTCTCTGAGTGCTGCCTCGCCAACCAGTCCGACAAATTCAACATTGGGCTGGGAAAGTTCTTGCAGACGTTTTTTTTCCGGCCCGTCGCCAATGATTTTTAGATGCCAGCCGAGCGCATTAAAGGCTTTTATCGCCAAATCAATTTTTTTATAAGGCAGAAATCTGGCGACCATCAAAAAATAATCTTGGGGACGGCCGATATAAAAAAATTTGGTTTTAACTGGCGGATGAATAACCTGGGCCTCTTGTTGATAATATTTTTTTATCCGCGAGGCGACAAAATGAGAGTTGGTAAGATATTTGTCTGGTCGCCAGCTGGCCGCTTCATCCCAAAGTCTTAAATAATTTAAAAATGGCGGAATTAATTTTTTGACAATGGCCGGATAACTAAATTCTTCTATGTATTTATGGCTGTCGTCCCAAACATAGCGCGTCGGGGTGTGGCAGTAACAAATGTGCAGCGTTTTGGGGCGCGTGATCACGCCTTTGGCAAAGCTAGCGGAATCAGAAATAACCAAATCATATTTTGATAGATCAAATTGTTCTATCGCCAGCGGCATCAACATCAGAAACGGTCGGTGGTGCGCTTTGATAAAAGGAGCTTTTTGCAAAAAAGAAGTCTTGATTTTTCTTGAGGCGAAGGCGCGGCCGGTTCGGGCTGGGTCATAAATCAAAGTAAAAATTGGTGCTTCAGGCCAAATTTCGCAAAATGCTTCCAGCACTCGTTCAGCCCCTCCGTATTGATTTAGATAATCGTGCACTAAAGCAACACGCATATTAAATTAGAATACCATCTTTTCTAGAAAAAAAGGAGGGGCTGAACTAGGAAGGGGCCGGGAAACCTGGGGTTTCCCGCGGCGTCCCGCAATCCGCGAACGAAGTGAGCTCGAAGTTGGCGTAATCCCGCTATATCTTTTTTTATAATTCGAAAACTGCTCTTGAAAATCGCGAAGTGCGGGATCGCGCACTTTAACCTCGCTTTGCTCGGGATATTTGCGGGAGAAATACTAAAACCGAGGGGTTTTAGGGAGCCTCGACGAAAGTCGGGGCGACTCTGACCCTCCGTATTGGTTTAAATAATCATGTACCAGCGCCACTCTCATAAATTTTCTCGGGCGACCTTACTTTTTTAGCCGTGTTTTTTAAATAAAACGACCACTGGCGTTTTCAGTAAAATCTTAAAATCTAATCCTAAAGTCCAGTTTTCAATGTAGTAAGTATCCAGCTTTGCTTCTTCATCAAAATCAATTTCCGAGCGGCCGGAAATTTGAGCCAAACCGGTGATGCCCGGTTTGATGTTAAAAACTTTTTTGTGCCATTTTTCGTATTTAGCTACTTCTTTTGGCATATGAGGACGGGGACCGACCAGGCTCATCTGGCCCAACAAAACATTAAAAAATTGTGGGAACTCATCCAGGCTAGATTTTTCCAAAAAAACACCGAGACGCGTGCGGCGCGGGTCATTGAGAACTTTAAAAACGGGTCCGCGGCGGCCGCTCTGTTTGGCCACCAACTCGTCTTCCAGCCGTGAGGCTTCGCCGGATATATCATATTGGGAACCGGTACAATATTCAATTTTCATAGAACGAAATTTGTACGTGTTAAAAACTCCTTTTTGTCCCACCCGCTCGTTTTTATAAATGACGGGGCCCGGCGAATCCAATTTAATTATAATTGCGACAATCGCCATAACGGGCGAAAAAACTAGCAAACCAAAAAATGCGCCGAAAATATCAATTAGCCGTTTTATAACTTTTCCCCAACCGTCCAGCGCGGTGTGCTTGAGCTCAATTAAAGGCACGGCGCCCAAAGTATCAAATTCAATGTTACTGGTTAAGGTCTGAAACAAATTGGGGACGAACTTAAAATTAAGATGTTTTTCTTCACAAAAATCCACCAAATCTAAAATTTGTTCGCGGGGAAAATCAGGGTTGGCTAAAATAATATCGTCAATCATTTCGCCATTAACAATGTTTTTTATTTCTGGCAAATCCAAGTCTTTAAAATATTTTACCAAATGATAACCGAGTGCCGGCCGCTCTTTGATTTCTTGCCTGATTTCCTCAGAAACGCCGTCCCCGCCGACCACCAAAACATTGTGACAACCCAAATGGTAATGGCTAATTAAATATTTTTGTAAAATCCTCACCAGCAATCTTCCCCAACTGACAAAAAATATCGCCAAAATCCACGCGGCTAAAATTAAAAAGCGCGAATCAAAAAATTCTCGCTGCACAAATATATAAATAATAATTCCAATCAGCCCCGTGGAAGTAGCGATGATAATCCTGACAAATTCTTCCCAAAGGCGACTGCTTCGTCGAATTTTATAAAGTCCGCTTAAAGCAAAAATTCCCACCCAAAAAAAGCTGATAATTAAAACTAAGCTAAAATAGCGCTCAAAAGGCAGGTTCAAGCTGAAGAGCACTGGCCGTAATTTTGCGATGATGTCGCTCGTTCGTAAACCATAGGCGGCCAAACCGGCCAAAACCAACATCACATAATCAATTGGCACCAAAATTGTCGTGAAAATAAGCTCGGATTTTTTCATCTTTATTTATGCTTATTTTAACTCCGCCGCCGGTCTAAATCAAGCACTTTCTACTTGTTAAATTTTTCTTGACAATTCTAAAAATATTTTATAGTATCTTAGAAAACGAGTTCTTTAAATCTCTTAAAGGGGGGAATAGTGGACAAAGTACTGGCACTAGAAATTCAGAAAGCTGTGTCTGGTTTATCCGAGCAAAGTAAATTACAGCTGGAACTCGGTCAAGCAATATATTTAGGTGAAGAAACCAGAAAGAATTGGGCGGGTAATTTACCTTTCTATCTTTTTTTGTGTCAAAGTTGCGGCCGTTACGCTAAAGATTATCCCCACGGTTGGCCTAACAATCAGTATTTGCGTTGTCCTTTTTGTGATACGTCTTATGATTTTTTTCCTGATCTCAAATTATTAATCAAGCGCGCCTAGCAAAAAAACAGCCGTTTCCATTAATGGAACGGCTGTTTTGTTCATAATTTTTATTTTAGTTTAATCAGCTTTCGCCAAGTTTTACTTGACAAATGTATAAAATTTGTTAAAATCTTAATATCCGAGATACCTTAAAATATCGTTTTGTATCGGGGCAGGTAGGTCGGGTAATCGCCCTTCGCTACGCTCAGGGTAAACCCCTTTAGACCTAATCTTTTGGGGCTTGCCCCGAGCGTTAGCGAGGGGAGGAAAGTCCGAACACCCCCGAGCACATAATAATTATGTGCTCGGTAAAAAAGTAGCGGCTAACAGCCGTCGTCCCGACACAACGTCGGGATAGAGGTGCGAACAGAGACGTCCGCAACCCGAAAGGGTTCGGAGGCCCGCTCCGCAAATACGGAGATGGGGCTAATTCTAAGGATAACTTAGAAGTGAAACGGCTAAATCCTTACTGGGCGCAAGATCAAACCTATGGAATCACAAGCTTGCCAGGTAGTAGAAGCCATAAGCTTGTGCTTTCACTACTTGGCTTGAATTTCATAGAGACAAGTAGATCGCTCGAACCCGAGAGTAATCAAGGGTCCAGACAGATGATTATCCATTCGCTCGCTTTGCTCGCTCAGGACAAGCCCCTTTGGGAATTTATCCTGAGGCGAAACGAAGTGAGTCGAAGGACAGAATTCGGCTTATAGACCTGCCCGCTCCGTTACAAAACGATATTATCTTGCCACGTTACGATATAAAAAACTCCTACCTCAGGAGTTTTTTAAGTTCTGTATTGCTCAATTTTTAACTTATTGCTCGAAGAGTCGAAAAATAATTAATTGAAGGGCGCTATTCGAATCGCTTCTTCCAATGTCGTGATTCCGGCCAGGGCTTTAGCCACGGCTACTTCTTGCAGCGATTTCATGCCATTTTTTTTAGCTTCAGCTTCTATTTCGTCAATACGAGCGCCCTCGATGATTAAACGCTGAATTTGTTTATTAATATATAAAATCTCAAAGATGCCGGTGCGGTGCAAATAACCCGTACCAAAACAGGCATCGCAACCCTTTCCCTGAAAAAATTTTGTCTCGTCTTCTTTGGAAATATTAGCAAACTCAATAAATTCTTTTGGCGGGTTCGCTTTTTCCCGACAAGAAGGACAAATAATTCTGACGAGCCGCTGGGCAATGATAACCTGCAGGGCCGAGACAAGAAGGGAGCGCGGAATACCCAATTCTAAAAAGCGAATAATTGCTCCGATGGAGTTGGTCGTGTGCATCGTTGATAAAAATAGAATGCCCATCAGCGACGCTCGAATTGAAATTTCAGCTGTTTCATCGTCGCGAATTTCCCCCACCATGACGACGTTTGGATCTTGTCTTAAGACTGAACGCAGGCCGCTCGCAAAATTAAAGCCCACCTCAGGTCGAATTTGCGCCTGCCTGACCCCTTTCAAGCTTAGCTCGACCGGATCTTCCAATGAAGTAATGCTGCGCTGGTGCGATTGCAGAGAATTTAAAATTGTATAAAGGGTCGTCGTCTTGCCGCTGCCACCCGGTCCCGTTACTAAAACCATACCCACCGAGTGCTGAAAAATGGACCTCAGTTTCTCAGCGTCGGCCGGCTCAAGACCGAGATTTTCATATTTTTCAAATATTAATTCTTTTCGTTCTAGGATTCTCATTACCGTCGCCTCGCCAAAAATTGTCGGGAAAACCGACAGTCGCAAATTGACCGGCTCCTGAAACATCGGATTTTTAACGTAAAAAAGAATATGGCCGTCTTGGGGCTTGCGTGTATCCGCAATATCCAAACCAGCCATCACTTTGAGCGAGGAAACAATGTAATTGAAATATTCCATGCCCAAGGAATCGTAGGGCTGTAAAACTCCGTCGCGCCGGAAGCGGACTAATAGTTTATCTTGGCCCGGTTCAATGTGAATGTCCGATGCTCCCGTGATAATGGCATTGTTTATTGCTTTATCTAACCATTCCTTGGCCGCGACACCGATATTTTGAAATTCCTCATCTGTCTCTTCTTTCATGCTTATTAAATAAATATGAAGGGTTTATTTATTTACCCATTTGGCAGCGTAATCGCCAATCACGGGAAGCTTGAACATTTCGCCTTGGTAAGCCTTATACATCAAGACGATCCATAAGATAAAAGCGATGGGGCTGACAATAAAAGAAAGTATGGGGCCAAAAAACGGAATCATACCAATGACCAGTAACACCAAAAAGGTGATGGTGGACTGCATGGCGTGAAAACGGACAAATTTATTGTCCTTTTCCAAAATTAAAAAAATTATGCCGGTTATAAAACCCAAAACATAGGCCAGCAGCCCGGCGATGTTTTGGTCTAGACCGGTTGAGGTTTTTTGTTTTTCCATGATTAAAAAACTATTTTTTATTAATTTGACGACCTTTTAATCGCCTAATTTTATTCTACTATCTGCTTAATTTTTATGCAATGGGCTGCCGATTAGCCTCGTATAAAAAAGCCGCTGGGACATAATTACCCAGCGGCGATTGTTTCTTAGTCCCATGGCTTGATCATCCGAATTAAACAAGCTTTTTTTGTTTCTTGTAGTAGCACTGAGTGCTCAGGAGCTTTTTTCTCAAACATCTCCAGAAGTTGAGCCAAACGACTGGTTGGATTTTCCCGAAGCTGTTGGTGAGAATATTTCTTTAATTCGTCACAAAGAACCAAGCTCCTAACTATTTCAATTAATCTGTCAATTAATTCTTCGTTTGTAAAATTATCATACTTCATCTCTGCCATTTTCGACCTCCTCTCAGAAAAAAATATAAAAAACTTTCATTATTTTAGTTCAAATTAACCAAATAGTCAATTGTTTTATCTAAAGCAAGCTTTCTTGCTTTGCATCCAGCGCCTGATCAACCAATCTGTCCGCATCTTTATTTTGTTCGCGCGGCACGGCCACAAATTTTATGCTTTTAAAATCAAGCATTAAATTCCAAACTCGCAAAAACAGCGGCTGCAGATTAGTTTCCATAATTTTATATTCGTGGTTGAGCTGTTTGACGATCAGCTCCGAATCCATTTTAATTTCCAGCGCCATTTGTTTGGTTTTTTCTTTACCATAAAGCGCTTTAGCTTTTTTTAGGGCAAAAATCACGGCTTGATATTCGGCTTCGTTATTGGTGGTTTCCTCAATCGCCTGGCTGTATTTTTGGATTGGCTTTTTCTGCTCATCGCAAATTACCACCCCAATCGCCGCCGGACCGGGGTTGCCGCGCGAACCCCCGTCGGTGTAAATGACTAATTTCATATCTAATTTTTCTTATAATTTTATCAAATTAAATTAATTCTGTCTTTTACTAGCGCAACTAATTCCGCCCCATTCTGATATACACCGTGTCGTGAAAATACAAAAATAATGCATTTGTCTTCACGGCACATCTCAAAAATGACACGATACCCTTTGGATTTTCCAACGTTTTCTCTTAGGGGGACAACACGACCTTTGAATATTTTTCGATGCCCAAAACCAGGAAATTGTTCAATGGCGGGAGTTTCTCGCAGACCTTTCAAACAAAAAAGCCGCTCCCACGCCTCAAGTGAATCTTTCGGAGCGGCAAAACGCTTCAATGCGCGAAAATCTTTTTCAATATCAGGGTGCCGAGAAATTTCCATACCATATTAAAGCCGTTCCATCTCGGCATATTTATTACGATAGTACGCAAGATTATAATCAATGACTTCATCGGGTTTCGTGGCAATCCAAGGAGCTTCGCCATGGCTAGCCATTTTCATTTCCGCGCCAGTGAATTTCTCCCATTTGCCGGCAATCTCTTCCAGCATCAAAATTTCCTCTTTGGTGAAAACCGCCGGATTAAATTCGTCAAGCGCCTCGATATGCTGCTGGTCGTTATAACCTTTTGGCATTCTTCGACTGACAATTTTTATATCTTTGCCCTGCATCTGCTTTAAAATTTTCTCTCCCATGCGCGGCACTGGCCCGTATTCAAAACGCAAATATTCGTCGCCAGTTATTGACCGCCCGTATTTTTCAAAAAAATCAAAATCCAGATAGTAGAGAAGCTTCATTAATTTAAGCTTCCCCAAGGTGCCGTTGCAAATCTTATTCGCAAAGAAAAGCACGATATTTTTATACTTTTTTTCGTTGATTTTAGCCATATTTGTAATGTTTATCTAAACATTTATATTATACCATTATATATAGCACCTTTCCATAATTATTGAATGAACTCTGAAAAATGGCTTCGGAATATTATCAACAAATATTTTTGACAAATACTTGACAAGTAGTTTGGTCTTGCTATACTATAATTAATCACTACGAAAAAGACCCTTGTGGGGTTTCGTCCCCATCGGGGGCTTTTTCTTTTTTGACTATTAAAATCAACTTTTTGTCGTTTAAATAAGCGATTCTGGCATCAATTCTTTTCAAAAGTATTGAGCATCTTTCTTCAATAGCTGGAGACAAAATTACTAATAACTTTCCCCTCTCTTTTAGAAACTTAACCAGACAGGCGTAATCCCCATCGCTGGTGACAATTACGGCCTGTTCAAAATTATTTTCGTATGCGTCACAAGCGGCTTGCAATACAAAATCAGCGTCACAATTTCCCTTTGGCTTACCGGTTCCATCATACACCACCTCCTTAAAAATCAAAGTGAATCCGCATTCCTGCAAATAAGTGTACAAGTTTTTGTATTTGGGAACAAGACCAATGAAAATATACGCTTTTTCAACGCTATATTTCTCGGACAGCCAAACTCTAAATCTTTTGTAGTCTAAAGACCATTTAAGTTGCCTCTTAAGCGCTTTGTCTAAATTAGCTCCATCTATATACGCAAAATTATTTTCTTTTTTAATCATATTTTTCGCTTAGCCAATGTAAAGAATATCTGAGCTTATTTATTTTACTAAGGTTTTTTGAAAATATCTATGACTTTACCATTAATGCTAAAATCATCGTCGGGATGCAAAAATATGGGCTCGTAATCAAAGGAGGAGTCAGATTTAAGACTAATCTGTCCATTTTTGCGATCATCAATAAATCTTTTTATGTTTGCTTTATTATCAATGATTGCCAAAACAATATCGTTGGCTTCTGGGACTTTATCATTTTTATCCACAATTACATAATCGCCGTCCTCAATCCGTTTTCCGTTGATTTCGGCTCTATTCATCGAAGAACCATCCGCTTTTATCGCAAAAAGTCCATCCGGCTTAGACCGACGGACAAGCTTGCTTGAAATACGTAAAAAACCTTGAAAATTTTGTTCCGCAAATATTGTCGCGGGACCACAATTTGCAGTCCCAATAATCGGAATAGAAAATAACCGCGCTGTCTTATTAAGCAATCCTTTGGCCCAGCCAGGAGTAGACGCCGCCTTATCCATAACTCCCTTTACCCTATCAATGGTCAAAAAACCTTTCTTTTGAAGTTGTAAAAGGTGATGTTTCACTTTCTGTGGAGATTCGCTAGGCATGCCAATTTTTCTAGCCATGTCTCTAAGGCTAATTCTGGCCAGATTCTCCTTTTTTGATAACTCAAGCAGTTTTTCCTGAATTAAATGCATATGACTTTATTATAATCGGGGCGAACTTACATGTCAATAGGCCCTTTTAAGTCCTTATCGCTTGACGGATGCTGCCTATTTGTTACAATAAACTGATACCAAAAAACAAAACGGGGATGACCAATAAAGGTCGCTCCCCGCCTTGAAAATGTGCGGTCGATTATCCGCACTGCACTAACATTTAAAGGATAGCACATTTTCGATTTTTTGGAAATAAATATTAACCTGCAACTAAAATGTTTATAAAAACATTTGATGATGCTACGGTTGAGGCTGTGTGGCGCAAAGGAGCGATTGTTTTTGGTCAAAATTCTATGAAGGTCCGCAAAGATGCATGTGGTGCTACAATTTGGCGCGAAAAATACGGGAATCGCGATAGTTCCTTTGGCTGGGAGATCGATCATATCAAGCCGATTTCTGCTGACGGGACTGATAATCTTTTCAACCTACAACCCCTGCACTGGAAGAATAATGCCGCAAAAGGCGAGAGCTATCGCCTGGTATGCGAAGTTACCTCCTAAACGAAACGGTCAATATTCAGCCAATTGCCAATACAATATCCCCTGCTCGCACAGGGGATATTATTTAATCGATTGCTTTTTAGCGAATGAATCCTCAATAATTTTTATCTCCGCTTGCGCCAGACCATAAAGCCTATAAACTTCTTGATCTATTTTTTTATCGGTTTTGGCGATTTCGTCTTTGATTTTATGCCACTGGTCGGAATTTTCGGCTATCTGTTTCAACTTTTCATGCAACGATACCATTTTCTCCGCCAAAATGATAATTGATTTTTGTTGGACTTTGGTGGCCGGAAAGACCGGAAAACGCGCCAGCTCATTAACTTTGAACTGCGGAAAAATCTTGCGCTGAAATTTGTCAAAAGTTTTGATAAACCAATGTGACAATAGTTTTGAATTGATAACGCCAAGTAGATATTTCAAATCGTAATTTTTGTCCGTCTCAAAAATATTATTGCTATTTCTGTCATTGATCAAAACTTCATTCACAATAACAGCATTGATGCAATGTGGGGGTTTAGACGGAATCTGTCTAACTAAAATCCTGGGGACGGAAAAAATTTTAAAATCTCGCGGCGCGGCTAAATTTTTGCCATACTTAATGTACTCGCCTGACCAACTAAGACAGTATCTACCGACATCCACGCCATCCAAATATTTTATCCACGTGTCATCGTGAGGTTTGTCGGAATGATAAATTCTCTGATCTTTCATTTCCTTAGTCTGAGGTGGTTCCCCTTTTCCAACTTCGTATGCAACCAAACCAGATTTTACTTTGCTGGCCTCTCCTAACGACACGCATTTTTCAAAAATTTTAATTAAATCTTCATTGGTAGTCTTATCCGAATCGGTCTTTATAATAAAATCTCGTCCGAAAAAATCTTCCGGTTTGTGTTTTTTCAAAAAACTTATTTGTCCATCCCGTAACTCCCCTATTTCGACTGCAGTTGGTTTACCTTTACTAAAAAGTAAAAGACAGGTATCAACGCTGGCATGACCAAAAACAGTATCAATGGCATTTATAACTTTGAGGTCTGCTGTATTTTTGAGTAAAAATTCCCGTAGCCTTACAAAAGAATTTATGGTCAGCCAATTATTGGGAAGAATATAGCCGAAGAAACCTTCTTTTTTCAACAAGTTATAGCCCTGTTCAATAAAAAGCAAAAAAGTGTTTATTTGATATTGTTGCAACGTAAAATGGTTGTAATAATATTTTTTCTCTTGTTCATCAAAATTTTGTCCACGCGCAAAAACATATGGCGGATTACCGATAATACAATCAAACCCGCCCTGCTTGAAGACCTCGGGAAATTCTTCCTGCCAGTTGAGCGGCTTTTTATCAAGATAATTTTTACCGAAATATTTTTTCAGCTCCTCGTCTGTACCGGAAATAAGCGAATTACCGTTTTTAATGTTACCGTCCAATTTCGGAAATTTAATTTTCTCGTCAAAGGTATTCAAAAGTAAATTTAAACGTGCTAACTCAACAGCTTGCTGGTCTAAATCAACTCCGTAAATATTATCTTTCAAAACCCGCATTTTTAACAAGCCATCGGGTTCAATGTTGAATTCTTCATACTTTTTTATCAAAAAATTCATCGCCGCTACCAAAAATGAACCGGAACCGCAAGCTGGATCCAAAATTTTTATTTTCTGCAAATCATTTACGCTTTTGCATCTGTCCAGCACCGGACCAAGGGCGTTTTGGACAATATAATCCACAATAAATTTAGGCGTATAGTATATCCCCTGTTCTTTGCGCTTTTTGAGATTTTTGTCCAAATGTTCTTCCTTTTTAGATTTTTTCAGCTGGTGGCCGAGATAATTTTCATAAACGTTACCCAAGACATCCGCCGGAATAATAGAAAAGTCGTATTCAAAATAATTCTTTTTGCCATATAAAATATCGATTACCTTTTCGGTTGCGCCGCCATATTCTTCCCATTTTTCAAAAGGATGCTCGTCAAAAAGATTGGAGTTATATATCGCGTTTAATTCCCTAAATTTTTCTACCATATTTGGATAGGGGCTCGCTTGTCCAACCTTACTGTTTGATTTCCATTCATGGATTAACGGCATAAGTGTGGGTGGTTCGATTTTTCGATCTTCGGCGGAACGAATAAAAATGAGGCGATTGAGCAACTTCTGCACGCCTTCGTCGATAATATGAGGATCTAAATTGTCATTGCATTGCTGAAATGATTTGGTCAGAATTTCTCGGCATTCGTTTAAGTCCTTAGAGAGAGTCTCGGTAACGGACACTTTTTGTAATTTTTTGCCGACTTTTTCAGCCTCTTTATCTAAAATATCTCCGCTGAAAGCTTCTTTGGACAACCGCCAGAGTTCGTCAAGACGGGCAAGGTATTCTTTATAGCCAAAAAACAAATACTTTTTTCCAGCCAGGGATTTTTCCGGCGATAACGCATTAAAAATAATCAGACTTTCAAAATCGGTAAGCACAGCCCAGGTTACGCCTTTGTTCCAAGAATAACGAATGGCCTGCTTGGCATATTCTTCTTTGTGCAAATCAACCGATAACTTTTTAGTTTCCAAATAAAATTTAATCCGGCCGTTTAGATAAAAGCCGTAATCTACGCGGTCGCCGGAAATTTGCTCTTCGGCCGTGACTTCGTTTTTATCAAAAATATCCCAGCCCAAGGTGGCAAATAATGGCAGAATAAAATCTTTTTTGGTTTCCTCTTCTGTATATTTACCAATTTTGCCGCTAGCCTTAACGGCTTCGTATTTACGAATTAAATCTTGAATTTTAATTTTTGCTTCTTTTTTCATACAAAATTAAAATTGTTCCGCTTTTTTTATATCAATTATTTTTAATTGCAGGTTTCTAGTCCCGTTCCACTCATCCGCTATTAGCTCAAAAACGATATCTACTTTGTCGCCTACTTTTAAACTATCATTACCGTTTTTATTGGCCAGGCTAAATCCGATGGCAGCAAAAACTTTATCAGGCAGAAGGGGGCTGACCAGCTCTAACTTTAAATGACGCTGACCGTTACCCACCAACCTTAAATTAGAAATCTCTAAATCCCGAAGTAAAAATTTAGGATGTTCGTTGCCAATGCCAAAAGGCTCAAATCGCTCCAAATCGTCAAATAACTCCCAATTAATATCGGCGGGTTGAAGCTGCGAATCAATTTCTAATTTGGGTATTAAGTCTTCGTCGGTTAATTTTTTTCGAGCCAGTTCGTTGATTTTTTCTTTAAAGGCCGCGTAATTTTTATTAGCCAACGACACGCCGGCTGCGGCCGGATGCCCCCCAAATTCTTTGAGCAATGACGCGCACTCAGAGATGGCCGCCATAATGTCAAAGCCAGGGATAGAACGGGCCGAGCCGCGACTAATTTCACTATCCTCTTTAAAAATAATGGTGGGACGGTGATGTCGGTCGCTAATTTTTCCCGCCACCAAACCCACGACTCCGGGCGACCAGTTTTTATCAATCTCCACAATCACGGGGCGCGTTTTATCTTTTAAATAACTTTCAATTCTAGTTTCAATTTCCGCCACGATTTCATCGGTTATTTTTTGACGCTGGCGATTATGCTCATTAATTTTTTCAGCTAAACTGCTGGCCTCGCCCTGACTCTGGGCCATTAAAAGCTCAAAAGCTAAACTGGCATGTTTCATACGACCGGCAGCGTTAAGGCGCGGCGCTAAAATAAAACCCAAAGAATAAGTATCTAAATTAGTCTTTAGCGTTTCTGCTTCAAAAATAGGATTGAGTCGCGCAATTTTCATCAATTCCTGCAAGCCGATTCTTTTAGTCTGGGCCAGCACGATTAAACCGTAACGAACCAGGGTTCTGTTCTCTCCCAACATCGGCATCGAATCAGCCACGGTTGAAAGCGCCACTAGATCTAGCAGCCACTTTTCCCAGCCCGGTTTAATTTTTGATTTTTTTATCAGCGCTTGCACCAATTTAAAAGCCACGCCCGCGCCTGATAATTCTTTAAACGGATATTTGTCCCGTTTCTGCCAAGGGTCGATAATCACATCGGCCGCCGGCAACTTGGGACCCAACCGATGGTGGTCGATTACAATCACGTCTATCCCTAATGATTTAGCCAGTTTAATTTCCGCCACGTCGGAGATGCCGCAGTCAACCGTTAAAATTAAATCTGTCTTCTGGACGGCTAATTTTTTTATGGCCGGAATATTCAAACCGTAACCCTCAATATTACGGTCGGGAATATAAACTCCGCTGCTCAAATCTGCTCCCAATTCCTCTAAAACTGTTTTTAAAATCACTGCGCCGCAGACGCCGTCGCAGTCATAATCGCCAAAAATGGCAATTTTTTCCCTCTTTTTTATCGCCTGACCTATCCGCCTGACTGCCTGGCGGACGCCCAACATTAAAAAAGGATCGTGAAGATCCTGCTCAAAATCAGGATTAAAGAATTCATCAATCTGCTGTTGCGTGCGCAGACCGCGGCTATAAAGCAGTTGCAAAACTATCGGCTGATATTCGGGAAACTGCTTGATGAATTCGTCCGGTATCTTCGGCTTTATTTGCCAAACCATAAAAAATTCCAATTAAAAAATTAGTTTAAAAAAACTAGAACTATTTTATTAATTTTCCATTAAAAAATTATTAAAAAATCACTATCTTCGCTAGATAAAAATTTTATTGATTTTCTAAAGCAATGAGGCCGGGCAATTTTTCACCCGCCAAAAATTCCAGCATCGCTCCCCCGCCCGTGGAAACAAAAGAAAATTTATCGACCAAGCCGATTTTTTCCAAATATGCCACCGTTTCTCCGCCGCCGACAATAGAGTAGGCGGCGGAGCCGACAATCGCCTCGGCGATGGCTTTGGTGCCAAAAGCAAATGCTTCTACTTCAAAAAGTCCCATCGGGCCGTTCCAGACAATCATCTTGGAAGAATTAATTACCCGCGAAAAAAGTTTTTGCGAATCAAAACCGATATCAAAAATTGATTCGTTCTGCTGCGTCATACCGATGGGTCCAGGATGACAACCTGATATGTCTTCTCTGCTGGAGCAGACTAAAGCGTCAAGGGGCAAATGAATTTTAGTGTCGGTTATCTCAAGTTTGTTGATTTCTGGCGCCATTGATTCCTCAATAATTGATTTGCCCACGGCAATGCCTTTGGCGTGCAAGACGGTGTTGGCCAAGGCCCCGCCTAAAATAATATTTTCTGCCTTATTTAAAAAAGTTTGAATTAATTTTATTTTAGTTGACATTTTGGCTCCTCCAATTATGACGGTTAAGGGATGGCCTGGATTGTCGCGAGCGCGCAGGAGATTATCTATCTCTTTGCTCAACAAAAAACCAGCAAAGCTGGGTAAAAATCTCGTGATGGCTTCAACCGAGGCATGCGCGCGGTGCGAAACCGCAAAGGCATCATTTACATAAATTTCGCCCATTTCCGCCAAGCTCCTGGCAAAGGTCTCATCATTGGCCTCCTCACCCTGATGAAATCTTAAATTTTCCAGCATTAAAATTTCACCGGGCTCAAGCCGCATGGCGAGCTCTTTGATTCCTTCGCCAATGCAATCGGGAGCTAATTTGATTTCTCTTTGTAACAATTCCACCAATCTGTTGGCAATTGGTTTTAAACTAAATCTTTCTCTTAAATCGGTGATGTCGCTGCGGCCGCCCTGATTTTGGAGAGGTCTGCCCAGATGAGCCAATAAAATAATTTTGGCACCCTGTTCTATTAAATATTGCAGGGTCGGCATTGTGGCGCGAATCCTAAAATCATCGATCACTTTACCCTGCTTATCCAGCGAAACATTAAAATCACCGCGTATGAGTACGCGCTTATCAGCCACATCAATATCTTTAATCGACTTCATAATTTAAATAAATCTCATTACTTCCGCTGGCGGGCTGAGTGTTTAAAAAATTCTCTTTCTTTACTTTAAGACAAGGGTTTTCTGGATGTAACGGGATAAAATTAAAATAAACACACCTGTTTTATAATTTTTATAAACTCCTCTACCTCCAGGCTTGCCCCGCCGACCAGCAGACCGTCCATGTTGGCAATCTTTATATAATCAAGTGCGTTTTTTGCCTCAACGCTGCCGCCATAAAGCACCGGAGTTTTTTCCGCCAGAAAGCGGCTGTAAAGCTTGGTTAAAATTCTTTTAATAAATAGCGTGGCGCTGAGCGCATTGTCGGACAAGCAGGGCCGGCCACTACCAATCGCCCAGACCGGCTCATAGGCAATAATCATCTCTTTCATTTGATTAACGTTAAGTCCCATTAAATCTTTATTTAGCTGCTCCTCAACCACCAAATTCATCTCTTCTCCGTCTTTTTCTCCAACACACAAAATCGGTCTTAACTCGGTTTTGAGCACGGTTTTGATTTTTAAGTTAACAATCGCATCGGTTTCGCCCATGAACTGACGACGCTCGGAATGTCCCAAAATCACATATTTTGCGCCTGTCTCGGCCAACATCGCTGCCGAAATCTCGCCTGTATAGGCACCGCTCAATTCCCAGTGGCAATTTTGAGCGCCAAAGGCCAATCCTTTTTTGTTTTTAAATTCTGCCGCTAAATCCGAAAGCCACAAAAAAGGAGGACAGATAATAATTTCTGTCTCTATGTTTTTAGCCGATCCGGCTTCTTTAATCAACGCGGCCAAAATTTTTTTGGCTTCAACCAATTTAACAGGGTTCATTTTCCAATTTGCGACGATATATTTTTTTCCCATAATTTATATTTTTTTTGTAGTCTTTTTATGAACGTGCCGCCAAACCCACCAAACAATGCCAGCGACAATTAAAATCACAAATACAATGTCAAAACGATGAAAATAGGTTTTAAGATAATCCCAATTCTCCCCTGCTTTAAAACCGATAAACGCCAACGCAAATGACCAAGGCAGGGAACCCAACAGCGTATACAGACAAAATTTTTTAAAATCCATTCGCGCGATGCCGGCCGGAAAAGAAATAAATGTCCTAATTACCGGCATCAGTCGGCTGAAAAAAACCGCACCTTGACCGTATTTTTTAAACCAGCGGTCGGCTAATTCTAATTCTGCTTCAGAAAGCAAAACATATTTGCCGTATTTAACAACTAACCGCCGCCCGCCAT